>MAAB01029586.1_pt1 | contig 58487 bp, 52 predicted proteins | sample 1115991 | NCBI WGS metagenome assembly MAAB01 (sample SAMN04961124, study PRJNA320927) | seawater metagenome | isolation source: sample BD02T18 sea water enriched with oil for 18 days | place: USA:Gulf of Mexico | collected 2013-07-27 | reverse complement strand
TAAATGCATTGAAATTAAACAAATATTACCTTTACTTCATTATTTCTCTGTAGGGTGTCTTTCGGTGTAATTTAAAAAAATTAACGCATTATCTAAATAGTCTAACGTTTCTAGTGCGTTGATGATTTCGTTTTTTATCACTGCATTTTGTTCAGAAAACAATGCCTGTCCTAAGACTTGAACCGCTTCATTATTTGCTATTTCTTTTAAGCCTTCAATGGTAGCGCTGCGTACTTCAATATTATCATCACCTAGCCCAGATGCTAAAAGATAAGTTTCTTGTAAATTAACCAGCTCTTCAATAGCGGTTAGCTTATCTTCTATTGATTCAGATAAATAAAGCTGATTGTGCCAATAGAGTTTTGGTTGCTGGTAAAGCCTATCCTCTGATAAAACAGCAAGACGAACGGCAGAAGTTATCAACATATTAGTTGGCTTTGTATCATCACTAACAAGCTCTTCTTTTTGATTAACTTGGGATTTGACTTCAGATAGAGCGTTACTATGACTTGCTAATGTGCCTATAGATTTATGATTATTAAATTTTACTCTCTGCTTTTGCTGTATTTCATATTTATTCGATGCTTCATCATCTGGAGGGCTCTTTTTTTCTGGGGTAAGTAAATATTTCCCAATCAATAAACCGCAGAAAAATGCCACTATTGGCAGGAAATATTTATGAGTAACAATAACGTACATAAGTGTTCCTTTCTTTTTTACAATTTAGAGTAAACCTAGCATTGACCTGATATTTTATCGCGATGACTTTTTGTGTGAACCTTGGTTAAACCATTTACTTCTCATTGTAGTCAACAGTAAGACACAGATTAATAATGGCGCTCTTACTTGTGGAAACCAACTGTCAGGTTTTTTTACACTGTTTGTTTTTTAAATGGTTGTTCATTTTGTAAGCTATTGATAACTATAGCTCGGTATGTTTTATGCTTTAAATATCGAGATGAACTAATAGGAACACTATAAATTTCAGTAAAAGGATCATTATATGAAGCACTCAAACTTGTTAACTTTATTTTTACCTTTACTATTATCATTACTACTTTTAGCACCAACAGCGAATGCTGGTTTAATTACCGTTAGCTTGGGAAATACTGCGCCTGGTTTTGTAGACGGTAGTACACCAGCACTTATTCCAGATTTAGTCGGAGCTCAAGGAGGGCAGGATGCCCCTTTTGATCAAGGGTATGGAGCAGATGGATTATTCGGAGGGAGTTTTGATCAAAATTGGACTTTTAACTATGCAGCGATAGCAACAACTATTACCAATGCAACAATAACAATAGGTATTGCTGATCATGATTCAAGTGCGAGCGGAAGCCAAGTTGGTGACTTTTCTCTAGACGGTATGGGCAGTGCACTCCTCACTGCTGCTTTAGATACTGCCTTTGAGGCATCGGGTGGGGCTACTGATGGTCAGTTTAAGGTATATACCCTCAATATTGACAATAGTCTGTTTGGAGAGTTAGCAGACGGTAGTGTTACCACTGCCTTACGTCTATCTGGTCCAGGATTAGTACCTGATATTTTCAATGGAGGTTTTGCCGAATCTGTTAATAATGGAGCATTTTTAATTTATTCAAGTTTAAATATCACGTTTGAGGATCCTTCTAACCCCCCTAGTGTACCTGAACCAAGTACCTTGCTATTGGTTGTGCTTTCTCTCGCAGGATTAAAAGCTCGTATTAAATAATAGTTTTAATGATATACATATAAAGGTTTAGCAGCCTTAGCTGTTGTGTTATTAGCCCACGTATCATATTGGCATTGGTCATTGTGATGTTTCATCAAGAGGAAATACACGCATGATAAATCGACGACATTTTTTATTATCAACCTCCGGCGCAATAGTTGCGTCTGCATTACCTAATGCTATCGCAAAACCAAGTGCCATTGACCTTAGTTATGGACAATCAAGTCAGCGCTCTACTCAACAAAAGTTTCAAAATATAATTAATGATAAGTTTTTATTACGCAATGAAAATGGCATTCATTGGTTAACCCTGAAAAAAGTTGAGGTTGGGCCTGAATATGATGGTATGGAACAATTTCAATTAGTCTTTACCAGTGATAGTCCAAATTTCACAGATGATATTTATTCAGTTACTCATCTTTTGACACTAGAAACACAGCAGATGAATATTGAAGCAAGTCAATCAATGAAACAACACTATGTTTCGACATTTTGTTTGTTAACTTAATGATAGAAATAGCAATTTTGTTTGTATATTAGTAGTTCCTTGCTGTTCAAAGGGTTTGTACAAACCTCAACAATGAATAAGGAAATATTATGGCTGAACCATTTCTTGGTGAAATAAAAATGTTTGGTGGCAATTTTCCACCTCGTGGTTACGCATTTTGTAATGGTGCTTTATTAGCAATAAGTCAAAATCAAGCACTTTTTTCTCTGCTTGGCACCATCTATGGTGGCGATGGCCGAACCACATTTGCTTTACCGGATTTACGTGGCAGGGTAGCGATGAGCTTTGGAAATGGAGCTGGTTTGACAAATAGGCCCATTGGTCAACGTAGTGGCTCAGAAACCAACACGCTCATTGAAAATCAGATGCCAGCGCATAACCATGCCATTACGGCAACGGTTAAGTGTAAAGGTGCAGCTGGGAATGCGAATACTGCGGTTGGTAATGTTTGGTCGAATGATGCCGGCGTCTCTTCTGCAACTTATTCCAATGCTGGTGCAGATGCAGATATGGCCGCTGGTGCTATTACCGCTGAGTCAGCTAATACCGGAGCAAATCAATCAGTTAATAATCTGCAACCTTACTTGGTATGCAATTACATTATCGCGATTCAAGGGCTATTTCCGTCGCGTAATTGATTATTCGTGAGAAAGGGAATGATTACATTGCTTCTTTGAGCAAGATTTTGGGACTAAATGTAATCATTTTTGCAATTTACTATTTTTGTATGTCAGTAGGTTTATTACTGTTTAAAGGAGTCGTACAAGATCAATTTATTAAGGAATTATTATGTCAGATCCATTTGTCGGCGAGATAAGAGCTTTTGGTTTTAACTTTGCTCCGCGTGGTTGGGCACTATGCCAAGGTCAATTACTTTCTATAGCTAGCAATACTGCTTTATTTTCACTGCTTGGCACTATCTATGGTGGCGATGGCCGAACAACCTTTGGTTTACCCGATTTACGTGGTAGGGCTGCTATGGGCTTAGGTAATGGTCCGGGCTTAACACCTAGAACTATTGGTCAGAAAAGTGGCTTCGAAACTAATACACTCAGTCAAAATCAACTGCCAGCGCATAACCATGCCATTACAGCAACGGCTAAGTGTAAAGGTGGTGCAGGTAATGCGAATACAGCGGTTGGTAATGTTTGGTCAAATGATGCCGGCGTCTCTTCTGCAACTTATTCCAATGCAGGAGCAGATGCGGATATGGCTGCAGGGGCAGTTACCGCTGAGTCCGCTAATACGGGAGCAAACCAAGCAGTTAATAATATGCAGCCTTTTCTTGTGATTAATTACTGTATTGCATTAGTAGGCACTTATCCATCACGTAATTAAAAGGTTAAGGGAGGTGATCCTCCTTTTTCTGCTACATAAAAAATGAAAATAACTATTGCACCAGGCACAAGTCGTGATGAAAGCTTCTTTCAACAAATGGATGCTGAACATGCACAACGAATATTCCAATTCCTACCACGAGAGCAACGGGAAAATCTTCTTGAAATGCAGTATTTGGCCAAATTAAGCTTTTACAATGACCAGTGGCCCGATGCAACAACTTACCTTGTTAAAGCTGAGCGATTAGGCATTGGAAAAATTATCTTAAGCACGTATAAATCAGGCTTGCATATCATTGATGTAGTCATTGCTGAAAAGTATAGGAATAAAGGCATTGGTCGAAAATTATTAATGTTAGTCGAACAAAGGGCATTAGATATAGGTTGTACTAAACTTACACTTTCTGTTGCTACGAATAATAGAGCAAAGACGTTGTATGATTACCTAGGCTATGAAGTCACTTCTCAAAATGAAACTCATATTGCCATGCAAAAGCAATTGATGAAGGGGTAACCTATGTGGTCAACTCGCATGTTCCATGAAAAGCCTCTGCAGTCGCGAAAGGGCTTTTTTCTTTGTGGCGACAGTATCGTGTTCTCAGTCAGTAATTTCGTATGATTGTAAAGTTCACTTCATTCAACTTTATTCACTTACTTTGCTAGGGCATGAGCTTTGCGCTAGTTTTTGACAAAGTGAGAAGTTTTTAGCATGGCTAAATGCAATTAGTACAGCACCTAGAACAGTTAAGAGCTTTTCGTTGATTTCACTGAGATGGTTTTCACCCAGTAGAACGGCGCTAGCTAAGCAAGATAGCCCGATTAAACCAATGAACATGAGATAGAGCGTCTTATGTTTTTTACAGCCTAATGTTAAGGCGTAAATACTGATAGGAATGACAGCTACTACCATCCAAAGGTGAAAAGCTTCTCCCGCTAAGGAAGTATTTGTAAGGCTTGGCATAAAAACGATAAAAAGTGGCACTGCTAAGCAATGTAATACACAAGTTAGTGACAAGCTGATCGCCATTTTGTCAGAAGAAATTGATAAGATTTTCATTTTAATAGCCTTTATAAATTTATAACTGCATGATTAACGTAAGCAGTTATTGCATATGCAATTTAGTTCAATGTGGGAAGACAATAATTGGTAGCCAAATTGTTTAGCTTTATTGTCAAATTCAGATAATTTAGCGGGATCTAGTTTAATTTCATCTACTCGCTGACATTGATGGCAAAATAATAGTTGTGATGTTGCATGAGGAAAATCATTGATAATATCAGCACAAGCCACATATTTATTCGCTAGGTTTAACTTATGCACTAATTGACTTTTCTCTAAAAAAGATAAAATTCTATAGATGGACATAGGAGCAAGGGATTGTTTAAACTCCTTTTCAAGTAATTCGATTAACTCATAAGCTGAAATAGCTTTGTCAACGTGTAATAAAGCCATCAAAATGAGCTTTCTTTTCGCTGTTAATTGGGCTCCTTGTTGGCGACACTTTTTTTCGGCTTGTTTAATATAAGCTTGGATGTTCTCCATATTTTATCTCAATTGATGGTGGTTTGTGTGTGCAGGAAAATACTTTAGAGCATAGCTGATAAGGGCATGTTTTTTTTGGTCGCAGAGATAACGGTAAAAGTAAGTCCCTGTGATGAGTTGTTCATGTTTCCTTAACACTTTCATTAAATTAGCTCATGAAATCTAAAGTGAGTAATAAGCGGTGCTCATTTTCCCTCGTAATCGGTGATCGGTGAACTAAGCCTGCTAGCTCATTATTGTGCCAGTGCTCGCCTTTAAGTAATGCAACGTCCCCGCTGGAAATCTGCTCAATATTACTCCCCTGATTGATCAACCCTGAGCAATCATCGGCCAGGCCATTGCAGCCAGCTCCTAGCTTATCTCTATTAACAACATTATGGGGAAGCCATTGAGTAGCTGGGCCATAGAGGGTTGTCACGAGTCTGCATGGTACTTTATCGACATGAAATCTAGGGCACATAGGTTTATCCAATAATTTAAGGCGTAAACCTACACATTCTAATTCGAAAAGTGTGCAGAACATGTCTACCAATAAAGTTATATGCTGGCAAAAATCATGACTTCCTTCAATATCATCAAGACAGTTGCTCATGTGATCATAGACATTACTTGGCGTTAAGGTCATTACAGTACTAAATTTGGGCTTTTGAGTAATGAGGTTTTCAATGCAGCGATTTATATTATCAGTCAGTGCATATTGCCAAACGGCCAAATTGACATCGTCTCGATATATATCGGTTAAGGTATCAGGCAAGCTTGATTGACTGGCAATTCGACCTTTGGACCCAGTTGTTGTTAAAGGAGTGGGAATTGATTGATTCAAAATATACAGGTATCCACATTGTTACTCATCATTTAGCTGAAATAGCAGAAGCTTTATAATGTTTCTTTAAGATATAGTAGATAGGTTAGTGTGATATTATCACATAGTCAAGATGTGTTTTTTATCTTGTTGTGCTATGTAGTTCAGTTTTTGTTGGGTTTATTTTTTTTTGGAAGGTTTATTTATTGTGATTTAATATCAATTTTGTTCGTGTTTTTTTTGATAGTGATAAATTTGAATGATGTACAAAATAAATAGTTTTTGTAAAAATGCTTATTTTGTACATTGCATGCTAGCGGCTCTTTAATTGTTAATGTTGTTGTGCTTGTTGTAGGGACTAATTAACGATAATGGTATTTTTTGCTGACTAAATACCCTGCCATTCACGTCCTTTAAGTTCAAGGTGATTTGAGGATCAGTTTGCTGCCAATCAATGAGTAACTCACCGTAATTTACTTTATTAGTAAAGTTACCAATGCGATGTTTGTTAGGACTTACTTCTTTCCATTCCTCTGTTAAACCGGAGCTTGTTACTTCCCATAATGGGTAGTCTAGGTTCATTGTTACTTTAGACATTTCTCCCCAATGGGTATCACCACTAATGATTATGACGCCGTTAACTTGATATTTTTTAATTAATGAAAAAAGACGTTGCCGGTCACGAGGAAAATTAGCCCAAGACTCCCAACCAGTAAATTCTGGTAGTAACTGCAAACTAGAGGCAATCACTTTAATTTTTGATGGTTTTTGTAACTCTGTTTCTAGCCAATGCCATTGGGTTTCTCCTAACATTGATGCATTTTCTGATACATTGGGACTATATGGTCCCATATTCTTCGGCTTACGTTTGCTTTGGTAATTAACTTTGCCGACATTGCTCAATTCATCTCTATTCCAACGTAAATCTGGTAAAATAACATGCACTTTGTTGTGATCTTCTCCGTACATATAGGCAGTGTAAATACCATTTTTTTGCGTATATCTAGCTGAATTTTGTGGCTCTTGCCAGAAGTCTAACATTAACTTTCTTGATTGTTCTTTTTTCGGGTATTCTGCGCCTGCATCATTTTCACCATAATCATGGTCGTCCCAAATGGCAATGGTTGGAGTGGTATAGCGGAGTTTTTTGATCCCAGGGTTATTGCCAAGACGTTGATATTTATCGGCCATATCTTGCATGTTCTTTGTGTCGCCATAAATATTATCACCCAGAAAAATGAATAAATCTGCCGCCTCGTCATTAATAGATTTTAAAATGGGCATGGCTTTATCTTGATGTGAACAGGAGCCAAATAGAATTTTTTGTGGTGCATTCTTTAACTTATTTGACTGAGTTAAGTGATTAAATTGCGTAGCTTGTGCCGTTATCAACAGCTGAAAGCTGGTCATGCAAAGTAACGCCAATGATGATGGTTTCATTAAAAAACCTCCTGAATAACTGAGCCTGCTGCCGGATTAAATGCCTTAGGGTCTTCACCTAACAAGGTCAATGCGGTAGCTGCAATTTGGTTTTGCTTAACTTCTTGTGTGGTTTTTATTTCACCTCGCGCACTCACACCCGGTCCCATAGCAGCAAACCAAATATTTTCTGAACCAATAATACCGTTTGGAAAGGCTTTGAGGTTTTTCATATAACCTTGTATCGCTAACTTTGAGGCATGATGTTGCCAATCGTCGGCATTACTACCTCGACCATGATCAGTGGTGATCATTAAGACGGTATTATCTTGATAACCAGGGGTTGTTTGCAGAGTGTGCCATAAGTCAGCGATAAACTTATCAGTTTGATGGGCTGAGGAGAGGTAACTGTCGTAATGGCCATCATGGGCAAAATCATCTGTTTCACCTAAAGCAATTATCATGACTTTAGGTTTAACCGTTAATAAATAATCTTTTGCGTAACGATAAGTGAAACTATCTAAGCGAACGTTGTGCCAAGGACTAGGAATTTCTTTTTGTAAATTGTTCAGTAGTTTAGCTTGATTGGACAGTGCATAACCTTTGGCAGAATCAAACCCAGCATTAATATAAAGCTGACTGCGTTCTTTATTTAAAATAAAAGGAAATACGTCCCAACTGCCAAATGCAGCCAGTTTGTGTTGGTAATCTTCTTTAGTATTTAGCCATTCTAAAAAAGAAATTTGTGGGTTTAATTTTTTTTTATTGCTATTGATGGAATGATCAACCACACCAGTAAAAATCTCACTGTATCCAGGGTAGGAAAAGTGCCATCGGTTAGCAATTGACATGTTTGACCCTATATTACGATTGCCAATTACCATGCCTTCTTTTACAAAGGTATTCCAAAAGAACGGCATTAATAATTGACGACGTTTTTCATCATTGTCATGCCAAAATTTTTGCTGGACATGATGTCCTTGTCGAACAAACTTTTTATTCTTGAGTAACGAAGGATCAGCGCCAGAAAATAACTCCTGCCACCGTAATCCATCAATAGTGACTAACACTAAGTTGGTACCACTTGCTGTATTGTCGATAACTGAAGTATCTGTTGTTGCAGTGGCATTAAGACTAAAGCCCGTTAGCAATAGCATAAATAAATGGATTTTTTTTAGCATGTGTAGACCCGTTGTCGAATAATTTAAATGAAAGAAGCCAAGTAAAAGCTACTTGGCTTGGTTAGCAATGTTGCCAATTGAGCCTTAGAAGTTGGCTGTAAAGGTCATTGAAGCCGTTCGAGGTGCACCGATAAAGAAGGTAGTACCATTTCCGGTTCCCGTTGATAAATAACTTTCATCGGTAATATTGGTAACAACGAACGCGATGTCAATTGAGCTAATTGCTTGACCGTCAAAAGGAACAAAGTAACCGGCATTGAAATCAAAAGTAGTATAAGACGGCGCATCTCCACGCTCTCCGGTATACTTGCCCGATGCACCTACGCGGAAGTCACCTTTAGTGTAATCCGTTGATAAGACAAACATATCATCCACGGAATCGATGACTTTATCATCTTCGCTAAAACCTGGGGCATCACCGACATAACGTGAATCATTATTGGTATAAGATGAATATAAGCTCCACTGATCATTTAAGCGGTAGTTTACACTGAGTTCAAAACCATCGGACTCAATACCACCAACATTGACGTAAGAGCCATTAGTACCAATAGTGTAATCAATGCCATCAGTATCGCTGCCTGGCGCTATAAAGGTAATTCTGTTTTCAAAATCAATAGTGTAATAAGTGGCGGAAAAGCTAATATCTTCCGTGTTGTAGCGCAGGCCTAAATCGATGTTTTCAGCTGTTTCTGGTTCGATGTTTTCAAGTGTCGAAGCATCACGCTCTAATACACCGTCTTTAATGGCTGAAAAGTTCTCACTGTAACCGGCAAATAACTCAATATTATTGTTTACTTGATAGATAGCACCAGTACTAAAGAGGACATCAGAATCACTGTTAACTTTGCCCGTTTGTTGGTTGGTAAAACCATCGGTCTTTTCAATATCTACTAAGTATTTTTGCGCGCCAATATTCAATGAAAGATCGCCAAAGTCTAGCGTGTCCTGTAGATAGAACTTTAAAGTATCGGTTTGAAATTCATTACTATATTGTGTCCAATAAGGCGTTGAATCAAAGTGGTGATAAACACGTGCATCAATCACTTTATGCCAATCTCTCGATTCATTACGCTCGTTTGATTCTGCCCATAAACCAAATTGAAGGTCGTTCATGGCAATAGTCCATTGTGCATTTGCAGTTAAGCCTATACGGTCTTTTTCATAGTGCGTATGACGATATGACATCACTGGCACTGCGCTATCGCTATAGCAGGCCGGATGTAAACCTGGGCCAGAATCCCATGGCCAGGTAAAGCTTTGATCGCAACCTGCAGCAGGGGCTAACGGTGTGCCATTTTGATCGGTGAAACCATAAGTCGCCCCTATTGAACCACCTTGGTTGGTAGGATTGCCGTTACTATCTACTGCAGAAACTAAATAAGGTGGGATCCAATCACCTCGTCCTTTATTTTTATGAAAATAAGGTGTGATTTGAAACGATGCATTGTTAGACAGCTGATAATCAAACTTTACATAGCCTAACGTATTTTCACGCAGTGTTGACCAGCCCTCGGCAAACATTTGATCAAGGTGAGGCGTGCCCGTCCAGTTCCACGTTAATTGATCCCAATCAGGCGTTTGATTGAACTGATCTAAGCTAACCGAATTGTAATTGTCTTCATCGGCATCGTCATACGATAAACGGCCAGTAATACTCAAATTATCTAGTTCGGTAATGAACTTCACTTCCGCGTGCTCTCTTTGCATCCCCCCATTAGAACCTTCACCAACCCAGCGGCTAGTAGAGGTGGATGAATAGCTCGCGTAAGCGTAGGTATTATCGAAAATCCGTCCTGTGTCATGACGGATGAAATAACGAGAGGCATCATGATCACCATCGGTATAGGCCAATGTAGTTGTTTCTTCAAAAGCAGGGTCTGCACTGACAAAATTGAATGTACCACCGAGTGCTTCTAATGAGGCTGATGAAATATCAGAAGTACCTTGAGATACTTCAATGGTACGCATATTTTCACTATCTAAATAACGATTTGCTTTAGCGCCGCCACCATAGTTAGAGCCACCATTGGGGATGCCATCAATTGTCATACCAAGCTGCTGTTGATTCCCATCAATAGTAAAGCCGCGCATGGTAATCGATGTTGACCAATCATCACCACCAAAAGCATCGCCTTCGTTGATGCTGATACCAGGTAGGTTGTCTATAATAGCGAGTATGCTGCTGGCAGGTGATTGTTGTTTAATCATGGATGATTCAATTACATGATTGGCATGAGATAGCTTTTTAGCCACCACGGTGACTTCTTCCATCGCGCTTTCATTTTCTTGCTTATCAGCTGCGACAGCTGGTAACGAAAACGCTGAAGTAATGGCTATAGCGATAAGTTTTTTTGAACATTGAATAGTCATATATCCCCTAGATAAAATGTTTATTGTTTTAATTGCGGGGAATTATGCTCACTGTTTATGACAGATTATTGACTGAATAATGACTGTTTAACTAATGAATTATGACAACTGTCTTATAAAATTGATTTGTTGATGTCAGGTTTTAAATCCGTGAAGTGAGACCTGCAGTGTGTTGTTGGTGAATCCTAAAATTGGACTTATTAGTGTCATATAGCAGGCTTATACTTAGGGTAAATAAAGCAATACTTGATATTTATCTCGGAGAACTCTGTGTTTAACAAAAAACTACTTGTGCTTTCGCTTGCCTCATTTGGCTTAATTGGGTGCAGTAACAATATTATTGACGTTAGCGCGGAAAATGTTGTTCAAGACAGTAAAGTTAACAATGTCATTCTAATGATTGGTGACGGTATGGGTCCACAACAAGTGGGTTTGTTAGAGGAGTTTGCCAGAAGAGCAAAGCACTCCACATATAATAATAAAGGTAATCAAACTGCATTAACCAAATTAGCAGAGGCAGGCCGCGTGGGTTTGTCGTTAACGGCGCCTTATGGTTATGATGGTCATCTAGTTGTCGATTCTGCATGTTCTGCAACTCAGTTAGCAACTGGGGTCGCGGCTGGTTCTGAAATGATTGGTTTAGATGAAAATGGCAATAGAGTACAAACTATTTTAGAAAAAGCTAAAGCTCAAGGTAAAGCGACGGGCTTAGTTTCTGATACGCGTATTACGCATGCAACGCCTGCTGCTTTTGCAGCACATCAAGCGCATCGCTCCTTTGAAAATGAAATAGCTGAAGAGCTTATTGAATCAGGCAATGTTGATGTTTTATTGTCTGGTGGCGCGAGGCATTTTCTACCAAATGATATTAAATCAGACACAAGTGCTCAACAGCTGATGAAGGACTTGGGAGCAACAAATGCACTTTATAAATCTTCTAAACGAAAAGATCAGCGTAATCTGATCATGGAAGCAAAAAATCAATATGGTTACAACATTGCTTTTAATCAGCAGCAATTATCGCAAGTTAACGGAGGTAAAATATTGGGTTTATTTGCTAATTCGGCTATGGAAAATGGTATTGCTTATAGTGCTTGTAACAAAGTAGCTGATTGCTCACAACCTTCGTTACGAGACATGACTTTATCGGCATTAGAAATATTATCAAACAATGAGCAAGGCTTTTTTCTCATGATTGAAGGAGGGCAGATTGACTGGGCTGGGCATGTTAATGATGCGGGTTGGATGCTACATGAGTTATTAAAATTTGATGAAGCTGTCAACGCAGTTTATGAGTGGGTTAAAGATCGCAAAGATACCTTAGTAGTGGTTACGGCTGACCATGAAACGGGTGGTTTCGGCTTCAGTTATTCACGTAAGAATGTACCAAGCGCTAAAACTTTAACAGGTAGCGGCATGGCAGGTCAGCAATATAAACCTAATTTCAATTTTGGCGCCTTAAATACTCTTGACCGCCTTTATCAACAGGAAGGCACCTTTTACGATATGATGAGACTTGTGAGTAACGATGGTTCATTTGTTAATACCAAAGCGGAGCAATGGTATACGGCAATTAATCAATACAGTGATTTTAAGGTATCGTTAGCGCAGTCATTGGAGATTAGTAAACGCGAACCGAATGAGTATCATCAAGAAAACCACAGCTATTTATCAGCAGCAGAATTTCCAAAAATAAATGACTTTAAAGCGTTTTATGTTTATGGCGATGATCTTCATGGCAACTTGATTGGCAGGGCTTTGTCGGCAGAGCAAAATGTTGTTTGGGGAACAGGGACGCATACGGCAAGCCCTGTACCCGTGTATGTCTTTGGTCCGCCAAGTATCACTAAACAATTTTCAACGATGCAGCACCATACTGGAATAGCTCAAAAAATGATGAAAGCGTTACTTCAGGGGGAGCCGTAATTTATTCTTTATCGATTTTTATTTTTTCATGAAAACACCCATTAAGTAAGTTGATGGACGCGCTAGTGAACTTTATTGTTAGTAGGCCATGATAGCGTGATTTTTGCGCCATTTTTTGTGTTTTCTAAAATGAATTCACCACCATGATTACGCGTTATTTCAGCACATAATGACAAACCAATACCTGAGCCGTGACTCTTAGTGGTATAAAAAGGGGTCAACGCATTATCAAGGTTAGCGAATCCAGGACCATTATCGTTAATCTCAATGATTTGTTTGGTTTGTTGATAACCCTGTGAGTTTTCTTGTCGGTGATATAAACTAACATCGATTTCACAATTTTCTTCATCGCAAGCTTCTTGTGCATTTTTGAAAATATTAATCAGTATTTGTGCCATCTGCTGTTCGTCGGCATAACATTGATTACTGCCTTGATAACTTATTTTGCAAGGCGCGGTGATCATAGCTTTTGCTTCATCAAGTAAATCATTAAAATCAAACCAGTTTGATTTTGGGGTCGGTAATTGGCTCAGTTGGCTGTATTGTTCGATAAAGCTCAGTAAACGATTGCTGCGTTGTCTTATCCGGCTTAAGACTAAGCGTACTTGCTCTTCATTGAAATTGTCATTAGATAGCAACGTATCGGCCATAGATGCCATGGGTGTTAATGAATTACGTAACTCATGGGCTAGCACCCTAATAAGGTTTTGCTGGGTAATACTTTGCTGCTGATGTAATGGTTGAGAAATGTCTAAAGCGGAAAAAATATGACATTTTTTTTGTTGAAAGAGGTAACTGATACTCTGACATTGCCACTGCTGATTAAATTGACTGTGGCTTAAGTTACCATTTTCTAGGACAAAGCCTAAATCGGAAGCGGTAGTACCGACAAGCATAGGTTGTTGTATCTTCTCTTTCATGGCGATATTTCGATAACTTAGTTGATTATTCTCATCAAATAAACACACGGGAATAGGCCACGAATCGAGAATATGACTCAGAACATTTTCCAGTGTTTGGTTTTGTTGTAACTTATGAGCGTTCCCCATCGCAAGGGCAGATATTTCTTGCTGTAATTCGGCTAACAAATTATCTGAATGTTGCACTTTAAAACGTAAATTCGTCTCTCCCTCCCGGATGACTTGAGTATAAGTCGTAAGTTGCATAATGGCTTGTCTCCAGAAGTTATAGCTACGCCAAGCAAGCCAAATGAGGGGATAAGAGAGAAAAAAAACTAATGTCGCTGTCGCCAATAGGCTCCAACCAAGAGTAGAAGTGAGCGCTATGACTAAGGACAATATAATCAATAAAGTACTGGTTAAGCCAAAGATTAGCCACTGTTCATGGCTGAGCTTTAAGCTTAATGGTTTGGTCGTTTTATTGACGTTATTCGGCATGATGAATGGCAAACTTTTCTAAACGTCGATAAAGTGCATTACGAGAGATATCCAGTAATTTCGCCGCTTCTATCACTTGACCTCCGGTGACTGACATTGCTTTTTCAATTAATTGTTTCTCTGCTTGTTCAAGGGGCTGTAAAATAACTGCATCATTGGCGTGATCGGAGTTTTCCAATACTAATTGCTGTGCTGTTATTTCGCGGCCACTGGTGAGTAAAACGGCACGTTCTATTACATGACTAAATTCTCGAATATTGCCAGGCCAATTGTGTTGCTTCAATTTACTGAGCGCACACTGACTGATAATTAAGGTTGGTTTGTGATACTTTTCACTAAATTTAGCGATAAAGCAATTAGCCAAGGCTGAAATATCTTCAAGTCGTTCGCGCAATGGCGGGATAGTAATAACAATAGTATTTAATCGGTATAGCAAATCTTGACGGAATGCTTGTTCGCTAACTAATTGATTGAGGTTAGCATTAGTTGCACTAATTAAACGAACATCAGCAACTTGTGTTTGGCTTGAGCCTAAAATTTCATAGTGGCCTGTTTCTAAAACCCGTAATAATTTAGGCTGTAGCGTAAGCGGTAAGGATCCTATCTCATCAAAAAACAAAGTGCCTTTATCAGCTAATTGAAAGCGGCCAACACGATTTTGCTTTGCGTCTGTAAAAGCGCCTTTTTGGTGACCAAAAAGCTCACTTTCAAATAAATTATCAGGAATTGCCGCCATATTAACCGCGATGAGTGGAGCCTGTTGACGTGATGATAGCTGATGAATTCGTTCAGCTAGCAATGATTTACCTGTGCCATTCTCACCTAAAATTAAGATGTTGGCATCAGTTGGTGCTATTTGTGTGACAAGTGTTTCAATAGCTTGCATACTTTCTGATTGACAAACCCAAGCTTTTTTATTGTCGCTGGCGAGTAATTGTCGGTAACCTTGGTTTTGTTCTTTGACGCGGGAAAAGCTCAACTGCTGCTTAATACTGTTTAATAGCTTAATCTTGTTCCATGGTTTTTCTATGAAATCATTGGCTCCTTTTTGTAAGCCTTCTACTGCTAATTCAATTGAACCCCAAGCCGTCATTAAAATCACCGGGATATTTAATGGTTGTAACTGCTCTAAAATAGCTAATCCTTCTTGGCCGCTGGTAGTATCCCGAGAGAAGTTCATATCTAACAATACTAAATCTGGTTGTTGTCGGTTACTTTCTATAATGATTTCTTTAGCATTAGCCGCTTCGATAATCTGATATCCCTGTGCACTAAGTAATAAGTTTAAGGCAAAGCGGATGTCTTCATCATCATCAGCAATTAAAATGGTGGCGTTTTTCATTGGGTTTTCCATAAAATTAAACGATGTCACTTGGCTATTATAAAGATATAAATAAAAGCAGTGTAAAGTAAAAGGAAACGGGTTAAATCGTTCCCTTTTCTGTTTCTGTGGTGAGCTTTGTAAGCTCACTCCTTGTGAGTAGTATGCCAAGTATTTGAGTAACTTGGCTAGTGTTATACCTATTCAAATATATTTATTCTTGCCGTAAGGCTTGCATTGGGTCACTACTAATCACTCGCCATGCAGGCATAATGACCGACAAGATAACAATAATCACTAAAGCTGCATCTAAAGAGGCCATTGCGAGCCAGTTAAAGTCAGGCAACATTTGTAAGCTTTGTGAGATTTGTTGATAACCAAAAACAGAGATTATAAAACCTAAGCCTAAACCTACCACTAACATTGACATAGCATCTTTTAAAATAAAGTTAACTAATTTGGCTTGCTTTGCCCCCGTTGCCATACGCACAGCAAGTTCATATTTTCGATGATTTGTAGTCATTTGCGTTAGGCCAGCAACACCGATAGCAGCAAGAAATAATGTTAACCCTGTCATCGCAAGCACTATCCATAAACTAAGGCGTTGATTCAATGTTTGTCTTTGCCAAATATCAGTTAATGAGCGAACTGTTAAGTTAGTTAAACGTGGAAACTGACGTTTAAGTTCGCTTTCTAACATTTCAGGTGTCAGTGTTTTACCTTCAGGTAACATCACAGTAAATTGTAAAGTAGAACCAGGGTTTACTCGATGAGAGTATACTGAAGGTAAACCTAATGCCTGTGCAATACCTGTTTGACTTAACGTATTGGCTACCACCCCGGTAACAATTGATGGTGGTCTAGAACTGTCGGGACTCATTTGTACAGTTTTACCTATAACGTCTTGATAGCTTAAATTTGAGAATAAGGTTTTCGCCATATTTTCATCAATAACAATTCTATTTTCATCATTATCTATTTGGGCTTGGCTGACATTTGCTCCAGCTAACATAGGAATATTGAAGGTTGAAAAATAATTCGCTCCTAAGGTTTTTATTTGGTGAATAACACGCTCACCAGATGCATCATCGCGAAAAGCATTTACACGTAAAGAGTCAGATAAAGGGCCATAATTAGGGATAATAACTTGGCTATTGCTTACTTCTTGTTCTATCACTTTTGAAATGCCATCAAGTAATTGTTTAGCTTCACTTTTTCCATAAGAATCAAAGGTGTTTAATTGGGTTATATATTCTTCATCGCTCACTGTTATACCAATTTCATAACTATTACCCATGTCGTAGCCAGTATCCTGATATACCGCTTGATAGCTTTGCATTGCTATCATTACTGATGCAGTAAGCAATATTGAAGCAATTGAAAGCTGCAGCACCATTAATACTCGACTTAGCCATTGATTACTTTGCGCTTGTATTCCTTTGCCACTGCTATTTAAGTTATTGCCTAATGCTTGTTTGTCAATATCGACTAAAGCGAGAGAGCTAAATAATACGCTCAGTGCCAAGATGATAGCGATTGAGGCAAATATGGTTGTACTGTTTATACTGATGGCGTCTATCATTGGTAAACTATCACCGGCAATTAACGGTAAACTTCTTATCGCCCAACCAGTAACTAATAAACCAGTTATCGCCGCTAATATAAAGCTAGGCAGGTTTTCAAGTAACACCAAAAACTTTATTTTGGTTAAGCTTGCCCCCAAACTGATTTGAATGGCAAATTCTTTTGTTCTTCCTTGATAATGTGCGATAAATAAGTTGAGTAAGTTAAGCGTTGCCATTAATAATAGCCCGATAACCGCGGTAAATAATGCAATAAGTAGGCTTTCAGTTTCACCTAACATATTGCTGCGATAAGTGCTGCCTTTAGCTTCTTTTTTTGTACTATTCATGAAGTCCAAAAACATTTGCACTTGCTCACCATCGACATTTCGAGTGACATAATCTTCTAACCAGGCATCAACTTGTGCTGGAGATGGTAGCTTTGCTTGACCATTAGCTGACTTTAAGATCAGGGTATCAATTTCGTTACTAATATTACCTACTGAGTCAGTTTGTGCCTTAACTTTGGCTAAGTTGGCGATAAACCACACTTGTTGTGGTAAAACTGAGCGGTTACTTTTGATCGCCATGACGTCTTCAATAACACCTGCGATGATATAATTTTGATTGGTAATGGTAATTTGCTTACCTATGACTGATTTAACGCCTGCATAAGCATTTTCCCAAAGACTTTTGGAAATCCATACATACTTTTCTGTTGACTCAATAGTGACATTATCGCCAAGTAATAATTGGCTACCTAAAACAGAAAGAATATTACTTGAGGCATCATAACGGGTTGTTGCAAACGTTGTATTGTTTACCACGACATCTAACTCTGAAGGAGCGATTCCGGCCCATTCACCCAAGTCACTAAATTGTTCACCAAAGTCGACTAAGCGGTTCATATTCCAATAGGAAACACTTAAGGTCTCTGACATTTTGAAACGATAGTCAAAGGTTTGTAATGTTGCCTCATTTTTAACGCCTTGCAATGGTTGGTATAGCAAGGTTGATGAAATTGAAATAACACTCAATACTGCGCCTAAGGTTAAACCAAGAGTCAAAATTAGCGGCACACTTAAGCGGGGTAGTGAAAATACTCGAATTATGCCTTGGAATAAGGACTTCTTGAATAAACTCATGCAACCCCCTGCAATGATTTTTCATTGTTTTCATCGTGTGGATTGAGTCCTGCATTAATCTCTGAAACAATCTGGCCATCGAGCAATTGAATTTGGCGACTAGCACAGCGTGAATATCGACTATCATGGGTAACCATGACGATGGTAGAACCATCTTTATTAAGTTGTGCTAATAGTGACATGACTTGGTCGCCATTCTTACTATCTAAATTACCTGTTGGCTCATCAACGAGAATCAAATCAGGTTTACCCACAAGTGCACGAGCAATTGCAATACGTTGTTGTTGACCGCCTGATAATTGATTTGGACGATAATGCTGGCGGTGCAACATATCAACTTGTGTTAATACTGTTTCAACGCGCGTTTTTATTTCATTTTTTGAACCGCCTCTATGTTCAAGTGGCAAGGCTACATTTTCGAATACTGTCAGGCTATCTATTAAGTTGAAGGATTGAAAAACATAACCAATATGCTCATTCCGAATTTGTGTGCGTTGGTCTACTTTTAGACCTGCCGTGGAAATATTGGCGAGTTGGTAGGCTCCTTCAGTCGCTGAGTCCATCAACCCCATGATAGAAAGCAAAGTTGATTTACCGCAACCAGAAGGGCCGGTAATAGCGACAAATTCACCTTGATTAATTTCTAAACTAACACCTTGAAGCGCATGAGTTTCAATTTGTTGACTGTCATAACGTTTGTGGATGTTGGACATGGTAACTATATTTTTCATGTGGTTTTCCTTAATTTTTTTAGCTGTTGACTCGCAGCTTCATTGTTATTTTTATACGTTTTTATAAATGCTTTCGTAGTTTAATGACGGCTTGGGTATGCACTGGTAATTCATTGCTGTTATTCAATAATCTGAAGTTGCGGATATTTAGTGTATTGTTGCGTGTCGCTACTGACGAGTAAGTCACCAGGTTTTAACCCTGAAGTGATCACTAATTTATTTTCCGACAAGGCGCCAAAAGTGACATCTCTCTGAATTAATGAGTGGTTAGTGTCTCGAACAAAAAGGCTTTGTTTACTTCGTGGGCGAAAACCAGGTACTTGCTCTATGTAACTAACTGCTTGTTGGTGTTTAACAAATACCTGAGCTGATATTGATAAAGCAGGACGAGCATTAGAAGTAAGATCATCATCAATAACAGCCTCTGCGAGTACTGAGCCATTGTTAACAACACTTTCGATACGCGTGATGTGACCTTTGATAATACCTTTTTGGGTATCAATTAATACAGGCGCATTGATATCTATTTGATCAGCTTGGTTTTGTGGTAAGCGTAAACGAGCAATCAATACTTCATCGCTTCCTACTTTTGCTAAAGATTGACCCAATTGAACACTTTGACCTAATTCAATTTCTAAGGTTTGCAATGAGCCATTAATCCCCGCTTTTACCTTCATATCCTCAAGTTGTTGCTCAAGTAAATTAACTTGCGCATGTTGCTGCTTGATGGTGATATCGCGTTGCGTTAGCTGGTGACTTTGCATTTCGATAAATTGTTTATACTTTTTCTTTTCAAAATCAAGTCGTTTACTTTCTTGTTTTACTGCCAGCTTAGCACGTTGTAATTCTATTTTAGAAGAAACACCTAAATCCATCAGGTTCATGTTCACTGATAGCTCAAGTTCTGCTTTTTCAATTTCAGCTTCAATATCTGCAATACGACCTTGATAGTTTAAACGCTCACTTTGCTGTTCATATTTAAAGGCTTCTCTTTGCGCTAACTGTTGAGCGAGTTGCCCATTGGCAGCATTAACTTCTTGTACTAACTTAGGATTCGACAAATGCAAAATTATAGTTTCAGGGGTAACTTTAGTGCCTGGTCGCACTAAAATTTCTGATACCTTACCTAATGCAGGTGCCGTTAAAAGGCGCTCTTTTGCAGAAGCAAATTCTCCGTAAGCATTCGCATAAATATCTAAATCGCCTTGAACCACTGTTTGAAAGCTTAAGTCTTGTAAAGGGACTGACTTTGTTGCTTTACCACTGACGCTATAACCGGCATAACACAGTACGAGTGTGAAACTGACAATGACGACCCACTTTTTCCAAGGCTGTTTTTTAGTTAATGCTATTTTCATATATGTTCACTGTTATCTTTAATTGATGATAAAGATAATGAAATAACTGTGCCAAATATTTAAATTCTTTTAAATCAGTGCCTTGTGGTTTTTTTTGTTTTTTTTATATCTCAGCTTGTTCGCTTTTAACGGGGGATGTTCGGAAGTAACAATATTTGGGTATATAGATTACAGGTTTATTTCCCCCTTAACTTGCCTCTATTGTTATCATTATTTGTTTTTGTAATGTGCTGTAATGTTATCCAATTACTTTGTGGAGTAGTTTAATAACATCACTTTACTGATTTTAGGTGAACAAGCTGAAGTTTGGAGGCAACGCGGTTATTATATGGGATAAAATAAATAGTGATTAAAATTGTGGCTAAGGTGCCTTAAGTAATAGTGCGCAATTTTTGAAAAATATAAAATAAAGAGCATAAAAGATGACCGAAACGCTACCGATAACAATAACCGCAAATGAGGCTTTAGTTGATACATTTAACAACATAACGTCAGTGAGTAACAAGCTGGAAGCGCAATTTAATTTTCAAACGTTAACCGCCAATTGGTACGGCGATGAAGAGAACATTTTAACTATTCAATTATCCCTGGAAACACCAGCAAGTTTTGCGCAATGTAAAAAATCCTTGAGTAGGCCATCGGACAGTACCGTTAACATTAATCACTTTTCTGATGATGTCATTTGTTGTTTTAACGAGAGCCTTCAGCAATTGCTGTGTACGATTGCAATAACAGCATCAGAAATGGATATATTAGTCTCACAACCAGCAGTACTCGCTGGCTTTATTCAGGCTAAATTACGAAAAGTTCTTAATTTAATTGCACAGCAGCAATCTTTGGCTAGTATCTAAGTAATGGGTTTCCTTAAATAATATGGCTATTAATACCGCGCGGTTAGACCGTTTGATTAGTGATTTATGCCAAATTAACCGTAAAAAAGTGAAGTTGATTTTAGCGCAAAAGCGCGTGTATGTTGATGGCTCTTTAGCAACGGATATAGCTCAGCTTGTAAATCGATTTTCGCACATAGTTTTGGATGGTGATGTGCTGCAGGCTAATCAAGCTCACTATATTATGCTGAATAAGCCGATTGGTGTGGTTTGTGCAACCAAGGATGAAAAGCATAAAACAGTGATTGATTTACTAACAGGACAATATGAGCAAGAAATTTTAGATAATTTGCATATTGTTGGACGATTAGATCTCAATACGTCAGGACTTGTACTACTGACAAATGATAGTCGTTGGTCTGAGCGGCTGACATCACCTGAATACAAGGTATCTAAATGTTATCAAGTGACACTAGAAAATGCATTGACAGCAGATTATGTTGATGCCTTTGCAAAGGGGATGTACTTCTCTTACGAGAAGATAACGACCAAACCAGCAACTTTGCTTATCGTTTCTCAATTTGAAGCACAAGTATTGTTAACAGAAGGGCGTTACCATCAAATAAAGCGCATGTTTGGGCGTTTTAGAAATCCTGTTGTTGCATTGCACCGTCACTCAATAGGAAGAATAAAGTTAGATAAATTACTCAAAGATGGTGAAAGTAGAGCTTTAAATGTATCGGAAATAACCAGTATAAATCGTTAAGGTACATGATTAAAAATTCAGCTGTGAAAGCGTTGTTTTGTAGTAATTAATTGATATTCTTAATAACTATTTAGCCTCTCGCTATTTGGTCTTGCTTGGGTATAATAGTTTGCAGTAACAAGTTGTTTCTTAATGTAATGGAATAGTTAAATGAATAAAATAGTTTTAGTCGTGGTACCTTTTATTGGCTTGTTAGCAAGTTGTTCAAGTGTTGATAATGTATGTGAAGATGTGACTTTAGCGTCAGAGCAAATTCAAGAATGCCAAGCTTTACATAAACGCATTATCAATACTAAAGGTGACGTGCTGATTCGTACAGAATTAGAGCGTCGTTATCAGCAAGATTGTATTGATATACGTTACTATCGAGATGAAAAACAAGCGGCTATTTGTGGTAATAAACATAGAGTAAAAGAAATTAGTAAAGCAGCTAAAGTCGACGCACAGCAATAAGTAACTTATTCTTAATAGTTGTTTTATAACGTACTGATAGATGTATGAATAAATAATTAAACGGTATGGTAATTTTGAAACCAGAAGAACAACAGGCTATCACAACTCAAGAAGCAGAGCAGCTAATACTTGCCAAGGAGGCAAGCATTGCTGATCTTTCTGGCAATGTTGATTTTCTAGAGAGAAAAAATGCTGACTTACAAGCTCGCTATACCGCACTCTTTAAATTAAACCAACTGTCTCAAGACTGCGATGATCTTGAGAGCTTTTACCCGCAAGTGCATAGTACTATCGCTTCTTTAATGACCGCGAAAAACTTCTTTATTGTTCTGTATGATCAAACTTTTGAAACCTTAGAGTTTGTTTATTTTCTTGATGAAAAGGATGAAAAGCCAGTAGGTATCATTGATTATCAAGATTATGAGGGCTCATTTACGAATTTAGTTATTGAATCAAAGCAGCCATTATTATTAACACCAGAATTAGAGAAGCAGTTATTTGAACATTATAAAATCAAACAATTTGGTTCCCGTGGGACTGACTGGCTGGGTGTACCATTACTGCAAAACGGTTTAGTAATAGGTACCATTACAATACAAAGTTATGATGAAAAAATTCGTTATAACGACAGTGACTTGAATTTACTTACGTTCGCTGCTCAGCACGTTGTTGGTGCTATGGTACGCTTACAAGATCAGCAACGTTTAAAAAATGCGGTTAATGCGCGTACCAAAGAATTGATGGCTCAAATTCGTGAACGGGAAAAGTCAGAGTTATTGCAAGAATCATTATATCGTATCTCAGAATTAACGACCGATATTGAGCTCGATATTGATACATTTTATAGCAAGGTTCACAACATTATTGGTCAGTTGATTAATGCTAAGAACTTCTATATTGCTAAATATGAAAAAGATACCGATACCTTACGTTTTTCTTATTATGTCGATGAAAAATCATCTAGTTTAGCCAAAGACTTTAAACCGAGAAAACTTTCAAATCGATATTCTGAGATAGTATTACGGCGTCGTGAGACGGTATTACTTTCTTACCAAGAAATGATGGCACTTCACCTTGAAGGAGAAACTAAAAAGCCACAAGATGACATCCACTCTTGGCTAGGCGTACCGTTAATTTATTCAGGTCAGTTACTAGGTGTCATGGTTTTACAGAGTTATTATTATAAAACCACCTACAACCAACAAGATGCCGAATTACTCAACTTTGTCTCTAACCATGTATCGGCAGCTATTAAACGTCGAGAACTTGCTGATTTTGAAAGACGAAGTCATGAGTTATTAGAGCAGCAAGTTAAGCTAAGAACACTTGCGCTTGAAGATGAAATTACCCATCGTAAACAAGCGGAGAAACTATTAAAACATACCGCTGCTCATGATAGCTTGACTGGTTTACCTAATCGAACAGTATTCCTTGATTTACTTAATCATGCCATTGCCTGTGCAAAACGCAAAGATGACTTTTCTTTCGCTGTTTTATTTTTAGATTTAGATCGCTTCAAAGTAGTTAATGATAGTTTAGGGCATCATGCTGGCGATGTATTGTTGAAAATAATAGCACGAGAATTATTGGCTATTGTTCGAAAAGTAGATACGGTTGCTCGTTTAGGCGGTGATGAATTTGTTATTCTAATCGAAGACTTGCAAAGTAATGATGAAGCCTTTGAAGTAGCTGAACGTATTACCACATTCCTTCAACAACCTTTTACCATTGATAATCAGTTAGTTTATACAGGGACTAGTATAGGAATTTCGTTTAGTAATAAACGATATACTGATGCTGATACTATGCTTAGGGATGCCGATACTGCTATGTATCATGCTAAGGATAATGGCAGAGGGCGCTATGAAATTTTCGACGACAGCATGCATCAGAAGGTACAGAATGCTTTAAGCCTTGAAGCGGACATTCGAGAAGCAATTGCTTGGCAGGAGTTTATTCCTTATTTTCAACCAATTATTAAACTGGATGATCAGAAGCTTAAAGGTTTTGAAGCACTCGCTCGATGGCAAAGTACTAAACGTGGGTTTGTTTATCCGAATGATTTTATACCATTGGCTGAAGAAACCGATTTAATTAAAGAAATTGATATTCAAATTATCGAAAAATCTTGTCAGCAGCTGAAACGTTGGCATGAAGAGTTAGGTTGTGACGACCTTTACGTTAGTTGTAATTTATTTTCTAAGCAGTTTTTTAGTAATAGTTTACCGCAAGACATTGAAAGAGTATTAAAAAAGACTGGTTTGGCTCCTCATCATCTCCGTGTAGAATTGACCGAACGTGCCTTATTAGAAAATGCCGATATAGTGCTAACTAATATGCAAGCATTGAAAAATATGGGCGTGAAAATATTACTTGATGATTTTGGCACTGGCTACTCAAGCCTCGGTTATTTACATCGTTTTCCTATTGATGTGCTGAAAATAGATCGCTCCTTTATCAGTAATGTTGACGAGCATAATAATCATCGTGCCATTATTAGGACCATTGTTGATTTGGCTCATAACCTACAAATGTCTACCGTTGGCGAAGGCATTGAGAGCTGTGCTGATGCCGAATTGTTGCAACAAATGGATTGTGTTTATGGGCAAGGTTACTACTTTGCCAAGCCTATGTCGTCTTCAGATACAAATGATTATATAATTCAAAAATTATATTACTCATCAGATCCATAAATAATAATCCTCTGACCCCTTATAGAGCCCAAAAAATATATTACAGTTTTTTATACTGTTAATTTTCTAAAATGCCATATAAAAGGGCATAAAATCCTGAAAATAACCAGCACATCCTGTGGTGGTTATCCTAGAATGCACACATAAATTCAATACTATTATTTACTAATAATATGCTTGTTAGTGGAAATAAAGACTATAACTAAAGCAGGATTATTACCTGTCGCATTTTGAGGAAACGTTATGCTATTTACTGGTTCATTGATTACAGATTGTCCGATAAGACAAAAGATTCGTGAGTTCTATCGCATTGATGAAAATGTTGCCGTTGATCATATTTTGCCTGCTGCCGAAGTAAATGTTAGTGCAAGAAGTCGTGCTTGGGAACGAGCGCGAAAAATGGTATTAAAAATACGTCAAGATCAAGAAGGCAATGGTGCAATCGATTCATTGCTCAATGAATATTCACTTTCTTCAGAAGAAGGTGTGGTGTTGATGTGTTTGGCTGAAGCTCTATTACGTGTGCCTGATAAGCATACTCAAGATGAGCTTATTCGCGATAAAATTTCTCAAGGGCAGTGGAGTTCACATCTGGGTGCAAGTGACTCTTTATTTGTAAATGCTTCATCGTGGGGATTATTACTTACCGGCTCTATGGTTGACTATGCTGATAGGCGTAAAAAAGAACAATTTGGTCTACTCAAGAAAACTGTCGGTCGTTTAGGCGAGCCTGTTATTCGTAAATCAATGAATTATGCTATGAAAATAATGGGTAAACAGTTTGTTATGGGTGAAACCATTGAAGCTGCTACTGAACGTGCCTCTACTAAAGAGCAGCAAGGTTATGTTTATTCATACGATATGCTTGGTGAAGGGGCGCGTACTATGGCTGATGCCAGTATTTACCTTAAAGCTTATCAAGATGCCATTACTGCTATTGGTGAAGTTGCTGTTGCGTCAGGTAAGAATGACCCACGTAAAGTGCCAGGTATCTCAATTAAACTTTCTGCTATCCATTCGCGTTATGAGTTCTCTCATAAAGAGCGTGTAATGACAGAAATAGTCCCTAAACTAAAGGCACTCTGTTTACAAGCTAAGCAATACAATATTGGTTTAACGGTTGATGCGGAAGAGTCAGAGCGTTTAGATATTTCATTAGATATCATCGAAGCGGTATTTTCAGATAGCGATCTTGGTGACTGGCAAGGTTTTGGTATAGCACTACAGGCATATCAAAAACGTGCAATTCATGTTGTTGATTGGTTGCGTGACTTAACATTACGTACTGAACGAAAAATGATGGTTCGCCTCGTTAAGGGAGCTTATTGGGATACTGAAATTAAAAATGCTCAAAAAGATGGTTTGACTCACTTCCCAGTCTTTACCCGTAAGTCGTCTACCGATGTTTCTTACCATGCTTGTGCCAATAAATTATTGGAATATCGCGATACCATTTATCCTCAATTTGCTACCCATAATGCCTACACGGCAGCAACTATTGTTGAATTAGCGGGTGATGATAAGGCTGGTTTTGAATTTCAATGTCTACATGGCATGGGGGATTCTTTGTATGACCAAATTGTTAAAGAAGAAAGCATTCAGTGTCGAATTTATGCACCCGTAGGCCATCATGAAGACCTACTTGCCTATTTGGTACGACGCCTGTTAGAAAATGGTGCTAACTCCTCTTTTGTAAATGCAATTGTTGATGAAAGTCAACCAGTTGAGTCATTACTGGAAGATCCGGTAGAAAAAACGCAACGCCTTAAAGCCAAGTATAATAATCAAATCATCATGCCTATTGACCTGTATCGTGGTGAAGAGAAAGGTGAAAAGGGTCGGGATAATTCAAAAGGCCTAGATCTAACAGATATTAATGAACTAATCCCACTCAAGTCGTCGTTAGATAATTGGTTTGTTGATCATCTCTTAAATAAAAATGAGTTGCCTGAAGGTGTCAATGCGGTAATGAACCCTGCAAATCGGAGTGAAATTATTGGCTTCCATCGTCATGCAAGCCACGATGAAATGTTAGCTATGATAGATAATGCTGAAGTTGCCTTTAAAACTTGGTCAAAAACACCTGCAGAAGAGCGTGCAGCCTTACTTTCTCGTATTGGTGATATATTAGAGCGTCATATGGATGAGCTCATTGCAATGTGTATCAAAGAAGCGGGTAAAGTTGCTCAAGATGGTATTGATGAAGTACGCGAAGCTGTTGATTTCTGTCGTTACTACGCGGCTCGTGCCATAGAATTAAGTGAAGATGAAAGATTAGAAGCTCGCGGTGTGGTGTTATGTATCAGCCCGTGGAACTTTCCTCTCGCTATTTTCTTAGGACAAGTGGCTGCGGCAATTGCTACAGGTAATACTGTTTTAGCAAAACCTGCAGAACAAACAGGCTTAATTGCACTTCGAGCTATAGAGTTGATGAAGTCAGTAGGATTACCTGAAAACGTAGTACAAGCCGTTATTGCCCGCGGTAGTGCCGTAGGAAATACTATAATCCCTGATAGCCGCATTCAAACGGTTATGTTTACCGGCTCTACAGAAACGGGTACTCGAATTTCACAAACTCTTGCAGATCGTGGTGGCGATCAGGTGCCACTTATTGCTGAAACGGGTGGTCAAAACTGCATGATTGTGGACTCAACCGCTTTACCTGAACAGGTTGTTGATGACGTTATTTCATCAGGTTTTCAAAGCGCAGGCCAACGTTGCTCAGCTTTACGTGTCCTCTTTTTACAAGAAGACATTGCGGATAATGTCATTACCATGCTCCAAGGTGCGTTGGCTGAATTACACATTGGTAACCCTGCAAAATTAAGTACCGATATTGGTCCTGTTATAGATCAAAAAGCTCTTGATGCTCTCAATGCTCATGCTGACTATATGAAATCACATGGTAAATTGTTATATCAATGTGAATTCTCTGACGATGTTGTTGATGAAGATGGCCACTTTTTCTTTGCGCCACGTTTGTATGAAATTGATGACATCAGTGTGTTAAAGCAAGAAGTATTTGGTCCTTGTGTGCATATTGTTCGCTTTAAAGGGAATGAAATTGACAGTGTTGTCGATGAAATTAATGGCACTGGTTTTGGCTTAACCATGGGAATTCATACGCGTATTGAACATAGAGCTATTAATTTAGCTAAATCATCACGTGCAGGTAATATTTACATAAACCGTAATATGATTGGCGCTATTGTTGGTGTACAACCCTTTGGTGGCCGGGGCCTTTCTGGTACAGGTCCTAAAGCGGGGGGGCCACATTATTTAACACGTTTAGTGAAAGAGAAAGCAACACCGAATGAAAATGACTTCAACTTTCCTGCAGATAAAGTGATCACTTTATCTGGTGATGCTGCTGAGAATCATCAAGCAAATCATTTAATGGATAAAGCTAATTGGGCGGAGAAAGAGTGGCGTTCAACAGAATTAAATACCAGAATTTCGTGTGTTCGCCAATTATTAGCTAAAATAGCGCATGTTGAAATTGTTGATGATTTAGCTGACGATTTAAACCATACCCTAGTGTTAGCACGTACACAGCTTATCGACATTGAAAAACGTTTGAAAAAGCCAGAAGAATTACCAGGCCCCACGGGGGAATCAAATGTTCTTTATTTAGAAAATCGCGGTAATATTATTTGTTACGCAGATGAAAATGTCAGCTTCCATTTCTGGGTGCAATCCATAGTTACTTCATTGGCCACAGGTAATACTGTTATCGCTGTTGTTTCTGATTTGTTTTATCAAGAAGCATTGGAATTTAGAGATAAATTTGTTGCGACAGGCGCAGGTAAAGATGTTTTTCAAGTAGCGAAACAATGCCATTTAGAAGCCATGCTAGCTCACCCCGCTTTATCGGGGGTGGTTGTTGATAGTGGCTGTGAAATTAAACATTATATTAGTGAGAAACTAGCATTACGTCACGGAGCTATTTTACCGGTAATAACCTCTGAATATTTTGATACTATGATTCAACGCTTGGTAACCGAAAAAACGGTTAGTATTGATACGACGGCTTCAGGAGGCAACACATCATTGATGACTTTAGTCGAAGAAGATTAAATAGTCTGAACACCCTAAAGCTAATCAATGCTTTGCCGTTTGAATAAATAAAACGCGAACGAATACTTTAAAGTATCCTTCGCGTTTTTTTTACTATTTTTACTGAGTTTACTATGGCAATATCACTTAACTTCCCTACTAAGTAGTGTGAACATGAGTAATAACAAAACAAAACCCTTAGATCGTATAGATCTTATGATCCTTTCTACCTTGCAAGCTGACGGCAGGATTTCAAATGTCGATCTCGCAAAAAAAGTAAATTTAAGCGCTAGTCCTTGTTTAGATAGAGTAAAGCGCTTAGAGATGGAAGGCTATATAGAGCGATATGGCGCTTTTTTAAATGCTAGAAAATTGAACTTTGGTATGAGTGCATTTGTTCAAGTAACCTTAAGCAGAACAACGTCAGATTCTTTTAAACTCTTCAATAAAGAAGTGCTTACTATAAAAGAAGTTGTTGAATGTCATTTAGTCGCAGGTGGCTATGATTATTTATTGAAAATACGATTTGCTGATATCGAAAGCTATAGACTTGTATTAGAAAAGATTGGTGGCCTCACTGATATTGCGCAAACAAGCACTTATATAGTAACTGAACATATCAAGCAAGATGGTGGATTACCGTTTAATTAAGCTGACGGGTTTTACTAATATTTATAAAGTTTACATTGATGAGGGTTATTTTACGCCTCTCGTTTAAAGGATTAACTTCTAAGGATGACAATGAACGCACATGATTATGCATTACAAGCTAACGGCTCGTTTGCTTTACCTGACGCTTGTTTTAAAGTAAAAGCATTAATGGCAGATGAAAGTTCTGAAATTTCAGACTTTGCTGATGTTATTGGTATAGACCCATCAATGACTTCGCGTTTGTTACAAATTGCCAACAGTGCCATTTATAGCTTCCCCGGTGAAATCAGTACCATCTCGCGTGCTATTACCATCATTGGCACACAAGCCATATATAATATGATGTTAGTTGATGTTGCCGCGACTGCATTTAAGCACTTTGAAAACCAAGCAATTGATTTAAAACGCTTTTGGCGAATGAGTGTTTATTGTGGCTTGGTGTCGAAAAATTTATCTATTTCTGCCGGTATACGCGATATCGAACGCTTATTCGTCGCGGGATTGTTGCAAAACTTTGGAGAACTACTTGTTGCTAAAATAAACCCAGAAGTTGCTCAGCAATGTGAAAAATATGATAAAACTCAGCTGCCGTGGCAATTGCAAGAAAATGTGTTGGGCTTTACTTACACGGACATCTCTGCTGACTTATTAAAAATCTGGCAAATTCCTGAAAAAATAATTTTACCCATTAAGCACTTCAATGCTGCATCCTCTATCGAGATTAATAAAGATGTAAAAATCTTGAATTTAGCTTCTAGATTAGCTCTTATTGATAGCCATGGTGAAGAGTTTTCTTATGCTGATGTAATTGATGAATCGTTCTGTAGACCATTAGGTTTAACTGTAGATGACTTAACTCAAGCTGCTGATTTTGCAGAGAAAGAAGCAACTAGTATTTTAGCTATTATGAATCCAAAACTATTTTCAAAATAGGTAACGTGGCTTGGTTTAGGCTAGAAAAACAGACCATAAATGATTAACCTCATCTTTAGCAAAGAGTATTCACTGGTAAGTGAGCAAATAAGAAAGTCTGGATGATTTGTAAGCCGAGTAATCTTAACATTACAAATCATGAGTGTAAGCAATTCAACTTTACAGATTTACACATTGTTATTTGTTTGGTAAAAGTAAAGCTTAGCTAAAAAGAAGACAAAGCTAAAAAAGCTTGTTAGCATCAAATGATCTAATTTATCGCGTTATCATAATAATTATAAAAGGGTAAGTATGTCAGCTTCTAGAGAGCATTTTAGCTCACGAATTGGCTTTATTTTAGCCGCTGCAGGCTCTGCAGTAGGCATTGGTAATTTAGTGGGGTTTCCAGTAAATGCCGCTAAAAATGGTGGCGGTGCATTTTTATTAATGTATGCGTTATTTGTTTTTCTTATATGTTTACCTGTGATGATTGCTGAAATGGCCGTTGGGCGCAATACGGCTAAAGAGCCTGTAGGAGCATTCAAAACCTTGAGTCAAGGTAGCAAGTTGTGGGGAGCAGCAGGCTTTTTAGGTGTTTTAACTCCCTTTATGATTGCTGTTTTTTATATGGTTATCACGGTCTGGATATTCGGCTATATTGCCTTAACGGTTACAGGGCATTTAGATTACTTAGCAAGTGCCGAGGGGTTCGGCGAGTTTATTAATAGCCCTTATTTATATATAGCTCTTGTCGGTGTTGCAGGTATCGTGAGTTTTATCTTGGCGGCAGGGGTAAAAGACGGTATTGAAAAAGCTGCAAAAATACTAATGCCGGCATTGCTTGTTATGCTGATTTTAATGGTGCTATTTGTATTATCCCTTGATAATGCTTTGGCAGGGGTCACTTTTTTCCTTGTGCCTGAGATAGACAAAATAACGCCGAGTGTTGTTAATGGGGCTTTGTCACAAGCTTTTTTCTCGTTGTCTTTAGGAATGGGAATATTAATAACCTATGGCTCATATATAAATAAACAAACCAATATCCCTAACTCCGCTAAGTTAGTGGCTATTACTGATACTAGTGTGGCATTTATTGCGGGTTTGATGATTCTACCAGCGGTCTTTTCATTTAACCCAGAGGTTAACCCAAGTGAGCTAAGTGATAGCTCAGTATCATTAATTTTTACCTTCCTACCTAAAATATTCTTAGCATTGCAAACCTCATTAGGTTATGTCGGCGCTAGTGCCGTAGCTACATTCTTTTTCTTATTAGTCTTTTTTGCTGCAATTACTTCTTTGGTTTCCATTATTGAAGTACCTGTTTCATATTTAGTCACAGAGAAAAAACACAGTCGTAAAAAAGCATTAGGTTACTTAACTGTGACTGCAGGTGTATTAACTTTATTTGCAACGGCTTCTTTTGGTATGGTGTCATTTTTCACTGAATTTACCTCGTATGCTGGCGGTACTAAGTCGTTATTTGATGTCATTTACGATGTGTTTTATGACACTATTCTTCCTCTTAATGGCTTTTTACTGTGTATTTTTGTTAGTTACCGCTGGCAGAAAAAACAGTTATCTGAAGAATTAAGCATAGGTAACGAAAACTACAAAGGTTCATGGGTTGAAAAGTATATTAACTTTTCATTAGGTACTTTTATTCCTGTGATTGTACTGTTGATTTTTATTAATACTGTGGCAACAAAGTTTTTTGCCGTTAATCTTTTTGGCTTTTAGCTAACATGTCTAAATAGACCTAAACGATATAAACGCCGAATGGTTAATGTTACTATTCGGCGTTTTTTATTATTCATTACACGATACCTTCGCCATGATAGAACATATTACCAGCACAGACTTTACCGACGCCCAACGATTATTTCATGGTCGAGGGCACAATTACCCTAACTTAAATCATGTCAATGTCGATTGGCTTTCTCCTGTTATTCTCATTACCTTGTATCAAGCTGTTGACAGTAACTGGTTAGCAGAGCAAGCGAGGGTACTTAAAGGCCTCATTAAAGAGTGTCGCTCGGTACAAGTTCAGTATCGTTATGAAAAATTTTCTCCTACTGAATTATTATTAGGAGAATCCATAAGTAATACAATCGTTAGTGAGCAAGGACTGAATTATCATATTGAGTTTGGCAAAGCACAAAATAGTGGTTTGTTTTTGGATATGAGTAATGGACGAAAATGGTTAAGAGAACGTTCGGAAGGTAAAAATGTTCTTAATCTTTTTGCATATACTTGTGCTTTCTCTTTAAGTGCCATTGCGGGCGGTGCAACTAAAGCAGTTAATATCGATTTAAGTAAAGCGTCATTAAGCAAAGGTAGAGAAAACCATCAACTTAACCAGCTAGCGAAGAAGCAAGGTAAGCAGGTAGTTTTTGAAGGGGTTGATATTTTTAAATCTAATAGCCGGATCAAAAAGTATGGTCCCTATGATATCTTAGTGTGCGATCCCCCGTCATTTCAAAAAGGGAGTGTAAATATTCAACGCGATTACGCTAAAATCATTCGTCGTATTCCACAGTGGATGAATCCGGGGGCTACTTTGATGTTATGTTTAAATTCACCTGATTTAGATGAAAACTTTTTAAAAGCAGAAGTTGCGCGAGAATGCTCAGATTGTCATTTTGAACAACGTCTTGAAAACCCTGAAGTCTTTAAAGAGGCGCATGAAGGGAAAGGCCTCAAAGTGCTTATATTTACTTTTCAGCCGAAATAATAGGACAGTGTGAGAGGATAAATGGGGTTGTTGATTATTCAGTTGTTTTGATACGCCAAAAACGGGCAAACCTTGGTATGCCTGCTTGAGTGACACCATTGTATTTGAAAGTAATGATAGTGCCAATTTTAGGCGGGTTAGCACGTTGAGCATCACTAAAACCAGATCCTATTTTGAATTGCACCCCATCGTTGGTTTTGACTTGAATTGCGCCAAGCTGATTTTGGTACTTTCCTTTTCCTTCGGTATAACCAATGATGGTCGCTTCAGCATCTTGATCTTTCTTCAACTTCATCAATGCTGGGTTTCGGCCCTTTTGATAATAGGCACTGGCGAGGTGTAACATCAGGCCCTCACCTTGAGCCGCGATGACTTCATTAAGCTTTTGCTCTAGAGCAGTTAATCCTTTCAGTTTCATCTGATTGATCATGGCTAAGTAAGCTGATGGGCTTTGCATTAATAAAATTTGCATTTTATTTACTCGTTCACTGAAATTCCCTGGATGCTTGGGCAGATCAAATATCATAAAGCGTACATCTCTCCAACAACTGGTTGTTTTATTCTCAGCAGGCACTTGTTTTTTTACACAAGAAAGTAACGGCTGGAAGCTCCCTCTACCTAACCATAACTCTCCGTCCATAGGTAGTTTTGGCCAGTGTTGTGTAAACCAACTCGGGCTATGAATTACATTCCCTTGACGTGAGAGCAATTGTTTTCCATTCCAATAGCCGCGTACACCGTCAAGTTTTTCTGAAACAAAGTATTGACTGATGTTAGTGACTTGTTGGTAATGTACCCCATGCTGAATGTCGGGTATAAACTTTATAGGCGCTTGTTGTGCAACCGAAAAGCAATGGCTTGATAAAGTGAGGATAACAAAAGCTAGTCGAACATAATTATTCATCACGAAACTCCATGTAATGTGATACTTGGCAAAAGGTAAAGTCTAGCCTATATTTGAAAAATGGAGACTTTAGAGACTAAAGTGATTTGCCAAATCATACTTAGCAAAGTTATTTACATTAGCAAGGATTGCTATCATGAGAGACCTTACCTTTCCTACGATTCTACATACCGCTGTGGTGATTTTATTATTGATTTTTAGTACAAATACATCTGCTAAAAAAAGGTGTAAACCTCTATTAGAAAAGCTGCATAATGTCCAAATGATGCAACGTAAAAGCTATTCTTTAAAAAGAGGACAAGCGCTGCGAAATAAGGAAGATAAAGCAAGAGATAAGTGGTGGCAGTGTGAAAATAGCTCTTTGTCTGCATTCAAGTCGAAATATGGCACAAAGAAAAAGAAAGCTAAAAAGAACTATAAAAAGCAGACAACCACTATCCATTATGCCAAGTTGAATAAGGCAATACTAAACTCACCAAAGAAGAGGGTAACGTTTAATCAAGATAGTGCAATAGTGATTAAGTCAAAGTATCAGGGAAGTAAAAGGCTGGCTTGGCTGCAGTTTTATCAACAACCTATTAAGTGCCAGCGCCCTAAAAATATAAATGTTTTTGCTTTTTGTAGCGAGGACAAATTACAACAGCGTGATGCATTTGAGCAGAAATATACTCAGTAAATGGCTTTACGCTTGATAATTCTTTTTGCTCTCGCGGTATTGATTTACCATAGTATCAATTGTCTCTTGCTCGTAGGTACGCAAGCCACTCAACAGCATGTGTTTCTTGCCATGGCCGATGACTTTATCATTTGATAATAAGTCAAATTCAAGCCATGCGTCACCGCGTTTTCCTTCTATTAATAAACTTGTTTTAGCTAATTGTAAGGTAACGGTTTCAGCTTCTAAGGTATGTAAATCAATAGACATTGATTGATACATTACCATGGGGCGAGCAGGGTTAATCATGACGCTATTGTCAGCCATCAATTTCACTAAAATATCTGGAAAAGTATGACCCGAAAAGTCGACATAAGCTTTTGTCAGTGCATTAATTAAAGCTGGCTCATGTGTCTTATCACCACTAACATGAACACTGAGGCAAGTTTTATCTTTATCATCCTTTATGTCAAAACTATCATCAATTTTCTGGGGGAAAGTAAGATGAACGTCATCGCTAACCATGCCTGAAAAATCAAAAGTCATGTTTTTATGCAATCCAGATTTGGCGATTATTATTGAAAAAAGCAAGTCTCCAGGCACGCAAAAACGCTTAGCATCAATATTATGTAGTGGGTTAAAGTCATCTGCTACTTGTTTAGCAAAATCGCTGCCTTGTTGGCGTGTAAAGCTGATTTTATCAGCACTAATGGGGCAATAATTCTCAATAAACATATTTTTAATAGACATCTTTGCAACTTCAGTTGGTGAGTAAACGACATTCGATCGCAGCATTCTAACAGTACTTTAGTGTTAAATCGAAATAAAGTGCATAAACTTAGCTGATCAGACCTCTTTGTTTTGGTTATATTTACTTACTAACTGTTCTTTTTTAACTTTAGTGAGGTGACGGATTTGGTACTCCCTTTGACATGCAGTACTTTTATTATCGCTCTCCTCTAGATAAGCCAAGCGCACTGGACGTCTTGCTCGGGTATATTTTGCACCAAGTTTACTGTTATTATGTTCATCAATACGACGAAGGATATCTGTGGTAACACCTGCGTATAAGCTATTATCGCTACAACGCAAAAAGTAAACCCACCAGGTGTTCACCTTGTTTTTTTCTGTCATAAAACGTGATAATTACTAGTATCTAATGTGAAAGGTATCTAAATGGTAAATAAAAGTGCTTGAGATATCAAACAATGTCTATTTAGCTGATTGGGAAATAGAGCTTAGCGCTATACGAGCAATGGGTAATGGCGGCCAGCGTGTAAATAAGGTGGCAACTGCTATTCATTTAAGGTTCGATATTAAACGATCTTCTTTGCCAGCAGCTTATAAAGAAAGGTTACTAGCCTCTAAAGATAGTCGAGTGACTAAAGAGGGGGTGGTGATTATTAAAGCGCAAAATTTTAGAACACAAGAAATGAATAAAGAAGATGCGCTAAAACGATTGAAAGAGTTCATTCAATCGGTAATGGTTGTACAAAAAATGCGACGAGCGACCAAGCCAACTAAAGGCTCAGTGCAAAGACGATTAACCGGCAAGGCCAATCGTAAGGACATCAAAAAAACACGAAAAAAAGTACAGTTCTAGTGAAAAATATCAGTTAGAAAAGTCCCTTTAGAAACCAAAAAGATTAAACCCTAATAAAAATAGAGAGCAACTATGCCAATTAGTGATGTCGGTTCAGTAGAAAAACTTACCGCACAACTTGATAGTAATAACTTAGTTCAATATCAATTACCCTTAGCTAGCCTCAATGATGATGGTACAAAGCAGAGTATCGAGCTAAACCCCTTAATAGGAAAAAAAATAAGCTTACACTTTTCTGGCACTATAGCTTGTAAACACTGTGGAAAGCACACCAAAAAAAGTTACTCCCAAGGCTATTGTTATCCATGTATGGCTAAACTTGCTCAATGTGACTTATGTATTATGAAGCCTGAAACTTGTCATTTTCATTTAGGTACTTGCCGGGAGCCAGAGTGGGGTGAAAATAATTGTATGGTTGATCATTACGTTTATTTAGCCAATAGTTCTGGATTGAAAGTTGGCATAACACGACATACACAGTTGCCTACTCGCTGGATTGATCAAGGTGCTTGTCAAGCATTACCTATATTTAAAGTGAGTACTCGCTTACAATCAGGTTTAGTCGAAACCGCATTAGCAGAATTTATTAGTGATAAAACAAACTGGCGCGCTATGTTAAAAGGTGAGCCAGAGCCTATAGATCTTAAAGCGAGAGCAGAGGAGTTAATCCCTGAAATTAGCATGCGCCTATCACAACTCAGGCTCAAATTTGGCAGTGATGCTATACAAGAACTCAATGAAAATGTGCAAGAAATTCATTACCCCGTAAGTGAGTACTTAACCAAAATTAGTTCTTTTAATTTTGATAAAACAGAAACCGTTACTGGAGTCTTATTAGGTATTAAAGGTCAGTATTTGATTTTTGATAAAGGGGTAATCAATATGAGAAAATTTACCTCCTATCAAATAAGTATTGACTATTAGTAAGTTGAACTTGAAAATGGCGCTTTCTATAACTAGTGAACGATCGAACGTTTATGTTCGACAACTTAATATATTGAATTTTTAGACTGAGTATTAAAGGTAACAAGATGACCGCGGATGATTATGTAGAGCAAGCCAGTGAAATTTTTGTTTTATCAGACTCTTTCATTAGAATTAGAGAGTTGATTGATGATGAATCATCGACTATCGATGATATTTCAGAGGTAATTCTGCTCGACCCAGCTCTTTCAGGCACAGTATTAAAATTGGCGAATAGCCCATTTTTTAGTTATCCAGGGAAAATAGATACCATTTCTAAAGCTGTTTTAGTGTTGGGTATCACGGAAGTCTATAATCTTGTTATAGCCTATTTTACGACAGAAGCTTTTAAAAATATTAATGCTAACCAAGCTTACCTTGATGAGTTTTGGGTAAAGAGTGTTGATTGTGCATTGTTGATGAAGTTCTTGGGCACGAGTTTAGGGATTGTTAATGCAGAACGTTTATTCATATTAGGCTTGTTACATAATTTAGGTGAATTAGTTATTCATCAAATTGCCACAGAAAAACAACGTGCTTGTGAGAGTCTGGATATCAACTTATTACCTTGGGTGAAGCAACAAGATATCTTGGGATTTACCTTTGGTGAATGTTCTGCTGAATTGTTAAAACAATGGCAATTGCCCTATAGCATTTTTGCGCCTATTCGTGATCAGGATATTGATGATCTGAGCCAATACACAGTAGAAACACAGTTATTATATATTGCTAAAAGGGTAATGAGTAAGCAGCAAGTGTTTAAAGAGCAAAATCTTGATTACAGTGACTTGTTAACTAAAGAGCAATTAGAGCCTATTTGTATTGATAAAAATATGCTTGAAAATGCTGTTGATTATTGTGATCTAGAACGTTTGGGTTTGCTATCCATTTTAAACCCTAGCGCTTCAATGCTTTATTAACACTAAGCTCCCATTTAGTGAAATACTTCCTTTAAAAAGCCCAATAGGCACGAGCTTATTGGGCTTTTTCAATGTAAATATATGACGGTTATGTTGTTTTATCAGCAGGTAAAATAATTAATGGGGATTGTATCTTCCTTGGCTAAGAATATTGTGTGGATCTAAGCTACTTTTTATTATATTAACTGTTTGCCAAAAATCAGTGTCTTTATTCAGTAACCACTGTTGTTGATCTATATTAAGACGATAAGGGACAAATCCTTTTTTTAGCCCTTCTGTTACTAGAGCTTTTAAGCAATTATGCGCATCGGCGACAGCCTTGGGGTTACTTAAGTCGAAAACGATTGGAATGGTGCTATCGACGCAGTCGTGTTTTAGGTTTGTAAAAGTAATGAAAGGCTCAATATTATATTTTGGACAAGTTTCTCTAACAAAGTTGACAAACTCACGCATTTTATTAGCTTTCATCGTTACTAATGGCGCATACCAAAGTAAACCACAACCGTCTTTTCCTGGTGATAATTCGTTTTTATCAAATCCTTCCGCTTCAGCATGACGCCAGTAAGCGAGTTTTAAGGCAACTTTATTTGGTGTGCCTAGCATTATTTCTTTGCCTTTATTAAACGAGTCAAGTTGCTCTACTGCTACGGATAGAGGCGGCACTTTATTAATAATTAATGAGGGGATGTATTTAATAACTTTATTTGCGAGAACGATTATCAGGCTATTTGAATATATACGCTTACAAGGTAGCTGTTTAAAAATACGATTAATTTCTTTTTTAACAGCTTTGACAACACCGACACTGCCGTAAATACTTCCTACAATGGTCCAATTTGGTGCTTGTAATTCTCTAGTTAACTTCTCAATATCCTGATCTTTCATCACTTGATGGCTACTATTACCCTTGGGGTTTTTGGCAAACATTGATAATAAACGGCGTTGATCCATCAAGTTAATTGAGCCAACAATACCTTCATAGTCTTGTAACACTTGACGTATTAATGGCACTGCTTGTTCAAGTAAAGCATCGTCTTCCATTTGGATAAAAAAAGAAGTGAAATCGGCTTTTTTCTTGGCTAATCGAATGGTCATTTGGCTCACTATGCCAAAATTAGATTGAGTGAATAATCCTTCCAAATAGGGACCAAGTCCCCATTTAAATGTTTTATCGACAACCTTGTCATCACTGCCATCTAATTCATTAACAGCTGACTGATAAGGGGTACCATTGGCCCAATACCCCTGAATACTGTTTACGGCAGAGAAATGGTCTGTATAGGGAGTTATTCCGTAACCGCGCTCTATTGCATTGGCTAATATAGAGCAGTCTGGTCCTGCTCCTGTAACAGGCACCATATAGTCGTGATTATGTAACTGCAGATAATCGCACAATTGCTGTTGGGTTACCCCTGGTTCAATAGTGACTAAACCCAGTTCATTGTCAAAGTCTTTTATTTCGGTTAACTGACCTAAATCCAAAAGAATAATGTTTTTTGCGGTGCCTGAAGGTTGGCTGGTTCCATAACCCCAATTGTTACCTGTGCTAATAGGGTAAAGTGAAAAAGCGAGCTCTTCATCTGTCACACAGTGATTGGCCAAATCGAGTAGGGCTTTGATTTCATGAGCTTGTGTTAGTGTAATGATCGCAAATACTTGCCTTCGCTTACTCTCAAAACACGTTAAACCTTCTGTGCCCAGCATAAAGCGAGATAGTTGCTGAGGATCAAATGATAAACTTGAATGTGTGGCTAATACGTTTTCTATAAGTGAGGTTAGTTTGTGTGACATAAAGGGTACTTAGCGGCTATCCGGTGTGATTATTAGACTAATTTTAATTGGCTTAATTGTGAGCCAATATCTTTCTCAATGGTGCTAAAAAGGCTTTTATAACCAGGTGAGAGGTTTTTCATAAAAATTTCAGGGCTAATATAATAAGGAGCCCTAATGCCATGATAATCAATAGGATCTCCAAGCTGCTGAAAATTTATTCCAATAAACTTCATGCTGCGGGCAAGTCTTGGTTCCATCATGACATATACGTGACGAATACCAGTATTTATACACATAGTCGCTGCCGTCATATATAAGCCGATGGCGATAAAAGGAAAACAACGCAATTCGGTTTCAGAATAACTAACTTCACTGATTACCCCTGTGCTAGAGCCTTTATATTTATCAGCCTTACGTCGGCGAAAGTCAGACTTGACAGCTAAGCGTGATATTTCAGCTATTTCATCACGATCAAATAGTTCAGGGCTAAGATCTTTGTTGGTGATTGATGACATACAATACTTCTCAATGGGAAGTAATTCATCCGGACCACTTGATGTTACTAATCGAACACAGCTAGTGAAGGTTCCTGACGGTTTATGTTTGATTAGAGAAAAAATTGATTGCTGATCAAATTCATCTACCTCTTGGCCATTGTCTCTAACATCTTCAAAAGCGAGTTCCTCACAGTAAACATTATGTCGAATTTTAAATGCTTCTTCTTTTAAAATTTGATTGATGGCAACACATGGTTGTAGAAATTGTGTGAAATGATCTGAAATGCTATGGGCTTCTCTATTAGCCTTAGCTGAGGCAATTTTTTGGGTGATATCACCAATAACAGGTGTGTCTAATAATCGTTTATTCCAGTTCATTATTTATTCCATGTGAAATTGTAAATAACTGAGCTAATTTCAGTTTAGTTGTTTAGGCAACGTAACTGTAATTATGCAAAGATAAAATTTAAAGTAAAAGCTCACTGACTTGAGGCTGACTAAGAAAGTCTTTGGGGCTGGCTGATGAGCCATAGGCACCCGATTGAAAAATGACCACATAATCTCCAATAGTTGCTTTAGGTAACAAGACTTTATCAGCCAATATATCTAGCGGAGTACATAAGGGGCCAACGATGTTCACCAGTTCTTGAACCTCTCCATTGAGTTTATTTCCTATTGCTACTGGGTAGTTTTTTCGGATGACTTGCCCAAAATTACCGGAGTTAGCAAGATGGTGATGTAAGCCGCCATCACAAACTAAATAGTTAGTACCACGAGAAATTTTTTTATCAATGACTTTACTGACATAAATGCCGGCTTCAGCGACCAGATATCGGCCCAATTCTATGATTACTTCTAAATCATCAACTAATGCTTTATGCTTTTTCAAAAGTATCTGCAAGCTATTAGCTATTGCTTTGACATCTAATGGTATTTCTTTAGCAAAGTAAGGAATACCAAAACCACCACCAATATTAAGATAGTCAATTTTTCTTTTGGTAATTTTGCGTGATAATGCAACTAATTCTTCAGCTAACATAAAGGTTTGCTGCTGCGCTGAAATAATCGCATCGGCATTGAGGTTTTGTGATCCTGAATAAATATGAAAGCCACGTAAATTAATTTGATCTAAATTTAGTTTGTTGAGAATATCAGGGACTTGCTCTTCATCGATACCAAAAGGTTTTGCACCTCCAGACATTTTCATACCAGAAGATTTAAGTTCAAATTTAGGGTTTATTCTGATGGCAATATTTGCTTTAACTGATAGTTGGTTGGCGGCAAGTTCTACTTTGGCTATTTCACCTGAAGATTCAACATGTAAAGTTACACCTGCGATAATAGCTGCTTCAATGTCTTCAACCGTTTTCCCTGGACCTGCAAAGCTAATGTTGTCTGCTGGCATCCCTGTTTGCATTGCTAATAACATTTCTTTTTTTGAAGCAACATCAAATCCAGATACTTGTGTTGCCATTAGCTGTACTAAGCTAGGCAAGGGATTTGCTTTAATCGCATAATGTAATGAGATTTTTGTTGGTAAGTCATCTGTTAGCTGCTTAACTCTATTTATAATAAGTTGTCGATCGTAGGCATAAAATGGAGTTCCTGAAACGAGTTTTTCGATATGACTTAAAGAATGTTTGCCCACGACAATTTCACCACTCGAAGAACAATAATCTTTGAGTGATGTCGTTAAAATTGTCGTTGATAGATTCATATTGTTGTCCATTAGGCTCAATTAACTGAAATGTTATTTTTATTATGCGTTGCTGTTAGCAATGCAATATCAACTTTACCATTGGCATTGCGGGGAAGCTGGGATAAAAAAACAACCTCTTTCGGTACCATGTAATTAGGTAAATTTAATAAACAATGTTTCATTATGCTTTTTGTTGCTGACTGATGATTTTCATTTGTGGTGACTATTATGGCAATAATGGCTTGACCAAGATCCTTAGAAGGGCTGGCAATTATTGCTGCTTCAGTTACTTCAGGCAGTTGTAATAGTATAGACTCTAACTCGGTTGGGCTCACTCGATAACCAGATGTCTTGATCATGGTATCTTTTCTCGAAACAAAATAGAGAAAACCGTTACTGTCGCGTCTAACATAATCCCCTGAAAATACAGCTAAATAGTTATTGTTAATATTAATGGCTTGCTTGGGCGTTTCTTTGAATCTTTCTGCTGTCGCGGTCTCATTTTGCCAATAGCCCAACGTTACTAGAGGTCCAACATGAACTAATTCACCAACTTCATCGTCATCACAAGTACTACCATTTTCACGCAATACTAGGACTTCGGCGTAGGGTATTGCTTTGCCTATTGAGTCTGGCTTATTGTTTATTTCGGCTGGAGATAAAAAGGTAGAACGAAAAGCTTCCGTTAATCCATACATAAGATAAGGTTTAGCTTTTGGCATTTTATCTTGCAATGTTGAAAGTGTTTTTAAAGGTAATGCACCACCCGAGTTGGTGAAGTAACGCACGGTTTGTCCGGTATTTATTGGCCAGCTTACTTTGAGTAATTGTATCCAAAGAGCAGGCACCGCTGCTAATCCGGTAATGTTATAGTTTGCAATCGCTTTTACCACATCACTGGCTAATAAGTAGTCGAGTAAGACACATTTTCCTCCCACTAAGAAACAACTGGTGAGTTGGTTTAGGCCATAATCAAAACTTAGCGGCAATAGAGCAAGGATATTGTCGTTAGCTGTCATTTCTAGGTAATGACTAACGGATTTTGCGCCAAGTACAATATTAGTATGGCTGAGCATAATACCTTTGGGTTGGCCTGTACTGCCTGATGTATACAAAATGGCAGCAAGATCGTCCGAGGATAAAGAGCACTGCAAGGTAATTTGAGTCGTTATTGGAGGTAGAATAGACTGCCAGCTAATGAGATTAATAGACTTAGCCAATGTCATTTTTTCTAGTTCATGTTCATTGGCATCAATTACAATGATTGTCGTTAATTCTGTCAAGCTATCAATTTGGGAGGCGAGTGCTGTGAGCCTAGAGCGATTGGTGACTAGTAACTTTATCTGACAGTCATTCGCGATATAGTAAACTTGTTGAGCTTTTAATACAGGATTAATCGGAACAAAAACAGCGCCTAGTAAAGAACAAGCAAACATACTTTGAACATTTTCTTGGTTTTTTGCTAAGTAAATACCAATGCGATCACCCTGGGTAATATCGAGTGAAGCAAAACCTTGCGCCACCTCAGTTACCTTTTTATAAAGCTGGGCGTAGCTTAGGCTGGTATTTTTAACTTGCAGCGCAATTGCTTCGGGAGAGCGTTGTACACTTTGGCTTATAAGCTCGTGAACCAAGGAAGTCATTTATCATCCTGAAATTAATATGTGGCATTTCTTCGCAACGCTATTATGACTGTGAAAGCATTACATAGGCAAGTAAGAGATAGAATAAATGCTTATAATTTAATGAGCTATATCATTAGTTTCCATGTTAATCTTGATTTAAATAGCTTCTTTTTAAATTTGCTACAAAATGTAAAACGGATCAGACTTCTTTCGTCGGACACTTGAAAATCAAGCGCTGGCTATTCACCTATGTTTTATATGATAGTGTTATACCATTTCTACCTGATGATATTTTCGTGAAAAATACGGTATGCCAACTATAATCATAAAGCATTTTGTAGCAAGATAATGTTTGTGCCCGATAACAACTATAGCTAACTATACTAAGGAAAAATTATGTCTATACATATCACCTTACTGCTCATTCTCGCTTCATTATTTACGCCATATGCGCAAGCAGACTTTGTTGATGTTGTTGCTAAAGTTAAACCATCGGTTGTTGGTATCGGCATTCATACCCCGACGAGTCGACCAAAAAATATTTTACGTGGCACTGGTTTTGTTATCGGTGATGGCCGTTATATTGTGACAAATGACCATGTATTGCCAACCTTATTAGATGAAAGTTTATTGCAAAAAATGGCGGTTTTTGTTGGCTCAGGTAAAAATGCTAAGGTAAGAGAGGCAGAAATTGTTGCAACATCAAATTTATATGATTTAGCCGTTTTAAAAGTTTCTGGACCTGCCTTGCCTGCAATGACTTTAGCCAGTGAGGATTTGTATGCAGATGGCAGTTATATTGCTTTTACTGGTTTTCCTATAGGTGGTGTACTGGGGTTATATCCAGTCACACATAGAGGCATGATCGCAAGTATTACTCCAACAGTTGTTCCTGCGGCTTCTGCCGGGCAAATAAATTTAAAAATGCTTAAACGTATGAGAAACCCTTATTTAGTTTACCAGCTTGATGCGACGGCTTACCCTGGAAATAGCGGCAGTGCGATGTATGATATGAAAACAGGTAAGGTAGTCGGCATAATCAATAAAGTTTTTGTACAGGCAACTAAAGAGGCGGTTATTAGTAATCCTAGCGGCATTACTTACGCGATACCTGTTAAGTATTTGTATCAAGTTTTACGAGAAAATAATATCAAAATATAATTGATATTCTAAAGCTTCTTAAATCCAAGAACTTACTCAGTCACCGTAGAATTAATGATCATATTAGCTGATGTTTGATATAAATGTGATAGAGGGACCAACTCAATTCCATGTGATTTTAATGTTGGTATGAGTTTATTTAGTGTTGCTATTGTCTCTGGGTGCGGATGGGCAATAGCAATAGCGGTTTGGTGTTTTAGCGCGAAGTTAACGAGTTGCTTAAATTGTTGACTAATATACTGATCGGTCAATTGATTATCTAAAAAGATATGCCTTGCTTTCACGGGCACACCATAGTCAATAGCTGCTTGTTGTGCTTTTGAATGAGGGCTAGTTTTACTGTCTAAAAAAAACAAATTATTTTGTTTTAAAAAAGTCATGGTCCAAGCCATAGGTTGATATAGCTGTGTAAGATAACTACCCATATGATTATTAATACCAATAGCAAACGGAATTTCATCAAAAGACCTTGTTAAGCTTTGGCTAAATGCTTGCTTGTCCATATGACTTGTTAGTGCTCCAGGACCTAATTTTTTTTGATTTTCAGACTCCATAGGCACATGAATAAGTACATCATGATTAGCACTGTTTGCTTGCAGTGCAAGTTTTTTACCGTAAGTAGTATGCGGCAGGAAAGCATAAGTAATGGCTCCTGGTAACGTTAATGCATCTTTATCAGTATAACGGTAACCCATATCATCTATAACGATTGCAACTTGGGCAGATTGAGCAATGCAATGAACACTAAATAGAGTGCAAGTTAATAAAAATGAGCGTTTAGATATTATGTTAAGGAGAGTTATAAGCACAGGATAATAGGTATCTTTTTAATTATTATAATAAGAAAGCGTAGCAGTCATTTAGTTAAAAAATATAAAGTGTTAGTGCAAAGATGTAAATAAATAACCCAAGTTAATCTGCTTTATCATAATTTATAGTGACCAATTTCATTTAAAAATGACTGTCGTCATTATCGACACCACAGTTTAGGGTTAAGTGCTTTACCTTGATGACGTATTTCAAAATAAAGGCCTGATTGCTCTAAACCGCCACTTTGACCAATCAGTGCAATGGGCTCGCCAGTTTCAACACGATCACCTACTGATTTTAATAACGTCTGATTATGGGCATATAAGCTCATGTAGCCATTACCGTGATCAATTACCGTTAATAAGCCGTAACCTTTAAGCCAATCTGAAAATAATACCTTACCATTATGAATCGTTTGTACTTGTCTGCTTATTGGCGCACTAATTAAAACGCCTTTCCATTTTAAGTAACCTTGTTTTCGAGTACCAAAACGGTGCAAAATACGCCCTTTAACAGGCCAAGATAATTTACGTTTTAACTTACTTAGCCCTGATAAATCTATTTCTGCTTGGATAAGTGCAGCTAATTTAGTTAATGCTTGGTTTAAATTGTTTTCTTCTGCTTTTAGTTTATCTAATTGCTGTTGACTAGAAAGTAGCTTGCGCCCTAATTTTTTTAAGGTTTGACTTCGAAGTGCTTTACTTTGACGAAATTTAGCATCTTGCTGCAATTGCTCATCTTGAAGCGTTTGCAAATGATCAATTTGTGTTTGATGTTCAGTACTGACTTCCAGCAACTGGGCAATAGTCGCTTGAAAGCTATCAATCTCTTTGGTTCTTGCTTGATTTAAGTATTGATAATAACTAATGGTACGTTGAATTTTTTCACTTTGATCTTGGTTTAATAACAATTTGAGATAATCATGTTGACCTGTGGTGTAGGCCGCTCTTAATTGTTGCGATAATAATCGCTCTTGTCTTTTTTTAGCAACGGTCAGCTGTTTTTTCTTTATTGCTAAAGCAGACACTTTCTTTTGAGTCGATACTAAATCAGTTTCAATCTTATTGAGTGCCTTGGCTACTGTTGCAATGGCTAAGTCATCACTTTTTAATTGTTGCTCTAAACTACTACGTTGTTTGTTCGCATCAAAAATATTGGACTCTTGTTTGGCAATAGCCTTTTGCACATCACTAAGTTTTGCGCGGTTCTTTTTTTGCGCACTTTCATTGCGGCTACTTTGTTCAGCTTGCAAGGGTAAAGCAAGTAAAAAACTTAGTGTTACTATGATTACTGTCGCTATTTTTGGAAGGCGCTTATTTGCTAAATACGTGTGGATAAACAATCTCATAATTGATAATGGAAATAAATCAAAGCCAATGTATCACTTATACCTAAGCGACATCAAGGTACTGCACTTGGACGTCTGAGCTCATTTTAATTAAGGTGTGTTTTTTATCAAGGGTAAATCCCTTAAAAAAGTCTGTAATGATGATAATACTCGGCTCAAATCCCCCAAAATTCTGGCTTGAAAATTTTCTGTGTTATCGGTTTGAAAAAAGAGGTTTCATAAAGAGTGCTATTAAAATGTATATGAACATGTTCGCCTAAACGAACACTTTTCAACTTATGCCACGTTAAGAAGTACAGCTCTTAACGTGGCATAGTAATAGTTTATAAATTTTCTAAACCTTAATTTATCATCACTTGATTAGTTGCATGAGTACTGAGCCTGTCATCTCTTGTGGCTGCTCCATTCCCATTAAGTGTAATATGCTTGGTGAAATATCACTCAAGGTACCTGAGGCTGCTGGCGAGGCATTTCGGCCAACATAGATAAGCGGCACGGGTTCGCAGGTATGCGCCGTATGTGCTTGTCCTGATACCTCGTCTTGCATTTGTTCAGCATTGCCATGATCAGCAGTAATTAAACATTCACCACCGTTATCTTGTGCGGCTTTAACAACACGACCTATACAAGTATCAACTGCTTCACAGGCTTTAACTGCAGCATCAAAACTACCAGTATGCCCAACCATGTCCCCATTTGGATAATTACACACAATAAAGTCATATTTGCCACTTTCAATTGCTGCGACGAGTTTATCTGTTAGAAGCGTTGAATTCATTTCAGGTTGTAAATCGTATGTCGCAACATCAGGTGAAGGGACTAATATTCGTTCTTCACCAGCAAACATATCTTCTTTGCCACCACTAAAGAAAAAAGTAACATGGGCATATTTTTCCGTCTCAGAAATACGCAGTTGAGTTTTATTATGTTTAGCTAACCATTCACCCATAACGTTATTGAGTGCTGCTGGAGCGAACGCTGAAGGGGCATCAATATCAGCTGAATATTGTGTCAGCATAACAAAATTACTTATTGCTGGAGTACGCTTTCTTGCAAAACCATCGAAGTTATTTTCGGTAAAACAACGACTAAATTGGCGCGCTCTATCTGCTCTGAAGTTCATAAAAATTAACGCATCGCCATCATTTACCTGAATGGTGTTACCTGCAGCGTTTGTAATTGCACTAGCACCAACAAACTCATCATTTTCATCACGTTCATAAGCTGCAGTAAGTGCATCTAGGGCGTTGCTATATTGATGTAAACTCTCGCCATTGACCATCAAGTTGTAAGCCGCTTCAACCCGTTCCCAGCGCTGATCTCTGTCCATCGCATAATATCGACCAATGATAGAAGCAATTTGACCTTCACCAGCATTAGGATCATTAAATAGTTCGGAAAATTTTTGTTGCGCTTTTTCTAACGACGCTTGTGCACTGCGTGGTGGAGTATCTCGTCCATCTAGAAAAGCATGTAAATAAACCTTTTGAGCACCGCGTTTTTTGGCTAGCTCCATCATGGCGAAGATATGATCTTCGTGGCTATGGACGCCTCCGGGGGAAAGTAAACCAAAAATATGGACTGCATTATTGTCAGATGCAGCGCTATCAACAGCTTTGCAAAGTGTTTGGTTTTCAATAAATTCACCGTCGTTTATTGCTTTGGTAATGCGAGTGAAATCTTGATATACCACACGACCGGCGCCTAAATTTACATGGCCCACTTCAGAATTTCCCATTTGTCCATCAGGTAGTCCTACGGCCATGCCTGAAGTATCGATCAACATATTGGGGTAGTTGGCTTTTAAATCATCTAACACTGGCGTATTTGCTTGATGAATAGCGTTTGAGCTTGTTTCCTCTCTATATCCCCAACCATCTAGAATCATCAGTACCGTTGATTTCTTATTCGCCATTATTTTCCCCGTTAAATTTAATATCGTAAGTATTTGTGGGCAAGTATTGTACACCCTCAGATTGTCTTATTCACTAAGGATTTAACATAGAAATGTTCCGCACGAAGTTACTAAGTTTAGACTCGCGGTATATGCTCGCAATTCTAAGTGATTTGCGTATAATGTGCCGATTCGAAATTTGATAAAAACGAGCTTTATTTATGGAACAATTAATTACTTTTGCGAGCAATAATGGCATGCTGAGCGCGATTTGGGTTGCTTTAGTGGTAATGATCATCGTTACGACAATTAGAATGCAAATGTCACCGATTAAACAAATCAGTACTCAAGATCTAACTTTTTTAATGAATAAGGAAGAAGGTGTTGCACTTGATATCCGCAAAGAAAAGGAATTTAAAGAGGGGCATATCCTTGATGCAATCAGCTTACCCAGTGAAAAAATTAACAAAAATGACTTTGGTAGTCTTGAAAAATATAAAGACAAGCCCATCATAGTAGTATGTGCTGCAGGTATGAGTGCTGTGCAAATTGCTAATGACCTATATAAAGGTGGCTTCACTCGAGCTAGTGTGCTTAAAGGTGGTATGAATAGCTGGACTAGCGCAGGGTTACCTGTCGCTAAATAACCTATTTAACGCAATTATCGCTATCCTTACAATCGAAAATAAAGAGTGATTAACATGGCAAAAGTTGAAATATATACTAAAGAATATTGCCCTTATTGTACTCATGCTGTTGCCTTATTAAAGAGTAAGCAGACAGAATATAATGAAATTAAAATTGATGCTGATATGGCAATGCGTAGCACTATGATTGAACGCAGTAATGGCGGCTATACAGTGCCACAAATATTTATCAATGATGTTCATATTGGTGGTTGTGATCAATTAGTCGGCCTAGAAAGAACCAATCAATTAGACGCGCTTTTAGACGCGAAATAATAAATTCAATTAAAAAAATATATTAAAGGAGCCACTCATGGCTGAAGAAAACCAAGTAGAGAACAGTGAAGCAGCACAACAATCTCCAGAATTCGCCATTCAACGTATTTATACTAAAGATGTTTCTTTTGAAACGCCTAACTCTCCAGCTGTATTTCAACTAGATTGGAAACCTGAAATCCAATTAGATCTTGATACTCGTTCAACTAAGTTAGCTGATAATACTTACGAAGTTGTTTTATCGGTAACGGTTACTGCCACCGTTGAAGAGAAAACAGCCTTTTTAGCTGAAGTTCAGCAAGCCGGTATATTTACCATTGGTAATTTACCTGAAGCACAATTGGCACATACTATTGGTGCTTTCTGTCCAACTACATTATTTCCGTATGCTCGTGAAACAGTAGCCAGTTTAGTTAACCGTGGTTCTTTCCCACAATTTAACTTGTCACCTGTGAATTTTGAAGGTTTATACGCTTCTTACGTACAACAACGTGCAACACAAGAGAACGTGGCACAAAGCAGCGAAACACACTAGTTAATAGCAATAATCAAAAAATATCATTAGCTTAAAAATTAGGGTTATATATGTCTTTAGCTGCAAAAATTACTGTGCTGGGTGCAGGCTCTTATGGCACCGCTCTAGCAATTTGTTTAGCCAGAAATGGTCATAAAACCTTATTATGGGGACGTGATGCACATCATGTCACCGCTATGGCGCAAGATAGAGAAAATAATAAGTATCTTGCGGACTGTCCTTTTCCTGAAAATTTAGCGTTAGAAGCTGATTTAGAAAAAGCAGTGCAAGCTAGTGATAATCTGTTGGTAGTCGTACCAAGTCATGCCTTTGCTGATATGTTAAAGCAAATTAAACCTATGTTAACCGACAATGCAAAAATTGCTTGGGCAACTAAGGGGCTAGATCCACAAACGGGTGATTTATTGCAGAATGTTGCTAGACAGGTACTTGGCGATAGTATGACTTTAGCTGTGTTATCTGGGCCAACCTTTGCCAAAGAAATGGCTTCAGGCTTACCAACCGCCATTTCATTGTCTTCTGAAGATGATGAGTTTGTGGCAGAATTATCTGACTTACTGCATTGCGAAAAGCGTTTTCGCGTCTACTCTAATAAAGACTTTATAGGCGTGCAACTTGGTGGTGCAGTAAAAAATGTGATCGCTATTGCCGCTGGAATCGCTGATGGCATTGGCTTTGGTGCTAATGCTCGCACCGCATTAATTACTCGTGGATTAGCTGAAATGACTCGTTTAGGTTTAGCACTAAATGCGGAACCCGCGACTTTTATGGGGATGGCAGGTCTAGGTGATCTAGTATTAACTTGTACAGATAATCAATCACGTAATCGCCGATTTGGCTTAGCACTAGGTCAAGGTAATGAAGTTGAACAAGCAATAACAGATATCGGACAAGTCGTAGAAGGCTACCGAAATACTAAGGAAGTTTATATGCTAGCTCAGCGACATGATGTTGAAATGCCAATTGTTGAGCAAGTCTATCAAGTACTTTATCGTGGAAAAAATGCGAAATTAGCAGCTGCTGATTTACTTTCTCGTGATAAGAAATTTGAATAAGTTCATTTGCTAGTATATAAATGCTGATTGGAATAACTGTAAATTCACTCCTTTTATTTACAGTTATCCTTTGATTTTTATAGGCTTTTTCTTGTTATACTGCGTTAGGAAAACCTAGCTGGCGCCATGCATCATAAACTATCACGGCTGTGGCATTAGATAGGTTCATACTACGACTCTCTTTTAGCATTGGAATTCTAAGTTTATTTTCATCAGGAATTTTTGCTCGCACTTCCTCTGGTAACCCACCAGTTTCAGAACCAAACAATAAATAATCACCGGTAGTAAAGCTGATGTCACCATAAAAATTATTGGTCTTAGTGGTGATTGCTAATACACGTTTAGGTTGCTCTTTCTCAATGAATGAATCAAAACTAGCATGACGCTGTACAGCGGCAAATTCATGATAGTCTAGCCCCGCACGGCGTAGTTTTTTATCATCTAAATCAAAACCTAATGGTTCAATCAAATGCAATCGAAAACCTGAGTTTGCACATAAGCGAATTATATTACCTGTATTTGGCGGGATTTGGGGTTGAAAAAGAACAACATCTAGCATATCAATCATCATGTAATTAAATTTTTGTTATTATAACGAACCTGTACTCCGCTTAATATATATTTATCTAGCGATGATATTTACTGCTTTTATTGGTCAATTCATTTACAGCAAGCATTCTTTCAAAGCTAAATTTGTAACGGATCAATAAAGATGAGTAATCTTGCACTATTTAAATTTTTTAGGTGTTATAATTCAATACCTTAACTATCTCTTTATTAATATTCGGTTAACGAGTACTGACGTTCAAACTTTAATTTCCAAGGATTAGCTATGGCAACAAAAAGCACAACAGATGATTATGCATTTTGGGTTCGTTTAGCCGCAATATTTTCCACTTCTATTGCTTTGATTTTAGTATTGATTAAGCTGTATGCTTGGCTTGTTACTGACTCTAGTGCCATGCTTGCCTCAACCACAGACTCAATTTTAGATTTATTTGCTTCGATAATGAGCATAGTCATTTTACGATTTGCTTTGGCCCCAGCAGATAAAGAACATACTTTTGGACATGGTAAAGCTGAAAGTTTAGCGGGGTTAGTGCAAGCTTCTTTTGTGCTTGGCTCTGCTATATTACTCATTTTTAGTGGCGTATCTCGGCTGCTTAATCCACAAGTGATCATGCGTAGTGAAGTTGCTATTTGGGTAACCATTATTTCTATTGCATTAACACTTATTTTAGTTGTCTTTCAACGCTACGTAATCAAGCGTACTGGCTCAATTATTATCAGTGGTGATGCATTGCATTACCAATCTGATTTGTTTCTAAATTTGGGGGTTTTAGCTGCAGTTATACTAAGTCAAGGAATATGGCTACAAGCTGATGGTGTCTTCACCATACTCGTTGCTCTTTACCTTGTCTTTGGTGCCGGCCAAATTATGATCCAAAGCGTATCCCAGTTGATGGATAGCGAATTAAGTGACGAAGAATTGTCGAGAATAAAAACGATTGTCTTGAAGCATGAGCAAGCAATGGGTATTCATGAGCTTCGAACTAGACAGTCAGGAGCACAAAGATTTATTCAGTTTCATTTAGAGTTAAGTGATCATTTATCTTTATTAGAAGCGCATAGTATAGGCGATGAGATTGAGGCGGAAATTTGCCAAGCATTTACACCTTGTGAAGTTTTTATTCATCAAGATCCTAGCTCTGTAGTGCAAAGTGGCCAGTCTAAATAGCTTTTTACCTCTCGTTTAAAGCCCTATAAAGCACTAGCTATGCTGCTTAAACCAAGCAAGGCTTTGTGTTATGGCCTTATTCCTCAACTCATTGGTTTCGAAAAATAGTTCATGAAAGGCGTTATCAATTCTAATTGGCAGCCCATTTGGGCATGATTGTGGTTGTAAGGTATGCAACTGCTGACAAAAGTCATCTTGTGCGTGTTGGCAAACGATAGTATCTCCACCAGCTTGGAGTAACAATATAGGTGTTTTAAGCTGAGTCATTTTAGCAAAAAGTTCTTTTTGAGCTTTGATGCTTTGTGCTAACCAGTGAGTTGTAACGCCACCGAGTTGGATGGTTTTATTCATGTTATATAAGTTGACAAAAGCGTGGTAGCGTTCTCTAGAATGAGTCAATTTATTCTCAGTAAAGCCTTTAGGAGCGTAGTTTTTTTGCCCAAAAAAGTACCAAGGAGTCTTGCTGATAATATTATTGAACTTTAGTTTTATTGCTACCAACATCTTAGCCAAACTACTAGGTAATAAAGCAGAATAAAAACCCAACATGGGTGATGAGATTACAGCCGCTTTAATTGCATTAGGGTAGTCTTGCATATAGCGTGTTGCAATGGTTCCACCCATTGAGTGAGCTAATAAGTAAGGCTTTTCCAATGATTGAGGCGTGACAATATTGTCGATGAAATATTGTAAGTCATCAACATAGTCTTGAAATTTAGTAACATAACCTTTGTGGGGGTTTTGCAGCATTCTTCCTGACAATCCCTGACCTCGATGATCTATGATAAAAATACTGTAACCTTGGCAATATAAATTAAATGCGAGTTCTTGGTATTTTAAGTAGCTTTCACAACGCCCAGGTACAATAACTATTGTAAGGTATTCTGCTTGCTCTTGAATAAACTGGGCATAGTGAATGTTTACTCCATCCGTTCCAGAAAAAAATTCGAATTGGCCTTTTTGCCAAAAAAGAGATATCTCATCTGGCCGATTATCACCGATGCTATTTTGTGGATTAAACATGTAGTGTTTACTCAAAATATACCTATTTTCTGAATACTTGGTTTTAGTTATATCAGGAAATATTCTGCTAAAATATCACGCGGTTGAGCGTAATCTTATTTGTTTTGATTACTAGGCATGTAAGCTGAAAGAGAATATTTTACTCATTTTGCTTTCAACTTTACGATTGTTTATCACTGCTGGGCTAAAGCGCCACTTACGAATAGCTGAGCGAATAGCTGATTTGAAATAAATCAGTTTACTTTGTTGGGAAAAGTTAATGTCTTTAACCTTACCATCGCGATCGATTGTGAAATCTACTTTAACTTCCATTTCTAAGCCGCGACGTTTTGCAAGGTTTGGATAAACAGGATTAATAGAATTGAGTAATTTTGCTTCAAATGAAGTAGCTACTTTTACTGCTTCATTTTTCGATGGTGCTACTTCAATTGCCTTTGGTGCTAGCTCACTGTCTTTGCTAGTGGCACTTGAAGCTTGATAGCGCTTATTTTGTTCTGCCAGTTTATAAACTTCTTGCTTATAAGAAAGTTGACGGTATGTATCTTTTTTATTGTTTGAAGACTGCTCATTAAACAGAGCTGGCTGTGTCATTGACTTGCTTGTCTCAATCGATGATAGCGTTAATGTATCTAGTGGTTTTGTTGTCGCTAATTGCTGCACGTTAGTAGAAGACGATAAGCTATTATTTGCTCTTAGCAAGTCAGACTTTGTAGCTGGCAGTAGAGTGCCTGTACTGCTATCACTCTGAATGTGTTTTTCTATATTCGCTAAGGCTTCGTTATCATCTGAAACTACCTTCTTGTGAGTCTCAATACTAGCGAGCTTATTATATTTAATTGTTGCTTCTGTTTTAATGATGTTTTGATCGTTACTGATGGCAATAGGTTCTACAATAGCCGCAGTAAATCCTGCTTCATTATTTACTGGTAAAGTTGAAATACGCTGATGTTCTGATGTTTCTTTGACTGAATTAATAGGTTGAGAGTCTTTGCTGCGAAGCAGCTGCTGAGCAATAGAGTCATTTAATAGCGTTGTACTTTGATTGTCTTTATTAGTTTGATTAAAGTTTATTGCTGTAATGGTTTTGCTGGCAAAATTACTACTTACAATAGATTGTTCTTGCCAAGGAAATTGGTTGTTCAGCTGTTGAGCAAAAGGCATAGTCAATAATTGATTTACGCTCAATAATGCAAGCGCTAAAAGTAGGCTTGCTGCAGCTAACCACTTACTCGTATTATTTGTTGGTGCACAATGGTGATCAACAAGGCGAAGTACTCTTTCTTTTAAGTCCCCTCCTGATGCTGCCATTGCCATGGTTGGAATAGTATGAATGTGGTTTTTAGCGCATAAAGAGGCAGTATCAGTTAGGGTATGTGCGTATGCTATGGCATCCCCACAATGTTGAACAGCAATATCATCGCTACAATATTCACGTTCATTACGCATTTGTTTGCCAATCCAATGCACACAAGGATGGAAGAAAAAGAGTAATTCGATCAATGTTTGTAAAAAATTAACTAAATAATCATGACGACGAATATGTGCAAGTTCATGCAAAATAAGCATTTCAAGTTGAGCTGAGTTTAAACCAGTTACCATGCTCGCTGGTAGTAATACCACAGGCTTTAACCATCCTATTGCCATGGGTACTTCTGCTTTGAGAGAAATAAGTAGTTTTGGCGTTTTAGCTAACTTTATTTGTTTGGCCAATTCATCAAAGCGCGCAGATAATGCAGAAGAAGGAGATATACTCGAATGCATTGGCAGGTTATTTACATTACGAATTTCAATGAGTAGTTTGCTAGACAGAATTATAATGGTTACTAACCATAGTAATGAAATATAAGGCAATGAATAAGCTAAAACAGAAGGTATTAGTTCTTGATAAGTTAACAGGGCATTTTGTTGAGTTAACTCATTAACTAAGCTTGTTAAGGGAATAGGACTGAGGTAACTATTTATGCCAGCATTCGTATCAGGGTACACCATGGTAAAGGTGAGCATGGCAAGCAATGCATTTGATAACATTGCTAATGTTGCTAATGTGTAACGCAGCTTTGATTTGTTTTTATCAATTATAAATAACAGGGACTTTAAAATAAATGCCACCAAAAAACCTTGCCATAAAAAATGCACTAAGGTCAGCGATAAGCTATATAAAAAAGGACTGTTAAATAATTGTTCTAGCATAGTTAAAGTGTATTTTTCTTACTTTTCTAAGGAGTTTAATAACTGGCGAATATCATTAATTTCTTGTTCGCTGGTTGAATCATCAATAGCACGCATGACTAATTTTGAAGTAGAGCCGCCAAAAGCTTTACTAATTAAATCTTTAATAAGTGATGATTGAGTTTGAGTTTGACTATTGGCTGCAGCGTACACGTGAGCACGATTACTCTCATCGCGAATAACAAGCGATTTGTCATGCATAATTTGTAGTATTTTTAATACCGTTGTGTAGCCTGTCTTTTGTGTTTGGCTAACTACTTCGTGGACTTGTCTTACAGTCGCGGGACCCATCTTCCACAGCACATTAAGTAAAGTTAACTCAGCCTGTGTAGGTTTTACTGTAGGATTTTCTTGCGCCATGTACTTGTCCCTTATTTTGTAATTTTATTTATATAGTTATTGAATATAAGCGTAAAGAATATACGAATCAGATCGTATTTACTCTAAGCTTATATTGAGTACACTAAATGAGCAACCGTTTTGTTTGATGTCCGTTTATTGCCCGTTATGTTTTGCTTTGATCAAGTGAAGCATATACTTCACCCAGTCGAGTCACTGTACCCGGACCCGCATCAGGAGCAAAATCAGCCAGCATTTTAGGTGCGAAGGTACTAACAACGGTAGATCCTAATTTAAAGCGACCCATCTCATCACCTTTGTTAAAGGTAATCGCATCAGCCCCATCTTTAGGATACTGCCATCTAAATATATCTTTTCCTGCAGGAGGGGTAACTGTACCTGCCCAAGTTGTTTCTATACTCGCAACAATTGTAGCACCAACTAATACCATGGCCATCTCGCCCAATTCAGTATCAAAAATAGCAACTACGCGTTCATTTCTTGCAAACAGATCTGGTACATTTCGAGCGGTTAAAGGATTAACTGAAAATAGTTCACCTGGCACATAAATCATTTCTCGCAAAGTCGCAGCAATTGGCATATGAATTCGGTGATAATCTTTTGGTGCAAGATATATACAAGAGAACTTACCTCCTTGAAAAGGTGCAGCTGTTCTAGCATCACCGCCTAATAACGAGGTCAAACTGTAATTAAACCCTTTGGCTTGAATTAATTGTCCGTCAATAATATCGCCTTGCTGGCTAATTGCACCATCCACGGGATAACACAAGGCATTTGCATCAGTATTGATATTACGGACACCTTGGGCAAGTTCTCGGGTAAAAAAATCATTAAAGCTGGCAAAGTCGTTGGCATTCTTTAACTTAGCCTCATTCATATTAATGCCGTAAGCTTTAATGAACACACTGATAAGTTTAGTTGTTAGCCAACCCATTTGGGCACTTGCTAATTTCCCGGTTAAACGTGAAATTGCATGTTTAGGCATAACATACTGTAAAGCTATTTTGATTTTATCGCCGAGTTTATTCTTTTCAGATGCTGACTGTGAAGAATTCTGTTGCTTAAAAGTATTGTCTGAAGACACTCATTTTTCCTTAATCATTAAAACGTGAAGTTAGTTTGTTTTCGCCTAAACTAGCGAGAATTTTTTGAAAGCTTGCTAATCGTTTAGGTGATATTTTTTCATCATTACTAGCAGCGATTAGAGCGCAACCAGGATCTGTTTGGTGTTTACAATCTCTGAATTTACATAAACCAAGAAAGGGTTCAAATTCAATAAAACCATGGCAAACTTGCTCGGGTGTTAAATGCCATAAACCAAACTCTCGAA
>MAAB01029595.1_pt1 | contig 58635 bp, 53 predicted proteins | sample 1115991 | NCBI WGS metagenome assembly MAAB01 (sample SAMN04961124, study PRJNA320927) | seawater metagenome | isolation source: sample BD02T18 sea water enriched with oil for 18 days | place: USA:Gulf of Mexico | collected 2013-07-27 | reverse complement strand
TTTTCAAGCATTACGCCAATAATGCGGCATTGTTCTGCGGAGAGTGTAATCATGGTGAAGGTACCTTTATAAAATAGCTACTAATGTTATAGCAAGCTATATGCCTCATTACTATGTTGATGTGTTTGATTGCTCACAAAAAAGCCATAGTTAAGGAATTACTTAGCTATGGCTTTTTAATGATTCAAATTCGCTGAGGGATTATTCTATATTCGCAATCTGCTTATTGGATTGTTTTTATTAATTCAATTAAAACAGTTTGTTGCCTATATTTCAGGTGTGGGTTATAAGTTTTGCCCACCAAGTTGCCCACCATTACTTTACTGGGTTTAGCTAAACTAAATTAATTTTACTTATATGGCTCCTCTTATAGGAAGTGTCATATAAGTATGATTTGCAATTAATCACTTTCCTGTTGGTTTAATTTATTCTGAAACCCTTCCAATATTTTTCCTTCAAAAGTTGAAAAACTATCTAAAAATTGAACATCTACATGGTTATTGTATTTACTAGTTATTTTTACTGCTTCTCCCGAGCCAGAAGTTTTTCTGTCAGCTCCAGAAAAGAAAAATTTGGCATAACGCCGAGGAGATACACCTTCAAACGCTTCAAATGCAACTTTAGTTTGGTCAGTGTGGTTTGTGATAGCATCATCATGTAAGTCTAAAGCCAAGCTTTTTTCATATGGCTCTATGTATATTGCCTTTTTGATACCAGCCGCTACTATATGCCTTGCACAGTTATGACACGGGTAAGTAGTAGTGTACAAAGTAGTCCCTAACGTAGCTGAATTACCTTTTCTAGCAATAGAAGTAATAGCGTCCATTTCTGCATGAATAGAGCGAGAAAATTCAAGAAGGGAAGAAATGCCAGCCTCCTTATATAATATTTCTGCTATAGCATCACCTTTAGCTATCTTATTATCAGTTAATAATTGAGTGATTTTATTTTTAATTTTAGTTTTATGGTAGTCATTATAACACTTGCCGCCTTTATGAAAGCACCTGTGATCATCTTCACCATCTTCTGCGTTATATAAACCACCGAATGCTTTCGGAACATCATTTTTACCCGTTGAGATGATGAGACCATTATCATCCATAATAGATGCTCCAACCTGCCTAGAAAGACAAGCTGATTGAAGAGATGCTGAAAAAGCTGAAAACATACCCTTTTCATGTTGAGTTGGTGTTATTCCATTAACGCCGTGTATTAAATTAAAGAAGCGTTTGATTGATGATTTCAATCGGGCAAGGTGACTTTGGCAATTTCTAATAAATATATCAGAATCTAAAATTGTTTTTTCTGTTTGTTGACCACATTTTTCTTCTGCTTTTCTATCTCTATGAAGTAAACTATCAATGTTTGCTTTATCAATACCTTCATCACGTAAATTACGCTTCCTCTCTTCTTCTGAGCGGATTACGCCAATAAGATAAAAATTATTTTGATAAATAAGTCTAAATAGCTCAACTTCAGCAGGGTTTTTTAATTGATCGACAAAATATGCGACTTTTCTTCCTTCAGTTTCAAGTTGAGCCTCTGCTTCACCTTTACCTTTATTAATAAGATTATGAGTTGCCTGTACACGTCTAAGTGCTATCTCGTTAATAGCCGCTTCAGCCATTATCTGAGAGGTGAACTTATTTCTTAAGGCATCACCTAAGTTTTGGTATTTAACATATCTGTTAAAAGCATGATCATTCTCACGATAGCCAGTTTCATCAAGTAATTTTGCATCTTTACCCAAAAATTGATCCATGAGCTGACTAAGACGCAAATCGACGACATCATATCCTAACTCTTCTAACTCTTCTTTAGCTGCTTTTTTAGTCGACTTTATACCAGCACCAATAGCACCACAAAAAGCAATCACTAATTCCTTAGACTGTCGGCCTGATATAGTTTGAATTGAATTTGTATGGGAGGTCTTAGATGTGCCTGATGGCTTAATTGATTTTACAACGCTTGACGCCATGAATAACAGTTCCTTTATTAAATATGAAAGAAACTGTAACGGCTATTTTAATGAATTACCAGTGTAACTGTTGTGATTTTTTTGTAATTGCTTCAATAGCTTTTTGACGAGATTCAGTTTCTATAATTTCCTGAGATCTAAATTGTAGAACATTAGATAGCTCAGAAGTGTTGGACTTTACGACAACATTAGATTGTACGCCGATGTTTTTATTCACATCAACATTACACTCAGCATCTATCAAAGTTAACATTACGATCTCCAAAGCTATTATAAAATAATGAGCGTATTTTAATGATTATTAACATCACTACAAGTTTAAATTGGAATTATTTAAGTAAATTTTAAACTCTCTCAATAACTAAAATAGCAGTTTATTTGTTAAAAAGTAAATAAATTTAATATAAATTAATTCGAGTCGTAGAGTAATGCTTTGTTTAATTTGACTTATTAACATATCTTTTTATCCAGGTTAGATTAGCTCAACCATAAATGATTTTAGATATTTTATTCCCACAACTGCTTGTGCTTCCACACGCTTAATTCTATTTCGTAAATCCATCACCACACTATCATCAAACAAACCAAATACGCCTTCAAAGTGAATATCAGAAAACGGAGGTCTGGCTAACATTACAGGGCTCATATCGCCATTCGGCTTAATAAATCGATAATAGTGCTCACAAACCTTATTCAATAAGGTTTAAGCGTTTGAAATAATATTTATATTTAAATATCATTTATCAGCCAATTTCAACAAATCAAAAACCAATCTTGAAAACCCATTCGCTTTATCTGGATTAGATAATAACTGCATCATTTGGTTTTCATGAGCTTCACCGCTATCCATAATTGCGTCCATTAAGGCTTTAGGAAAATCTCCTAACATTGCTTGCTCAGGGGTATTGTTATCTATCTGCTTCATTACTAACGTATTTTCTTTCATCTTATCTTTGATGGTATATAGATAATTAACCATATCCTGATCGGTCAGCATATCAGTGATAAATAATTCATTTAGCTTGGAGATAATTTGAGAAAGAAACTCTTCTTTAGGGTCTTTAGCTTTGGCTGTACCCACAGCATCACCAGGCACTAACTCATAATCTGCAGCATCTTCTTTTAATTGAATATCTTGCTGGCGTATCTTTGATAATCGGTAATGACTCATAACAACATTGCTTAAATCAATATCACCTTCTTCAGTCGCTATTTCACGTAGCATAGGTCGAAGGTTACGCGCGTAAAGGCATAATTTTTCTAGCTCCTTATCGTCATAATCGACAATCTGAGACATAAACTCATAGAAGCGTACGAATGTACCTAAATCCTTTTTAAATATCTCTAAAGCGTCTTTTTCCTGCTTACAATCTTTAAAGCTGTTCTCAGCATTAGCCATTAATACGGCATCACCCGTTTTTTTGGTGCGTTCGAACATATCCCTAGCTTGTTTATATGCATCTATCGCAGACTTATAGCGTTTATGCCAACGCTCAACAGCAGGTTTACAAATATTTGCTATGGCCGCGTTACTTTTACTTTTAACAAAAAATGCATTGCAGAATTGTTCTACTTCTTGCCATTGAAAAATCCCTGACGCACGTAACTTATCTCGCAAATCAAAAATAAGATCAGGGTCTGATACGTCAGCTAGTTCAGCTGTTTGAAAGTAGGGCTGGAAGGAAGTAAGAATATCTTCAGGCTCATTGAAAAAATCCAATACATAAGTACCTGTTTCTGCTTTACTAGGAAAGGTACGATTTAAGCGAGATAATGTTTGTACACACTCAACACCGCCGAGCTTTTTATCAACATACATGGCGCAGAGCTTTGGTTGATCAAAACCCGTTTGAAATTTATTCGCAACTATCATCACCTGATAATCATCACTATCAAAAGCCTTACGCATATCACGGCCTTTGAGGTTGTCATTCATATTCTTTTCGGTGAACTTAAAATCAACTAAAGCTTCACATCCTGGATCTTTATCAGAAAACTCGACTTCTCCTGAGAATGCGACCATTGCATGTATTTTTTGATAGCCCTTTTCTACAATGTATTTATCAAAGCCTTGTTTATATCGAACGGCCTCTTTGCGTGAGCTAGTAACAACCATAGCTTTAGCTTGGCCACCGAGTAGCCTGTACTTTTTGGCTAATGTTATAGTCATGCAAGCGCACCCACTGATTAAGTTTTACCTTAGCCTTTTTACTTTCAACTTCTTGATCAGTACCTTCCATTTTCATTGCGAGGTTATAAGCAACTTTATAGTTGGTGTAGTTTTTCAATACATCAAGGATAAAGCCTTCTTCAATGGCTTGGCGCATACTGTACACATGGTACGCTTCAGGTTTATTCTGCTTAGATGGCGCTTCATCAGGCTTAGGTAAACGGCCAAAGAGTTCAAGTGTTTTGGTTTTAGGTGTTGCGGTAAACGCCAAGTAGCTTAAGTTACTAGAGGCGCGACGTGAAGCCACCGTAGCATCTAAAATATCTTCGGTAGTGAGCTCTTCATCAGCGTATTTTCCATGTAAAGAACCATCAATCATTAATACTTCTTTTAGCTGGCGAGCAGTACTACCTGTTTGTGAGCTATGAGCTTCATCTGCAATAACCACATAGTTTCGTTCTTTTAAACTAACACTGTTTTCAATGGCTTTTAAAACAAAAGGAAAGGTTTGAATGGTTACGATAATAATTGGCTGTGAATTTTCTAGAGCGCCAGCAAGCTTTTCTGATTTAGAACCATTTCCTTCGTCACGGTTTATTCTGCCTACCATACCTTCTACTGAAGTAAATTGAGATATTGTTTCTTGTAGTTGGTCATCAAGTACCGTTCTATCAGTGACAACGATGACAGAGTCAAAAAGCTTGTTACCTTGGTCGGTATGAATTGCAGATAGTTGATGTGCGGACCAAGCAATAGAGTTTGATTTACCTGAACCAGCGCTATGCTGTATTAAGTATTTATGACCAGGCCCTTCAGTACGAGCAGCATTCACTAGTTTACTAACAACATCCCACTGATGATAACGCGGGAAAATCAATGTCTCTTTTTTGTATTTACGGCCTTCCCAGTCTTCCTTTTCTTCTATTTGTAAATGGACAAAGCGAGCCAAAATATTTAATAAGTTATCAGGCTGTAATACCTCATTCCATAAATAGTCAGTGGCGTATTGATTAATATCTTCAGGTACATCATTACCCGCACCGCCTTCACTTGTTCCCTTGTTAAAAGGTAAGAAATAAGTATCATTCCCTTCTAATCGCGTAGCCATATACACTTCATATTGGCTCACAGCAAAATGTACCAATGCGCCGCGCTTAAAGGTTAACAATGGTTCAGGCTTTTTAGTGGCAGGGTCTATAGAAAAGCGCGTGGTCTTATATTGTTTAATGGCGTTTTGAACGGCTTGTTTAAACTCTGATTTAAGTTCAAGCGTTGCTATGGGCAGGCCATTAACAAATAGAACTAAATCTATGCGCCACTTCTTCGCTTTAACACCATTTTCAGCTTCATGTTCGTCTGTTGCCCAAGGAGAGTAAACTAGCTCAGGCACTACACGTAATCGATTCTTTTTGTAACGCGCCAGCGTATCAGGGTTTAAATCATGCTCAGGTTTGAACTGGCATAAACTGAAACGCGTACCTCGGTCACGTATTTCATGGCGTAAAACACCTAGCGTACCAAAAGTACGCATATCTTTATTAGCCGCATTCGGGTCAGCTTTATTTAGCTGTGAGGCAACACGTTCTAAAAATTTTTGCTCTGGGTTGGTAGGGTAGAGCGCACAAAACTTTTGCCATTGAGTATCCTGAGTATCTTTTACAAAACCCAACACATCCTCTTCATATAAGGCTAACTCACGATTGTATTTTTCAGGTTTCCCTAGCAACCAACCATTAGATACTAGCTGGCGTATCATATCGTTTTGAAAAACCACTTCTTGTGTTTTGTTACTCATTTTTATCCCTACTTCCTTGTGCTTATTCTTATTTATTCGGTTTTTTATTAGTTAACGTTTTCACGGCAGCAGCTAAGTCTCTATCAACTTGTGTTGGCTTTAAGTCAATCACTCGTCTAAATTTGTCATATTCTTGCTTGGCTTTTTGTTTTACCTGCTCTGTCGATATCTTGCCTTTATGGCTTAGAACGTTAAAATCACTTAACTTAAGAAAGTCATCTAACTTATTCGCCCAATCAACCATTTTCATTAGCTTACCATTGCGAGCCTGCAGCTCAGCAAATTCTAAGTAAGACGTGACTAAACGGTTTAAAGTTTCCAACTCATCTTCAGCTAAATAATTTTTACCCACAATGACTTCTTTACGGGTTGGCTCTTTTCCTGAAGTAATGCCCGCATAATTGGTTAACCCTAAATGCGGTTTGCGGGCGTCAATACGAAGATGGACTATTTCAGCTGCGGTATGACCATGGGCAGCCCAATGCATTTTATTTTGTACTTGCGCAAAAAAATTAAAACTTTGCTGAGTTTTACCGTCGTAATCGATACTGGTTGCGAAAATATCACACACTTTGCGGTAAAACAGTTTTTCTGAAGAACGAATATCACGAATAGTATTCAGTAATTCTTCAAAGTACTGACTATTTTCAGGTTGTTTTAAGCGTTCATCATCAATAACAAAACCTTTAACTAAATATGCTTGTAAGGTTTTTGTTGCCCACTGCCTGAATTGAATACCTTCTTTAGATCTAACTCGATATCCAACCGCAAGAATCGCTTCCAAACTGTAGTGTTCTATTTCTCTTGTTACTTGCCTAGAGCCTTCTTGTCGAACTATTCGGAATTTCCGAATGGTTGCGTTTTGTTCAATTTCACCATCGCTATAAATATTAGATAAATGCTCATTAATGGTCGGCACACCCTTTTGGTATAGCTCAGCGATTAATGCTTGAGTAAGCCATAAGCTGTCAGACTCAAAACGACATTCAACCTTAGTACTGCCATCAGTACTATTAAATAAAATAAACTCACCCTTAGGTGCTTCGGGCATTAAGTCATCACTCATTAATTACTCCGTTATTTCTCATGTTCTAGTGTTTCAGCTTCAGTTCGTGCTTTCTTCTTATCGAACTTGTCCTCTAATTTCGCCTGCGGTGCTTTTAAGCGTTCTAATGTCTCTAAGCGTGGGAATATAGCTAATACCTCTTCAACAATATCAAACGCCAGCAATAAATCATCTTCATTGACGTTATCAGAATGCGTACCTTCGTTACCCACTAAACGTAATGTATTTAGAAAATCGGCTTCTGTTGGATATTTTGTTTCCAATTCTTTTATTTGTCGAGCAAGAGTATTCGGCTTCATACCTAATTCACTACAGAACTTTTCGATTGCTCTTCTCAATTTACTGGCAGATGAGTTAGTATCAATATGGAAGTAACTAAACGCACCGAATAATTCAAACTGTATTGATACGGGAACTGTAGAGCTAATTTCAAACATGGGCACAGGTACTGAAAATTGCTCTATTTTATACAAAGGAGGTAATTGTTTTTCATTATCTGTTTTTTTTGTATGTTCTTGAGATAATCCTATTACGGAAACATTGTCATTACAGCTGGCGCAAGTCATAAAGGCAGTAAATTTACAAAAATGATAACTAGGTTTTGCCACTTGGTATATGGCGTAACCAACAGCCCCCAACACACCTAATAGTGAGTTAGTGTCCCACATATCTTTAATAAGCTTGCCTTGCTCTAAACTTTCATCTTTTTGTTTGTTTTGCTCAATATTGAAGTGACGTGAAGCCATTTTTTTATAGTTTTCAGACACCTCGCGGCTAACAATACTGCCTTTATCAAAATTTAATGTTTCTTGATGGCAATAAGGGCAGGGGATATTGGGGTATTTTTCTAAGGTGACGAAGCCTAAAATTGATTTCCATTTGCTAGTGTTCACGAGGTAAATCCTTTTATATTTAATATTCCGGTAGACACAATACTTATAATGCTTCCACAACTTGATTTTTAAGGTGACGAGCAACACTGTCTATTTCAGGAAATAGTGATGCCTCAGAAATTGATAATTCAGCCAATTCAGTAAGCATCTTTTTTTTGTTAGTCTGTGAGATGCCAATGGTTACTGGTGTATTATCTCTTTTGCAAATATACGGATAAGGTATTTTTGCGGGAAGGTTTATAGCATCACCCATTCCAAATATAAAAAAGGCACCACTTTGTTGAGTAATGCGTCGGTTATCGAGTTTAGCTTTTACGCATTGCACAGAAGATAAATGGCCTATATCAATTTCATCTTTAAAGTATGGTTTTTCAGCCTGTATTTCATGTAAAAAACGACCTCTATCTTTCTGGTATTGAAAATTTCTAGGCATTTTCGCTAAATTACCAATTACTGCAGCTGTATCACTATTGAAAAATTTAATATCCTCGTTGGGTACTTCATATACTAATATTTCACCATTTTTGCCACCTTTCCCGTAATGTGAGCAACAAGCGAAATAAAGCGCCACTAAAGGGTTGGTCGTTAAATCTAATAAACGAGTTGGTAAACCGTAATGTTGCATTTTCACTAAGTACTCAAGGGTTGAATAACAACCTATAAACTCTTGAGGGCATTGCATTACCATATTTTTAAATAAAGAATCTTCTTTGTCTGAAAAGAACCCTGTCGAACTATCATTTTCAATTTTTCGAAACACAGAGGGAATTGATTCATAAGATTCATTAGAGTGACCTCGATAAAATAGTGTATATCCTTTTCTTGATTCTATTTTTCCAATCTGTTCAATGAATTTTGTAATTGACCCTACACGACTCATGCATTAATTCCTTCAGTTGTAGAGCTACTTTTTGCTTGTGGAACTTGCCAATTTCTAACATCGATTTTTCCCGTAACGGCTGCTGATATTAGGGCTGAGCGACGTTCTGCTAATAATTTGACTTGATCAACTGCAAGTTGAATTAGCGAATCTAGTTTGTTACCTGTATTGACAATGTAATTGTTAATTTCCAGTTGTTCTTTTTCTGAAGGGATGACTATCGGAAATGAAATGATATCTGCGCATGTAATTGCTCCCTTTGTACTACCTGCACCAGAAGATTCATATCTAATTCTCTCATATTGACTTACAAGATAATAAAATAGAAATTCAAAATTTAACAACTTATCGGTAATTGAAATGGCAGCTAAATGCTGGTTAATTGTTGCGTCAATCATGCATATGGCAACACGCCCTCTAGTTTGCCCCTCTCCAGTAATAGCTATTACAATATCATGTTTTTTCACTTGTCGAACACTAGTCTGGTTAAGGGCTATGGCTGTAATGAACTGATCAGCTTTAGTGATACGCACATCATTTACTTTTGAACTATTCAGCCAGGCAATATTTCCTTTTTCCCAAAAAGCCATGTTTTCACGAGAAGGGGTAGCACCATTAGAAATCTTTGCATGATAGCCAAGCTTACTAACCTTCCAATGCTGAGGAAGTTCATTAAACCATTCAACACATGGATCGTGCATTAGGGCTTTGGAGTTGAGACCTTTGGTGACTGCATGGCTGATCACGGCTTGCCGTTTTTCTTTTAGCAGTTTAATCAGCTGTTGTTGCTTGTCTATTAGGGTGTCTATTTTGGCGGTTTCGTGGTCGAGGAAGTTGCCTATTTTTTCTGAATCATTATCAGTTGGAACAGGAACCCTCATTAAGCTTATAAAGTCCCAACTCGCTCTTGGCATTTTCGAACCATAGGTTGAAGAATCAACCTGCTTAATGAATTCTTCTGTTAATGAGTAATAATTAAGAAATTTAGGACTCACCTTTTCACTTCTTAAAACTAGGAATTCTGAGGAGCAGATCCCAGAAAAATCAGCTAGCCATGACTTTGCCAGATATGGTCTCAACTTTCCGAATAAAACATCACCGCTAGAAAAGGAAGTCGACAAGCCTTCTGTCTGAGCATCTTGCTTCTTAAGATACTTTCCTGTCCATGATTCAACATTCTCCATTCCTACATATTTATGAATTGAATCGGATTCAATTTTATTACCTTCAAGTTCAGCAACATATTTAAGCTTGATACAATCCCAATGAGAAGGTATGCCCCCTAACCAATCTACTCCTGAGTCTTTGTAGTCTGAGTAAGGCTGAAATTTCCCCGCCATTATGAATGCACCTCTTGCAGCAAATTCATAATATCTGCACTAACCGCATCTAAATCTGCATCAATATCAATTAAATCTCTAGGTGGTTGATACTGATAAAAATGACGGTTAAAGGGGATTTCATAACCGACGATTCCGATTTCTTGATCTTTATCATCTTTTTTATTGGCATCTATCCAGGCATCAGGTACATGGGGCTGCACTTCTTTGCTGAAATAGGCTTCGTTGAGTGCATTGACCGATTTTGACGGGTCAAGGGCTACGTTTTCGTTATCACGTAAGTCACCGTCCGTTTTATATTCCAATACTCTTTTGCCGTTGCCTGCACCACCACTCTCTTCAAACAAACCGTAGAGAGGATCAGGGGCAATTTTGTGAACCTTCTTGATGACCTTTTCAGCTGTTGGGTTTTTCCAACTAACAGCTGCAGTAATTAGCTTTTTCTCTTTAGAGTCTAATTTAATAGACCCATTTTTACAGGCTTTGCTTAGTACTGTGTCAAAAGTATTCATATCGTCGCATTGTTCTATGCCTACTTGCTCTTGTAGTTGGCGTCCTTTTAATAAAATTTGTAGCTGTGAAGTCCATGTTTTTTTGTCTAATAGTTCTTTTATTTTGGCTTCTTTTACTTCACTGAAATGTGCTTTTAAATGTTTACGAATATCTGTTTCATGCGCGGTTAATACACCATAATACGGACACGTTTCGCTGTCATTCCATGATTTACCTGATACTGAGCCATACGTTTCATAAAGCCATTTCATAGAGGCGTTTAACGGTTTATTAGCAAAACGCAGTTCATTAATACGTTCATCGCTGAATTGATAGCTTTCACGTAATGGTCGTTCGATAGTGATGCGGCGATAGCCAAATTCGTGAGTGTTGAATATTTTACTGGAGAAAGTTTTAGGAGCTTCTGCTTTTGGATTAGCTGACTGACGACCACGGCTGCTTTTTTGTTCTGCGGGTTTATCTAACCCTAATTCTTCAAGAGTAACTGCATCAACCACTTCAAAGGCTCCAAAACTGCGAGTGATAGTGGCAATGTCATCTGGACTCATTTCATTACGTTTAGAGCCCAGTGATTTTACTTTTCCAAAAAGGTTTACGCCATTGATAAGTTGCACTTTACCTTTGCGTTCTTCAGGTTTTTTATTTGACAGTACCCATACATAGGTAGCGATACCAGTGTTGTAAAACATGTCGGTAGGTAGTGCGACGATAGTTTCGAGTAAATCAGCTTCAAGGATATAGCGACGGATTTCAGATTCGCCAGAACCTGCGCCACCAGTAAACAAAGGAGAGCCGTTAAGAATAATACCAATACGTCCACCGCCCTCAGAAGCGTCACGTAGCTTGCTAAGTAGGTGCATTAAAAATAATAATGAACCATCAGACACTCTTGGTAACCCTGCACCAAAGCGTCCATCAAAGCCCTTAAGGGTATTTTCAGCTTTGATTATTGATTCAATTTTTTTCCAATCTACACCAAATGGTGGGTTAGATAACATGTAATCAAACTTATCAGCGTAAAGCTGATCGTTAGATAGGGTATTACCGAGTTTAATATTGGTAACATCTTGCCCTTTGATTAGCATATCGGCTTTACAGATAGCGTAACTTTCAGGGTTAAGCTCTTGGCCATAAGCACGCATTACCGCTTGAGGATTTAATTCATGTACGTATTCCATACCAGAGGAAAGGAAACCACCAGTACCAGCCGTAGGGTCGTAAATAGTGCGGATAATACCTGATTTAGTTAAGGCATCATCATCTTCCATAAACACTAATGAAGTGGTGAGACGGACAATATCGCGTGGGGTAAAATGTTCGCCCGCAGTTTCATTAGAACCTTCAGCAAAGCGGCGAATTAGCTCTTCGAAGGTTAGGCCCATATCGTGATTACTAATCGCTTTAGGGCTTAGGTCTGTTGTTCTAACTTTTTGTACTACTTTCCAAAGTAAGTCAGCATCATTAAGCTGGCCAATGAACTCTCCGAAATTGAAGTATTCAAATATTTCGCGGGCGTCTTTGGAAAAGTCTTGAATATAACTTTCAAGGTTAGTTTTAATATCCGACTCACCCAGTTTAGACATATCCATTTTTGAAGTATTGAAGAAACTTAAGCCATGAGGATTGCTTGCAGACTTTGTTGCGCGCAATAACATTTGTTCCTGCGCTTCTTCAGGCAAGTTCATTGGTGCAATTTTATCAAGCTCTGCTAAAACAGCATCTTTACTTTCGTCTAAAACGCTTTCAAGGCGGCGTAATAAGGTAAAAGGGAGAATAATTCGACCGTATTGAGATTGTTTAAAGTCACCACGAAGAAGGTCAGCAATAGACCAACAGAAAGCTGCTAGGTTGTTAGGAGTTTGGTTCAAGGGAATTCTCAATAGGTTATTTTTAAATAGACTTTATTAGGTTATTTAATTGCTGGTTGAGCAAATATTGACCCCCTAAGTCCTTGTCTTTTAGGTAGCTTACTATAAAAAGAAAAGACTACTAGTCCTAAATACATTTCTACACATAGATAAGGGAAAAAGAGCTAGTATTCTATAGCTCGATCAATATTTGCCAGCGATAAATTTTGAAGGGTTAATAGTAACCATCAAATGTTGTGTTGTAAGTAAACCCCATGCTTTTTAGTAAGGATTTAGCATATTCGCTTATGTCGTCTACAGATAATAAATAATGAAACTCGTCGTCATCAGAGGTGAGGTATTCAGAAAAAAAGTGATTGCTTATTGTCTTGAATGCTAGATTATTTTTATGGGTTATTAACCCAAGTAATTGTTTAAATTGCTCTTCTCTTATCACCCCTGCAAAATAGCTTGCGAGATCTTTATTCCTATAGTCTTTTAAAATGAAAACAGCTTCTAATTCAGAAAAAATAAATAATGTATCTTCATTTTTTGCTTCGGGTTTTACACCGTCCTCAGCAGCATCTGATATCCAATCTCTGGCTATAGCCGTATATTGACACAGGCCGATTAACTTACCTTCGGTCCATAATTCAAAGGTATTATTATTTTTGAAATATACATCGTTTAACGTCTCCTCGCTCTTGCTTAATTCATCACTAAACTGAAGGTAACATTCTTTTTTTTGTTCATCCGTTGCTATTCCTCGTGTTACGTTAAGTAAGAACTTTTCTAGTTCCATATTCTCCCAATAGCCAAATGATAAGATGTGGTTGTTGGGTATAAGTTCTCGATTGATTGATTTCATAAATTTGATCAGTCCGGTGTTTGATTGTTTGGTTAAGTTTTTCAATTTATAATTTAAGGAGTGATCAAATTAATTTGATCACTCCTATTAGGGCGCATAGCAAATTTATCTATCAATATCTTTTCATTACGCTGTCAGCAAAACGGATCAATGCTCTATTTTCTAAGGTATATTTGCATTTATACTTAGCTCTAGATTCACGAAAAAAAACAGCACCAGCGTATCTTGTTCGGAGTTGGAAATATGTTTGTGATGTCCAACTGCCTTCAAGCTCATCAGATGTTTTTAATGCTTCTAATTGCTCCATGCATAGTGCTCTGTATTCAAATTTTGTTAGTTTTCGATCTAAAGAAATTCCGTACAATACTTTTGCTCGACCACCATGCTTGAGAGCATTTTGGTTACCCTTAGGAGCGCCAGCGCCTTTTCGTTTTCCACCACTTGGCATAATTATTCCTCTTCATTAATAATTTAATCAGCTCAACTTTTTAAGGGGGTTGTAAATTAGTCTCAGAGTCATATTGGTTATCTTCTTTAGGAACACTCTTAACTGCAGAGGGACTATGATTTATTGTGAGTTGATTAATTTCCATATGTATTACTGATTGAACACAGGGATCTTGATCAGAAATAAAGGAAAGAGGAGCTTTAGTTTCTATTTGACGGTTTCGATAAGTTATTTCAGGATCTACCAATAAAATATCATTGTCGGGTACTCCGTTTTTATATTTAAGGCGACTGCTTCCATAACTTTTAATTTGAGCGTTGTTTTCTTTAGTTCTATTTTTTACTAGGTAGCTCAGACGATATATAGCTTGCTCTAAGCTAAGTTTATTTCCCCGCTCAACCATGTAGAAAGGTTTTTCAACAAAGTGAATAGAGCCTTGAGAGTGAGTTATCCAGTTTTTTTGTATTTCTTGAGATATGTTATGAGGACTATTTACTTGATGGCCACTAAAAAATAGAGCTAAGTGATAATGTTGCTTGTCGGATGTATTTTGCTCACGGGTGAAATAGTAACTGACTAAGCAGTTATACTTCTTTTCAAATGCCTTAACTTGCTTAGCTAAAAAAGAAGTGATTACTTTATTATCAGGCGTAAAACTAGAAGGGCTTAAGTCAATCCTAAAAATTGCTGCTCTTGAATAATAAGATAGTTTTATTTCGATTAGTGTCATTACCTGATCGAATGCTTTTTTATTTAAACCTTTATCTGTTTTGTAGACTAAGTATGAATGGTCTTTAAATGGAATAAGTTCTGAATTATTTGGTGTTATTAAGAATGACATTTTAAATATTTAGAACCGTTTATATTATTTAATAACCGCTTGATTTCAACTTGTAAAATCATCTGAACAAGCCTGTTTATGAGGGGTTTGATACTACTTTAAAGATAAATAAAAAGTCGAAAGTGTATCAAACCGTATCATTAGTAGTGAGCTGACTATGCTTGCTCTTTAATTTTTTGTTCTGTTAGCCATTGCTGCACATCTTTAAAAAGCCAGATCGCTCTTCCGTTTTGTCTCATAATTGGTTGAATAAACTTGCCTGACTTTATCCAGCGACCTAATGTAGCTCTGCTGATATGTAATAACCTTTGAATTTCAGGTTTACGTACATTGCGGTTTTCTTCGATGTATTGCTCAATAGGCGGTATAGCATTATTCATAGCTAAACCTCCTTAGAGCTAACAGCTTCTCTTGAGTTGATCCATTCCATTAACTCTGAATACAGCCAACAGACTCCTTGACCAGAAGCATGAAGCTTTCTACGTTTAGGAAATAGCCCTTTTTGCTCAAGTTGCCATGCTGCTGTTCTAGAAAGGGTAGTTAAGGATTTACGCTCAGCCTCCCTTACTAGACGATCTTCAAGGAATGTTTTTATTTGATTGGCCATGTTCTTTCTCGTTAGGGCAGGTTTTGAGAAAGAATACAGATTTATAATTAGTGATCTTTTGTGTGCATTGCACACACAATGTTGCTTTTAATGTAACTAGTTGATAATTAGTTATTTAATTCTTTAAAATTAATTTGATTGTTTCTATAGGAAATTCATCTTTAATTGAGTCTACTAACTTTATTAGAGATGTTCTCCTTTTATCTTGAGTAGATTTTTCGTGGATATCTAACTCTGACAGCCATCTTCTTATAGTAGGTTGGCTAGGTGTATACCCCTTAAAAGAGCTCAAGCATTTAATTTTTTTGTTATTGCTTACAGATGCAAAATCTTCGATAACATCACAGATAGCATGTGATAACAGTGTTTTAGTTATTTTCACTAGTTTTGTATTTTTATTAACACTTTCTACTATTTCATTTATTAAAAATTGTACAGGTAGCGACTTTTCAGCTTTACCTTTACCACCTTTACTTGGTGTTTCAGAGCTACTTTTAACACCACGGGTTGAGTGCCTTTCTAAATTTACTTTCATATCATGTGCGCCAGCAGGATAAAAAATCATAGCAACAGAAGTAATGATATTTTCAATATGAATCAATGGAGTGTTACTTTCTTTCTGTATTGTTAGTAGTTCGGAAAGCTGTAAGTAAAGAAGCTCTAAATTTTTTGATATTACCCCTAGCTCGGTAAAAGTTACTTTACCGTCGACTTGGTTGAATACTTCACACCCTGCTGCTTTAGCTTTAGGAACTCTTCCTTTTAATATGTCTAATAAGCCCGTTCCTGGAGAATCTGAAGCAAGAGTTTTAGCCAATAAATCATAACCAACCAGATTATCAACATTATAATGCTTAAGTTTTTCTGGAATCATTTCTGGCAACAGCATTTTAAAGAGTTCTAATCGGCGTTCCTCATGTTCGTTCTTACTAATCAAAGTATTCTCCTCATTTAAGTTTGTAAGTAGAAACTCCATATACTTAGGAGTACTTCTTTACCTTTAGAGGAAGATATATTAACGAAAACTCGATGTAAATCATTGTTTTTAATCGTTAAGGTGTTTGTTTTTTTGCTTGTTATGATAATTTACTAACGGTAGGGTTCTAAAGAATACAAGCATCCGTTTTATTACGTTTAGGAAGTGCTTGACAGATTTGTTGTCCCTATTGCTCGTTATGATAACTTTGAAAATTATTTTTAGTAAATATTAATAATCAACCGTACAGCTTCAATTTTCAGCTTCGGAATTAAACTCCTTGAATTAATTCCTCTGCTCCTAAAGTGTCCAAGTATGATTTTTAAGGGTTAGCCGTTTATTATATCAGCGAGATAATCAGTTACTTTTGTATGTGCAACTAATCGTTCTTCTAAATAATCGTAACGGTCATAAACACCTTCAACTCCCTTTAGTTTGTGATTTAAACAGCGTTCAGATACGTGTCCAGGAATTTTAAGTGAGGAAGCCAAGCTTTTAAATGTTCTTCGTAAATCATGAGGGGCGAATGGCTTTATATCCCCCATTAAGTTTACTGGTTGTACTTTCCGTCCTGCTTCATGACCAAACATTGATGAAATTGCTCTATTAAGCGTATCGTCACCCATGTGAGGTTTTTTAGAGGTTCGGCGAGCAGGGAATACATAATCAGATCCACATGATCTTATCTTTAGTTCGTTTATCCATTCAATTATTTGTGGTGGTAGTGGGATTGTAATTGGTGCACCTGTCTTACTTCTGCCTTCAGGTAAATTCCATAATGCTTTATCGAGCTCGAACTCATCCCATTTAGCACAGCAAAGCTCGCTTTTACGAACGCCTAAAGTTATTAGTAATGCACAAGCTAAGTAATTATCACGATTGAATTTAGCTATATTCTTATTTAATACGCCAAATACTTTCTCAACTTCGTCAATAGTTAAATATCGATCTCTACTTTTTTCTACGCCGCCAGCATCGGAAACTGTAAAAGCGCTGGCGGGATTATGAGTAATTAAATCTAGCTTAAATCCATGTCGAAACATTTGTTTCATGTACATCAGAGCATCATTTGCAACGGTAGGTCTAGCATCTGATATTTGTTGAATAATTTTGCGAATACTTAAGGCGCTCACTTCTGCAATAGGTAAGTCTCCAATTACAGGTTTAATGTCTTTAGTGTAAATTCGTTTGGGAATCCCTGGGTGTTTTAGCCTTTTGGCTAGGTCGTTCTCATACCAGTCAGCAAATAGGTCATCTACTAACTTAATAGACTGCTCTTTGACCTGTTTCTTGGCGAGAAGTGGGTCGGCACCTAAATTTATTTCCCGCTTTTTTATTGCTGCATCGGCTTTGGCATCAGCTAATGAAAAGTCAGGGTACTGACCTAAAGTCATTTCTTTTCTTTTGCCATTCGATGTATATCGTAACATCCAATAAGGAGTCGCTGCATTCCTTACAACAAGATATAAGCTACCACCTATTGCATGCCGCTTAGGTTCACCTTTAATAAAGCCTTGTATCTGTTTCGCTGTTATAGTTGCCATTATCTATCTTTGCCCACCATTTTGTGTTTTGACAGAATCTTTCTGCCCACCACTTTGCCCACCATTAATATTACAACTTGTACGAACAGATGAAAACAAGCAGAAACAAAAAAGCCTCAATAATTGAGGCTCTATAGTAGGTTATGTGCTTATTGGAACAGGTGAGAACACTATTCTATATTCGCAATCTGCTCACGCATTTGTTCAATTAATACTTTTAACTCAACCGCGCTTGCCGTGATGTCGGTATTAATTGATTTGGAGCCTAGAGTATTTGCTTCGCGGTTAAACTCTTGCATCATGAAGTCTAAACGACGACCTTGTGCGCCACCTTTACTCAATATTTTTTTGGTTTCAGTGACATGGCTGTTTAAGCGATCAAGTTCTTCGGCAACATCCATTTTTTGCGCTAACAACACTAATTCTTGCTCAACACGGCCTGAGTCTAAATCTATTTTAGCATCGGTAAATTTTTCGATGATGCGATTACGTTGCCAAGCAATAACGTCTGGCATATGCGCCGCTACTTTATCGGCTTCGCTCGCTATTGCATCAAGGCGTTGTTCAATCATCGCTTTAAGATTCTCACCTTCGCTGGCGCGTGCGGCAATGAAGTCTTTTAAGGCTTGGTCAAAAGCGGCAAGTAATTCAGCTTGAATGGCAGACATATCATTTTCTGGTGCTTCCATCACACCAGGCCAGCGCATCACTTCTAAAGGGTTAACTTGGCTGTTTAGTGTTTGATCATTAACCCAATTAGCATGTTGAATAAGTTGTAATGCTAACTTTTCATTTAGGGCTAATTCGCTTTTGTTTGCAGGGTTGGCATTAAAACGTAAGTTACACTCTACTTTTCCGCGATTAAGTTGCTTACGAAAGCGTTCACGTAAAACCGGCTCTATGCCTCGAAATTGCTCAGGTAAACGAAAATAGGTCTCTAGAAACCTTTGATTAACCGAACGAATTTCCCAAACGGCGTTGCCCCAATCACCTTTAATTTCGATGCGAGAGAATGCGGTCATGCTGTAGATCATGTTAAATCCTAATAATAATGTCACTTAATTATTAGAATTATGCCTGAGCTTGATCCATCTATCCAGATATTCAAGGTGAAATGGCAAGCCAGCTAATATATTACCGTTACGGGGTAAATTCTACTTGACCGAAGTTAGCTTCAAATTCTGTACACCAAACACTTAGCCCATTAAGGTCATCTAAACTTTTATTTTGCGGCAACTTAATAAATATTCTGGCGTTATCGTGGATTTTACCATTAAGCTTTTGTCCCATTGGGAACGCATCAACGTTGGTATATTCATGGTCTATTGCGCCGTAGAAATAGACATCAGGCCCGCCACCATCATAGCTAAACTGACTAATTTCTATCGTACAGTCATCAATGATGGTTGCCTTGCCTGAAACATTATGGGCAAAAGTACTGAAGAAACCGGTATGGCCAATTTTTTCGTGTTCTTTGGTACAGCTTGATAGGTTATTTTGGCCAATTTCATTAAGTGTTAGCTTAAAGTGGTCTGTCGCCATAGTTGCGGAAATAAGTGTTTGATTCACCGCACCACTTTGACTCACAAGATCCGCAACTTGCTGATCAAAATCACTGGCAGAAAAATCAACAGTTAGATTGGCGGCTAATTGATGTACCGACTCTTCTATTTCGATGCCATTGCTGGCATCGCCATCAGTATCAAGGCTTTGTAAAAGTCGTAATAAGTTCACGACTTCAATTTGATTGCTATCTTGCGTTTGATATATATCTAATGGTGTTAAGAGGGTATTTGCAACCGTGCTAGGAAGCTCGATACCGCCAATTGAAAAGATGATGCTTTCTTTGGCTTGAAACTGAAACTCACCAAGTTGGTTGGTTTGTCCGCTTTGACTCGTGGTTTTATAATTGAGCCCCGCAACCGCTGAATCAAAGAACTGCCCGGTATAAGTCGATATTTCTGGCAGCACAGGCTCTGCGGTTATTGGTGCTTCACTCGAACCACTATCTGAGCCACAAGCGGTTAAACACAAAGCTAATGCGCTAGATATTAGTAATTTATAAGCCATATAAGGTCACCAGTAATAATAAGTTAGATACCCAAACTACCTGAAGCCTACATCTACAAGTGGTTAAAGTCTTTACGATGGCCTTATAGTGACAGCATATGTTCACAAAAGTATCACAGTCCTTTTTTTTATCAGCTGTTCAGGGTTAACCAGTGTGCTTTTATTTTATCGGCAACTCGAAAGGCATTAGCGTAAATAGTAAAAGTGTATGGCACGCTGCCGCCCGTTGGCATAAATGAGCCATCAGTTACATACAAGTTATCAACTTCATGAGCTTGGCAATTTTTATTGAGTACTGAGGTTTTAGGATCATTGCCAAAGCGACAGCCACCCGCCATTAAGTTTGTTGAAGGGTAACCACTGACTGAGGAAGAGACATTTTTCGCTCCTAAGGCTTCAAGTAGTTTTTCTGCTTTTTCAGATAGGTATTCGCCCACTTCGAGATCATGATCATGATAGCCAATGCGGACTTTGGCTACGGGATCGCCCCATTGATCTGTTACCTCAGTATCTAAGCTGACAAAACAATCGTCCGTTGGTAGCCAATCGTTAAACACTTCAAAGCGTAGTGTTTTATAACTGGTAAACTCAGTTTTCATACTTTGTTTTAAGTCTTCACCCCAGAGTAACTGCTCGTTGTCGTTTTCGTCATAACCCCATTGAGTGCCACGGGCTCTAGCGATGGGGTTTTGGTGGAATAAAAAGTCGATAGTGCCGCCTTTTGTTTGTCCTTTAGCATTGGCACCAACAAAGCTTTTATCGGCAATTTGATACCAGTCTTGCAGGGCGCGGTTGATAAAAGGACCGACTTGTTTTAATTCACTCACTTGCTTGTCTGATAAATCGGCGTAGTTAAAGTCACCTCGGCCAGTACCGCCGCCACTAAAGAGTAAGTTTTTACCGACTTGGCCACTATTGTTGGCGAGACCATGTGGGAACTTTTCACCTGTCGAAGACAGTAATAAACGGGACGTTTCAACTGCTTGGCAAGCTACCACATATATTTTGGCGCTCACTGATTTTTTACGGCCTATTTTATCGTAATAGTGTACACCCGTGATTTTACCTTGTTTATCAGAGGCAATTTTATAAACTTTGGCATTGGCCTTAATGGTGCAATTACCTGACGCTACAGCATTATTTAATAATGCGGCTCGGCCACTACCTTTAGCGCCTGAGGCACAGCCATAACTGCTGCAGTAACCAGAATATTCGCAACTTTGTCTGCCCATCGCCGGTTTTGATAGGATTGCTCTGGGTACGGGAATGGCATGATAACCAATTTTCTCAGCCGCTTTATCTATCCAAGACGACATTGGCAGCTCTGCAATAGGCGGGTAGGGAAAGTCTGTTGAGCGCGGCTCTTGATGTGGATGTTCCACCACACGACCCGATACCCCCACTTCACGTTCTACTTTGGCATAATAAGGTTCGAGTTCGTCGTAACTAATCGGCCAATCTTCTACGTTAGCGCCACTGATAGCACCAAACTCAGATTTTAAGCGAAAATCAATCGGTTTTAAGCGATGAAAGTAACCACTCATGAAGTTTGAAGAGCCACCAACCACATTGCCATTCCACCAACTCCAGCCAGAGTCACTGGTTTTTTCCCCTTGCCAGAAAGGTTTATCATTTTCATCTAAGTACTCTTCTTCAATGACATGTTGCTCATCAGTTAACTTTGGATTGTAAGCATCATGAATACTGATGGTCAGTTCATCTTTAAAGAATTCTTTTTCAGTTAACCAAGGGCCTTTTTCGAGCACTAAGACTTTAGCACCTGCTTTTGATAACTGATGGGCAATAGGGGAGGCGCCAGCACCGCTGCCAATGATACATAGGTCATAACTCATGATTTTTTAGTTCCTTGGTGCGATTTAGCACGGCTTGATGCTAAGCGTTTAGCGTCATAGTCAACTCGACTGATCAAATCAATTCGAGCTCTGGTAGGTAATTCAAAATAACGCTGTCCTTTTTCAGGCAGTGGGAAACCCGCTTGATGTTCTAACCATGCCCAACCAATACCATCAGGGTTACCGCCGTAACTCGAAGGAGAAAGCATGGCTTGAAAAATATAACCGAGCAAAGTATTCAACCAGTTTTGTCCTGCGGTAGAGCGGCTAATACCGCGTAATAGCTGCTCTTTGTCGGTAAAACTTAACTGTGCAAAATTTGCTGATTTTTCACTGTTGGCATAGCCATTTAACCAACCAACACCTTTTAGAATAAAGTCTTTTTCGTCTTGCTCTGTTGGTTGCACAGTCATTACTTGGTGCAAATAAGCGGTTGCTCTGATTTCACTTGCGCTAGGACCTGTAGGCGAACTGGGTAATAAGTGATTCAAGGTGGCATCAAGGGTTAACCAAGGATCTGTTTTAACTAAGGTGTTAAGTAATTCACTCTGTGATAGTTGCGATTTTGCGCTCACATTAAGTGCAGGCAAGCTGGCTAATGCGCCTATACCTGCGGCTGATTTAAGAAAGCGACGTCGACCCTGTTGCGCTTGTTTCTTTTTAAGTTTGATAAACTCAGGCGTTCGGTAATTTTTATCAAAAAAAGACCTACATGTATCTTCATTAATCACGAAGTTGCTCCTATAAACTGGGGGGCTACTGCTAATCTGCGCTATTATTCATTAGTCTACAGAGGCTGTTGTTGATAACTGTGCTTGCGCTTTGGTAGCACTAACAGACCAGTTACTTAAAAAGCTTAACCATTGTGATCTCGAATAATTATCGCCAGCCAATAGTTCCGCAGTATCTTTAGATAAAATCATTTTTCCTTGTGCAGTAGACACATACATATGTGGGTAACCCAATACTGGCGGCAGTGATTTCATGAAGTCATTATTTTCATTACTGTCACTGACACTTATTTTTAATAATACGTATTGGCTATGTAATGCTAAGGATACGTCAGGGTTTTTAGCAAGAAAGGCGTCCATTTTATGACACCAACTACACCAGTTTCCGCCTATTTCAATCAACACTTGGCGATTGGTTTCTTTTGCTAAAGTTAGTGCGGCAGAGGCATCTTTGAAAGGGTCACGTTGATCATCATATATTTTACTGTAAAGGGGTAAGTCAGGGATTACACCAGAGGAAGCCGTATTTGCCGTGGCAATACTGCTTAGTAATAAACCTAAACTGATAATAAGTGTGGTGATAATTCTCATGAAGCTCTCTGATAATATTTATTGCTCGGACAATTAACATGACCTTGCTTTGGTGAACTATATTTCAAAAATGTCTGATAAGCATTATAATAGCCGGAATTAATTTATCCGTCTTTTATTTAAAGGAACACACTATGCGTCCAAGCGGCAGAACATTAGGGCAAATTCGCCCCGTTACGATTACTCGTCAATATACTACTCATGCAGAAGGCTCAGTACTTATTGAGTTTGGCGATACTAAAGTAATTTGTACTGCTACCGTTGAAGTAGGTGTACCACGCTTTTTAAAAGGCCAAGGTAAAGGTTGGGTTACTGCTGAATACGGTATGTTACCTCGCTCAACTCATACCCGTATGCGTCGCGAAGCAGCGTCTGGTAAGCAAAGTGGTCGTACGCTAGAGATTTCTCGTTTAATTGCGCGTGCATTACGTGCGGCAGTAGATTTAAAAGCCTTAGGCGAAAATACTATTTCAGTTGATTGTGATGTTATCCAAGCGGATGGCGGTACACGTACTGCTTCTATTACTGGTGCTTGTGTTGCCTTAGTTGATGCCCTTAACTACATGCGCGCTAAAGACATTATCAAAACTAACCCACTTAAGCATATGATTGCTGCAGTATCTGTTGGTATTTATAAAGGCGAAGCGGTAGCTGACTTAGATTACCCAGAAGATTCAGCCGCTGATACCGATTTGAATGTTGTAATGACAGATACGGGTAAGCTGATTGAAGTACAAGGTACAGCTGAAGAAGAACCATTTAGCTTTGAAGAAATGCAAGCCATGCTTGAACTAGCTAAAAACGGTATTAACGAATTATTCGATCTACAAAAAGCAGCATTAAGCTAAGCTACGTTCAGTTAAGTAAACAGGAAAATAACCATGAAAGATTATCAACGCGAGTTTATTGAGTTCGCGATAGAGAAACAAGTACTACGTTTTGGTGAATTCACCTTAAAATCTGGCCGAGTGAGCCCGTACTTTTTTAATGCAGGAATGTTCAAAACCGGTGGTGACTTAGCACGTTTAGGCCGTTTTTATGCGGCAACGCTAATGGATTCAAAAATTGATTTTGATCTAGTATTTGGCCCTGCTTATAAAGGCATTCCAATTGCCACTACAACGACAGTTGCGCTGTACGATCACCACAATACCGATGTACCTTATTGCTTTAACCGCAAAGAAGCCAAAACTCATGGCGAAGGCGGTTCATTAGTGGGCGCTGAGCTTGAAGGTAAAATCATGTTAGTGGATGATGTTATCACTGCAGGCACTGCTATTCGTGAATCAATGGAAATCATTAAAGCACATGGTGCTCAGCTATCAGGAGTATTAATTGCGCTTGATCGCCAAGAAAAAGGCCAGGGTGAACTGTCAGCAATTCAAGAAGTTGAGCGTGACTTTGGTACGCAAGTTGCGGCAATTGTTACTTTAGGTGATGTAGTGACTTTCTTAGAAGAAAAAATCGCAAGCCAACCTGAATTAGCAGAAAACTTAGCAAGTATTAAAGAATATCGTTTAAATTACGGTATCTAATACACTAACGACTGTTGGTGAGTAGTGTTTAGTTACTTACCTATAAGCAAGAACGCCTTTGAAGCATAATGTTTCAAAGGCGTTATTTTTTGCCTAGTATATTATCTCAATTGATATACTTTCTAAGTGCTAATCGTAAATTGATACGTAAAACAGAAAACTTAAACAGGAAATCATGATGAAAAGTGTTAATCAGTACCTGATATTACTACTGTGGCTGGTGAGTTCCTTGCCATTTGCCCAAGCACAAGAAGATTGCTTGAGCATTCAAGATGATTACGTATCTCTCATTGAGTCTGGTAAGTATCGCTTCGCTAACACGCCAGCTGATAATGCGAAAGGAGAGCCTTTAGCTAGCATTAATTTTGATAAACTATCTAGTTACCAAGCCTATCTTGACGGTGCTTATCAAGTTGTGGTTGATAAAAACCCTAGAGCAAATATGCCATGCCCGATTGTGACTAAAACTTATCAACAATTAGCAAAAAAAAATCAATGGTCGAAAACACCTAAGATAAGCCAGTTGGTAGCTCCCTTTGAATTAGCACAAGAAAATAACGATAAAGCTATTTTGCTTATTCATGGTTTAACGGATTCACCTTTTTCTTTTCACGACCTTAGCCAGTTTTTTTATCAACAGGGATTTACGGTACGTACCTTGTTACTGCCAGGCCATGGCGTAGCGCCTTCAGAGTTAGTTCACACGGATTACGAAAAGTGGCAGCAAGCGGCAACATTTGCTATTGACCAAACGTTAAATGATTACCAGCAAGTGTACCTTGGCGGCTTATCTACTGGTGGGGCACTTATTTTTAATTACTTGATGCAGCAGCAACAGGTAGATGAAAAAATTAAAGGACTGTTTATGTGGTCGCCTGCCTCAAAAGCAAAAAGTGACTTAGCCTGGTTAGCAAAATATATTGATGGCATCCCTTTTATTGACTGGATTGATTTAGATGCCGATATCGATTTTGCTAAGTATGAGTCGTTCCCGTATAACGCAGGGGCACAGGTTCACGCTTTAATGAAGCTAGTTGTGGGAGAGGGGGCAAACGCGAGTCGGCAAATGCATGATATCCCGCTGTTTGTTGTAGCGAGTGAGCATGACCAAACCATAGATACTGCACATACCTTACAGTTAGTTCAGCAGTGGCTGTTAGCATCTCCGATAGCGCAGATGAAGAAAAGTATGTTGATTTATTATGGTGATAACAACAAGCTGCCCTCAAGATTAGTGGATGTGATGGAAGTGATAGTGCCTGAATGTTCACCTGAAAGCTTATGTAGTGAAATTTTTGATGTTGCTCACATTGCGACAACGAATTCACCGAATAATCCACATTACGGTGTTAATGGCCAATATCGAAACTGTGGTCATTATGTTACGGATGCCCCGCGTTATAAAGCATGCAAACATAATAAGCAGGTTATTAAAGGAGAAGTTACCGCAATGAACCTTACGCGTGATTTGCCAATGCAGCGATTAACTTATAATCCGTATTATCAAGAAATGTTGGAGGCGATGACTGTATTTTTAAGAAATACTGATTAGTTATCAGTTATCAGTTATCAGTTATCAGTTATCAGTTATCAGTTAGCGATTAACGGGCGTATTTTAACCACAGTTTATAAAAAACCGCATTGCAGGTTTTATTATCATCCATTATACCGTCCCTATCACAATCAGATCCGGTCAACGTTTTTGCAACGTGTTGACCATATTCGTTGATATCTGACTTTGATGGCATAACGGTAATAGTTACTTTTGGCGATTGCTCAATAAAGTCAGCGACATCGTGATAACTAATAAAGACTTCTTTGGAAATTAAATGACTAATATCCCTCGCAGCTGTTTTTTTTGCGCTCGAAGAAAATGGAACTAATGTTAGCCCAATAGTTAATATCGCGATGCTATAATGCATTATGAGTTTTGCCTTTCAGCATCGGCAGTGTTTCCATCCTGGTAACCAGCCATCAAGGCTTGCCAGTTCTGCTCGGTATAATTAAATTCAGCGAGTTTATTTAATTCTTTTAAGAACGAGCGTTGTAAACGAGCCATATTGGCTTGTTTCCAGGTAGTATTGATTGGATTAGTCCGCAGCTCACCACGATCAAAGTCGATCAGAAACACCTGATTTTTGTCATTGAGTAAAATGTTATGGCTATTTAAATCATGATGATAAATACCGTGATGGTGAAAGCGTTGAATAGTCGCGCCTATGTTGTGCCAAACATCATCCGTTAATGCCTTTTCACTTAATATTGCGACTAAATCTTGTGCATGGTGAATGCGACTGGAAAGCAGGTCTGCTTGATAATAAAAGCCATGTTGAGTAACACGATAAGCGATTGGCTCTGGTGCTGGAAGTTGAAGTGTATTGATGTGACGTAAAAGAGCAAACTCAGAAGCCGCACGGGTTTTTGCTACGCCGCTAAACCAATAAGAGTCTCTTATAAGTTTGCCGATTAAACCTCCACGGTAATAATGGCGTAATACCCAATCATGCTTAATATCACCGTTATCTTTATACTCGACAAACCACGTGGTACCTCGACCTTGCGCTGAGCCTGTTACCGCATTATTTTGTTGCCAATAGCTTGGATTAAGCATTTCTGTGTCGAAATTTGTGATCAGCGTTTGATTGTAAACACAGGTCAGGTTCCCTTGTTCGAATTTAGAAAATTGTGCGCTGGTTGTCGCTTGACTCACGAGTTATCTCCTAATGGCTTACTACTGATAATATTAGCTCTAATAGGCAAAAGCTGCGCTACTTGAGCCAGAGTTTTTTCACTAGCACCTTGGTTTTTTAAAACGACGTTGAGCGCATTTTCGCCAAGCGTTTGTTGCCTTTTGGGGTGTTGCATTAAAGCATCAACTTCATTGGCAAGCTGTGTGCTAGATTCATTTGCCGGTGTGCTACCAGCGAGTTCAATAATGGCATGCTCTTGCCTTAGTTGTTGCATTATCTCGTTGAAATTACTCATGTTGTGTCCAACAATTATGGGTTTATTAAATAATGCCGGTTCTAACGGATTATGGCCGCCAATCTCACTGAAACTTCCACCCATAGTGACAATGTCACTTAAAGCAAAGGCAGCCATTAACTCGCCAAGACTATCGAGTAACCACACTTGTTCGTCATTAATTATCGTATTGTCACTGCGTTTGGCTAGCGATAATTGTTGTTCAAGACAAAGATTGGCAACGTGTTCAAAACGTTCTGGATGTCGCGGTACAAGGATCAAAAGCAATGCAGGGTACTGTAGTAACAATGTTTTAAAAGCGGCTAAGGCAATAGCTTCATCACCCTCATGAGTACTGGCTACTAACCATATGGTTCTCTTAGGCTGAGAGTCATCAGCAATAAGCAATTTCGCTAATTCAGCTTTTTTATTGAGTACTTGTTCGTTAACGCTTATATCAAACTTTAAATTACCGCTATTTTCACAGTGGTTTTTATGGGCACCGAGTTGCAAAAAATGGCTTAAGTTTTCTTGGCTTTGTGTAAGTATTTTATCAAAGCGATTCAAACAAGGCTTAATAAGGGCGCTAATTTTTTGGTAACTGGTTAAGGATTTTTTTGATAATCGACCGTTAATTAATAATAATTTCACCTGTTGTTGGGCACATTGCGAAATTAAGTTAGGCCATAACTCGGTTTCCATAAAAATCATCATTTTAGGTTTAAGTCGATGCAGAAATAGTGCTGTGCAGGGCAATATATCTAAGGGTAAATAACCATGTTGAACACGTTCACCAAAGAGTTTAGTTATTTGCGCAGAGCCAGTCGGGGTAAATGAAGTAATGGTGATAGGTAAATCGGGATAGTTGACTAATAGCTTTTCGATAAAGCTTTTTAGCGCGATGACTTCTCCGACACTGGCAGCGTGTACAACAATACCTCCCTGTGTAGAAGGTTTAGGAAAAAAGCCCAAGCGTTCAAATAAACGGTGGCGGTACTCAGGGTGATTAACAGAGCGGATTAATAGCACAAGTAAAAGTATTGGGGTGAGCAATAAAAGTAATACTCGGTAAAAAAATAAAGCTAGAACATATCGCACTAAAATTGACTCCATATCAACTGTCTACAGTAATTATACCTTATATACCCGTGACCATTCAAAATGCATATTTCAGTGGGAGAAAAAATTGCTTGAGCAGCATCACAACGTCGTTGCTCCTTCTTGTAAGGGAATCACCCTGATACAAAGGTGCGCCTTGTATTGAAATTGCTCGAGCACTCTGAATCGTTCATTTTGAATGATGACGGGTATAACCAATGAAGTTGCTAAAACTTCATTGGTTGGGCAGGGGTAATAACCCATAGAGATCATATTTGAAAAATGCCAAGGCTAGCGCTCAAAAATGGTATCAAGAATAATGGCAGAGTTGGTTCTTTCTACGCCTTCTGTTGAGCAGACCATATTGAGTACTTCGCTCAATTTTTCTAAGGTACTGGCTTGTATGGAAACCAGCAAATCATATTCGCCGCTGATTGAATGAATATGACTGATTTGGTGGACTTTTCTTAAGGCAATACAAATGGTTTGTCGTAAATTGGGTTTTACTTTTAACGAAACGTTAGCAGAAATTAAATCACTGGTATAGGCGCTGTCGAGTACAACACTGTAGGCCTTAATGACGTTATTATTTTCAAGCTTATTAAGTCGGTTTTGTATTGCTGTTCTAGAAACGCCTGTTGCTCTGGCGATATCTGACACACTTGCTCTAGCATTGATTCGTAAAATTGATAGCAATTCTTCATCTTTTTCGGTTAACAAACTACACTCCTCATTACAGCCTATTTTCAAATTATAGTGCTTAACTTACATTTTGACAGCTTAATATGTCAATTTGACTATGAAAAAGGTCATATCATCAAGTAGTGTCACTATTATTGCACTAAGGTCTGCGCGGATAATATGACCATTGAAATTATTTTTTAAGGAATTCACATGACTGGTTCTGTATCTACAAAAGGTTTTTACACGCATTTAACTACACAAATTGGGCAAGTAAAAGAAGATGGTTTATACAAAGCTGAGCGTGTTATTACTACTGCCCAGCAGCCCAAAATAGCCGTTAATACTGGCGAAGACGTCGTCAATTTTTGTGCAAATAACTATTTAGGGTTAGCAAATCACCCCGAATTAATTGCCGCTGCAAAAACGGGCCTAGATGAGCATGGTTTTGGAATGGCATCGGTTCGTTTTATCTGTGGTACGCAAGATATACATAAAACGTTAGAGCAGGAGATCAGTAAGTTTTTAGGTATGGAAGATACCATTTTGTATTCTTCTTGTTTTGACGCTAATGCTGGCTTATTTGAAACCTTATTAGGGCCAGATGATGCCATCATTAGTGATGCACTAAATCACGCCTCCATTATTGATGGTGTACGTTTATGTAAAGCTAAACGTTTCCGTTATGCTAATAATGACATGGCTGCCTTAGAGCAGAGTTTAATTGAAGCTGATGCAGCTGGCGCACGTTTTAAATTGATTGCTACCGATGGAGTTTTCTCAATGGACGGCGTTATCGCTAACTTAAAGGGCGTTTGTGATTTAGCTGATAAATACGATGCTATGGTTATGGTTGATGATTCACATGCGGTAGGTTTTGTAGGTGAACAAGGTCGTGGTAGCCATGAATACTGTGAAGTTATGGGTCGTGTAGACATTATCACTGGTACTTTGGGTAAAGCAATGGGCGGCGCTTCAGGCGGTTTTACTTCGGCGAAAAAAGAAGTGGTTGAATGGTTACGTCAACGTTCGCGTCCTTACTTATTTTCTAATTCATTAGCTCCAGCAATCGTTAATGCCTCTTTGAAAGTGCTTGAGTTATTAGCGCAAGGCGATGCTTTACGCACAACCTTAAAAGATAATGCAGCTTATTTTCGTAACAGCATGGAAGCCGCAGGTTTTACTTGTGCTGGCGCAGATCATGCAATTGTACCGGTAATGTTAGGCGACGCAAAAGTTGCCAGTGCTATGGCTGACCGCTTATTAGCGGAAGGTATTTATGTTATTGGTTTCTCTTTCCCTGTGGTACCTAAAGGGCAAGCACGTATCCGGACTCAAATTTCTGCGGCGCATACAAAAGCGCAGTTAGACCATGCAATTGAAGCCTTTATCCGTATTGGTAAAGAAATGGCAGTAATTTAACTACTTGTACTCAATTGAAAATTAATAAGACAGAGAGTGACAATGAAATCTTTAGCTAAATTAAAAGCAGAGCCGGGTATCTGGTTAACCCGTACTGAAAAACCAAAGCTTGGTCATAATGATCTGCTGATAAAAATTAATAAAACGGCTATTTGTGGCACAGATATCCATATTTACAATTGGGATGAATGGGCCCAAAAAACAGTACCTACACCTATGGTTGTCGGACATGAATATGCGGGTGAAGTAGTCGGTATTGGCCTAGAAGTTAAAGGCTTTAATTTAGGTGACCGGGTTTCTGGTGAGGGTCATATTACCTGTGGTCATTGTCGTAATTGTCGTGGTGGTCGGACTCACTTGTGCCGCAATACTGTCGGTGTTGGAGTAAACCGTGCGGGTTCGTTCGCTGAATATCTTGTGATACCTGCTTATAATGCTTTTAAGTTACCGGATGAAATTTCTGATGATTTAGCCGCCATTTTCGACCCTTTTGGTAATGCAGTTCATACCGCGTTATCGTTTGATTTAGTGGGTGAAGATGTACTCATTACTGGTGCTGGTCCTATTGGTATCATGGCTGCAGCGGTTGCTAAACATGTAGGCGCTCGTCATGTTGTTATCACAGACATAAACGAATACCGTCTTGATCTTGCAAGGAAAATGGGTGCTACTCGTGCTGTTGATGTGAGTAAAGAAAATTTAAATGATGTCATGAAAGACTTAGGCATGACAGAAGGATTTGATGTGGGTTTAGAGATGTCAGGTGTTCCTATTGCATTTACTAGCATGTTAGAAAATATGAATAATGGTGGTAAAATTGCCATGTTAGGTATTCCTGGCAGCGATATGGCTATTGATTGGAGCCAAGTTATCTTTAAAGGGCTTACCATTAAAGGTATTTATGGTCGTGAAATGTTTGAAACTTGGTATAAAATGGCAAGTTTGATCCAGTCTGGCCTAGATTTAACACCGATCATTACTCATCACTACAATATCGACGACTTTCAGCAAGGTTTTGATATGATGCGCTCAGGTCAATCTGGCAAGGTCATTTTAGATTGGACCTAAATTCGTTATACTAGCTGTTGAGAAACGTAATCTATTGTTAGTTGATAATAGATTACGTAAGCATTCAGCCTACAATATAACGAATTTACTAGCCCGCTAGGCAGTAATACAATGAGGAATACATAGTGTCAGAGAATAGTTTTAAGCATATGTCCGTGACGGACTTACAAGCAGTGATGGCAGATAAATCACATGTTGTTGTCGATATTCGAGATGCTAATTCTTTTGCAAATGGTCGAATTGCTGAATCAATTCATTTAACCAATGAATCACTTCCTGATTTTTTACGTGAAGCCGATCTAGATGCCCCTGTGGTTGTTTGTTGTTATCACGGTATTTCTAGTCAACAAGCCGCCGAGTTTTTAATTAGCCAAGATTTCACCGAAGTTTACTCTCTTGATGGTGGCTTTACGCAATGGCAAACACAATTTCCTGATGATATAGAGCGATAATGACTGATGACAAGTGAATCTGCTGAGAATATGGATACGTTACAGCCTTTGGTTCAACTTAAAGATCATAATATTGCCTTATTATTTAGCAACTACTTACAATCATTAGGTATTCAAGCACAGCTCAAATCAAGCCAAGAAGACGGTCATGTAATATATTGCCCCGAAGATAAAATAGTACAAGCGAAAGTAGAGTTTGATGCTTTTATTTTAAAGCCTTATGACGAAAAATATCAGCGAGCGGCATGGGATAGAGGCGAAACAGTCAGCTTACATGCAAGTGACTTCAGCTTGATGCGCAGTTTTCAAGAAAATTTTTTAGCCCATGCGGGCATTGTCACATTGTTAGTATTTATTCTTTGTTGGTTAGTTTTTATCTTCAGTGAACTGGGGTGGGCGCAACAGCTCTTTTATGCCTTACAGTTTTACCCGCAACTATCAATTGATGCATTATTAGCCGATCCAATACGTTTGGTCGGCCCAGCATTTTTTCACTTCTCATGGCTACATATTGTTTTTAACACTATGTGGTGGTGGCAATTGGGAGGTAGTATTGAAAAAACGTTAGGTAAATCAACACTAATCAATCTACTACTACTCTCCGCTATTGTTTCTAATGTCGGACAATATTTGGTATCAGGTTCGAATTTTGGTGGTTTATCTGGTGTGGTATATGCGCTGGTTGGTTTTGTCTGGTGGTTTGGTTATTTAGCTCCGGAGCGGGGCTTATTTCTTGCTAAACCCTTGGTTGGCTTTTTACTGTTCTGGCTAGTACTTGGCTTTGTTGATTTATTACCGGTTAATGTCGCTAATACGGCACATTTACTCGGCTTGCTCTCGGGATGCTTTTTGGCTGTGTTTACTGTAAAAGTGATTGGTGTACATGGTAAAAAATGATTCGATAAAAAGACAGCAAGTAACAGGTATTAAATATCCGTTGCTTGCTAGTTATCTAACCATTGGGTAAACAGTAGCTTTTTGATGAGTGGTTCGCCGGTTTCTTGGATTAATAACTCTTTTACTTGCTCTTCACACAATAATTGGATTTCTGCACGACCCTTCATTGATTTTATTTTCGCTTCCGATTGTTGGCCAATAATATCAATAATGGCGTCCCGTAATAAAGGTGAGTGATGTTCAACTATTGTTAAATTGTCGCCTTCAACCATTAATTCAACAGTTAAACGTACATAGCCCATTTTCTTTTTTACTGCTACATAATTGGTGATAATGTCAGGTTCAAAGCCAAAGTAAGCATAGTTACTTGCTTTTGCCTGTGAAACACTTGCACTTAAGGTAAGTAAAAAAGAAAAGAGAAATAGGTACTTAAACATAAAATAATAATCGATTAGTGATGGTTAAACTTATCCTTATCATAACCTGATTTTAGTGTTCTGCTCGATTATTTTTGTTAAATAGCCATTTTTCTTAGATTAAGGATATTTTTGATAGCCCAAAAATTAGTTAGAGAGATGAAATAAGCTGAATAAAATAATACTAGTTAGCCTTAAAAATATGCTTACAGAATACGTTAAGTGCCATACTCATTGAAATTTTTGCAATAGCTTGGTTGAGATAAATGAGTTTACTGATTAGGTCTGCTACTATAGCGACGATTTTACACCCCAATATACTTTAAAGTAGATTTATGAAGCAGAAAATAGTGAATTTTCCTATCCATTTCCCAATTACTTTGTCGGGAAAGTGGCTGTCACCTGACGAAGAGGCCTGCTCTTCATTGCCTAGGTTGCTTAAGGATTGGTTGCTTGATGAAGGCTCACTTACAGCCCGCTTGAAAAGTCATAGTGGTCACTTTATGGTCAAGGTTATTGGTGAGCAACAACAACCTTGTTCAGCAGCAGAAGCGTGTGATTTAATTAAAGTGGGTGAGCCTGTGTTAGTGCGCGAAGTCATTTTGTATTGTGATAATGTGCCTCAAGTTTTTGCTAGGAGCCTATTACCGCTAACGAGCTTAACAGGTGAAGAGCAAGTGCTTGCCAATTTAGGTGAGCAACCATTAGGGCAGGTATTGTTTAATAACTCGTCATTGCAACGCTTACGCTTAGAGTTATCTTCTTTTGCACCTGATTCTAGTGTGGTGAAGTTAGCCACGACACTAGCCGCTATGAATATAAATAGTGGTGTCTTTGAAACGACTACAAAAACACCTAAGCAAGCGCTTTGGGGCCGTCGCTCTATATTTATGCTGAAGAATAAACCTTTGATGGTGGCTGAAGTTTTTTTACCTGATGCTTTTGCTTATCAGTAACCGATAAGCAATAATCTCTAGCTTAATACCAATTGCCTTGAGTAAGTGATTATTTTCAACGGGTCTAAACATCCACTAACGTCGTTGCTTCACCCCAATAGCCAGCTATTACTCAATCTGGCGGCTTGCTCTTGAAAATTTATTCTCATTGAACTTTGTAACCTTAATTAATACAAATGGTATAATAAATAAACACTTAAAAGAAATATATAAATGCTGAAAAGAATTCAACAAAAATGGTTAGCGATTAAGCTCATTACTCGTATGGATAAGCCTATTGGTACATACCTTTTGTTATGGCCAACATACTGGGCATTGTGGATTGCTAGTGATGGTTGGCCAAACATGCGCATATTACTCATTTTTAGCTTAGGTGTATTTATTATGCGTAGTGCTGGGTGTGTGATAAATGACTTTGCCGATAGAAAAATAGATGGCGAAGTTGAGCGCACTAAAAATAGGCCGCTTGTAAATGGCATGATGACCTCTGTTGAAGCTATTAATTTGTTTGGTTTATTAATTGGTGTGGCGCTTGCGTTGGTGCTGATGTTAAGTTGGCCAACAATTTATCTCTCTGTGGTCGCAGTATTTTTAGCGGCAATTTACCCCTTTATGAAACGTTATACCCAATTGCCGCAATTATTTTTAGGTGCTGCTTTTAGCTGGGGTATGATCATGGCCTTCTCAGAAGCGCAAGGTGAAATACCGCTAGTTGCTTGGTTGCTGTTTACTGCAAATTTATGCTGGACAGTAGCTTACGATACTATGTACGCAATGGTTGATAGGGATGATGATATTAAAATTGGGGTGAAATCTACCGCTATTTTATTTGCTGAGAACGATAAGCGTGTTATTGGCTTTTTACAATTAATCACCTTGGCTTTATTATGGACAGTAGGGGATATTTTGGCCTTTGGTTGGCCATATCAATTGTGTCTCATAGGCGCTGCAGCCTTATTTAGTTATCAACAGCTGTTAATTGTAAATAGAGAAAGGAATGCTTGTTTCCAAGCCTTTTTACATAACCATTGGGTTGGTTTAATTGTCTTTGTTGGTATTGCTATTGAGTATTTGTAACAGCTAGTTGTCAGAGTTAAGTCGTTGAGCAAACTCATTAAAGGGAAGTGGGGCACTAAAATAGAACCCTTGGAAATGAAAACAACCAAGTTCCTTTAAACAGTTAAGTTCTTCTTGTGTTTCAACACCTTCAGCCAGTATATCCATATTAAGGGTTTTACCTAAGCTAATAATCATGCTGGCGATAGCTGCGCTTTCATTACTTTGTGCTATGTTAGTGACAAAAGAGCGATCTATTTTTAATACGCTTGCAGGTATGCGCTTTAAGTAGGTGAGCGAAGAATACCCTGTACCAAAATCATCAATAGCACAATCAATCGCGTTCTTTTTTAACGAGGCAATCAATTTAATTGAATCTTCAATGTTTTCTACCAAGAGGTTTTCGGTTAACTCTAATGCCAAGCGATCGGCGGGTATATCGTTTTGCTTGATAGCCTTGAGTACACTTTCTTGAAAACCATGCTGTATTAACTGCTTAGCACTGATATTAATTGCTATTTTATTGAAACTTTTTGGTAGTGATAATTGCTCTAATTTCTTGATGTCACGACATGCTTGCTCTAAGACCCATTGACCAATGGAGAGAATAAGATCACTTTCTTCTGCTATAGGAATATAGAGGGCAGGCGATTCTTTACCATGAATAGGGTGTTGCCAACGCAATAATGCTTCAGCACCAATAATCTCACCATAATGATTGTACTGAGCCTGATAATATAACCTAAAATCGCCTTGTGCTAATCCTTGTTTCATATCATCAACGTAAGCTAAACGCTTTTTAATTTTTTCAGACATGGCTCTTTGGTACTGCTTGCCTTGTTGAGTTTTTGCTCTTTTAGCTTCATACATGGCAATATCAGCAAACTTAATAAGATTATTGACGGTACTACTTTGTATTGGGAAAAGTGCATAGCCGATGCTGCAAGTGAGTTTATAAGAGTTAGTGTCGATGATAAAAGGCGAGGTAAGCAATTTGTTAACTTGAGCAATTAGTTGATTAATCGTTTCTGGATAATCCTTCTTAAGGTTTTTTAGCAAAATAATAAATTGATCGCCACCAAAGCGGCCAATATCTAAATTCTCGTTGCTCAATGAATTTAGCCTATGAGCTAGTATGAGTAGTATTTTATCGCCGACAGTATGACCCATTGCATCATTTATTGGCTTGAATCGGTTGAGATCTATAAATACCACACTACCAGCTTTTTCATTAGTACGAGCATCTTCTATAGCTTCACCCAGTAAGAAATTTATATGCTGGCGGTTGAACAAACCTGTTAAACCATCATGTTGTGCTTGGAAAGCAACTTTCTCTTCGATTAGTTTTCTGGAATTAATTTCTTTTACAAGAGAGTCATGCACTATCGAGGTATAGCAGCTGGTGGCTAACTTTTGCAAAATAGGTTGTAGTGCCTTTTGCACCTCATCGGCTAATTGATAGTGTGTTTCAAAGGTGAGTAAACCATACTCAGGAATTATAAAGCCGAATAAAAATCGTCCGTTATCGCATTGAAAAGAAATGCTTTTTTGGCTTGTGTTTAGCTGTTGAAAAAAGTTTGCAAGCAGAGGGTTTTTGGACCAAGGTTGGCCGCGTTTAATTTTCGGAATACTTAAAAAGTGCTGATAGCTTGTACCTTTTAATGGTAATGATTTGCTAGGCATTCCAGATTGGTCACAATAGACATAGATATGTGCACTGGTTAAATCGAGACGGTTGAAGCAGACTTTTAAAAAAATCTTTAACATGGCCTTTAAGTCAAGTTTATTGCCAATAGCCATGGCGAGCTCATGTTGTAATGAAATAAGAAATAGTGCTTTATTCATACCTACCTAGTTGCTACCAAGAGCTAATTACGACTGATTTATTGAGAAGACGAATAGCGCCACTTTGACTATTGGCAATCTCCCCAAGCGAAAGTACTCCAAATAATGTACCTAAACGACATTGTTCTGCGATGACATTGATTTCTTTTTCAAATTCATCTTCCATAAATAAAGCACGACTAATGCAATCGAATACCATAGTAGTTGGAATTGCTGTTTTAGTGAGGTTAGAAAAAAGAGTCGCCGCCGCTTTTTCTGTCGAAGCCACTAGGGTATCTATCTTGCCTTCAAGTAAGTATACCATTGAATTTATTGGGATATTCCCAAAGCATTGTAAGTGATTGTTTTTGGCTAAAATAGGATCGCGGACAATGATATTATTGTTAATATCTTTAATACCTAATGGAAAATGTTTAGCGATATCGAAAAAATCAGTATCGTTAAAGGTGTACTCAGTGGCGTTTTCTATTGTTTGGCAATAAAACTCATAAGCAGGTTGGTAATTTAAACTTTGAACGGTCTGACCTTGCGCTTCAGACACCAAAAATGGCTCGTCAAATGCCTTCCAACCATGCGCTACACTGGTATTTAGCACCCTAGGAAGAGCTACTAATAAAATAGCATCGCTATGTATACCTGAATTGGTAAAAATGCAATGGTGCTGGATAAAGTCTAAATTGCCAGCGCCGCCTCCAGCGATATTAATACTGTGATCTAAACACTCGAAAAGACAATCAATGAAACCTTCAATATTGCTTATAAGCGCATCATAAAAGATTAAAAAGTTGTCTTGACCACGGAAGTTCTGTTTTTCTTGTAGGGTTGAGGTAATGAAATCTTCTAGGCTCTTTTCGGTTGTAACATGATTAAGTTGGGTGAACAGTGTTACATCAAACGTTTCTCTAAAACCAATAATCAAAGCACCCTGTTTAATTAAGTCGCCTTGTAATGTGAGCATTGGATAAATGCCACCAAAAAGTTTTAGTGGGCACGCAGTGAATAGCGCATTGAGTTCTTCTTCTGGGTAATTGTTTTGACTGCAAGTAAGAACCAATAAGCTTTCCGCACCACTTTCTTGGGCAAGACTTAAACCGTTTTTAAAATCATTTAGGGTATTGCTTACTGTATGCCAAGTGAATAGCTCAGTTGCCATCTTATTGTATCTCTTGGTTTTTTTATTTTTATTATTTACTACCTTTGGCATAATGCCTAAGTTATTTATAGAAAACTAGTGTTAATTAGTGTAATTATCTTGAGGTGCTTGTTTATTCGCTAATAGTCGTTAGGCTAGACAATGGATGATGTAACTACTATATAGTTAGTTATACTGTTTACTAAAAGTACAGTGCAAGCTTAAGATCTGATGTAAAAGTGAGTTCTCATATAAAAATAAATAATGACAATAAGTTAAAGGGAAGGACAGATGAAAAAATCAATTTTCGTAAAAGCTGCACTCGTGGTGTCGCTCGGATTATCTTCGCTAGGATTTTCAGCTTTAGCTCATGCTGACGATGATAAAAAGTACCGTTGGCGTTTAGCTGAAACTTGGGGGCCTAATTTTCCTATTTTTGGTGATGCCACTAAAAATATGGCTAAAATGGTAAAAGAAATGTCAAATGGTCGTTTGACAATTCGCATTGATTCTTCGAATAAGCATAAATCTGCATTAGGCATTTTTGATTTTGTAAAAAGTGGTCAATACCAGATGGGGCATTCAGCTTCTTATTACTGGAAAGGCAAAAACTTTAATACCATGTTTTTTACTACCGTTCCTTTCGGCATGATTGCTTCTGAGCAACATGCTTGGTTCTACTACGGTGGCGGCATGGAATTAATGAAAAAAGTCTATGATCAATATGGCATTTTGTCGTTTCCGGGTGGTAATACTGGTAACCAAATGGGTGGCTGGTTCAAAAAAGAGATTAATAGCGTTGAAGACCTCAAGGGTTTGAAAATGCGTATACCAGGGTTTGCTGGCGAAGTATTAGCAAAGTTAGGTGCTAAGCCAACTAATATCCCATCAGGCGAGCTTTATACTGCATTAGAGCGAAATACTATTGATGCATTAGAGTGGGTTGGGCCTTCTTTAGATTTACGAATGGGCTTTCATAAAATAGCGCCGTACTACTATACCGGTTGGCATGAGCCAGGTACTGAGTTGCAATTTATGGTTAATCAAAAAGCATATAATAGCCTACCAAAAGACTTGCAAAAAATTCTAACGGTCGCCATGAAAACGGCTGCTTATGACATGTACTCACAATCCATGCATGCAAGTGGTGTGAACTTAGCTTCACTGAAAAAAGATTACCCAAATGTACAAATGCGCTCATTTCCGAAACCGGTAATGCAAGCTATTGTGCAAGCAAATGATGAATTATTAAAAGAATTTGCTGCTAAAGATCCTATGACAGCAGAAATCCTTAAATCATTAAATGATTATAAACATCAAGTACGAGCGTGGACGAACTTATCAGATAGAGCTTATCTGGATAATTTTGATGGCAAGTAATATTGTTTGTTAGTTTAAAAGTAAATAAAGTAATGAAATCAGTAGGTAAATTAAATCTACTGATTTTTGTTTCCAATGTGTGTGCTACTAATTTGCATTGGTAAAGTGGTATTACTAACTGAGAAATTAAATGGATACAGTGTTAAAGGTTTTGGGAAAAATCATTGATGCTTTAGGCAACTTTTGCAGTGTGCTTATGCTATTAATGATTATCAATGTTTTTTATGACGTAATCATGCGCTACTTTTTTAATGATGTCAGCATTGGTATGCAAGAGTTAGAATGGCACTTGTTTGCAGCGATGTTTATGTTCGGCATTGCTTACACTCTAAAAGAAGATGGTCATGTGCGGGTCGATATCTTTTACGAGGCCATGTCCGCCAAAAGTCAGGCTTTAATCAATATCTTTGGTTCGTTGGTATTAGCATTACCTATCACGATACTTATACTTTATTACAGCTGGGACTATACACTTGAAGCTTACCAAATGGGTGAGGGTAGTGGTGATCCTGGTGGTTTGCCGCATCGCTGGATAGTACGCAGCGTTATTCCACTTTCTTCTATTTTCTTGATTCTTGCTATTTTCCATGTGTTGGTTTCACAGCTAAAAGTCCTTATTACACCAACTCAGTCTGAATCAGGAGAGCAATAATGACAGGTATTGTACTATTCGCTATTGCGCTCGTTTGTTTATTTCTTGGTTATTCTGTTGCGTTTACCTTTGCCGGTGTTTCATTGATTGTTGGTTCACTTGTTTTAGGACCAGACTTATTTGCCTTTATGCCTTATCGTATTATGAGCATTATGGAGAATACTATTTTAATGGCCGTTCCCATGTTCATTTTTATGGGGATAGTGTTACAGAAAACCGGGTTAGCGGAGCGGTTATTAGAGTCAGCCGCTAAACTCTTTGGTGGTATTGCTGGAGGCGTTGCGATTTCTACCATTGTTGTTGGTGCTTTATTAGCGGCATCAACTGGTGTTGTAGGGGCCAGTGTTGTCGCAATGGGAGTTATTTCTTTACCTGTCATGTTAAAAAATAATTACCACCAACCTACGGCAACTGGCGTTATTTGTGCTTCTGGTACCTTAGGACAAATTATCCCTCCTTCGATAATTTTAATTATTCTAGGTGATGTTATGGGGGTGCCCGTTGGTGATTTATTCCGAGCAGCTGTTGTACCAGGAATGCTACTGGTTGTTATTTATGCCGTTTATATCTTGGTTTTAGGAAGAATTAAACCTGAATTTGTACCACCGCTAGTGGTTACTGAGAACAAACGTGAATTGCTCATACAAGCCCTTAAAGATATTGTTCCGCCTTTAGTCTTAATTTTAACTGTACTGGGTTCAATTTTTGCGGGTATTGCGACACCAACAGAATCAGCTGCTATTGGTGCTGTTGGCGCCGTTATTTTATCGATATTTTATCGTAGTTTTTCTGTGAGCAAAATGCATGAAATCTCCAAAGAAACCGTAAAGGTTACCTCAATGGTTTTTGCGGTATTAATTGGCGCAACCGCCTTCTCTATGGTGTTTAGTTATTCAGGTAGTGAATATATTATTGAAGAGTTTTTTATGGAGCTACCAGGCGGTAAATGGACGTTTATTGCCTTAGCTATGTTCGCTATATTGATACTGGGCTTCTTTATTGACTTTATTGAAATTGCGTTTTTAGTGGTGCCAATTTTATTACCCGTTGCCATAGCGTTAGATATTAATTTAGTGTGGTTTGCCATTTTAATTTCGATGAACTTACAAACATCGTTTTTAACTCCACCTTTTGGGTTTAGTCTTTTTTATCTTAAAGGTGTGGCACCCAAATATCTGAAAACTACTACGATATATAAGGGAGTCATCCCCTTTATTTTGATGCAAATAGCTGTGTTATTATTAGTGGTCTTTTTTCCAGAACAATTGATTATCACTTAGCTAACATACCTACTTTACAGTACGAAAATAATGTTTCATACCAGCAACTTGTTGGTGTGGAATAATTATTTATTGGTCACTTTAAATTTAGCTTGTACCTTCTCCATATGTTCTCTAAAGTTTTTATCAAACTTACTTTCACCACAGGCAAAAGAAGCGGTTGTCGCATGTACAGGGCTTCCTAATATTTGTTCACGGTAAATGGTGCAAGTGCCGTTATCATTTTTGGTGATAGAGCCGACATGGGAGCTGCTCGTATTGAGCTTCTGTTGTTGCTCTATTGTGAGTGGTACTATAGTTTTTGGAACAGGAAATGGCTCTGCGTCCATTACAGAACTAGATCGTGGTTGTGTTATTTCAGTAAAAGCTTGCTCTCGTTGCTGATTACCCAATTTTTCTCTTAACCTCGATAAACGATCATAGCTCGAAAACTTTCCCCTATTCGCCCCTGATACTTTATTTTTAGTAGTCACTGTTTCACTTTTAACGGCATTAGTCACCTGTGAAGAAACTGGCTTCGAAGCTGGTTTACTGATTGGCTTAGTAGGAGGTAGGTTTATATTTTGGGGAGGAATTTCAGTACTAACAGTTGTGCTAGTAGAAGTGTGTGTTTGCTGAGTCTTTAGTGGTGTTTTTGTATCATTTGTCGTTGTTGGTTTCGTTGCTGGCTTACGCACTATTTTTTTAGGCGCAGAATATAAAAAACTTTTAATTGATTTAACCTTAGGTTTATCTTGTTTGATAATTTTGGGTTGTTGTATCGCACCGTAGATCAATATAAGCACAAGTATTAAATGCAGTAATACAGATATAATAATGGCAGTGTAAGGTCCCTTTAACACAGTATATTCAGTTCTTATAAAGTTAATGAATGATGTTATAGACCAAAAAAAACACCACAGGTTCAATACGCTATGGTGCTTTTTTAGTGGTTAAAATAACAAATCTCTTAACGTGCGATACTTTGCAGTACTTCAATATCAACTAAATTGATAACCGTCGCTTTGATATCAGGCATGCTTGAACTGGCAACGAGTAAGCCATCATCATTGATGTCAATATAGCCTTGTTCGCGGATTGCAGCGATTAACGTTGATTGAGCGCGCTTGTCAATAAATTCAGGTGCGTTGATATTGTTTAGCACAGATAAACGCTTAGCAATCGCCACAACTTTAGTCTCTAAGTCACGCTTGCTTAATGGCGCCAAACGGCTGGTGAGCGAAGTGATAATTGCTAGGCGTTGCAAACTCTCATCGATACACTCAGCCATAGCGTGAACTTGACTGAGTAAGCTCATATCGTCGGTAAGCGACCAAAATCCTGCTTTACTTTGCTTAGCAATCTCCATCTCTTTAAGTACAGTAAGGGCCTGCAAGGCTTGCTGTTCAACCTGATTAGTATCTTGATATAGATATAAGTCCTCTTTGAGTAATGCCGTTAATTGTTGTACTTTTATGACCAACTCGTCTTGATTAATCTTACTGTGCTTATCAAGTAAACGACAAACCAAGGCAGGTACTACGTAGGTATGCAAAATATTATTACGGTAATAGCGCATCTCGGTATTAGCGGTTTCAGAGAGTGAAATTAAGCTACCAAAACTATCTTCAGTAATTGTTACTTTATTGAGAGAAATTACATGGGTGAGTAGCTCGGCACCCGTTTCTTCTGGAATCGTGAGCTGTTCACTAAATGGTGCTTGGCGCTGAATATTTAGGAAAAAATCGAGCTGCGTTTCTAATTCCAGTTTTGATAAGGCTTTATTCTTACTGGCATGCAGAATTAAGGCAATTAAAGCAACGCCGTTTAAGGCAGCACTCTTATTGATATTCTCCATTACTTGGTCAGCAAGCACATTCACTGTAGGTGTTAACCATGAAGGTTTTTGCGGATCAATAGGGTCAATAGACTCTTTCCAATCAGGCACTTGTTTGCTTAAAAACTCATTTATGTTCATTGGCTCACCAAAATTGACATAACCGTTTCCATAGTTACGTAAGCTCTTGATGGCTTTCAAAACGCCAAACATGGATTCACTTTTTTTCTCGCTACCACTTAATTCCTTATGGTAAGTCCCTACTTCCATCACATGTTCATAACCTAAATAAACAGGCACTAAGGTCAGGGGTCGATCAATACCTCGTAATAAACTTTGAATCGTCATCGCGAGCATGCCTGTTTTTGGTGATAACACTCTACCAGTACGGCTACGACCACCTTCAGTGTAATATTTAACACCATAACCACGTTCAAATAAAAGGCCTAAATACTCGCGAAAAATAGTAGAGTATAAACGGTTGCCACCAAAGCTACGGCGAATAAAGAATGCGCCACCTTTTCTAAAGATGGTACCTGCTGGCCAGAAGTTTAAGTTAATACCTGCAGCAATGCGCGGCATAACTAAACCTTCTTGTAAAATGACATAAGAAAGCAATAAGTAATCCATGTGGCTACGATGACAAGGTACATAAATAATTTCATGACCATCTTGTGCTAACTTACGTAATACCTTGGCGTTACTGACATTAATGGCACTGTACAAGCGTTTCCATAACCAATGCAAAATGATCTCGCCAAAACGTAACCAAGAAACACTGTAGTCTCCTGCAATTTCATTCATTATGGCTAATGCATTTTTCTTCATCTCAGCTTCAGAAACTTTTTTATTCTTTGCTTCATCGCTGATAATACGTTTGACGGATGGGTTGGCAAATAATGCGGTGAACATTTGCTTACGGTGCATTAATCTAGGGCCTTTAGCGGCAATAGTTTGACGATGAAAGTGGAAGCGAGCTACGCGTAAAAATTTATGGGCGGCGGCTTCATCACTGCCGTGATTGTCAGAGATGTTACGCAAAGAAAATGCTTCACTAAAGCGTACTAAGGTATCACGGCCTAAAAAGAGGACTATGAAGAACTTTCTTAGCCAATTGGGGGACTCTTGATCGGCAAGCAAGGTACCTATGTTGAGGTTTTTACGTTCCTTGGTAGGGGTTTTCCCCCAAATTAAATTGGCTGGAATTAGTTGAGCATCTAGATTTTCGTCAATAACATGCTGATTTAATAAAGCTAAACCTTGAGCAGTTGCTGTTGTTTTACTACTTTTTCGCCATGAACAAAGTGGTGTCGATTTTGCCAAGCACAAGGTACGGTTAAAGCTTTCACCTTTGATAATAACTTTGCCGAGGGGATCTGGCAGATTCTGTTTTTTACATGCACTTTGTAATGCTAAAAGATCAGAGGCAGATTGATGACGGACAATGTAAAAAATTGGCTGACTTGGCTGTTCCGTAATATTTTGGCTGTCAGTGATAATTTTACAACGAACCAGTAACTTAAGAGGGAATTTTAGTAATAAATAGAAAAAAGAACGTAAAGCTAACATGTTGTATCGCTCGGATTAGTCATTAACAGCTACAAAAATTGAATTTTAACATCATTAGTTAATATTGTCTTGGTTTGTGGGTAAACTGTTAGCACAATACTATCAGTAAGTTAAACGCCTTTTATTTATGGAGCTCCCATTGAAAAAAATTGCTGTGTTTGTCGATGTACAGAATATTTATTACACCACGCGAGATACGTTTGCGAAGCAATTTAATTATCGATTGTTATGGCAAGAACTGATGGCACAGGGCGAGATTACAATTGCTAATGCTTATGCTATCCAACGTAGTGATGATCAACAGCATAAATTCCAAAAAGCACTGAAACATATCGGCTTTGACGTCAAACTAAAACCTTATATTCAACGGCGCGATGGCTCCGCTAAAGGAGATTGGGACGTAGGTATTACGATTGACTTGATGGAAGCAGCAGCAGAAGTAGATACTGTGATATTGCTTTCAGGCGATGGTGATTTTGATTTATTACTACGAAAAGTAAGAGAAAAGTACGGGGTGACGACAGAGGTGTATAGCGTTGAGCATTTAACTGCAAAATCATTAGTGGAGGCTGCAGATATTCACCATAAAATTGAGCAAAGTTTGCTTTTATGATCTTATTAGGCTCAGTATTATATTATGTTAAAGATTTAGTCTTATTTTTTTGCTTATGTTTTTTCACGAGGTAACCCGTTAATAACATCGCAATAATAAATAATATAACGCTAGCAATTAATTCGTTTTGAGCCCCTAAACGGATACCACTGCCGGCAAGTGAAAAAATGGTCATTTGTGGAATAAAACCAACAAAAGAACCACCGACATAAGCGGGCATTGATACTTTACTCACCCCGGCAATAATATTGGTTAGAAAATTACTTCCTAAAGGTAATATGCGAAAAACGATGGCTTTTAAAAAGGTTTGTTCAGCAAGAAATTCGGATAACTTTGCAAGCTTACTTGGGTATTTACGGGTAATACTATCCCTAAAGAAATAACGAGCGATACTAAACGTGATGAGGCAACCAAGGGTTGCAGCCACTGTGGCAATAATTAAACCGATGAAAGCGCCTAAATTAATACCAGCGACTAAAGCGGCAATTTGTCGAGGCAAACCTACACTGGTTGCTAATGATAAAAATACAAAGAGTAATGTTGCATTTAACAAAATGGAGCTGTTGTCTTGTTGCCAGTTAAATTTTTCAACCAAGTTGATTGTCCAGTCGCTTAGACTGAAGCCACTCTCTGTAGTGGCTGATATTGCGCCATGAGTAGAGATAAATTTTGGCGTAATGATTAGCCATTGATATAAAGCGATACCGATAATAACTAGCATAATGACACTCGCTAGTATTTTTATTGTTGATGTACGAGCAGAAAATAAAAGAAGTTTGGAAAGCATGGTTATATCAAGTTAAGTTAATCAATGGTTCAACGTCAGTGCGAAATAAACTATGAGAGTACAAGGTGTCCGATTGGTATTATATCATATAGCTTAAGGTCCAGCGACGTCTCTACAATGATAGAAAAACATCGTATAGCCATATATCTAGGTATTCCCAGACTTGAATTTTTTTCTTTACAGCGCTATCAAAATCGAAAGTTAATTAAAGTGATAAAGCTTAGCTTTTGCTTGGTTAAATTCATCCTCAGTTAAAAAACCTTGTTGTCGGAGCTTAACTAATTTTTCTAATGCGTTCACTAGCTCTGTTTCTACTTTGACTGATTTGGTTGCTGTCGGGTCAGGCTTCTCTACTAAAGCGACATCATCGTGATTTTGTTCTGGGAAAGTAGCTTTTACCTCCTTTTCAGGCTCTATGGAATCTACTCTTGGGAGAGCTACCGGACGAATAATTGCAGCTTGCTTATGCAGTGGAGTATCGTCATGGGCTTTATGATCAGTATGCCCTTTATCTGCGGTGGACTTATGCTTGAATGAGCGTTTACCTGTCTGCTTGCTATTGATATTCTCGGCAATGAGCCAACACCAATCGATAGTCTCATCAACGACAGTAAAGTATCCTTTTTTGGTTATTCTATCGCTACCTTTGCGTAAATATAAACAAATGACGTGCCGCTTTTTAGCTTCGGTACTAAGCGCTAAATTAATACGGCGAACTTTTCCATCAGTCATTTTAGCAATTTGTTCTACATGAAATATTTCGCGTAACGCTTGCTCTTGTTCTGCGTTAAAACCGTGCCCCAAGGTAGTATTAATTGTCGCAATAACTAAATCACCAAGTAAAATTTGACACTGTTTAATATCTGATAAATCGATAACTTTTTCTGCTTCTTTCTCATGGCGTTTGAAAAGTTCAATCGACATCTTATCTTCACTGAGTTTTATGTTTGAAAATTCTCGACGAACGAAGGCTTTAGCCGATTTATGCTGTATCTTCACCTGAAATAAAACATAACCAATAAGAAAAATCAGTATGAGAATAAATAAGAATGTTATCCAGCTGAAGCCACTTTCTTCGCTTTCATTAATGTCTAAGCTTATGTCTTGTTGGAATAATTGATATATAGAACCAGAGTCTTCATTGAAAAAAAGGAGTTCTCCTCGATTATCCCGGTAGAGAGTTAAGCTATTGGTTTGCAAAGCTTGTTGTTTTAATTTCCATTCGATTGATGGGGCTGGTAGTACCTTTTTTTGCGCGATAGATTGCTTATTTTCAAGTGATATTTCTGGGGAAGCGTCATGTGAAAGTGAATTTACTTGCCATCTTTGATTATCTTTAATTAATAATAATAACTTGTTGCGTAAGGCGGGTGCATTTTGGCCTCGATAAACTAATAAACTATTGGCCGATAAGCTCTTCGTGCTTTGATAAATAAAATTTGTAGGTGCTTTTTTACGCCAATCTTCACCGCCATTTCCATATGATAGCCAATGCCTCACCGTATCATTCAAGCTATAGCTATGTGATATTAGGAGCTTAGTCGCGTATCTATCTGGCCAGATAAATTGATTTATGCTGCCAGCACCAAATAGATACAAGGTTTTTTCAAATTTTTCATTAGCATAGTAAGGGTTATCTAGAGGTACACTATAACTGTTGAAACCGCTGCGATGTGGGTGAATACGCAAGATAGCACCCGAGTAAAGAGGATGTTGTTTTAGTTCAGGACTTTGAGAAAGTGATATATATAGCTGAGCAAAATTATCATGCCATGATTTGCTATAAGGGTTAAAATCCAATTGCCTTATTCCGTTGACCAAAGTGGGAACGGCTATCCTTAATACCTCTCGTTGGCTGGATTTATCGACTTGTTTATTCGCATCTAATTGCCACTCGGTCACTATGGCATCAAAAGAAAGTGTTTTAGTGACAGACGAGTCTTTTAGTCGATTTCTTTTTCTATTGCTAGTTACCTTTTCAACATGAGCAGTATAGAAAGTGCCAAAACCTATTTGATCACGTAAAGAGAAATTAGGGTGCAAGGTGAAAGCGGTTAATTGCAGCATGGATTCTTTAGTAGAAAAACGCTGTAAATCGAGTAGTAAATCCGTGTTGTCGGCACCATCTTGCTCTAACTGATAAATTTGACCCTGTTTATTTGCAAGGTAATAGTATTGACTATTTCCAGGTTGTTCCAAAAGTAATAACCACTGTTTGTTGGGGGTATCTAACTCTGGAGCTTGTGCTATTTTTTGCAATAAATATTTGTTTTCTTTATTAGCACCATTGGCACCACTAATGAAAAGCAAACATAGTGAAAAAATTAAAAAGGTTGTGTATTTTGCGTTAAGCATCAAATCGAGTCATCCATAGTTCAGTATTTTGTTAACGAATTTTAATATTGTTATTAAGTACCTTTAAATAAATGTACATTTTTTACTTCAATAAATTGATCTTTATTAACACCACTGGTGTAACTTAATTTTCCTTCTAACATTAACTCATTGCCAATGTCGCCATGTTCTGCGAGATATTGCGCTTGCTTCCCCCAAACATGAATGGCGCGTTCTACTGAAAGCGTTTGCCACTTCTGCTTGTCGGTATTGTAATTATGCTGATTAATTACAATGTTTGCCTGAGTTATATGCTTATTATGCTCAGTTAGCATCAGTTTGGGTTTTGAAGTTAATTGAGCGCTACAATGAATCTGATTGATCGCTTGTGTATAACCTTTGTCGAACTTTTGCACGAAATTGGCGTGCACAATACCCAAGTGAATAGCATTTTTATCGGTTGTTTTTGGTTTGATATTACTTAAATGGCCATGCAACAAAATAATATCACCCTTATTGGCGTGCAGTAATGCCTGCTCAACCAATTCACCTTCTACCTTTACATGGTGATAGCTAGTCCATTCTTTGTATTTATTGGTGCTTTTATCTAACCATTTACTGGATGTAGCTAAAATAATTTCAGTCACTGCCGTTGCAGGATTAGCACGGTAACGAATATCAGGGGTTGCTACTAAATTACCTAATAAAGTGACTGCACAAAGCTGTGGATTTGGACTTTTTGGGTGTTTATTAACGGCATCTGATAATGACAAAAGCTTTCCTGTGAGATTAAAGTAAACCAATGACTCAGTCACTTATTATCTATTTGTATGAATAAAGAGCAAGGAATTTTATTTTAATATAAATTCAATGACATTGTTAATAGGTGGCAAGGAAAAACTGATAAGAAAATTCATTTTAAGTCATTTTAGTCGCAATTAACTAACCATTTGAGTGGTTAGTAAAAGACAAAGCTTTATAATGAAGAAAATATTGTAGAATTAAATCAACGAACTTGTCTTCAATAGGCAAGCATATAGGAAGCTCATGAGCCCGACTATTGTCAGCGAATATGTAAGCAACATCGCCCTTGGTTATGTCGATAGTGTTGATAGCGAACACGCGAAACGCCTTGCCAAAAAATGGCAGTTTAACTATTTAGGAGATGTTGCCGCTGCGAATAAACAGCCAACACTTGAATTCTTATTGCAATTGCATCATCACGCTCTAGAGCTATGCAAGCTGGATGAACCTAAGCTAGGTGCTATCAAAGTCGACTTTGTCGAAGGCGCAGTCGCTCATCGACGTAAATTTGGTGGTGGTCGTGGTCAAGACATTGCCAAAGCTGTTGGCTTAAAACATGGTTTTACTCCACACGTATTAGACGCGACAGCAGGGCTAGGCAGAGATGCATTTGTCTTAGCGAGTTTAGGCTGTCAGCTCACCTTATTAGAGCGTATGCCTGTTGTGGCAGCGCTGTTAGATGACGGTATAGAGCGTGCCAAATTAAATCATGAGGTTGCTTCTATTGCCAATAATATGCAATTGATTCATGGCTCTTCACTGGAAGAAATGAATTTAGCATCAGAGCCAGATGTAGTATATCTTGACCCTATGTTTCCGCACCGAGAAAAATCTGCAGCGGTAAAAAAAGAAATGCGTATTTTCCAATCCCTCGTCGGAGAAGACCTTGATGCTGATGGTTTGCTTGCGCCGGCACTTGCGTTAGCTAAATACCGTGTTGTGGTAAAGCGTCCAAGTTATGCGCCGCCACTAGCAAATAAAAAACCTTCGATGAGCATCAAGATGAAAAAAAATCGCTTTGATGTTTATGTAAAGCAAGCTATTCCCAAACCAACGATTTAATCCATTTAGGTGGAGGTTACATAAATCCATCACATTTATGTAACCTAACTGTCATACAAATGAATGATCATTGCCTTTATTTCATCATGAAGGCACTTTTGCTATGCGTGTTTCTAGTTTTTCTCGTTTGTCGGCTTCAGCAATCAGCATTTTTGCTGTGATTTATCTAGTAACCATGTATCACGTAGGTGAGTCTTTAAGTAAAAGCCAGGCACAATATAAGGGCTATCAAGCCCTTATATCTTTAACAACGGTTAAGTTTAATCGCACTATTGTTGAATATTTGCAAACGGGAGATGTGTCGCTATTAAGTCGCGCGCAAAAGCAACTCACATTAATCGTAGAACAAGCACAGCGCTTAAATATTGCTGAACTTTCCAATCAGATAGATGCTCAGGCTAAGTCTCTTGCTGATAATATCGACACTAAATTTCGTGGCATGGGAAAACTCAGTGGTGATCCGTTGGTGTTGTTACGTAATGGTGAACATGAAATGCTCGCGATAAACAATGAATTAGCTAATTATGTGCAAAATACAAAAGCACTGTCGTTGCAGCAGCAGTTTGATTACCTAATTAAAACACAGGCTATTGGTAAGTTACTGGCAGACTTAGTGAGTGCCAGAGAAGCTATCTTTACCCAGCAGCAGCCAAATATTCATTCGATAAGTCCGTTATTAAAAGAGCTACAAAACCTAGGGCATTTTTTAACCCGCCAACCTGCCTTAGCGATTTATGCCGATAATGATGATGTATTCGATGATAGTGAGGATTTACTTAGTGACAATGAAGAAAGGCAAGATTTAAGCCTTGAAGCCATTAATGAATTGCAGTCGTTATTCAATCGCTATCGACGGGAAGTAGAAAGCACCATTGCTCAACAACAACAACGCCAGATAGGTTTAAAGCTATTAGCAAAACAAGTGGGGAATATTGAAAAATCAATTATTCAAGGTGAGGTGAATATTTCACAGCGACAAACAAAGATTAACGAGCAACTTAATGTTGTAGTGATCGGACTGCTTATCTTTTTAGTGATATTCCTATTAGCCAATTACTGGTTGCAGCATAGTGTCATTCTTAAACCGTTACGTAATCTACGAGATAGTTTTATGCAATTAATGGCACAAGGTAAAGTAGATAATATTAGCAATATTGATAAAAAAACTGAGTTTGGTGAAATATCCACTAGTTTTAATCATATGGTTAATAAGTTAGCACAAGATGATAAAGACAAAGCCCAGCAATTGGATTTAGTCGCTAAAGCATTAACGACAATGGAAAGCCAAGTGCAAAGTATTTACCAGTCATCGCATACCACCAGCGAGCATGTTCAAGGGGCGAGACAAATTATGGAGGCGCTAGGCGCAGCAACTGAAACAGTAAATACACTTTCAGGACAAGTGGTGAACAATGCTCAAGCAACGAAGAAAGCAATGGAAGTGAGTCAACATCATGTTTCACAAGTCTTAGCGGCAAGTGAATCTACTAACTTGGCCGCGAAGGAGAGTAAAGAAGCCATTACCTCATTATTTCATTCAGTTGAATCGGTTACTTCTATCGTTGATGTGATTAGCGCTATTGCCGATCAAACGAACTTGCTGGCATTAAATGCTGCCATTGAAGCTGCAAGGGCTGGCGAACATGGCCGTGGTTTTTCTGTGGTTGCTGATGAAGTTCGCCAATTGGCAGGTAAAACACAAGCATCGCTTAAACAAATTTCCGCACGATTAAATCAACTGCAAGGTGCGAGTAATTCGATTGAAGGCATTATTAACGATATTGAAAAAGCGTCTCATAATCAGCGTGTTATTGCCGATGAATTGCAAGAGACGTCATTAGCCGTAACCGGGCAAGCACAGGTTTCTGCAACGGTTGCCCAAGATACTCTTGAACAAATTACTTTGCAACGTACGCACTTTATTGCCTTTGAGCAAGCGATGGCGAACGTTGATAAAGAAGTTAATGATTCACAGCAATTATCAAATGTGATTTCGGTCGATGTGAGTAATCAGGTCAATGATATTGGACTCACACTAAAAAAAGCGTCTTAATATACTAAGACTACCTGAGATATACATCTTCAAGTGACTGGGATATAAGGTAGTAGGTTAACTTTACTAAGCTAGGTATAATTGACTTTTAACGGGGTAAGTCTTAGCAAGGCTTATGTAAATCATTAATAAACTCAAAAGGTGTTTTCATGATCCAACAGAATAGTTTAATGCCAATAGGCGAGCTGCAAGAATTAAAAAATGGCGAAATGATCACGCATAATACGGCGGAACTTTTTGCCGCTAAAAAAGTGGTTTTATTCGCTGTACCAGGTGCCTTCACACCAACGTGCTCTGCGGCACATCTACCAGGATATGTAGTATCGGCAGATGAATTAAAGGCGAAAGGTGTTGATGCAATAATATGTTTATCAGTTAACGATGCTTTTGTTATGAATGCTTGGGGCGAGTCACAAAATGCTGAAAATATCATGATGCTAGCCGATGGTGATGGTAGCTATACCAAAGCATTAGGTTTGAGTATGGATACGGCTTCTTTTGGCGGTGTACGATCTCAGCGTTATGCCATGATTATTGATAATGGTGAAGTAGTTAACCTACAGATAGAGCAACCAAAATCGTTTGAAGTCAGTAAAGCTGAAGTGATTCTTGAGCAGCTTTAGGGCTCAACAGCGCCTAACCTACTAAATTTCTTTATTTGAACAATGATTAAAAGTAAGTAGCAAAATAATACAAACAAGAATGATTAACCTTATTAACCACTTGGTTAATAAGGTTTTTTTATGTTTGCCAAATTGAAAGGATTCGATTTATTACTTGAATAGATACTGATTAAAAGGCAAAATCCATGCAATTAAAATCTTTAAGGCAAAATTATGTTAAAAGCTGAAATGGTAGAAAAATTAAATCAACAACTTAATTTAGAGTTTTACTCTTCAAACTTATACTTACAAATGAGTGCATGGTGTGAAGAAAAAGGTTTTGCTGGTGGTGCAGAGTTTTTACGTAAGCATGCTAATGAAGAAATTCAGCACATGAATCGATTATTTACTTACGTCAGTGAAACGGGTGCTTTACCTATTATTGGTGCTATTGATGCGCCGCCACATGAATTTGAAAGCTTAGGTCAGTTATTTGAACTAACATACGAGCATGAGTGTTTAATTACTGAGCGTATTAATTCACTTGCTCATGAAGCTTTTACTAACCAAGATTACTCGACGTTTAACTTCTTACAATGGTACGTTGCTGAGCAACATGAAGAAGAGACGTTATTCAAAGGTATTTTAGATAAAATTAATCTAGTAGGTGATGATGGTCACGCTTTATTCTTCGTTGATAAAGACTTAGCTGAATTGGCTAAAAATGGCAGTTCTAGTATCATGACAGATGCTGGCGCCTAATCAGCCTCTTTAGTAAGCTTGAATAAGCAAATGTCTCCTTAATAGTCGTAACACTTTTAAGGGGACATTTTTGTTTAAGCGCTAATATTTATAGTAGTAGAAGATGCTATAAATATATAGCCTTGTCCTTTAACTGTTTTAATCATGGAACGAGAAGAGGTCACTTGGAGCTTCTTCCTTAAATTGGCCATGTGGCTATTAATACTCTTATTACAATGCGCTAGCTTACGTTGAAAAATGTGCTGAGCAATAAGCTCTCTGGAAACCAAAGATTCTGCATTAACCATAAGCAAAGCCAGTAAATTAAACTCTAATCCAGTCGTAAAAACTGATTTTCCAAAAAATAGTACAGAACGGTTTAAAAAATTTAGCTCCACTTGGGCAACAACCAATTTGTCTGGGATGGCGTGTTCTTCTGTTATTAACATGCTGCTTATTCTTCTGATGCTTGAGCAGATGTTTGTGTAAACATTGTTGTTTTATAACCCGTAGCTGAATTTTCACTGGTTTCAAGTATTAAAAACTGTTCTTTAGATAGTTCATTTAGTACCAATTCAAATGAGTTCAATATAATTGAACTCCCATTATCCTCAGCAACAACGAAAACTTGATAACTGTTGTTTTTTAAGAGGATTGAGCTGGAGTTTTTGTAATTTATCTCTCGGTAATAGGCGGCAGAGTTGATGGTTTCATCTTGCCTGACAAAAAATACAGACACATGAGAGAAATCATCAGATTGTATTAAGTTAACTATTTCAACTTCATGTTCGTAAATACTGGTTAGTGGACTATTTTCCACCATTAAAGAGAATAAGTTAATGTCAATTTCATCAATGATGCCATCACCGTTTTCATCAATATTTCCGTCGTTATCCGAATCGACATACTCTTGTTCAGCATAGAAAAACAGTGTTTTATTGGTATTTTCAACTAAAGATAATAAATGATTACTTAATAACGGCGTATTATCCTCAATATTGGTAAGATCTACACTGTAGTCACCGCTTGCTAAGACAATGGCATTACTGACTTCACCATAGGGTAGGAAAGCGATAACAGGCGTATCATCAACACCGTTCAGATGCAGCGCAAAAGCTTCTTGGTAATTACTTAACAGCTCATGATTAGCAACGGCATTATAAGCGCTAAATTGTGCTTCAGCGTCATTATCTACATAGTTAACTACCGTAGAATCTGACATTATATCTAGCACATAGGGTGAGGTACCCGCACCACTGTTTTCTCTTACGATAATGATGTTTTGAGAGCTATAGGCAAACGGTATGCTACTTGAAGTAAACAGCACCTCATCGCTACCTGCCATTGTGATATAAAAAATATAATCATCTTGATCGCGTTTTTGATTATCAGATAATTGTTGGTAAGTATACTGACCAACTAAAATGGCTTCATTAAAACTCTCATTGTCCTTAGAGAGATAAAAATCAACGGCTTGCTGGTTCGAATGCATATTTAGCACTCTAAGATTAAACAGATCGTTAGTTGTGTCATCGTCATCATCAATAACAGGAATACTGTGCACCAGCACTTGTGGAGATAAAATGCTATCACTCAGTACTATCATATGAATGGTATCTTCAGTTAACGCAATACTATTTTCATAAATAACGGATAGATCATCAGTTGCAGAGCTGTCATCATCTTGCCAAGCTAATTGATAGTAATAATCTTGGCTTGTTACGCTAATATTGCTATGAGCACTACCGTAGGAAATAGCTGAAAAGGTTTGTTCAAAATGGTCATCATCATCGTTATCTTCCGTAAGGTCTTCATCTAGAGTTAAATGAATACTGGGTGAATCTTTTGATAAATTATAAAGTTTAATGTAGCCCTCTCCACTACCATCGTCACTGGAATCACAGCCCAGTAAGATAAATAGCAAGATACCAGCAGCAAGACAGCTTTTTAAAGCTTGTAGGGTTTTCAGTGTCATCATCTGTTTTCCATAATATAAAGTTGCAACAATTTGTTGGCGAATGTTATGCAGCTGTAGATAGCCACTTTTGGGAAGAGTTCCTACCTTTACACAATCTTTACTTTTCTTTATTTTAGGATGAACATTACGAGGAACTTACGCGCTTTATGAGTAATAAAGCCTTTTCATCAAGCTTTTTGTATACGCATTATTTGCATAACGATTATAATGGGGCCGAAATTTTCAAAGTCTTCTTCGTACGAACGTTAACAACGTACTCATAAGGCTTTTATTCTTAAGGTGTAACAGTGATCACAACAGACGTATTAGTAATTGGTGCCGGCGCGGCAGGTTTAATGTGTGCAGCACAAGCAGGATATCGTGGTAAAAGTGTTGTTGTGGTTGATATGGGTAAAAAACCTGCTCGTAAAGTATTGATCAGTGGTGGTGGCCGCTGTAATTTTACCAATGAAAACACTAGCCCAGAAAACTACCTTTGCCAAAATCCCCACTTTGTTAAATCAGCATTAAGTCGTTATAGCGCACAAGATTTTATTGATTTAGTGGATCGTCATGGTTTGCAGTATCATCATAAAACACTTGGGCAATTATTTTGTGATAATAGCGCTCAAGACCTTGTTGATATATTGATGACCGAATGCGATTGGGCAGGCGTAAAGTTAAACCTGCGCAGTGAAGTACTGTCGATCTCCGAAGTAAAAAATACATCGGAAAGCAATGAAGCAGGTGATGATGGACAAGGTTATATAGTGAAAACTAGTGACAAAAGTTATCAATGTAAATCGTTAGTTGTCGCCTCTGGTGGTTTAACTATGCCTAAATTAGGTGCTACAGCTATCGGTTATAAAATTGCAGAACAATTTAATCTAAATGTGCTGGAAACATTAGCAGCATTAGTCCCCTTCACCTTACATGAACACGATAAACAGCGTTTTGATGGTCTGTCTGGTATCAGTTTATTAACTGAAGTGACGAGTGAAAATGGTACGCGTTTTAAAGAAAATATTTTATTTACTCACCGTGGTTTATCTGGACCGGCAATATTACAAATATCGTCTTTCTGGCGGGCAGGGCAGGCCGTTACTATTAACCTGTTACCGGAACATAACCTTAGTGAAACGTTGAGCCAGTGGCAAAGTGAGCAGGGACAGAAGTCGGTAAAAAACCTGCTAGCGACTTTATTACCTAAGCGTTTCGTTGAGGTATTAGTTAAAGATGGCGTCATTGCCGATAAACCAATAAAACAACTCAACCATCAGGATATTTCTGTACTCAGTGACTATTTGCACGCTTGGCAGATAAAACCAAATGGCACCGAAGGTTACCGCACAGCTGAAGTGACCTTGGGTGGTGTCGATACCGATGAGCTTTCTTCAAAAACCTTTGAAAGTAAAAAACAACCTGGGCTGTTCTTTATTGGTGAAGTCATTGATGTGACTGGCTGGTTAGGAGGCTACAACTTCCAGTTTTGCTGGGCTAGTGGCTATGCTTGTGGCCAGGCAGTTTAACGTAGTAGTTCAGAATGAAAACAGATACTTTAAGATCTAAATAGAGACTATTAAGAACTAAATCGATACAAATAGATGGTTCGTTACCATCTATTTGTAGATTAAAGACTGCTTTATTCGATTATAAATAAAGACAATATTGAGCAAACTAAGCTTGATATTCATTAGCTCAAACCTGAATAGACACTTTTGGTAAATAGGCTTTTACCAAGCCTGACAGTCTCAAAAGCCACCAAAGCGGACAGTCGATCTTTTCAAAAAAAATTAATTAGAGTATTAATTCTATAGCAATCGCCCCCGAAGCGGGTTAGAAACTATAAATTAGTCGCCAGGATCACTTAGCCACTACAATATTTGGGTATCCAGACAAAATGATACATAAGCCTAAATACGTGGTGTGTATTTCTTTGAAGTTCCATGTGCTGAATAATATAGACTAGGGCAAGCCCCCGAGATTTTCGCTACGCTATGTTAAAATCTACAAAATTGATTGAATATATACTCACATTTGTTCAAATACATTAGTTCAGAAAAAGTAAGTATCACCCTCATTATAAATAACTAGGTGAGTTTAAAAATGGCAGTTACAAAATCTGTTACAGGCTCAAAAACCAAGCTAAACCTAAAAATCAAAACTCATACTCTAAAGCAACTCTCAGGCTATGATCTTTTCCTGAGTTAGAAACTTCCGTTATAAAGCCTGCTTCCCATTTTAGTTGTTTTTGACCATCAAAGCGCTGAATCCCCATAAAAGCAGGACCTATGCCAAAATAATCTTCACCTGTATAAACCTCAATTGCAGGTTGAATTTGTGGCATCCATCGGTAACGATATTTTAGCCTAAACTCTACTTCAATTTCATCTTGAATCGTTTCACCCCACTCATAGATCCCAAACAAGTTCATTGTAAGACTAGTTCGACC
>MAAB01029373.1_pt1 | contig 58770 bp, 55 predicted proteins | sample 1115991 | NCBI WGS metagenome assembly MAAB01 (sample SAMN04961124, study PRJNA320927) | seawater metagenome | isolation source: sample BD02T18 sea water enriched with oil for 18 days | place: USA:Gulf of Mexico | collected 2013-07-27 | reverse complement strand
ACGGTAACTCACAAGCTTGTTGTTCTAGATCCAATAATAGTGAAGACATATATTTACTCCAATATCGACATACTGCTTATAATTACAGTATAGCAACACTTAAGTAAAACATAGCCAATCTGATTGGTATTATAAAAAAGGCTCATTGGTTCTTCAATAATTTGTCTGTAGTTATTCTTTATGTTTAGCTCAATTCACCACGTAAACTTTTGTCCATTTGCTGGCACATTTCTTCATAACTTAATTTTTTGCTGAGTAAGTAATGCAGTTTTGTTAACGTTGCCTCTAAGGTCATATCATGACCACTAATAACACCTGCTTCACTCAGTGCATTACCTGTGGCGTATCCCGACATATTGACCGTACCTTTAATACACTGGCTACAGTTTACGACGATGATACCTTCTTCTTTCGCTTTTCTTAAACAAGCGAGTAATGCTTTATCTTGCGGTGCGTTGCCAACACCATAACTACGCAAAATAAGTGCTTTCACCGGCTGTTTTATGACATTTTCAATGACTTCACTACTGATGCCAGGGTATAGATGAACCACACCAATGGGCTGTGGCGTTATAGTTGAAAGCTCTAATGGATCAACGTCGTCAACTGTATTAGCCAAGGTGCCTGCGACTAGGTGGATATTAATACCCGCTTCAAGTAACACAGGCATATTGGGTGAATCAAATGCGTTGAAACCATCAGCATAGGCTTTGATACAACGGTTACCACGGTAGAGTTTGTTATTAAAAAATAAGCTCACTTCACTAATTGGATAATTTGCTGCAATGTATAAAGCATTTAGCACATTCACTTGTCCGTCTGAGCGAAGTTGACTCAATGGGATCTGTGAGCCGGTGACAATGACGGGTTTGCTTAAATTTTCGAACATGAATGATAATGCCGAGCTGGTATATGCCATGGTATCTGTGCCATGCAATACTACAAATCCGTCGTAGTCATCGTAGTTAGCTTTAATATCATCAGCAATACGCTGCCAATCACTTGGTGTCATGTTGGATGAATCAATTAATGGTTGATATTCACTGATGGTAAAGTCAGGCATTTCACTGCGATGAAATTCAGGCAGGGCATTGATAGATTCTGTAAGATGACCTTTAGCAGGTACAAAACCTTGAGTACTTTGCATCATGCCAATAGTACCGCCAGTATAGGCGACGTAAATTTTTTTGTTCATAGTTTGACTACTTATTTTATTCAATCGTGTTATTCAACCGTGTAAATCAGCCATTGACGCTGGTAGTTAAAATCGATAATTGAAGTCGAAAGGTATTGGGTAATATTGATTAGCGTATTATATACCCATTACACCGGAAGATGCAGGTTTCAGTTAGAATTTAAAGGCTTAAAGGCAAGGCCTTGATTGAAGTGAAGATAGGATCTTTATCGTTAACATTTATTTCTGTTATAGCGCCGAGAATAAAAAAGGGGGAGTATTTTCATAACTCCCCCCTTCAAGTAAACACTTGACCTTATTTGATAAGGTCGTAATCAAATGTTCTAAGCTGTGTGTTAGTTAGCGCTGCAGGCTACACATAAGGTATAACGTCCTTGTGGATCATTAAACTGTTCTATTTGACTTAATTGACTAGTCATCATATTAATGAACTGTGAAAGCGGTGCACTCCGTGCTGAATTCGTCGCTAAATCAATCGTTATTTGCGCTTCACCTGGGGTGAAATAGCTAACGATACTTGCAGATTTACCTAATAATTGCTGCACTATTTTATTACGTGAAGATTGTTCTTTTTCAATTAATAATGTGTCGTAGTGCTCTAATTTAGCTAAGTTTGCCGCAGCAACAACTGCGTCAGTCAAGTTACCTAGTTCGTCAACCAAACCAAGTTCTTTTGCTTTTTTACCTGACCAAACACGACCTTGAGCAATAGCATCCACTTCTTCTACCGTCATATTACGATTGCTCGCAACTAATTGAATAAATTCTTGATAGCCCCTGTTGATTGATAGTTGGAATAAATTAGCCATACCAGGAGTTAATTCTTGGGTTGGACCAAAACCGGCAATATCAGTAGTACCAACACCATCAGTATGAATACCCATTTTGCTTAATGAATCTTCAAATGTCATCATCATGCCAAAAATACCAATCGAACCCGTAATGGTCGAAGGTGCTGCGTAGATTTTATCTGCGGGTGCTGAAATCCAGTAACCACCCGATGCGGCATATGTGCCCATTGAAGCAACAACCGGTTTACCTGCTTTTTTCAATAATTCAACTTCTTGGCGAATTATTTCTGAAGCATATGCACTTCCACCAGGGCTATCTACACGTAAAACAACCGCTTTTACATCATCATTGTTACGTGCTTTTCGAAGTAATATCGCAGTAGAGTCACCGCCAATAGTACCCGGTTTTTGTGTTCCATCTAAAATGGTACCCTTAGCAACGATAATGGCAACTTTATCACTAGCTACGTCAGTAAGTTCACCAGAGTCACCTAAAGGTGAACTGGTAGCAGCTATATAGTTTTTGTAACCAATGTGAGAGTAGCTGTCACCTTTTTTGTTCTTACCCACTAAATCAATAAGCTCAGTGCGCATTTCTTGGCGTGACTTTAATTGGTCAACCCAGTTATTGTTCAGCGCATATTTAGCAAAACTGCTTTCAGCGGCGCTAAACTTGGAGACTAAAGTATCGATGTTCTCATCAAAATTTTCGACGCCAAAACCGCGACGCTTAGCAACATCTTCTTTGTATTGCATCCATAAGTCAGCTAACCAAAGTTTGTTGGCTTCTTTAGCGGCATCAGACATATCATCACGAATAAATGGTTCAACCGCTGATTTGAATGTACCAACACGGAAGATGTGTTGGTTAATTGATAATTTTTCTAATGCTGATTTGAAGTACATTTTATAACGGCCGTAACCGTCAAGTAACATAAACCCCTGTGGGTTTAACCAAATATCGTTGGCTGTACTGGCGAGGTAGTACTGGTCTTGTGAGAATTGGTCGCCCAGCGCAATAATTTGTTTACCAGAACTTTTAAAATCTTCTAAGGCAACGGCAATATCTTGCAACTTAGTTAAGCCAGCTTTATTCAAACCTTGTAGTTGTAAAACTAATATTGCTACCCGATCATCTTTTTTAGCTTTACCAATGACATCAATAATATCACTCAATAAAACTTCTGGTTTATCTTCCTTTTGTTCCATTGCTTCGCTTAAAAAAGCTTCCATGGGGTCAACTTCACGTTTTTGTTCTACTACATCACCAACAAGGTTTAGTACTAGCGCTGTTTTTTTGGGTACTTGTATTTGCTCTTCACCACTTAAAAGCACACCGATAAAGGCGAACAAAAGTATAAAGAATACGAGATTAACCACAACAGAGCGAGTAAAGGTTAACGCGCGCCAAACTGAAGAAAATATCCGTTTTATAATGCCTGGATTGTTATTCATATAATTATTATCTTAAAATAGGTTAGTTTAAAAATATCTCAATGCTGGGTATATACTACCTTAATACTTACCAGAACTTAACAAATGCACCGAGCTAGATTGTAAGTATTTATGGCAATGTGAACTAATATAGCCCTTTGGTTCGATAACTATCATAAAATGAAAGTCTTTCGGGGTTTTAACGTTCTTATTGTTAATCGATCTATTACTTTTTATAAGACAAAACAATGCAAATATTACAACATTATTACCAATGCTTTTTAAAGCAGCTTAAATACTTTGATGGCATACCCGCCTTGTTATTAAGACTTTATCTCGCCCCCGTATTCATCATGGCAGGCTTTAGTAAAACCCAGTTGCTCAGTGACGATGTTTCTGGTTTTAGTGCGATATTTGCTGATCCAAATATCATTGCTTGGTTTGGTAATAGTGACTGGGGCCTAGGCTTGCCATTCCCTGCGTTACTTGCCAACCTAGTTATTTTCGTTGAGTTTTTTGGAGGTTGGTTATTGCTAATTGGCGCATTAACACGCTTAATTAGTATCCCGCTCATGATTACCATGATTGTTGCTGCAACAAGTGTTCATGCTGATAACGGTTGGTTTGCAATTACGCCTACTAATAGCAATATTAGCGCAGCTAACGTTGCTACTTGGCTTGGTGTTGATAGCGCAGAGGCGAGTCTAGAAAATAGTAAACAAACGGCCATTCGACTTGAAAGAATGCGCGAAATATTGAAAGAAAACGGCAATACCGACTGGCTTTATGAGAAGGGAAATATTGTGGTATTAAATAATGGTATCGAGTTTTCGACAACCTACTTTATTATGTTACTCGCTTTATTCTTTATCGGTGCAGGGCGTTATACCAGCGTAGATCATTATATTGCCCAACGTTTTTTAGTCCGAGAACAGCGCTTTAGTTAATATAATACCTACCATGTTAACTATATAATCATATAGACTTTGATTGAAAAAACCGCGATGAGTTATTTCTTTAATTAACTCATCGCGGTTTTTTATTGTTTATCTATTAATTTCCTTGCGTCTATAGCTAGGCAATAAATGACCAAAATGATAAATACTTAGCCCTAATAGCACCATAAAAGCGCCGATTAATAATTTATCAGTGATTGCTTCACCGTTTAATAATGCGCCTAAGGTTAAAGCGATCACCGGTGTAACTAAAGTAATTAGGGTGACACTACTTGCTGATAGTTTTTGCAGTACGGTGAAATAAGCATAAAAGCCAATTAACGAACCAAAGATACCTAAATATACTGTTGCCCATATTGATTTTGCTTGCCATGTTTCCACAGGTAAGGTGCCATCTAAAACTAACCAACTGATTAAAAACATTGGCGTAGCAACACTTAACGCACCAACGGTTGTGGCTAAAGGGTGTATCGCTAATGGAACACTTTTCACTAATACTCCGCTTAAACTAAAGAAGAACACAGCCAACAAGATGAATATGATGCCATAAATCCCATCATGCGCTAAGGTGAAATTATCAGAGCAAACAACGGCTAATCCAATGAGGGATATGACCATAGAGAATTTACGAATATTACTGATACTCGGCTCAGCTAAAATCTGCTTCGCTAATATGGCTGAAATAACCGGTGACAAGCCAAAGACCAATGAAATAATGCCAGAAGATAAATACTGTGCTGCAAGATAAGAACACAACATACCGCCAAAAATACCTGCTGCAGAATAAGTATATAATTTTATTGCTTGCTTGTGCCATGGTAGATCAATTCGATTAGCCTTTATGAGTAACGCACCTAATATTAAGGCGATAAGCATGCGTAATAATACCGCTAAACTCGGACTAATTGACTCACTACTCCATACAATACCCAGTGGGGTGGTAGACCAAATTAATAGTACCGCCAAGTAGGCAATTGACACTGACATTTTTACTCTCCTTTATTTGCTTAATTGCAGTTTTTTGAATTTTATTATAAATAAAAACACGCTAGGGCTTAGGCAGAAAAGTTGCGGTAATTTGAAGGGGTAAAAACAAAAAAAGCCGCAAGAAGTGATTTCTGCGGCTTAAGAGTGAACTAGATAAATAACTGGTTATAAATAGTGTTCTCAATACTCCGCATAGTTTAGCCAAATATAATTATTCAGGCTCTTAACTTGCCACAGTCGATTGACCATAAGCAGACAGCTTATAGCTACCGCATTAGGGGTTCGATTGTTGATCATGGCAGTGAAGTTGCTTTGCATTGTGTTGCTTGTTACCCAGATTATTGTTTACAGTTAATTACGATTGATAGTGGCGGTTGCTCGAAATTAAGTCAAGCATAAATAAGGATTTAATGGTAATAAGATTATTTAGTCTATTCACAAAAAATTAGTGAGTAATTAACTAGATAAACGTGCACAACAACAAACTAACAGATAAACTTCTATGATAACCACTTGTTAGAGGCATTGTATGAAAGCTATTGAATTATTACTACAAAGACAATCTACTCCCGTACTAACGGAACCGGCTCCTTCAGATACAGACTTAACCACTTTGCTAGCTGCGGGTATGCGCGTACCTGATCATGCAGGTTTAAAACCTTGGCATTTCCATGTTATTTCAGGACAAGGATTACAGCGTTTAAGTGATCTATACGTTGAAGCGACAACCAATGACATGGCGATTAAAGCTGGACTAATCGAAGGCACAAGTATAGATGAACATGCCTCAATTGAGAAAATGGCTAAAGTAGCAAAAATGCCTTTTAGGGCACCAATGATTATTGTTATTTCAACCAAGTATATTGAGCATAATAAAGTGCCACAACAAGAACAATTAGTTGCTACAGGCTGTTGTGCGCATGCCATGCAAATGGCAGCTTTTTCTTTAGGGTATGGCGCTATGTGGCGTACCGGCGATTTAGCTTACAATGAAACGGTAAAGCAGGGTTTAGGTTTAGAGGAGGGTAATGATATTGCCGGATTCTTGTATATAGGCACACCAACAAAAGCTCCGCATATTAAGCCAGCTAAAAGTTACCAAGATAAAGTCACATACTGGGAGTAGAGAAAATTGCATAGGCGATTATTATTATCTTTATTACTAACGTTATTATTAAGCAGTTGTGTTGTAACAAATTCAGCAAAAAGCAATGTAAGTGTGGCTATGGCAGTAGAGGAATACTTTAGTGTTTATTCGAAAAGGAATGACTTTGAGCGTTTTATGTCTTTTTATGCTGAAGATGCAGCATTTGAAGATATTGTCTACGGTAATACCTTTAAAAATAAAATACAGATAAAAGAATTTTTAAATTGGAATAAAGGCAAGTTTGAATTGCCAAACGGAACGAGAGCACTTACCGTTACTAAACAAGTTATCGACAATAATATTGCGGTCACAGAAGGCTACTTCCATCAGTTTAGTTACAATGGTGAGAAATTAGGGCCGTGGTTGTTTGTCATTATTCAAGAATTTAATGAAAATAAGAAAATCATTAGCCAGACTGATTGGATTAACTATACTCCAAGAAAGAACTTTTTTGGCGGAAAAAATATGAATGCTACAATTTTGGAGCAGTCATTGTAGACCCGTTTCATGACAGCTTGCTATTTGATAAGCTTAAAATTTAAGGCTATAAAAAAGGCGACCTAGGTCGCCTTTATTTTATTCTAAATGTAATTACTTAGAACTAATACTTAGAACGCAGCGTTGTTAGGCGTTCTTGGGAATGGTATTACGTCACGAACGTTTTGCATACCAGTGGCATACGCAACTAAACGCTCAAAACCTAAACCAAAACCTGAATGAGGAACAGTACCGTAACGACGTAAATCCCTATACCAACCGTAATCAGCAATATCTAAGCCCATTTCTTCTAAACGGCTATCTAATACATCAAGACGTTCTTCACGTTGGCTACCACCAATGATTTCGCCGATACCTGGTGCTAAAATATCCATAGCAGCAACCGTTTTACCGTCATCATTTAAGCGCATGTAGAAAGATTTAATATCTTTCGGGTAATTTTGTAAAACTACAGGGCCGTTAAAGTGCTCTTCAGCTAAGTAACGTTCGTGCTCTGAGTTTAAATCTACGCCCCATGCAACTGGGTTTTCAAATTTCTTGCCACAGTTTTCTAAGATAGTAATCGCATCGGTGTAATCAAGACGAACAAAATCGGTATTGATTACCGAGTTTAAACGGTCAAGAACAGTCTTATCTACACGTTGCTGGAAGAAGGCCATATCATCAGCACGTTCTTCTAAAACAGCTTTAAAGACGTATTTAAGCATTTCTTCGGCTAAGTCAGCAGCATCTGATAAATCAGCAAAAGCGATTTCAGGTTCAACCATCCAAAATTCAGCTAAGTGACGGGTAGTATTAGAATTTTCTGCTCTAAATGTAGGGCCAAAAGTATAAACTTTTGATAACGCGTTACAATAAGTCTCTACGTTTAACTGGCCAGATACCGTTAGAAAGGTCTCTTTACCAAAGAAGTCTTTGTTGTAGTCAACTTTGCCTTCATCGTTACGTGGTAGATTTTCCATATCTAAAGTACTTACACGGAACATCTCACCAGCACCTTCACAATCACTACCTGTGATAAGTGGTGTGCTGATCCAGAAATATCCTTTGCTATGCAAGAATCGGTGAACAGCCTGCGCTAAACAGTTACGTACACGAGTTACTGCGCCGCCAATGTTAGTACGTGGACGCAAATGTGCTTGCTCACGTAAGAATTCAATACTATGACGTTTTGCTGCCATAGGGTAAGTATCAGGGTCTTCAACAAAACCAAGCACTTCAACAGATGTTGCTTGGATTTCAAAGGCCTGACCTTTACCAGGAGATTCAACTAAAATGCCGGTAACTTTCACTGAGCAGCCAGTGGTTAATTTAAGAACGTCATTTTCATAATTGTCGAGTTCATTAGGCACAATGGCTTGTATAGCGTCAAAACATGAACCGTCATGTAGTGCTAAAAATGAAATACCCGCTTTTGAATCGCGACGAGTTCTAATCCAACCGTGTACTGTAATGCTCTCATCAACAGGAAACTTTCCCGCTAATACATCAGTAATTGCTATAACCGACATTTAATGACCTCTTATTCTTATGAAATTGAGTAATATGTGCTTAATACCAAAAAGAGCATACGAGAGTAGGCAAATTGGTATTATGCTAAAAATGGGGTGATATGTTACCGTGACAAGGCGTAAATGCAATGCTTAATTGCACTGAACATTAACAAATAGTGCCTGTAGGTAATAAAAAGGGGTAAATATTTTAAAAACAGCTGTGCAGATGGGAAAAAATGCAATGAACAGTACCAAATCTCGCATCGAACAATAACCAATAGTGCCTGTGGGTAATAAAAAGGTGTAACTATTTTAAAAACAACAGTTCAGATGGGCAAAAGTGCAATGAACAATACCAAATAGTCTCTAAATGGATGGAATTAATGGTAATGACGGCTAAAAGAGTAAGGAAAACCAAAGAAGAGCTTGGAAAAGAACGTCGGAAAATGACCGACGTTTGGAGTAGTGCAAAAATTGTCATTACAATATTAAGCTGGTTACTATTCCTTGTAGCACTAATCATGTCTTATTATGCGGTACCAGAAAAAGACTATGGCGTATTACGTTACTACGACATTGAGATCCGTCAGTTTTGGTTAACGCCGTTAACGGGGTATCTTTACATAATGATTTGGCTGAGTGCGCTAGGTAGTTATTTTGCTTTAATGATTGATAAGTATCGTAGTCGCAGGCGTATTGATAATCCGCATTTTAATTTATGGTTTTTACTTAGTATTAACCTTTTTTGGCTAGTATATATATTACTAAAAGCACAGTAAGCAATGGTTAAAATCCTCTTGAGAAGGATGATAGTCTTTACTTGCTGGCTTAAATAATTAACTTACTGCTTTTAGTTAAAGCAATCATCCTCATTTAGCACCGTAGTTATTGCATTGACTAATGCGGTTAATTGCTCAGTTGTAATGATCAATGGCGGAATGATATAAATTAACTTGCCAAAAGGTCTGATCCATACACCCAATTCGACAAAACGTTTTTGTATCTGTGCGACATTAACGGTTTGCTTACATTCTATTGCGCCAATACTACCTAAAACACGGGCATCGATAACTCTTTCGTGTTTAGCTAAAGGTTTAAGCAAGCTATTGAGAGTTGTTTCAATAGCGAGAACTTGAGACTGCCAATCATTTTCAAATAACAAATCAATGCTAGCATTAGCTACCGCGCACGCTAGGGCATTACCCATAAAGGTTGGTCCATGCATGAAACAGCCTGCAGCGCCTTCACTAATGGTTTTGGCTATATGTGTGGTACATAAGGTTGCCGCGAGGGTGATATAACCACCGGTAAGCGTTTTACCTAAACACATTATATCGGGGCTGATCTCTGCCCATTCACAAGCAAACAATTTACCTGTGCGGCCAAACCCTGTTGCTATTTCATCTACTATCAATAAAACTTTATACTTGTCACACAGTAGACGACAGGCTCTTAAGTACTCAGGGTGATAAAATCGCATGCCACCAGTGCCTTGTACAATAGGCTCTATAATAAAGGCAGCTATTTCACTATGGTGTTGTTCAAACAAAGCAGTTAATTCTATCGTTTCATCATTTGACCACTGCTCGCCAAACTTTATAGAAGGTGCTGGAGCAAAGTAATGCTGCATTAAAACTTGTTCAAATATTTGATGCATACCCGTAACCGGGTCGCATACTGACATCGCTGCAAAAGTATCACCGTGATAACCATTTTTAACGGTTAACAGTTTAGTTTTTGTTAAGTTAGTCTGATTTTTTTCAGCAACGGCATGTTGATACTGTAATGCCATTTTCATGGCTACTTCTACACTGACAGAGCCAGAGTCGGACAAAAACACCTTATCTAATCCTTCAGGCGTTAAATTAATAAGCTTTTCACATAAAGTAATGGCACTTTGATGGGTTAAACCACCAAACATCACATGCGACATTTTTGCCGCTTGCTCCTGTAGTGCTGCATTTAACTTATGGTGATTATAGCCATGTAAAACAGACCACCATGAAGACATACCATCTATAAGCTGTTCACCACTAGCAAGGTTGATGTTTACCCCTTGTGCACTATCGACTAGATAGCTCGGCAATGGCTCAGACATTGAAGTATAAGGGTGCCAGACGTTCTCTTTATCAAAACGAAGCAGTGAATTTTGTTTAGATGGGGTGATATTTGTATGTTTGTTGTTCATTTGTTAACTAAAGGTCTTATTAATCGTTGACATCATGCTTAGGGTGGCTAGACTACCCGTTAAGTTCACTAGATGCAATTGAGTTTAAATATGTCCGAAGCAGTATTAACACCGCAAGCAGCACCACAATTATCTGAGCAAACCCAGTCGTTAAATTCTATTGTTCGTCATAATTGGAATTTAAAACAAGTGAATGAATTATTCGCTATGCCTTTTAATGACTTAATGTTTAAAGCGCAAACCGTGCATAGAAAAAATTTTAATCCTAATGAAGTACAAGTTAGTACTTTGTTATCAATTAAAACCGGTGCTTGTCCAGAAGATTGTAAATACTGTTCACAAAGTGCTCGCAATAAAACTGATCTAGAAAAAGAAAGCCTCTTAGCAGTTGAAAAAGTATTAGAAGCAGCACAAAGAGCCAAAGAAATGGGCTCAACTCGTTTTTGTATGGGCGCTGCATGGCGTAATCCAAAAGAACGTGACATGCCTTATGTATTAGAGATGGTAAAAAGTGTCAAAGCCTTAGGCATGGAAACGTGCATGACTTTAGGTATGTTATCGGGTGAGCAAGCCGGTCGGTTAAACGATGCTGGTTTAGATTACTACAATCATAACCTTGATACGTCTCCAGAGCATTATAACCAAATTATAACTACCCGAACTTTTCAAGACCGTCTTGATACGTTAGGTAATGTCCGCAGTGCAGGAATGAAGGTCTGTAGTGGCGGTATTGTTGGTTTAGGTGAAAAAGCGGTTGATCGTGCGTCATTATTAATCCAACTTGCTAACTTAAGCCCACAACCAGAAAGTGTACCTATTAACATGTTAGTTAAGGTAGAAGGTACGCCATTAGAGAATGTTGACGATTTAGAAAGCTTTGACTTTATTCGTTGTATTGCCGTAGCACGAATCATGATGCCAAAAAGTCACGTGAGATTATCAGCAGGGCGTACGGCTATGAATGAGCAAATGCAAGCAATGTGTTTCCTTGCTGGCGCAAACTCAATATTTTATGGCTGTAAGTTATTAACGGCAGAGAACCCAGAAACAAACCAAGATATTGCCCTGTTTGAAAAGCTAGGTATTAATACTGAAACAGTTGCTGGCGATACTGAGGTAGCGGACAAAATTATTAAAACCGCTATTGTTGATCAACAAAACAGTGATTTGTTTTATAACGCTTCAGTATAACTTTGCAGAGTAAGAACTATCATAAGGTTTATCGATAACGAAGCTATCTTTTTGATAAACCTGTGATATATTTACTGAAATCACTCTGCTAGGTAACTATTCATTTATGAATTTTGATTTTATACGTCACGACGTTAATGCGCAGAAAACTAAATCTCGATATCGTCAATTGGTTTGTAATAGTGCCGCCAGTCAAGGCAAAGAAATTGTTATAAATGGAAAGGCTTACCTGAATTTCTCTTCCAATGATTATTTAGGATTAAATAATCATGTTGAGATAAATAAAGCATTGCAAGAAGGTGCTGATAAATTTGGTGTCTGCGCAAGTAGCTCTAGCTTAGTTACTGGCTATCACTATGCTCACCAGGCATTAGAAGATGATATTTGTCAGTGGTTAAATAAACCAAAATGCCTATTGTTTTCAAGTGGTTTTGCAGCCAACCTAGCACTATTTCAAGCGCTAGGTAAAAGTGAAGAAAGTCATTTTTATCTAGACAAGCTCAGTCATGCCTCTATGATTGACGGTGCGTATCATAGCAAAGCAAAAGTTAAACGCTTTAACCATAACAATATTGAACAGTTAACTAAATTACTTAGCAGTGCGAATAGCTGTTCAAATAAACTAATCGCCTCTGAAGGTGTCTTCAGTATGGATGGTTGCCAAGCAAAAGTATTAGAGCTGGCGAATTTAGCAAAATCCCAACAGGCTTGGTTATATTTAGACGACGCGCACAGTATTGGTGTTATCGGTAATGAAGGTCAGGGCAGTAATTACTTTGCTGACATCGATATTACCATGGCAACAATGGGAAAATCACTTGGTACCAGCGGCGCATTTTTAACCTGTAATGAAGATTTACATGAGTACTTAGTTAACTTTTCTCGTCATTATATTTATTCGACTGCCATCTCTCCAGCCATTGCATGGGCAACAAGAAAGAGCATTGAGTTAATTAAAAAAGAACAGTGGCGTCGAGAAAAAATTAGTGAACTAAGTGAGTTATTTACTGCCTTACTTTCAGCAGAAGTAGAGTTGGTCACTACACAATCTTCAATTCATGCCATAATCATTGGCGATGAGAAAAAAGCGCTAATGGTTAGTGATAAACTAAAAAACAAGGGTATTTGGTTAACCGCAATAAGACCTCCTACGGTGGCTGCGAACAGCTCTAGGTTACGCGTTACAATATGCGCCAGCCATAATACTCAAGATATCAAGTATTTAGCACAAAGTATCAATAAGGCTATAGCTTAATGGTTCAAACAGAACAAGAAAACACAAACCGAGTGAAAATTGCTAAAAGTTTTGGCTCTGCTAGTAAATCTTATGATGTATCGGCAAGATTACAACGTTTTTCCGGTAAACACTTAATGCCATGGTTACCTAACCGCAACGATCTTACCGTGTTAGATCTGGGCTCTGGAACTGGCTTTTTTACCGACTTATTAGCTAGCTCATATAGCCAAGTGATTGGTTTAGATATTTCACATGAAATGCTTCACTTTGCTAAAGCGAATCGTAATGACAAAATATTATGGTTAGAAGGTGATGCACATAAAATTCCCCTTCAAGATAATAGTATAGATTTCATTTATTCAAATTTAGTTATTCAATGGTTTGATCCACTTGATGATGCCATCACTGAAATGTTAAGAGTTTTAAAGCCCGGTGGTTTACTTATTTTTACCACCTTAGTTGATGGTACATTGCACGAATTGAAGTCTTCGTGGAAACAAGTAGATGATGATCAACATGTCATCGATTTTAAAACGGTTACCGAGTTAAATACCTTATTCAATAATGAAAAAGGTAAATTGCTAGAACAAAAGTGCCAAGATATTGTTTTGGAATATCAAAACGTAATTCATTTAGCACGTGAATTAAAAGGCTTAGGGGCAAATCATTTAGCACAGAAACAAAATAGAGGCCTGTCTGGAAAAGATAAGTGGTTTAAAATGACAGAGCACTACCAAGATTTTTTAGAGCCTAATGGTATTTACCCTGCAACTTATCGCTTATTTTCTGGTTTAGTGGTTAAGTTAAATAACTAATCAAGCCAGATAAATACGCTTCCTCTGTAAACTTTAGTTTTAATCCAAACTAAGTTGTATGCACTGCAACTTAGTTCTATTAAATACACTTTACAAAAAAACTCTTTAACTTTTATTTAAGAAAACTATGAAACAATTTTTTATCACTGCAACCGATACCGACGCCGGTAAAACTTTTGCTAGCTGTGCGTTAATTCATGCTTTAACAAAAGACAAAAAAGTTGCTGCGTTTAAACCAATTTCAGCTGGTTGTGAGTTAATCGATGGCGTGCTTATTAATGAGGATGCAAAATTGCTCAGTAAGTTTGCTAACTGTGAACAAAGTATTACTCATATTAATCCCATTGCTTTCAAGCAACCCATTGCTCCACACATAGCAGCAAAAAAAGAAAATACACAAATATCTCTTACTCAACTAACTCATCATTTTGATAAAGTTAAATCACTCAATGCTGATATTACTTTAGTCGAAGGCGCTGGAGGTTGGCGTTTGCCCTTAGGCCAATCATCTCTTGACGCTTTACCGCAGGATGGTAACGAAACGTTGAATGATGAGAATAAAAGACCGGCTTATCAATTCTTATCTGATTTTGTTAAAGCATCCAAGTTACAAGTGATTCTTATCGTGAACATGAAGCTAGGCTGTTTAAATCATGCGTTATTAACCTATGAAACAATTAAAGCGGATGGTGTAGATTGTATTGCTTGGATTGCAAATTGCGCAGTAGGTGAGTCGATGAATAATTTGTCTGAAAATATTTCAGAGTTAGAACTGCTTTTACCTATACCCAAAATTGCGCAGTTTGATTATATTGCTGATATTGATGAAGAGGGACATGAGGTTTCTTTTTATCAAAAAATTAACCTCGCTGCTCAGCATATTAATTTGGCCCCTTTACTAGTATAAAGCTAACTTTCGCAACGATACTTCTAATAATATCGTCTGGGGAGTTAACTAAGCTGAAATTTATGGAACTGGGTCTAAGGCTATTTTGTATTTTACAAAAACAAAAACTACTTTTCTAATTCAGCAAAACAAGCACTGGCGATAAAACCTGAACGGGTTTTGTAATCCGATGACTTACTCACTTTGTCATCTATTTGGGCAATGAGTAATTCAGGTAAGGTCACATTTATTTTATGACTTTTGCCGAGGTAGGGCGTTATATCAATATTGACTATTGCCCAAAATGCTTGAGAAAATGTATGGGGATTTTCTAAGATATAATTTTTTCTATGGCTGTCTAGGCCTTTTGCATTTGGCACTTTTTCACCATATTCGGCTAAAATAGCGAGGTGAGATTGTATCGCCTTAGTCACTTGCTCCATACCTAAATCAATGCTTTTATCTGTAATAGCACACCCCGGAAGATCGGGTACTGAGACCTGATATCCTGTACTTTTATCATCATTTTTAAACACCACAGCATAGTTCATTTTAAACTCCTAACAGTACAAAAAAAGACCTACTAAACATCATAACCCCGCTAACTCGCTAATGCAATCTCATTGCAACCCCAGTAACCCTTGTGTTGGTACGAATGCAACCCTGGTAACCCTAGTTGATGTAGCTAGCAGCAACCCTGATAACTCTAGTATCTTTCTGTAGGTAGGTGTTTACTATTAAGGGGGGACTTTAATGTGGATAGTCTCTCGTTAAAACGATCTGATTACCTAGAAAAAAAAAGTGGATTATACCTGTTATAAGTTTTAAACATTGAGTATTTGTTAAGTTAATATTCAATGTGGCTAGAGTTATATATTCCTGTGGATCATCAAGAATTTGATCTCTATAATAAATAAAAAGAACTGTAATATTCATCGAATATAAGACTTAACATTAGCCGTGAAATTTTTGGCTATTTCCCCAGGATGCATTGCAAAGTTTGGTGATTGTTTTGTTGATTGCCCAAGGAATGATATGAAAGAACTTCTTAACGGAAACCCAGAATTATTAATTACCGTAGTAGGTATAGGCGGTTGTGGTTGTAATACCGTTAACATGCTTCATGAGAATAATTTATCTGAGCAAGTTAACCTGGTTGCAGTTAACACCGATCTTGCTGCTTTGAATAGTATCAAGGTTGTAAATAAAATCTTAATAGGTGAAAACTTAACGAATGGTTACGGCGCTGGCTCTGATCCTAATATTGGTTTTCAGGCAGCACAAGAAAGTGAGGCCTTGCTTCGTAGTGCCATAATGGACAGCGATATTGTTATTATTACTGCAGGTTTTGGTGGTGGTACAGGTACTGGGGCGAGTCCTTTAGTCGCGAACATAGCGCGCGAACTTAATATTAATTGCTTGGCCATTGTGACCCTGCCTTTTGAATCAGAAGGGCAAATGCGTATGGATTATGCGTTACAAGGTATTGATGACATTAAAGAGCCGATACATGCTTATATTACGCTTTCAAATGACTTGTTACTTGCAGGCTTAGGTGAAAGCGTAGGCTTATTCTCTGCCTTTAATCAAAGTAATGAGGTGCTTAAAAATTTATTGGTTGCCTTGGTACAGATGCTCAACGAAACAGGTTATGTTAATGTTGATAAGAACGATTTCGCAACGATATTGTCTTTTGAAGGAGAGTCTATTTTAGGTGTTGGTAAAGCAGACTCTGAAGAGGAAGCATTTGATGCCCTCGACCAAGCACTAAATAATCCACTGGTTTCAATCGCCAATATTGATACTGCAAAAGGGATCATTTTCCAATTGTTTTGTAAATCAGAGCCAAAATTATCAACTTACAATGGCTTAATCGATCATATCCGCACAAAAGTAACCAATCGGTCTGTGCTCATAGTGCCAGGTGTTACACTCGATACTAACTTGTCGTCTGAGATAGAAATACTCATTATTGGCTCTGGCATTTGTAGCGATACTGCACAACCAATTAAAGACATTGTTGTTGAAGTTGAGCCGCAAGTAATTGCTCAAGACATAGAGCCAGCTGAGCCTGCATACCTCGATGACGAGCTTAGTTTTATCAACCATGGTGAAAGTATGACCGATATCCCGGCCATAACCCACAATCAATGATCTCTACCTCGGTTATTCAACTTGTTGATTATATAAAACTTGATAAATTTGTAATAAAAAATAAAACCAATAACAACTTTATGCTTTTAGTTAAGTCTATTATTGATTATGCACACAGTACTAAGAAAAAAGTGATACTAGAAGGCGTCGAGACAGCGGATGATTTAGCCTTGGCAAAAAAACTTAAATGTGATTTTGTTCAAGGATTTTATTACCGTGACAGTTTTAAAAACGTTAATTAATAAATTTTATTCAACTAACTATCGCCATAGACTGTTACTATTTCCGTATTATTATATTCACATAAGAGACCAGTATGAAAAATGACATGAGCCTTAAAATTAAGCACAGTTTGAGAAGAACGATAAAAACTATTTTCACTTTGGCCAGCTTTGTCGCTTTCTCTAGCTTTGCGACAGACCTTAAGGTAGGTGATGAAGCGCCTAACTTTAATTTACAAGCCACCACGGGTGATTATTACCAGTTAAGCGACTATAAAGGTAAACAAGCCGTGGTATTAGCTTGGTATCCAATGGCAAACACACGTGGCTGTACTATCGAATGTAAGTCGTTAACTGAACAAGGATACCTTATTCGAGAGTTTGATGTGAGTTATGTTATGGCAAGTGTTGACCCCCTTGATGATAACCGTGATTTTGCTGAAAAAACGGGGGCTGATTTCCCTATGCTAAGTGACCCTACTAAAGAGGCTGCAAAATCTTATCAAGTACTTAATATGTTCAGAGTGGCAAGTCGTGTTACTTTTTATATCTCCAAGGATGGCAAAATTCTAAAAATTGATGACGATATTACGCCTAAATCTGCTGCACAAGACATAGCGGATAATTTGGCAGAATTAAAAGTATTAAAGAAGTAGATAGGGTATATAGCATTATATTTTCGAGGGGGAGATTTGGCAAAACCCAATAAAAAAGGACCAAGTAAAACAGTAAATATTTATTGTAAGGCCTGTAATTATCTACTGTTTAAATATCGAAAAGCAGGAAAGGGCGCTTTAATCAAATGCTTTAAAGAGCGCATCAGTGAAGACTATACCGATGCGCCCTGCACATGCCCTAACTGTCACAAGCTATTTGCACGAGATTGTTTGATCAGAGGAACACCGGCCTTTAAAATGATTGGAGGTAAAGTTTTGTGTAAATAGGGTGTTAACTCATTGTTGTTATTGTGGTTTGTTTAGTAACCAAAAACAATTGAACACATTTTTAGAACAACTTATAGCAGTTATAAACTTTGCACTAGATATCATAAGCATAAGAAATAACTTCTATTAGGATTTAACCATTGGATATCGAGCAAGCAAGAATTAAGGCAGTATGTCATCACATGACTACTATAAGTATTGATAATAAGCCTTTTGTTCCGTTAATTAAGATTAAGAGGAGTGAAGCACTACTTGCAGGGCAAATTAGAGTAATGTTGTCTAAGAGGCGATCTAATCGCATTCATTACTTTTTGCAGATGTACTCCAATAAAATCACCATGGTAAATGATGATTTACGGTAGTAAATCATCTCAATAAATCTAAAGCGGGTCATTAATTTAAATGACCCGCTTTATTGTGTGCCTAGCCGTGAGTTTAACAATGGCTTAAGGTGATAACTTATAGCTATTTGAGAAGTCCAATAACTGCATTTCAGGTACTGGTTTGCTAAAAAAATACCCTTGCACTAAATCACAATCAAACTCGTCTAATAACGTCAATTGTTCTTGAGTTTCGACCCCTTCAGCCACTACCGACAAACCTAAACTATGTGCCATTGCGATAGTTGCTTTGACTAAGTTGCAATCTGCCTTATTCATCGGTATTCCATGAATAAAACTTTGATCTATTTTCAATACATCAAAAGCATATTCTCTTAAATAGCTTAAAGATGAGTATCCCGTACCAAAGTCATCCATCGATAACGTTATCCCTAATGCATTAATTTCAATTAAAGCATCATGAATATAAGATTGGCCGCTCATTAGTACTCCCTCAGTAATTTCTATCTCCAAGTTGCTCGCCTTAATATTCTCATCAAGGAGCGACTTTTTGATCACACTGACTAACTGCAAATCCCTAAATTGGCGGGGGGATAAATTAACAGCCATGGTATATTCTGTTTGGTTGTTTTTTTGCCAAGTATTTAAAAAGCGTAATGCTTGTTTAATAACATATTTTCCAATAGATACAATTAAGCCTGTTTGTTCCGCAATAGGAATAAACTCATCAGGTGTTATATTGCCTAAGCTTTCATTATGCCAACGTAACAAAGCTTCTGCGCCAATTATACTTCCACTTTTGACATCAAATTGAGGTTGGTAATATAATTCGAATTCATTGCGTTCTAAGGCGCCATGCATTTGCTCTTCCACTTCAAAACGACGTAACATGACTGTATTCATTTCTTTAGTAAAAAAGGAATAGGTATTACGTCCTAAAGATTTTGCTTCATACATGGCTATATCGGCATTACGTAACAAGTCTGAGGCACAATTACCATTTTCAGGCGAAATAGCGATGCCAACACTGAACGTCAGTATTAACTCTCTACCATCGATGAGGAAAGGCTCTCTAAATGTTTTAAGTAACTTTTCAGCGATAACTAAAGCATCATGTTCATTTATTATACCGCGTAATAAAATAATGAATTCATCGCCACCTAAGCGGCCAACGGTATCACCTTCTCGCAATATCTTTTTTAATCTTTTGGCCGCCTTAATCAATATTTTGTCGCCAACTCCGTGACCCAATGAATCATTTATTTTTTTGAAATCGTCCAAATCTAGAAAGAAAATGGCAAGTTTTTCATTATCTCTTTCAGATTCAGTAAGCATTTGCGATAAACGATCGAGGGCTAAAAAGCGATTGGGTAGTGAGGTTAAAGTATCAAAATAAGCCTTATTTCGTATTATTTCGGCCGACTTATATTGCTCACTTATATCACGAATAATTGTCATTATTTGATTATATTCTGACAAATAGCTAATTCTGGCTTCAAAGTATGCTAATCCATTTGGCATGTTTAGCTCATATTCAAAAGTTACCATACCTTCTTTATTTATAACTTTATCAATATTAATTTGAAACTTACTGACAATTTCATCAGGCAATGTTTCCGCAATTCGTTTGCCGATAACCTGGTTTGGTACAAGGTAATTATTTTTGTGATCACCTGAATGATAATCAATGATAGTGCCATCTACTTCCATCAAAAAATATAAATCAGGTATTGCCCTAATAATTGCCTCAAGCATATGTTCATTAAATAGTGCTTGTGATTGAGCATGTTTAACATCGGCCAAATTAACATCAATACAATACATTTGTTTTTTGTTATGTTGATTTGTAAACAGCACATGACTTGAGAATACATTTACATCGCTACCATTTTTATGGCGTAAAGTGATCTCAGATGCGGGGATTTCTATCCCCTTTGTTATCCAGTCACTGTGGGCGGCAACAACTAACTCACGGATAGACTCAGGAATAATCAAATCCTCTAACTTTTGCCCTGTCGCTTCTTCTTGGGTATATCCATAAAGTAATTCACTGCCAAAGTTCCAATAGATTACTTGTCGGTTTTCGTCATACCCTTGTACAGAAACAGCATCGACAGCATCAAATAATTGATGAAGTGAATCATTAATCACATACTGAGGGGGCGGTGCATTGTTCGATTTCATAATAAGCTAAACCCAAGAATTCCTTTGTTTTTATAATAGACCCCAACAATCAATTTGGCACATAAAAACGCAATTAAATTTGACTTTTATCAAGTAATTAAGACTAGTTTTTCTATAAGTAAGGCCGAGTATGCTGACAAATGTTTGGAATTAGATCATTTATCTTAAGAACAAGTGAGCTTAAATTGAGGATGCTAGATGTTGTATTAAAGTATCGGGGAGTAAATCTATAAGTTTACTAGGGCGTTAACCATTATCAAAAGTAGCTTATAACCCTGTAACAAAATCTGTTACAGGCTCTAGCTTATTGGTTCGGGAATGTATGACGGTCAGCTGTTTTTTATTTTGATTAATCTTTGTATTATATCTCTATCATATCGATATATATGATTGTTAAACTCTTTAATCAGTTGATCAGTAATGATTTGAATATTATGTGATGTAAGCTTTGTTTTTAACGTACTTATACTCTCATCTAACAAATCAAGTTCGGTTTGATGGAGTAAAATATGCGCTTCAACTATGCCCGTGGGTAAGTATTTCTGTAATTGTTGTTCTTCTTTGATTACATGAGCCAAAAAAAAGGTAACTAACCTTTCGAGTATACCAACGGCATATACATGATTCTTAGACTCGCTAACAATAGCTTGTAACTGCTCTAAGTAGTTGAATATTTCTTTATGGTCCTCATCTAAATTTTTAATGTCAAAATCATTTTTTACATGGTCATCAACTTGTTTCATATTCATTAATCCCATATTGACTAGAAAACAATAGAGTTGTCATATCAAGCGAAGCGGAATTAATACATCCAAAGGTAAATTGAGAAATAAGGCTCGTGACTTTTATTGGCTGAAATTACGCTTTGAATGGGTGGATTTATGTACCAAGTAACATTTAAGGCGAGTAAATAATAATAGTTAGTCAGATACAAAAAAGCCACTTGAATAGTTTAAAGATCTATTCAAGCTAATTGCCTTATGATGCTTTCCTTTGGTTAACCCCATTATGTTCAACGTATACATAGAGCAACTCAATAGAGCCGAAATAATAGCAAAGTGACTTTGTACGTTTGTTAATAGTATATTGAGTCATATATTGGCCGTGTATTATTTTTAGCCAAGTTGCAACGAGGGCTGATGGTGGGAGTTGTTGAGATATTTCATTCAATCATTGGAAGTTAATAGCTACTAATTACCCATAGTTCACGAAAGACATTATTCAAGGCTATAATAAGTTATTCAAACGGACAAAATATTGTTGTCATTGTTCGTTGACCAAAATAATAACGAACTTATATTAGTTCCTTAATATAGCGTTAATCATTTCAGGTGAATTATGAAATTTTCTAAACACTTTAAGTTTTCTGACTGGCCTAATAAAGATATACCGAGTGTGGCAGCAGGTATTTATGCAATTTGGAATGACGATGAGTTATTTTATTGCGGAATGTCTGGGCACGAAATTGAGAAAAATCAGCATAAGAAAAAGTACGGGTTAGTTACAAGTTTGAACCGTCATGCCATCGGCCGTTTAAGTGGTGACCAGTTTTGCGTCTGTGTAGCCAATAGACTGGTTATACCGACGCTTACGCAAGGCGATTTACCTTTATTTGCCAATGGTCAATTAAAATTAGATACACTTACCAAACGATACATTCATGAGCATTTAGAGTATCAATATGTTTTAGTCGACACCAGCGCTGAAGCATATTCAGTTGAAACAGAGGCAAGAAACGGTAAGTTGTTTGGCCAAAAGCCAATGCTTAATCCCATTACCGATTAACTAAGTCCTACGGCTCGACGTGTGCTTTAAGCTAGCCCTAATAGCAATTTGGTTAAGACTTACCAATAACTTCTCTATCTTGGGTCATCATTAAATAACGGGCATAAAAAAGCCCTGTGATAACAGGGCTTTGATGCTAATGATATGGTCGGAGTAGACAGATTCGAACTGTCGACCTCACGCCCCCCAGGCGCGCGCGCTACCAAGCTGCGCTATACCCCGACAATGTAAACTTTAGGGGAAAATACCAGTTATACTAATTAAGTTATCATTTTAAATGGCCTAAATCTCCAATAACATCGTTGCTTTCAATTCCAATAGCAAGCTATTGCTCAATCAAGCGCCTTGTTCTTGAATATTTACTCTCATTAAATTATGCAAGCTTAATCAATGCAAATGGTATATCAAGTTTACCGCTTGTATATTAATGATTTATCAAGGTAATGCAATGACAATTTAGTTAATAGTTAGCTGTGATTGACTAAACGGCTAACTATTATTCGATATAGCTACAAATTGTATAAATAAAGCACTTACTGCGCTTTGTTCTGGGTAAATTGCTTAATAAAATGTACACCATCAATCATTAAAGGGAAGTCAGCATTAACGGTTATTGGCGCTGAAAGTTGACGTGAGTAACTTTGAAAATTGCCATTTTGGTCAACAAAAACTGATTTGTCTTTATCAAAGATAATAATGCCTTTATCTGTGGTATTGGCAATAACTCGGTCTTTATCTAAGTTTGGTAAATCACTACCGTTACTATTAGTCCCCATATTACAGCTAAGCCATTGCTTCATCAATGTTGGCTGTAAGTCCATATTACTGGTATTGAATGTAATATCCTTATGCATTGCCTTAGTCGTTTGAGGGTAGATAAATAAAGCAGGTTTTGTATTTAAGCGTGTTTCATTACTTTGATTACCAATAGAGCTAATCCAAATAATATCTTTTTGAGTTTTTTGTTTCTGAGCCAAGAGTAAAGCATCAACAAATAACTCAAACTGATATTGGTTGTTATTTTTTACTGCTGCTTTAGCATCAATAGCATGGCTATTTTTAAAGTAAATAACATGTAAGCCTGGTTTTTTATTATTTAATTTTTCAGCAAACAGTAGACTTGATACATTTTCTAATGCTGTTTTTTTATTGAATAACGCCTCGAACCATTGAGGTTCTAAAATGGCAGCATCCTCTGGTGAATTATCGCCTGGTAAGGTTTGTACAGAGAATTCATCAGAGATAATGGTTAGGCTAGTTGAAAGGCCTTGTTGATCGATACGCTGAAACAAAAGCGGCTTAATACTTTGCTTTAAAATATCTTTTTGATAAATGCTAGGTAAAGAATAAAGTAAATTAAACCAAGCATCATCATTTAAGCCGGTATCAATGTTGTTGGTTAAATGTAAGCTGGTAGCACTTGTTCGACCAATAAATTGAGTAAGCTGAGTAATAGATATTTGTTGCTCTGTTAGGATCAAGAAAGTTGAATTAGTCGGCGCTTTACTTATTTTTTCGTCTAGGCACAAGTCTGTATTAATAGTGGGGTAATTAGGAATAGCCTGACTAAATGATAACGGGCTATTTTTACGCTCTATATAATCGTCAATATTAAATAAACCGTATTTAGTTAAGAGTGTTTTAGCTGTGGCCGGGTAAGACAAAGGTAAAACGGTGTCTTGTCGTAAAATATCATAATCAAGGTTAGCATCAGCCCAGATATGGGTTACATGGCTAAAGAAGAATGATATTACCAAAGTAAAAATGACAAAGCGGGCAAAAACAGTTTTTTGTAATTGCTTTAAATGTTTCCAAGCATAATTACTTACCGCTAATTCAAACGCTAAAATTAGAATAGCAATGGCACCACCAATAGTGAAAAACAGGCTGTTGTCTTTAGCAATATCGGTCAACAAGCTTATAATTTGTGTACTGGAAGAGGCGTTGAGGTGATAACCCAAACGACTATAGATAAAGGCATCTAATACAAGTAGTGATAAACCAATGGTAAAAATGATAGAGCCACTTGTTCTGATAAACTTTGTGTGTGGCAGGATCAGTGTTAATGGAAATAACACTAAAACAAAACTCATAAAAGTCAGAAACGCAATATGACTCACCCAAGTTGTCACTAAATAAGCCTGACCAAGCAGAGTCGTCGGAGCAGTATCGCTAAATAAATAGTATGAGGAGAGTGCAATTGCGGCTAAAATATTGAAAAATGTGAACCAATGGCTCCAACTGATCAAATGTAATAATTTTTTGCTGTAGCTTTTTGTATCAAAAGAAACCATTGATATTAATTCTTCTTTTTGCGGATAAAGTTAGACCAAAGTGTTTACACTATAAATAGGCTTAAACCATTTGTTTTAAAACACGAGTAAAGTTATCTACCACTGCTGCTCTTTTACTTTCAGGTACTTGGCCGATAACATTAGTTACGGCATTACCTAAACACATAAGGGCTAAATCAGGGGTGGCTTCTTCGTTTACAAGAACATCTAACAAGTCTTGAATAATTTTTTCTACACGTTCGTTCGAATATTTAGATACAATAGGCATAATAATAGTTTTCGTTAATGATAAATTTGTTTTCTCTAGTTTATCAAATGCCTGCACACTTTAATATATACCTGTAAAAAAAGAGTAATCGTGGCAGCACAAAACACCAACATTAATTTACATCAGTCACTGAAAATAAAAATCATATGAGCTTAATAATTAAAAACATTGCATTACATTTTTTATCTAAAAAAGAAGATACAGGTGAAATGGTTTTACGCCTAGGACCTGAAAATTCTGACTTTGAAGATGAAAACACAAAAACCTCTCACTTTGTTGATGGCTTACATGCCATTTATAATGCAAAAGGCAGTAAAGCGTATGGCAGTTTTTCATCCATGCCTAGCGAGGGTGATTCAGCACGTTTTGTTGACCTAATGGAAAGTTATTTAACAGAGCAGCAAAATTTCTATGACTTTAGTACGCAAGCGGGCAATGTATTAAAAAATGAAATTGAAAAATATGACATAGAAGAGACAGGGTATTTTGTTATCTGTCATTATGAATACATGGGTGGTCGTTACTTATTTGTTGCGGTTATACCGGTTTCAGAACATTACAGTGTTGATGGTGAGTTGAATATATCAGCAGCGCAACATTTAGATACCAGCAAATTACAGCTCGCCGCACGCATCGATTTATTTGATTATAAAGATAATAGCCAAGGAAATCGCTATATCTCATTTGTTAAAGGTCGTGCAGGTCGTAAGGTCTCAGATTTCTTTTTAGACTTTTTAGGGTGTGAAGAAGGTCTAAACGCTAAAGAACAAACCCAAACGTTAGTGCAAGCGGTTGAAGATTATGTAGCGGTTAATCAATTAGACCCAGCTGAAAAACAAAAAACACGTAAAGAGTTGCTTAGTTATTGTAAAGAACAAAAAGCGAGCTCTCAAGATGTTTCATTGCAAGAAGTCGGCAAGGTAATTGAAAGTGCAGGGGCAGAAGAAGATTTTTATCAGTTCTGTCAAACCCAGTCTTATCCCATTGAAGAGTCGTTTCCTCACGAACAAGCAGTGGTTAACAAAATCACTAAATACTCAGGATATGGTAATGGTATAAGCTTGAGTTTTGAGCGCAGTCATTTTGGTGAAGACGTGGTTTACAATCCTCATAATGATTCGTTAACCATCTATAAAGTACCACCAAATTTAAAAGAACAATTAATGGCGCTACTTGATAGCGAAAATGTGCAAGAAGACTAATATATTTATCAATAAGAGTAGTAACGCCTTATGTTTTAGTATCGCGTTACCTCGTTATGTATTGCTAAGGCTATTAAAAAACAACTATAAAACAGTTGCTTGATGGGTGATAATCCATCCTTAACCAATGTGACTGACATCATCAAAAAATTGGAAATCTGAAATGACAAATGAAAATAATACCTCAAACAACGCCTCAAATGATGCTTCAATTAGCACTTTAACAATCGCTAGACCGGATGATTGGCATGTACATTTACGTGACGGTGACGTATTAAAAAATACGGTTGCAGACATTAGTCGTTATGTTGGTAGAGCCATAGTTATGCCAAACTTAGTGCCGCCAGTAACTAATGCTGCATTAGCAAAAAGCTATCACGAGCGTATTATGGCGCAATCACCAAGTGTCCATTTTCAGCCATTGATGACCTTATATCTAACAGATAAAACTACCGCACAAGATATTATAGAGGCGAAAGATTCTGGTTACGTTTATGCGGCTAAATTATATCCTGCTGGTGCAACAACAAACTCATCTTCAGGCGTAACGGATGTTGCCAATTTAACAGAAGTATTCTCAGCAATGCAATCTGTTGATATGCCGTTATTAGTACATGGCGAAGTCACTGATGCTGAAATTGATATTTTCGATAGAGAGCAAATGTTTATTGATACCATTTTAGTTCCGCTAGTTGCTAATTATCCTAACCTTAAAATCGTACTAGAGCATATCACCACTAAAAATGCGGTAGATTTTGTTACCTCAGCTGGTGATAATTTTGCTGCGACTATTACCGCTCATCATTTGTTATATAATCGTAATGACATGTTAGTTGGCGGAATTCGTCCACACCTATTCTGTTTACCTATTTTAAAACGTAATATTCACCAACAAGCGTTAAGAGCTGCAGCGACAAGTGGCAACAATAAATTCTTTATCGGCACTGATTCTGCGCCTCATGCGCAACATGCTAAAGAGTCTGCTTGTGGTTGTGCTGGTGTATATTCATCATTTGCTGCAATCGAGTTATACGCTGAAGTATTTGAACAAGAAAATTCATTAGATAAATTAGAAGCATTTGCGAGTCTAAACGGTGCAAACTTTTATCAATTACCCGTAAGTACTGATAAAATAACGCTAGTTAAGAAAACTTGGCAAGTGCCTGCGACCATGACCTTTGGTGATGATGTTGTTGTGCCTGTTCGTGCAGGTGAAGATGTTTTATGGCAAGTCGAAGGTTAACGCTTGGTCCTTCTGAGCTTAACGTATATTTTGTTAAGTTCAGTGCAAGCATTAATCTGTATAATAATCAGAGAGCCAAAAGTAAAATTTAATTAAGGAAAAAAATGCAGTTATTTGTAGATGATCTCACCGTTATTGATTTTTCATACCTGTGCAAGCAGCGCGGTATTGTGGGTGAGAGTTGGATTGTTGACGTATTACTTGATGGTTCGTTAAACGAAATGAGTATGGTGCTTGATTTTGCTGTCGTTAAAAAGCAAATTAAAGCCATTATTGATGATGCCGTTGATCATAAATTGTTATTACCCATTCAAGAACAAGCGTTAACACTTGCTGATTCACCACATAACGACGGTCATCAAACCATTGATTTTATAAGTGACGTGGCAAGCTATTATTTGCAATCTCCTGCGTGTGCTTTTGCCTCTCTAGACTGTTTAACTATTAGCATACCAGCGGTAACTAAACACCTAACGGATATTATTTTGGCTCAACTGCCAGATAATGTTCAAGGTTTAACCTTAGTACTGCGCCCTGAAGTTATCACAACTGACTATTATCATTACACTCATGGTTTAAAATTACACGATGGTAACTGCCAGCGTATTGCTCACGGACACCGTTCTAAAATACAAATTCTTGTTGATGATAAAAGAGACGCGAAGTTAGAAGCACAGTGGTGTCAGCGCTGGAAAGATATCTATATTGCAAGTGAAGCTGATAGAGTTTCTAAAGCTGATATAGAGTTATCTGCACACGCAATGAACAATTTAACACCCGATCACCAATATTTTAGTTATCACGCACCGCAAGGTCGATTTGATATTGCCGTTGATAGCAAAATATTAGACGTTGTTGATTGTGACTCTACTGTAGAATTATTGGCAGATTACATTTTAAGACAAATCAAAGCAATGCATAGTGAGCTAGCTAATAACGATGTTAAAGTTATTGCCTACGAAGGTGTAGCGAAGGGAGCAATTGTTCATGGTTAGCACACTTACTAGAAAGTCCAGTAAACAGTTAGCTAAAAACTTAACTCACAATATAGCAAAGTCATTAATTTCAATTGCCGTTATTACCAGTGTTTCTTTAAGCTCTGTGGTTTTAGCCGCGAGTCCTCAAAAGCATGTAGCACAAGAAAGCATTAAGCTTTCAGGTGTTATGCAGCAGGGCGGATTAATGGTGGGTAAAACGTCACCCAATAGTACGGTTACCCTAAACGGTAAAACAATTATTGTTTCAAGTGGCGGTGATTACGCTTTTGGTTTCTCTCGAGATGATAAACAAAGCTACGAATTAGTTATCACGTCAATTAATGGTGATCGGGTAACTAAAACATTAAAGCCTAATTCACGTGAATATAAGATTCAGCGCATTGAAGGCATTAAAAAGAGCATAATGCAGCCAAATCCAAAAGCGGTTGCACGCTCACAACAAGACAGTTCCCAGATTAAAGCGGCTCGTAAAATATCAAGTGAACTCGACTTTTTTGCGCAAGGTTTTATCGCGCCTATCAAAGGCACTATTACTGGCGTTTACGGTAGCCAACGTGTCTATAATGGCGTGCCTAAAAGACCACATTTTGGTTTAGATTATGCGGGCAATACGGGCGATCCTGTAAAAGCACCTGCATCAGGTACTGTCTTGTTATGGGTTCCAGACATGTTTTACTCGGGTGGCACTATGATAATTGATCACGGCCAAGGTGTTAGCTCAACCTTTTTACATTTAAGTGATTCTTATGTAAAACAAGGTGATTTGGTTGAACAAGGGCAAGTGGTCGCCGCCGTAGGTAAAAGTGGCAGGGCAACTGGACCACATTTAGACTGGCGCATTAATTGGTTCAATGTAAAAATTGATCCTGCGTTAGTACTAAAATTACAACCTCTCCATTAAATTTATCGAACTTAAACTTACAATTAAACTACCTAACTTAAATTAAGTTAGGTATGAATTTCCCCTAAGGTTACCATTATGGCAGAACACGGCTATTCGCTGTTACGCATCATCATCATTGACAGTTTCTGGCCTAGCCAAGTAAACGAACTTGATTTAACAGGTCATACTCAACTTGAAGGCACCAATGGTGCCGGCAAAACCTCACTAATGAGATTGTTACCACTTTTTTATGGTATGCGACCCAGTGATATAGTCAGTAAAGTTGATCAAGCAAAAAACTTTGCTGATTTTTACTTACCACGTGAATCCAGTATTTTAGTCTACGAATATCAAAGACCTTTCGGTCAAACGTGCCAAGTGTTAGCAACCAGTGATGGCCGTGGTGTGCATTTTAAATTTATTGATGCTGCCTATGACAGTCAATATTTTTTCCCTAATATCGAAGGCGGAAAAGCGAAGCCGTTTACCCTCAATGAAATTGAAAAAAACTACCGTAACATAGGCAAAGAATCTTCAAAATTCCTTGGCATAGATAAATACCGTCAGGTCATTCAAAATCTGCGCAGTGGTCGAAAACACAAAGAAATACGTTTGTTGCAAACACGTTTTTCGTTCAGCGATCAAGCCAGTCCTCATATAGATAAAGTCATCAATGGCACTATTGAAAAAAACTTAGATTTTGAAGCGGTAAAACGCATGTTAGTGGCGATTGCTAGTGATCACCTTGCTCGTAATACTAACGATGAAAAAGAACAACTGAGTTTAAATAAAGTTGATATAACTCACTGGCTTGCAGACATCCAGGCCAGTCGTGCTATTAAAAAGGTAGCAGATAAAATTTCGGTTTGGCAAAACGATTTTAGTGAATTTTCTAGCTTATTAAATAAATTACAGCACCTTCATGCGGAAGTGATATCACACCAAGCACGATTAGAAACCAAGCAACAAGAAAGAGAGTTAGCTAAAAAAACTAATATCGAAAACCGTAACAAGCTCGAAGCAGAGCTTGCTAATGCCGTTGAACAATATTTAAAAGCCAAGTCAGAGCTTAATGCCAAAATTGAAGCCGATTTAAGTAAGATTGACTTACTTGATGAAGATAAACTCAATTATGATGATGATGATGCCAGCAGCTATCAAATAAAAGCTGATCAAGCGCCACAAATTCAAACCGAGTTGAATGAAGTGATCGCTGTGATTGATGCCTTTGAAGGTAACATCACTAAGATAGGGCAAAAATTTGATAAGCTTATTCAAAAAATTGAAGTAGAAAAGCTCAAAGATATCAGTAGTAACCAAGAAAAATCGACGCAGATTTCTACAGAATCTAATACACAATTATCCCATATCAATGAAGTTTATCATCAACAAGTTAATGATCTTAATGCACAATTACATAAAGAAGAGCTTAAACTACAAAAAGATCAGCAACAAATATCACATCATATAGACAGTGCTAAGCAACAGTTAACACAGCCCGCTATACCGGCAGAATTAACTTCTGATATTGACGAGAACATTCAAGCACTTTCTCAAGCACAGCAAAATTATAATTTGTCTTTGCAGCAAGAATCAGAATTACAAAAGCAGCAATATCAATTAGAAAAGCAACAAGACCAACGATTAGTGCAACGTAGTGAATCAAATCGTTATCTTGAACAATTACGTAAAGAATATCATCAAATTGAAATGCAACTGCTACCACAGCCAGGCTCTTTGCATCATTATTTAATAAATGAGCCATTGGCTAATAAATGGCAAGACAATATCGGCCGTTTGTTAACAACCGAGCAACTGTCACGCAGTGATTTAAATCCGCAGTGGATAGAGAACGAGACATCAGTTCCAAGTTTATATGGCTTAGGCATAGATTTACAGCAACTGCCTTGTGACGATTCTTTATTTTTAGACGAGACGCAACTTCGAGAAAAACGTCAAGTTGTTGAAAATAAGCTACAAACACAAACCGATAAAATCTCGCAGCTTGATGAACATATAAAATTGATCGTTAAAGAGATTAATCAGCACAAAGTCACTATTAGCCAACATTCACAAACGTTAAATCAACAAAAACTAACCTTAGGTCAGTTACAAACACAACAACAAAGTCTCGTTGTTAAAAAACAGTTGGCTATTAAAGAGCATCGCCTAAGTATTGATGCACAATTACAAACATTAAATCAGCAATTAAAAGCGGTTAATAAGAAGCAGCAAAATTTTGCTGAGAATAAATCAGAACAATTACATGAACTAACCAATGACAAGTTAGAAAAGTGTATGGTTGTTGAAAGTGATAGGGACAATCAGTTAACAGTGCTATCAGAGCAATTATTGGCATTAAAAGCCAATGCAAAACAGCGTTTATCTGATCTTAAGAAGCAACAGGCAAGTGATATTAAACACCTTGATCCCGAAGGAGAGGTAGATAAAAACATTGCTAAACGTCAGGTACTAGAAAAATCATTAAGTGATTGTGCGACCTTTGCCCAAAAAGCGCGAGACTATCAAAGCTTTATTCAAGAACGCTATTGTCATCGTGATGCTTTAGTGGAAGAAAACCAAAACCGAAAAATTGCTAAGCGTAACTTAGACTCCAATCATGAAGATGAAGAAACTAGCTTAGTATCACAAATTAAAGACTTAAAACATCTGATTAAAAAAGCAAACCAAGAAAAACAAGCCAGCGATGATTTGTTAGTTCAACTTCACGACAATAAACGTTTATGTGAAATGTCTGGTATAACCGATGAAATTTCAGAGCAAGAGCCGTCTAACCAAGCAGATTTAACGGTGAGTTTTTGTCATGATTTTCATCAACAATTTAAAATCATTGAAAAAAGATTACGTAATCAACTGAATACCTTCAGTGAGCGTTTCAGAAAAGATCATTCAGGCAGCGAACTGTATGACAACTGGCAGAAGCTTTTATTAGAACACGATGTTTATTCTGGTGCTCAAGCACTCTTTAAATACCGTGAGCCAATAAGTGAGCTGCTAAATAGTGCCGAGCAAAAACAGCAAAGCACTTATCAATTGGTTACCGTAAATGCCACCATGATCAATGAGTTTTATCAGCATATTGAAAACTTTGGTCATAAAATAAAACAAATTGGTAAACGTTTATCCACCAAGGTAACGGCTTTAGCGCATTTTGAAGCGCTAGCTGATATCAGTGTAAATACGGTAATGAAGCAAGAAGAGTTAGATTATTGGGGACCACTGCAAGCATTTGCGAAAGTGTTTGACCTTTGTAAGGATCAATTACGCGATGGTTTAGGTGATGTGCCTGATGATTTAGTTTACGCCATGCAAAAACTGGCAAACTACTTACCTAATGAAGGGTTTGAATTAGCGCATAATAATTTATTCGACATTGAATTCACTATTGTTGAAAAAGGGCAGGTAAAACAAGCTCGTAATGCTAAACAGCTTAAAAAAGTCAGTTCTACCGGGTTATCTTACTTAGCGATGTTGTCTTTATATGCGGGTCTATTAGCTATGTTACGTGGTGACAGCAAACACGTTAGCCAAATAATTTTACCTGTTGATGAGCTAGGTGAATTAGCTGCGGAGAACATTGATTTGTTATTACAGATGTTTAATGACAACCATATCAGCATGTTATCGGCTTCACCATCAACGGATCGCCATATATTATCTTTGTATAATCGCCACTATAAATTAAAAGATAACAAAATTTACCATGCAGAAATTCCTCAATCTCGTTTAGATGATCTTCTAGCACAACGTAAAAAATCTTCTGCTACGATAGCTGAGTCTGATGCTAAAACAGCTGCTAATACCGAAGAAAGTGCTAAGGAGACAAATAATGTTTAAAGAAAGTATCCAAAAGCTACTTGGCGGTGCGGTAATTTGTCAAACAGCTTACGAAGCAGAATACCTATATTTAAAAGCTGAAAGTCAAAATGAGAAAGTGAATGACTTCTTGTCTAACTTGGAGCGGAAGTTAACCTATCTTGATAGTGCAGATGCTTTTTACTGTACCTTTAATCAAGTAGATGACAGTAATCACAGTGAATTAAGTAGCTTGTTTTCTGAAATGCGCAGTACATTTAGACCCTTAGTTGAGTTCTTAGATTTATTATTAACGGCAACTCAAGCCGATTTACCTATTCGAGCTAAGTCCGTTCTCAATATAAATGAATTATTTGATCCCTTTGAACATGATCAAACCTTAAGTGAACAACTGCGCCGGTTAACATCAATAAAACCGTTTAAAACTAATAAAACTGAAACACGAGAACAATTAGTAATGGTGTTTCAAAAGCTTGAAGAGATGCATTATTTTGTCCGTAAAAACACCGGCAGCAGTCGCTATTATGCCACCGCGCGTTTTGATTTAATCTACCTATTAATTGAGTTTTTGAATGATGCCGAGTTAGTGAGCTTGCCAGAGCAAGAGAAAAGCCAACAAGATGAGCTACTTTTTTAATGGCTGGCTTTGACTCAAACCAAGTTGCCACCTTATTAAGGCAAATTGGCGCGTATAACGAATTACTCGCAAACGCTTATGTTTATGGCTCTATGGCGAGTGATGAACAAGATGGCAATACCATCAATTTATTGCACAAGTCAGGTTTGATTAGGCCTGATGATTCGCCAGGTGAATACCGGGTAACCACTGATCTTAAACGCATGTTGAACCGATTAATGCGTAAACAATCAAGCTATCGACAACTTACCGATATGGGCAAAGTAATTGATGCGATTGATGAAGTGGTAAGAGACTATGAAGCTGCAACCAATGCCAAAGAGCAGGAAGACGCCGAGTATTATCTGGATCAACTTGACGATTTACTTTATGAAACTAAAGATAGTTTAAACAATAACTTAGATACCATGCACTTTGCTATAGTTAGTCAATTTGGTTTTGTTAGTAGTTTATCTAACAAAATACGCCAAAATGAACGCTATTTATCTCATGCACAAAAGTTACTCAATGAACTTCAGCAGATAGATCCACAAGATTGCTATGAATGGCTCGATTGGCTTTGTCCTAATGAGTTTGCTCGTAAAATATCTAACTTTATTTATTGGTATAATCAAATACTGCCTAAGTTACGTTTGATTATTGATAACATGCGCATTAGTTTGTTTCGCTTACGCCGTGATGAAAAACAAGCCAGTCAATTACGTAATATGGCGCGATTTTTACGTAAACATCCTGAATTTGATCTTGATGAAAATTTATTTGAGCTGCCTAATTTACCAGAAACACTTAAATATGCTGCGGTTATGCCACTGAAAAGTTATGTGGATACCAAACAAACTGATATTGAGCAGCCATTAATAAAACTGATACAGACATTACGTAAACAAGCGGTTATTGCCCCGGTAAAAAGCAGAACCATTGGTGAAGTGAGTTTAAAGCCCGTTGAGAAAATCGCGGCAGAAGAAGACTTTTTTGAACAACAAACTGAAGCTTTATTTGAAAAAGTCATTATTAACAACTGTGCTATATCAGCGTTAACTTTTTATCAAGAACTGCAGAATACTTGGCTTGATGAGTCACAAGAAATAACACCGAAAGAATGGATAGAGTTAGTTTTTAGTTGCTACTGCAAATTAACTAACGCGCAACAAAATGCACTTAATATCAAAATGAAAGGCGTTGCTGTTACAGGCACAACCGATAACTACAGTTATAGTGATGTAGTTATCGAATTAAAACAGAGCGCATAAAAACTTATTCATACCTATTTGATTTAATAGCAAAGGAATGCAGATGAAAACAGCAATGAATAAGTCACTTTATAAATTTAGCCAAGATATAATCAAAAGACATCGACCAGGCGAGCTTATTAAAAATTCTATCTTAGTCAAAAAATTGCATGATGATTATCACTTTGGCCAAATGGATTTAGCGAATAAGCAACTGACTTTTAGTCTTACAGATGTTTTAAATTTGAGTGAGGAAACTCGAAGAACCCTTGGTGTAGATATAAGAGACGATCCATATCCCGACAAAGCAGATAGATTAAGTACAGCAGAAAAATCTCGAAATGAGAAAGCACATAGCTATGCAGTCAGTAAAGAGTTTATCTTAATAAATAGTTTATCAAGCCTAAAGCTAAACCAATCAATCTATGAATTATCGCCACTCACTTCTTTAGGGAACTATGTAAAAGCTGATGAAATTCAATCTGTTGAACATAGTGCTATTGTACTTGTTGAAAACCTCGCCGTCATGGCAAACCTTAGTGAAATCAATTTAACCTCTGTTAAAAGTGATATAGATTTAACTCAAGCTTTGTGGCTTTATCGTGGCGATATTAAAGCGCAACAAACCACAAGTACCAGTTATCAATTCTTTCGGCGTTTTAAGGAATACATTCCATTAATCTGCTTTAGTGATCTCGATCCTAAAGGTATTGAAATTGCACTTACTAGTCATGCAGACTATTGGCTAACAGTGCAAAACTCTAATGAAGTTGATATGCCATTGTTAGGCAGCGAACAAGAATGGTATAAGCAGGGCGCTTCAATCTCTTTTTTACATAATCAATGCAATGACAAAGAAATCATAACGAGTAAAGATGCATGCTGGCAAAACATATTTGAAACGTTATTAACGCACCGAAAAACCTTAAAACAAGAACACATGCTTAAACATAAACTTTCCTTAAGCTTGATACCAATTACCACTTAAACCAACGAACTCAGACAATCGTCTATAAAATTATCTTCACGCTGGTAGAAAATTGAAAGCAGGAAGCTTCATTTGATAAAATCAACTAAGGATGTTCCTTTTAATACTTGTCTGATCGACATCAAGTGATGCTTAAGTCACTGCTTATCCGTGTTTTTTTGATCTATACTTTATATTGAGCAAATTCTTCAATTGAGAATACTATGTCAGGAATGTTTTGTTCAGACGAAATGCCTAGCGTAAATAACTCAATGTAAAATAAATAATTTGTTAAGGTAAATTATGTCCTATTTTTTTATTGAATCTCAAACAACTAACTTAGTTAAATATCAGATCCCTTTTGATATAAATACATTTAAAAGTGGCCATGTAGTTTTTTCAGGAGCATTGGGTAAACATCCTAACGATACAAATAAAGTTGTGTTGATTTCAGATCCCCATAACAATAATACTCGTTATTATGAATTTGATCGCGGTGATATTGGGCTTATTGAAAAACAACCAAATATTATCAATAGCGACGGTGAAGACTTTGCTATGGTTTTGTTGTGGATAAAGGCAGGTAGTATAGCTACACAAAGCTCAGTGTTTATTGTATGAGCATGGGTTGGTAAATATTATTTTCGTGAAATAAACCGGTAAGTTACTTTTGGTACTCAGTTATTTTTCCGGGATAACAGTAATTAATTTTCGGTACTAATAGATAGGTATAATTAAATGGTGATCGGGTGGCATTATTGCTGTCTCTCATGCCGCCATTAAAAATAATTTATAACAGCCTATTTTATTGGTTTCGTAATTCGCTTAAGTCATTGTAAAATAATAATCGGATCAACAAATAGATTTATTAATTAATAGGGAATTTAATTACTTGTCTTTTTTACATAATCTAAAAATTGAGGATAAACAACTAACATTGGTTAGCTGTTTATTATTGTTGACAGTTATTGTTTGTATTGTTCAATTGTTGGGTTTTGAAAGACGTTTTAGCCTTGATCTAACTAATCCAGATAACATCTCAACAAGAGATGATCGTGTTGAAGGAGGTTCTTCAATTTCGTCTCATAAAGTTCTACATGATGGTGTAAGTTTTAATTGCCAGATAAAAAAAGGAAAAATTGATTGGCAATATTGCGAACTGAAATTCATTTTGTCTTCAAATAAAAATGGAAAAGTTATTGGTAGAAATTTATCTGGGTATGATCGCATTGGATTATGGATAGATCATGACCACGAAAACCAACCTGGTACGAGAATAGAGCTACATAATTTTAGCGATAAGTACTCCATTGAAGGAGTCAACGATAGTTTAAAATATAATACGGTTGAGTTCTTTGAAAACAAAGTTTTAACCCCTACTTGGATAAAATTTCACAGCTTTTATGTACCTACTTGGTGGAATACAAGTCATGATTTAGCCGATGGAGGAACTGATTTTACCAACATTTATACCATGTCTGTGACAACAGGGGGGTTAGCAACCGATGGTTTATACAAACTAACAGTAAAACGAATAGAGTTTAGAGGGACGTATATTGAAAATGATAGGTTATTTTTACTAAGCCTAGCTTTAGCGTTTATATATTTACAAAGAAGAAAGGTGCTTTTTGAAAGAAACGTTAGTACGCAACTAGAAAATAAAGTTGCTGAACGTACAGTGGAGCTTGAAGCTAAAAACCAAAAGATAGAATCCCAAATAAATGAAGTAGAAGAAAAGAACAAAGAAATACTTGCCACTCAAAAGCGACTCATTCAATCAAGTAAAATGGCCTCAATCGGTACGATGACTGCTGGTGTTGCCCACGAAATTAATAATCCAACTAATTTTGCTCATGCTGCTGCTTATATGATGCAGCATGAAATTATAAAAATAAAAGCATTCTTAAAACAATTAGCAGGAGGTGATAAAGCCGATCCTGAAGTTTTACAGTCTATTGATGAGCAGTTTATTAAGTTAATTGAACTGACAAAAACAATGTCTGAAGGGACAACTCGCATTAAAAGCATAGTAGCAAACCTACGAACCTTTGCTCGTATTGATGATACGAAACAAGCACAAATAAAGGTGTCTGATTTAATTAATTCAACCCTACATTTGGTACAAACTCAATATGATGCTATTGTTATCGAAACTCAGTTTAACTTTGAGCCACTATTTATGTGCTTTCCTTCAAAACTTAATCAAGTGTTTATGAATATTATCGTCAATGCTTGTCACGCAATTGAAAGTAAGAAATCATCCACTGATAATGTTGAAGGTAGAATCATTATCAAAACAGATCAACATGATAACCGACTCATTATAACCTTTGAAGACAATGGCTGCGGTATGACAAAACAAACTATGGAACGAATTTTTGATCCGTTTTTTACAACTAAAGATGTAGGAAATGGTACAGGGTTAGGTATGGCTATTTCATTTGGTATCATTGAAGAGCATAACGGAAGTATTGAAGTAGAATCGACCATCGATGTGGGCACCAAAATAATTATAAGTTGTGAAGTATAAAGTTCTTTGATATTTATTATGTTTAATGTCGGTTTACGTGATGATGATTATCCATACAGTGGTTCATTACAGCTTAAATATAAAAACCGATCAGTATAAATTTACAAGTTAATCTTGTGAAGCTATGTGAAAAATAACTAGGTAAGTTACACATAGTTTTATTTAATGCACGTAGCGCACGAGTACAAAATCCTGAATATTATTTCGGTGAAGCAAAAGAATAAATTAAAAGTTGATCCAGTGTTATATTTGCAAAGTAATATTTTCCAAAATGCTAAATGATAATATAGACCATTAAAAATAAAGGTTTACGTTTGCAAGTGTTGACTGGGTCGATCCAGTAGTAAGCTTGGATTAACAAAACGACAGGGATAGGCACCATAACAGATATATACACCCACTATGTCCGATACTCTTCAGTATTGGACATAGTGGGTGTTATGATTTAAACTAGCTTTAACCTATGTATCCTCGTTAGATTTTAAATTCTGGTGTTCAAATAAATGTCATTAACTAAAGCTACAAATAAGCCGTTAACTCATTCCTTAAAAAAGCCTGTTCCTTTATTTCCACCATACATCGATTTATGTGAATTCGACTTCGATGATTATCCTGAGTTAGAAAAACTATTCTCCGCTAATGAACCTTGGTGGCTTGAACAGTTTAACTGGGGAAAACTTTTCCTTACCTATGTTGGTAGAAATAAATCTACGCATACTTATGACCGATTTAGAAGTGACGTTGAGCGTTTTCTGTTATGGTCATTTATCGAAAAACAAAAACCAATCGATCAATTACGAAAATCTGACTTACTAGAATATGCTGACTTTTGTTGGCAACCGCCAGTTACTTGGATTGGCACTTCAAACCAAGAACGTTTTAGAATTACCAATGGTTATTCAGCTGCAAATGAACATTGGTTTCCATTCAAAATTCAAGCGCCTAAAAGTTTAAAATCTCAATTTGAAATTGATAAGAAAAAATACCGTCCATCGCAACAAACACTCTCATCAATGTTTACCGCGCTTATCGTATTTTATAATCACTTAATGGCTGAAGATTTCTGTATTGGTAACCCTGCACAAATTGCTAAAAAGGATTGCCGACATTTCATAATCGATTCACAAGTAAAAGAAATCAAACGATTAACCGCTAGCCAATGGCAATACGTATTAGACACGGCTGTTCAAATGGCTGATGAAGATGAAATGTTTGAACGTAACTTATTTGTTATTGCCGCCTTAAAAACACTGTTTTTAAGGATTTCAGAATTGTCTGATCGTGAAACCTGGTCTCCAACTATGGGACATTTTTGGCAAGATGATGACGAAAACTGGTGGCTTAAAATATTTGGCAAAAGCCGTAAAATACGTGATATTACGGTACCAATCGACTTTTTACCATTTTTAGAGCGTTACCGTTCATCTCGTGGTTTATTAGGTTTACCTGCAAGTAATGAAAATTCAGTGTTAGTTGAGAAAATCCGAGGCCAAGGCGGTATGACATCAAGACATTTAAGACGTATCGTTCAAAGTGTTTTTGATCAAGCACATGACAATATGCGTAGAGCTGAAGGTGAAAATAAAGCACTTAAGTTGAAAGAAGCTTCTGCACATTGGTTAAGACATACCGGTGCCAGTATGGAAATTGAACGTGGCCGCCCTCTTAAAGATATTTCTGAAGATCTTGGTCATGCAAGTATGGCAACAACTGATACAGTTTATGTTCAGAGTGAAAATAAGAAGCGTGCCGAAAGTGGTAAAAGAAGAAAGGTTGATTAGTTACTTTATTAGCGACTCTAAATACAGAAATAACCGCCCTACTTTATACGCTATTCACTATGCTAATAGCTTAAGTAAAAATCGCGTGCTACGTGATTATTAACCGGTAATGACAAGCAAACATTATCAGAATTCACGTAGCGTCAGGTTGTTATTTGCACACATATTGTTAATCCATTGAATTCAGTGGTCTGTAGAGTAGTTTTACGTTGGTTTGGTAAAATTAAGCAAGCCTGAACAACACTGATATGTATGATTAACGTACTAAATGCTAATAAAACATTAGATTTATGGACTAAATATTAAATAAAAATGCCCTGCTGATAAAATTATTTATCAACTGCTAAAATATCACCCACATATTGTATGTATTCTATCCATTCATTACTTTGCTGAGTAAGTTAGTTATGTTTCTATGGGCAAAGCCTTGGTTAAAGTCAGCTAAATTGACTATATAAATATAAAACGGATTGCTCATAAATGAACAATCCGCTTTAGTGTTTTTAAATACTAGGCTTATACGCTTTAACTTTACATCAACAATGTAAATTTATTTCATCGGTTTTTTAAATAACAATGTAAACCTGTCTGAGTTACCGGTAACTGATTTTCGACCTACCTCATAACGCAATTCATCATCGGCCTTGTAATGCATTGATGAGTAATCAACAAAAACAAATCCCGCTGCTTGTACTTCTTTTATTACTAAGACTGGATCAATCCTGCGGCCATTTTCATCGTTTTCTTTTTGCATGTGACGACGAGTATGATCAACAATACCGTAAATACCACCTGGCTTTAACGCCTTTATTGCTTCTTCATTGACTTTAGTGCGTGTTGCTAATGACAAATTATGATAATTACGAAAGGTTAATACAGCGTCAATATTCTCAACATCAAAGTCTACATTTGATAAGTTATAGCGCTCTTCTTCTTCGTTACGTTCCCACTTTGAATCAGTACTTACCGCTTTTACTTTATCAAAAGCATCTTTACTTAATAATTTGTCTGACGCCATAGCAACATAAAGTTGACCTTTATCTTTTAAAGCGGGAGCAAGTAAGTTGGTATACCAGCCGCCACCTGGAATTAATTCAAGAACTGTCATGTCAGACTGTATACCTAAAAATTCAAGCGTTTTTAATGGCTTACGATTTCGATCACGTTCTTTATCTTTTTCAGAACGAAGTTCTGATTTCATCGCTGATTTAATATCTTCACTAAAGTTTTCTGCTTGTACAAATCCAGCTGAAAAACTACAGCTAATAAGTAAAGGAACTAATAATTTACGCATTTTTCGTCCACTCCAAATGGTTATAATTCATCATGTTATAATTTTTGTTATACGATGATAAGTAAAAATCCCTGTTACTCTATCAGTAAACGCAGCCGAAATTATCACAAAGCATCGCGAATTGTATTACAAGTAGTAACAATTTGTGTCGGAGTAATTGAATAGTTGACTAAAACATTGTTCTAAAAGTACAGTTACTACTTGTGATTAAGTGACTTCACTATACAATACGAACGTTTTTCCTGTTATAAAGTATCCACTTTGAAATCTAAAACTCAGCACAATTTAAAACTTGGTAAACGACTACAGAAAATTGATCAGATGGTGGCATCACACTATAGCCATATTTGGGATTGCTGTTGTGATCATGGCTTGCTCGGTGGCAGCTTGTTATCGAGACAAGTTGCTAATATCTTAACTAATATCCCTAGTAAAATTCATTTTGTAGATATAGTTCCAGAGCTAATGGTTGACCTAGAGAATAAACTTCAACGTTTTTACATAAACTCGTCTTGGCAAACTCATTGTCTCGATGTAGCGTCGTTGCCTCTAGAACAATATGAAGGTAAACATCTAGTTATTATTGCTGGGGTTGGCGGTGACTTGATGATTAAATTTATTGAAGAAATTTACAAAAAGCACAAAAGTTTAAAAATAGATTTTTTGCTCTGCCCTGTCCATCACCAATTTTCACTTCGCAGTAAATTAATTGCATTAGATTTCAGTTTGAAAGACGAAAAATTAGTAGAAGAAAACAACCGTTTTTACGAAGTACTTCTTGTCTCATCAAGCAGTGACTCAGAGAGTAAAATTAGCTCTGTAGGGGATAAAATATGGTTGCCTGAAACACAGAAACAAACTGAAATAGCTAAGCGGTATTTAACTAAAACTATTGCACATTATCAACGTATGATGCTTGGTGTAAAACAGGAACACAACAATGGCATTGAAGATATTATTGATATTTATCAGTCGGTTATTTTATAAGTAATGCATGATATATTAATATTCCTATTCACACTCAGCACTGATCATAGCAGCCTTTCTTAATTTTTCACCTGGCCGATTTATATAATTTTTAGGTATTATCTGTAAGTCATAACTTGGTGATAATAGCTCAGAGATAAACTCAGAAGGTGCTGTGGGATCTGCAATGAGATAGACCTTTTTCTTCGCTCTGGTTATTGCTACATATAATAACCGACGCTCTTCGGAATGTTTAAAACCATCACCTAGAGGTAATAAAGCTTCGAGCACAGGATCTTCTTTATTTACATTAGGAAAGCCAGTATTTCCCTTAAAGAATCCAACAATAATACAATAATCGGCTTCCAAACCTTTAGAGCCATGAAATGTCCAATATGAAATATTTTCATTGATACAAGCACGAGCTAGCTCTGTTTTCGCATTGTTAAGCAAGTATCGGTAACGTGCTAATAGTGCGATTGTGCCCGTGGGATCATTCGCTTTGATGGTATTGATAACCTGAGCGATACTTTCATTAAGAGCACTTTTATCACTTTCTACTAAATAAACTTGTGATTTTTCTACCTGATGGTGTGCTTCAATTTGCTTGCTGTACTGCTCCGGGTTCTGCATAACAAATTTGCCTGCCGTTTCTGCAATACTATTATTATAACGAAATGTTTTTTGTAATACCGTTACTGAATGACTACCAAAATATTTTTCAAACTGGGTGATTAATGCTAATTTTCCCCCCGAAAAACGATAGATTGATTGCCAGTCATCACCGACTACGGTCAACCTAGGTCTCGGACCTTTATTAATGAGTTCATTTAATAAATTCACTCTAGCCGTTGATATATCCTGAAATTCATCAACAAGGATATCTGTCCAGTGCGGCACCAAATTTCCACAAGTGACATGGTCACAAGCTTGACTAATCATGTCATCAAAATCAATGGCTTTTTGTCTCATTAACTCAGCTTTATATGCTTGCACAATCTCATGTAATAGTTGCGTATATTTTTTTGCGTGATGTACTTTCGCGTTGTTTAAACGTGTTTCAACTTGTTCACTATTTAGTTGCTCAACTCTGATTGCTTGTAACAGCTTTATATATCTCTTGGTATTTTTAGCTAATAAACTCGTGTTTTTAAGCGCCGTTAATATAACTTCAGGGCTTTTGCGCTCCAATGCAATACCATTTCGATCCATCTGTTCTGCTAGTCGACTTTCTAAATTATCTTCGATAAAGTCATCATCATGAGTTTCTATCAGTGTGTTATCACATTCTCGACCGACAGTTATCCTGCGGTTTGATACATAATTCCCTTGATACCGATAATCTACCGAGTTTATAAATAGCCAATTAGCAATTAATAATTCTTGATGACTTTTTACCTTCTCTCCCTGTAATGTTTGATATGTACTGTCACTAACATAGGCTTTATATTTCCCGGTAGAAGGTATCTGAAAAGTGTCATTGAGCTGATAGGCAAGATCAATAAAGCGTTTCATGTTTGTATAACTTTGACTGATATGATGTTCAAACCACCGAGTAAACCAATGCTCGAGTTGAATTGGGTCATTTGCAAAGACAGATAACTTTGTATTTGATTTTGTCTGTTTGAGTATCTTTAAACCAAGGGCATGAAAGGTCATGATAGTAGGTGATTCACAGCATATGCCAAACGAATTTTTTCTAGCCTCTAATCTTTCTTTTAGCTCTTTGGCTGCAGCATTATTATAAGCAAGCAATAAAACCTTATCAGCTGGCACTTTATCATGGGTAATTAGGCTCAGTGCTTTAGCAACCATTACCGATGTTTTTCCTGTACCTGCGGCTGCTAATATAAGATTTGTATCATTATTTCTAATAACGGCTAGTCTCTGCTCTTTGGTCAATGGATTTGATTCAATCCCGTCAAAAAAATAAAGTTGAGCATCAAGCATCCTATTTTCATAATATTGTCTGTAGCTTTGTGCATCTTTAATTGCTGGCATTCTCGAAATCACGTCAATTTTTGATAATTGCTGTTTTGATAGTAGTTGTTTCCAGCGCTCTTTTGACGACCTATAGCTTTGAATAAATGGTGTTATCGATTCATTTAATCTCTCTATTGACGAGGCTCTGAGAAATTGGCTGAGTGCTTCCTTATGAAAAAAATCTAGCTGAGCAGTAATATTGTTACTAATGCTGTTATTAAGACCAAGCTTGGCTTGGTTGTCAAAGATTCTAACACTAGTCGCACTAATCCCCCATATTCTAAATACTTCACGTTTAGTTTTAATGACTAACGTTCTTCCAAAAGTGGATTGTTCAATTGTTGGGAAATCAATCAGTTGATTAGCTAAAATGTGATGAGAGTTTTGGTCTACATCAATTAGCGTTATACCCATTTCTGATATTTCGATGCTTTTGGCTTTACCAAACCATTTCCCAAAAAAATTACGGTATAGAGTATGTGTCATGCTAATTATTAAGCTTTATAAAAGAGGTAAAATAAATTCTATTTTTCATATATTTGAAACTGTTCTTTATATAGGCTGATCATACATACCTGTACTGTATAAAGATACAGTGCAGGTGAGAAAGGTCACTTTTACCAAGATCAATGAATAAAGAGTGTTGCTTATTCAAGCAACTAATCTTCGTGACTTGTGTGGCTAACCGCTTGACTAGCGATTGAATATGAAAATCCTTTTGCAATTAAATGCCTTAATGCTTTTTGTTTTAACTTCAGTTCAGTAATAGGCTCTTCACCAAATTTTCTTATTTTAAGTGTTAGCGCTTTATCAAAATAATCATCTTCAGTTGTTTCTAGTGTGCCAATACATTCACTGATAGTGTGCGATGAAAAACCTTTTGCATAGAGCTTTTCTTTGATTTTATTCGCGCCTATATTTTTCTCAGACAGAGTCTGGGTTAAGCGTTGTGCGTAGCGCTGATCATTGACAATATCTCGTTCAATCAGGTATTCAAGTGCTGATTCATTGTATTGTGTATCATCCTTAAATAATAAATTCGCCTTTTGCAGCAATTTTTTTGCTGAATAATCTCCATATCGCTCAATCATCCACTGCATGTATGATTTGACGCGTTCATAAGAAATCACTTGTGGTTTTGTGCTTTGGTTTTTTTTATACATGCGAATGTTAAATCCTATACTCCTGTTATCTCGAAATACTCGCCTTGATCATGAATCGCTCAGGCGTCCTGAAACAGACATTTTGAAGTATCATAAGTATATATCTAGGTATCAGTTATTATGTAAATACTAATATTCAATAAATTAACATACCTATGTAGTTAACTCAGGATATTGCTGTAAACGTCATCTTCGAAGTATCTGATCGAAAATCCATCACTTTTTACACACTGGCTCCAGGAGAATGTGCGTCCTGCATTCTCTAATAAGTGCCATCCATGGCACGTCCGATTAATACACCACGGGGATGACCTCCCTGAACCATGTACATAGGCACGTAAATTAATTGCCCCACCTAGTGTTGTATTACGAAATTAACTGTTTATTTCTAATGCTCTGCACCATTCACATGCATTAAGAAACTCTTGTTGGAGAAACTCTTCAGTAAGACCACGTTCATTCATAAGCTGATTATTATCCTCGTTATTGTCTGAGATGAAGGCCGTTGTTATCTTTAACAAATCACCTAATAAACCATCATAAGAGAGTAATGCTTTTTCAATCGGTGCGGCTAATGGCATCGTTTTAATAATTTCAGCAATAGGCATAGATAAAATAAATTCAATAGAGCTTAATAAGCCTGTAATAAAGGCAAAATCATATACAGTGGTGAATTTAGGTTCATTACAAAGGGATTGCATCATTTTAGCCGTAATTAATGATTGTTTGCATATTTCATCAGCTTTATGTGATGTTAGATTTGATAAGGCTAGAATGGCGATGAACTGCCTTAACTTTTCTTCACCTAGATAAGTCGCGGCTTGTTTTAAGCAGTCAATTTCAACGTTCGAGCCTGTTGATACATTATTAACCATTTTTAATAAACCTATGGTTAGGTTCACGTCTTGGCTGATTATGTGTGATATTCTTTCAAAATCTAAGGTGTCGTTTGCTGTTTCAGTTAACAACTGTAACATCATTATTTTTAATGTCGTTAGCGTTTGTCCTTCAATTATTTCTGTTTGGTGATAAAAATAGCCTTGAAAATAATTAAAACCCACTTCGGCAAGTGTTTGCTGCTGATTCTTTGTCTCGACACGCTCTGCAATTAAGCGGATGTTGAACGGTTTCATTCTGCTAACTGAAGGTATCAAACGTTTGGTGTTAATTTCTTCTATATTGACTTTAACTATATCGATATAGGGAAACAACACATCCCAATGACTCGCCAAATCATATTCTGTTAGCGCTATTTTGTAGCCGTGTTCATGATAATATTTAACAATTTTAACTAAATTCTGGGATGGTTTTTTATGACCAACGAGTTCAATAATGATTAAGCTTTTATCAAACATTAATGGAAACTTATGTATTAAATTACTTTCAGTAAAATTGATAAAAGCCAACTTCCCCATACATAAAGTTTGAATGTCACTTTGAATATGGTTTTGAATGATAAGTTTAGAGCTGGCAATCTCTTGATCTATTTCGGGGAACTCATTTACGGAACTATCCCTAAAAAATAGCTCATAACCAATGGTGTTTAAATTCCTATCAAAAATTGCTTGTCGAGCAATATAAGTCTTCTTCATTTATAAGCCTAATTATCTATCATTGCACTAATTATATCGTTAAGTGTCTTATTTGTTGATACATATTTTTAATCTTTCTCTTTAATAAAATAAGACAACTACAGTCTACATCAAACAATATAGTTTGATTGAACCTTCTACTTAGTCATAACTAAGGTGCACGCCTTACCGGTTTTTTTGAAATCGTTAGTTAATGATTATAATCATTAACAGATAAACTGATATTAATAACATCAATGATATTAAACAACGTCTGCGATATCCTATTCCTAACGGGTTAAGTAAGCTAGGAACAAACAAAAAATTTAGAGGATTGAATAACGTTTTGAAATTAAGAATCGCGATATCAGCTTTTCGGCCACGATAGAGCATTTTCGAGAAAAAAAACATAAATCGAAACAATAATACGGGGAAGCTGATGAAGATAAACAATGTCATTGATAGTTCAAATGATATTATAAGTTGTTCAATTGAAAAAGAAATATCATTACTCCATACACTTTCTATACTCGATGAGAACCAAATAAGTATGAAGATTGTCACTAATATAGAAAAGACGATATACAGCAAAGAATACCGAAATAAACGCGACCAGTTAATAACAATTTGCTGCATGTTACCCCTCGTAACTTATTTAGTGCTTATTTAATGCTTATTTAGTACTAAATTATAGCGAATTTAAAACATCATTATGACTACTTAGGTAGCCTAATAATTATAGGATAAATTAAGAGCTGTTGTAGATTAGGCATTAAAAGCGTGAATCATTTTCACAAGGAGTACCATCATTATCACCATCCATTTTGGTATTTGGACAGTGCTTAGTGAAAAATTCAGCTTCAGAACGCGATGTCATTTGGCTACAATGCTGTCTACCATCGCAGCTATATTTTGAGATGCTAATTACTGGGGATGTAGTAGCGGAAATAGAACTACTTGGCGATAACATCGTCTGCGGTACAGGCGAAGTTGTTGGCGCTAAGCTTAATCGTTGATAAGAAAAAACACCTATTATTACAACGGCTAGTAACAGGACATTTTTACTTTTTGGAGCTGAAGATTTTTTAAGTAAACGAGGCGTGTGCCTTTGTTTTGATTTAAGTGATTTAGCAGCAACGCCTTCAATACGACAATTAATCGCTTTGACTTTACCGTCAGTTTGCTTGCCTACTTGAAAGTAAATAAAGTCACCTACTTTAGGCTTCCTACTCATAGCTTTTAATGCTGATATATGAATAAAAGTATCTTGGCTAAGTTCACTTGATTGAATAAAACCAAATCCTTTATCATCTTTCCAACTTTTTAATTGTCCTTTGTACATCACAGCTCCGTTGCAGATGTCATTTACTTTTTTTTATCTGTTTTAATACTAACTCATCTACAGATTTTTTCACAAAGTCGTATTGATGGTAATCGTCATCAACAATAACCTTGTCTATTTTTACAATGTCTAAATCGATACTACGAGGGCCATTTTTGTTGCTGGTTCGTATTCGCCCCAATTGTGCTTCTATGTACTTTAAATGGCTTTTCAAGTCAGCCGCATTAAGTGCACAATGAAATGAAAAGGCTGTATTAATAAAATCTGCTTGCTCGGTAAAACCCACAGCTTTGGTGCGTAATAATGTTGCTATACTCACCTGACTGTCAATTTCCTTAATTTTTTCAAACGCTTGCTGTATATGTGTTTCAGCATCAATGTTTGAGCCAACAGCGACAATGTAAAAAGGCATTAAGCAAAACGCTCTGCCGTAACAGAGACACTTCTTGCGTAACGTAAAGCACCTGGTTTGGCAATTTTTAACTTCGCGTGTAATACGCCATCAAACGAGAGGATCAAGTCTAATAGTACACCCAACAATCGTTCAATGGTGTTATAACTGGAGTCGAGCACTATGGCTAAAACTTCCTTATTGATCGTACGATAATTAACGCAATCGTCTATGTCATCAGACAACATTGCCTTAGATATGTCTGCATCAATCCAATAATCAATAATGAGTTTTTGTTTATTCTTGCGCTCTTCTTCTGTGATACCAAGAATGGTATAAATCTCTAATTTTTCAACATATATGGTGGACATTTTAAGTGACTCCCTCCGTCTATCGGTAATGTTTGCCCCGTAATCGAATTATTTTTTGATAAAAAATCAATGGCTGAATATAAGTCAGCTAACGGAACTTTACGCTGTAAAATATTGATGTCTTTTGTTTCGATTCGAGCAGCTATCTGAGTGGCTATTGGCGTAGCTAAATTTGACGTTACTTCGCTATTCGCTGCATGTGTCGGATCTAAAACAAAACCCGGTGCTATCGCGTTAACTCGAACATTGGGTGCACATTCTATTGCCGCCAGTTCAGTTAATGTTTCTTGGGCTTTTTTTGAGATGAAATAAGCCGATTTACTGGTGTAACGATGTGATAAATTGGCATCTGAAATATTAATGATTTGGCACGGCTTATTTTGTTTTACTAGTGCCTGAATGAGTAACCATGGACTAGTAAGGTGAATATTAAGGTTGCTTTGAATTTGCTCTAAGCTTGATTCAAGCAATGAGGCTTGTTCAAACACTGAGGCATTATTTATCAATAATTCAATATGAGGAACCTGCGTGAGTAGCTCAGAAAAGCGTTGTTCAATGGTTGCAGGATCGTCTAAATTTGCTTGCCATAAGACAACCTTGATATTGAATGTTTCTAACTGCACTTTTAGTGCTAATGCCGCAGTTTCAGATTGATTGTAATGCAATACAATATTCTTACCGCGTTGAGCAAACTCTTGATTGAGGAACGCGCCGATGCGCTTTGCCCCACCGGTTACTAATACCCACGCGCTACTATTCATTAATCTCTAATCAACGTTAAAAATTCAGCACGGGTATCTTTGCATTTCAAGAATGAACCGAGCATGCATGAGGTTTTCATTTGGGAGTTTTGTTTTTCAACACCGCGCATACGCATACATAAATGTGATGCGGACATAACGACACCAACACCTTTAGCACCGGTAACATCCATAATGGCATTGGCTATTTCTTGCGTTAAATTTTCTTGAATTTGTAACCGACGTGCGAACATATCAACGATACGAGCTAGCTTAGATAAACCGAGTACTTTGCCGTTTGGGATATAACCAATGTGGCAGAGGCCGGTAAAAGGTAACATGTGATGTTCGCATAACGAATATAATTCAATGTTGTTAACCACAACCATTGAATCACAATCTGAGCTGAATAAAGCGCCATTGATAACTGTATCTATATCTTGCTCATATCCCTGCGTTAGAAATTTCAAGGCTTTTGCTGCGCGTTTTGGTGTGTCGATTAACCCTTCTCGACTTGGATCTTCACCTATTTGTTCAATAATTGATTTAAAATCTTGTTCCACTTTTAACTTCCTGTTTATTTGACTCACTGGATAGGCGTATTATTATATCAAAAGTTACTACTAGCCCAATGGCTTAACTCTTCAATCGGTTTAGGAAAACCAAGGGTATAAACAAAGCGACTTTGTGCATCGACAAAAACACTATTTCCTACCCCAAGTAAAACAAAACCATCAACAAGTAGTGCACTTGCATCTTGTGCGCACTCAGTTTCAACAATCTTGGTAACGTTAAGCAATATTTCCTGTGAACTCGTAATTTCTGAGTTGTTCATGATAATCCTTAAACATATGTAGAGGTTTTAGTAAATCCAGCTACTGGTATACTTAATAACTTACCCTAAAGCCTTTAAATTTCAAGTTCTTATTTTATATATCGAACTATTTAGTGAGCTTGGAGCTGCTGTTCGTGTTTGAAAAGGTGTTATGAAGCTGAATTGAACAAGTATTGAGCAATAGTTTAGTCGTGTAGCGTTTCATTAATGTGATCGGTCATCTTAATGGAAGATAGCTAACCACACTGTATTTTCATCCGTTGAGGTTTCTATTACTCTATGTTTTTCATGGGCTTTAATATGTAGATAATCACCTTGCCTTAGCGTGACCTTATCACCATTAATATATTCAATGACCCCGTAACCCGATAATACAATCACCCACTCATTTTCAATTTGGTCATACCACTGAGTATCAGGAGTTACATGCCCTTTTGACACTATTCGCTCAACTCTGAGCTTTTCAGTCGTGATAATATCTTCAAATATTTCATTGGGTATTTCCGCTGGAATATCACTAAATATATTTGCCAATAACTTAACCCTCTCCATGACACCACTAAAATGGCGGAACTATGCCTGAGCAGGCTTTTGATATGCTCGCTTTTTACTTAGAAAGATCTCTACTGCTATAAAAGCAAAAGGAACTATCGAGGCGATAAATAAAGATAACCAAGTAACTAGTGACCACTGTTGTTTATTAGAAACGATTAAAGACAATAAAAGGTAGATCATGAATAATACACCGTGGATCATACCTAATTGAAAAACAAAATCTCGGCTGACTAAGCCAAGCGTAACACTTAATATCGCTAAGAAAGATAAGCCTTCTAGAAGACTGATGACACGAAAATATTTGAACATGGATAGTTACCTGAAAAATCTAAAACCGTATTATCCTGTGGAGAGAGCATGGGGTCAAACATATAAACATATTACTAATACCAATCCATCTAAGAAAGTGATCGCTTAGTGAGAATTTAAAGGTTTAGATCCAAGTCATTTATTGCTTACCTTCATTTATTATGACGTTTATCAAACGGTATTTATGGGTGTTAAGACAGCAAAAATGTTGGTAAATAGAAAGCGGATTGTCGAGGATTTTGTCTATATAAAGTGTAGTGACCCATTCACGCTATTGCTGGTTACTTACTCTAAAGTTAGCCAATCAAGCGCGTCATCGCGTTCTGTAAAAACTTCAATATTTAACACAGTTGAACTTGGAATAGTCGCTGAAAAATCTGCACTCATTTTGGCTAATTTATTAGGCGCAAAAATGGCAATTTTATCTATCGCAGGTAAAGTGCCAAATTGGATAAGTGCATCAAGTTGTGTCGAGTAGGCGTTGGTTTTATTAATGAGCAGTGAAAAGGAATGATTAAATTGTGATAGTAAAAAATGATGAATCTCATCAACCATTTTGAGGTCAATATCTACGCCAGGATCCACTGTGATTTCGGCACAGTTACTGCTTAAAACAGCTATTTTTGCAAAAGAAATTTGGTGTACTTCCATACTTAGTTATTAATCCTTTAACGTTATGACTCCAACATCTTTAGTATAGTCAATTACGATACTAGTGTTAATATCTTTTTGATAACCCAGTCAATTTAATTCTTATTAACAATTTACTTTCTTTCATAAAGTAATTTTATCATCGATAGTAAGTCATTTTACCAATGTATTGGGTTCACTTTATAGTAATGAGTTAATTGTCGATATAATGCAGGATGCTCGATAGAAAATTCTTTAGATTTTTCAAAAAAAACTTCACTGACTACGGCAAAAAACTCTGCAGGCTCAGTAGCACCATAATAGTCAAATATAGATGGTCTACCAGCTGCTGCCTGTTTTCTTAATATTTCAAATTGCTGTGAAAATATGGCTGACCAACATTGATACGTTTGATCTTTACCTAAAATAGGTGCGCCATTAGCGGTACCATTTTCTTGATCAAGCTGATGGGCAAACTCATGAATAACCACGTTGTGTCCATCATTAGGTAATTGCGCCCCATGTACGCTATCTTCCCAAGATAAGACTATCTTACCGAAGTTCCAAGACTCACCGGCTAAGGCTATTTTTGTTGTTGACTGGGTACCATCTGCACTCCTTTGGTTTTGCTCTTTAATAAAAGCACTTGGGTAAACCAAAATTGTCTTTAATTTAGGATAATAGTCCGTTTTTCTATTAAGAAGTAACAAACAAGCTTGAGCTGCGATAGTAATCTTTATTTCGTCGTTTATTTTTATACCATTGCAGCCAATAAAGTTTTTCTCTGCGATAAATACCTGAATATGTTGTTTAAGTTGTAACTGTAAATCAGTTGGCATCTGCTGAAAATATGGCATACGTTGTTGGATTATTTTTCGCCATTCTTTTTTGAAAGGCAAGGCTCTAATATTGTCACGTTTATACTCACGCCAGTGCGGCTTTGCTATTAAATAGCCAATAATGACAATACCAATAAGTAGAAGAAGTAGAATAATCAAAAATAAAACCCTGAGTTTAATAATATAAGCCTTACTTATATCTTGGTACTAATAATAGGCTTTTCAAGTTATATACCCAAGCCACCTCAAAATGCAGGATTCAGCTGGAATTAGAAACGCCTTGATCATGAATTGATCAGCCGTCCTGAAACGAGCATTTTGAAGTCATTTGGGTATACATATTACTTGATAAAAAGTAAGCGACATGCGGAGTTATTCTTTTATTGTCCGATTAGACGAATTACGAGGAAATTTAGAATCCCTTGTTAATCTATATAAATCAATAAATTAACAAGGGTTCAGTTCATTGAAAATAAGCTGAAAGGTAGGGTTATTGATTATTTAAATGTTGTACTTAACCCGTCGATCAACTCGGCACTTTTATTTACTTCAATACCACAGCTATTAACCTGGGCAGCTAAATCAGCGTTATTTTTTGAGATCCCATCTATAATGAGTATGCTTTGATTTATTTGATTCGCCACAACACTTTGTTCTTCAGTGGCTGTCGCTATTTGAGCGGTCATATCACTTGCTTCATTCACATTATTGATAATATTTTCCATTGCCTGGTTCATTTTTTCGGTATCTTCAGAGCAATTTTCTGCATCGGCCTTACTTGCCAGCATGACCTGACTCCACTGCTTCAATGTAGCTTGTAATGCTTTAACAGAAGTCTCTATTTGAACCGTAGCACCTTGTGTCCTGCTTGCTAAAGTTCTCACTTCATCAGCAACCACGGCAAACCCACGTCCTTGCTCACCCGCTCTAGCCGCCTCAATCGCTGCATTTAACGCGAGTAAATTTGTTTGATCAGCAATTCCTTGAATTTCGGACATAATGACAGATATTTTATCTACATCTTTAACTAAGTCGATAGCACTCTCTGCAGCAACTCCTACTTCATTTGAAAGTGAGATTATTTTAGCTTGAGTTGCTTTTGTTATTTCTATATTTTGACTACATTCATCCTGAATATTGACCATTTTGTCATGAGTGTGTGTGGTATTAACACTAACCTCCTCTATGGTTGCGCTCATTTGATTGATTGCAGTGGCAAACTGCTCAATATGAGAGTTTTCCTCATGTATCCCTTCAAGCATTTTATTAGCAGCCAATTCAAGTTCCGTTGCAACTTTCACTAAACTTCGTCCTGAATCCTTGCTACGCCCTAAAATAGTGTTTATTTTTGCTTTGTATAACTCAGTAGGGTAATTAACTATGCTGGTTAGGCCTTTACCTGAAAATATAAGTCGTGATGGACTATCAAGTGTCTTTTTAGTCAGAGCCGCCAATCGAGGAAAAACAAACAGCTCTTCTGAAAATATTATAAAAATTAAACTTAAGGTGGTCAATAAAATGGCCGTAGAAACTAAAGGTGTTGTATATACAACATTTAATAAACAAGCGATGAGGATAACAATTGCAGTGATGCTACGCTTGAGCAAAGTATTAGCATTAAAATCTTGGCTGGTTTTACCGTTATTTATGGCATCATATAACTGCTGAGCTTTTTGTTTCTGGCTATCTGATGGCCTAGTTCTTACGGATTGGTAGCCCACAACTTTATCGTTTTCATACAGCGGCGTTACGTAAGCATCAACCCAATAAAAGCCGCCGCCTTTACACAGATTTTTAACCATTCCTCGCCAAGACTCTCCACGTTTTAATTTTTGCCATAAGTCAGCAAATGCCTCCTTAGGCATACCGGCATGACGAACAATATTATGATGTTGGCCCACTAACTCAGCAAGGGAATAACCAGAAACGTTACAAAATGCATCATTCGCGTAAGTTATTCTACCATTGAGGTCCGTAATTGAGACAAGTTGTTCTGAATCAGAAAAGGTAATTTCATTGGTTGACGTATGATTCATTAAGTTAGATCCAAAAAGTAAGTTGATAAAGTAGTATGAAATTAAAACAATCAAATTAGATAGTTATAAGGATCGATATTAAGCCTCTTTAGTTGATATAGATCAACAGATAACTGCTTGAAATGCCGACTAAATAAATACGAATGGTTCGTTTTTGTTAATTAGGTTATTGTTTTGTTACCCTAATGTTACTACTAAGGGCTAAGTCTAAAATTTACATATAAAAAAGCCCTACAATTTGCAGGGCTAGCAATGTCCTCATTTATTTCGGAGCTAAAAAACTAGCTAATAGACTTCCGCAATCGCTTCTTCAACTAAGTTAACAAGCTCTTCATAACCGAAAACAACCAAGGGCTTTCCATTAACAAAAAACTGTGGTGTGGCACGCACTTTTAACGTTTGGCCATCTTGCATATCTTGGGCGATGATTTGGGCGACTTTACTACTTTGCCAGTCCCTGTCTAGCTGGTCATGATCTAATGCTAGTGTTTTAATGCCTGCTAATGCTTTTGATGGTTGTGAAACGTGATGTTCAACCCAGCGTTGTTGATTAGCAAATAAAAGTTTTGCGGCCGGCCAAAATTGCCCTTGAATATGAGCCGCTTCTAACATTTTCACAACATCTTCAGAGCCCTGGTGTAAAGGTGCGTAGCGCATTACTACTTTCACTTTTCCCTGATATTTTTTAACCAAATTATTAACAAGTGGATAAAACTGGCTACAGGTTCCGCAAGCCGGATCGAAAAACTCGACAATGGTTACTTTCCCATTTTTACCCCCTTTTTCAGGAGCATTGATGCGTTCTAATGCGGGTAATATTTCGCTAGCTATTGTTGAGGGTTGTTGGCTTTTGTACATGCCAACCGCTGCAATAAATATAATGCCAATAAACGCAGTAACGCCAATAAAAAGGGTTTTATTATTCATGATTAATCCTAGTAAATGTACAAGTTGGTTGTCTATAGAGTGTTCAAGCTGTTAGATTTTTAGCGAGCCATCAAGTATTTAGTCTATTAAATGATTTCTTGGCAAGAAAGAGTAATAGCCCTAAAAGAGAGAATGTGAGTAACGACATCACGGGGATATTTAAAAACCCCAGTAAGTTAAAGTGTATTTCAGAGCAAGGTATTCCTTGCACACAAGGTTGTGCTGCTTCGGGGATAATTTTAGCGACTACTAATACGTGAAATAACGCAACAAACCAACCAAAAACAACTAATGGAGCTGCATAACGTATGACCTTTATATCAAACGGGAAGAGCGCAAAAGGCAGCATAATCACTAAAGGGTATAGTGCAATACGTTGATACCAACACAATACACAAACAGGTAATTGCACTATTTCGCTAAAAAACAAACTAATCAAAGTACCACTTGTGACCAATATCCATGCGAGAAAAAGTAAATTCCAACTTTGGTTGTTCTCTGCAACTGATGTGTTTTTATTTTTCATTTTCCGTTATCTGTCCAATATAAATGTAAGCCAAGTAATACTAATTTTTGTGCATTAATTACGAAATCAATTCCTATTGCAGCTAATACAACGAATGCGTTGAGTATAATAACAACTTTGATGGCGGTTATCAGTACGATTTATAACGCTTTTCAGGCAATTACCGCTAAGTTTGTTTTAAGTCAGGAAAGTAATTTGTTTAGCTATTTTGTCGGAGTTAGTGGTGCATTTAAGTCATCAATACTAAGGTATTCGATAAGGCTGATAGCTTTTATTCTGGGTATTGGACGATTACCATGATTCTAAAACATCGCGTTATCTACATAGATAAGCTGCGCAAATATGGCATCAACAGCTGCTAGATAAAACGTCTTATTTATATTTCCGTAATTATCAAACTCAGTGTGATAGTTTTTATGTGTACCGACACCAAAATATATAAAAGGGATACCTGCTTTGCTAAATACACCATGATCACTTGCCATAAGCCAGTTATTTCTTTTTACCTTTGAACCCATAGTTCTAGTACCCCTAAAGCCATGGGTTAAATGAATGACTGAATTTTTATTTAAATGACTTTGCAGTTTAGAAAAATCAGTAAGGCTTTGAGTAGAGAGTATCCGTGAAAGGTTTTTACTAATAAAGCGCAATTTCTTTGTACGTTTGCTTCCAGAAATCATATCAAGATTTATGTTGAGTTTAACCTTAGACAGTATTATTTTTTGTTGTGAAATAAATGCCTTAGCACCCAATAGATCAACTTCTTCTCCATCAGTAAACAATAAAATAACACTGTGTTTTAACGGGTTTTCCTTTAATATTTGTGCATAATACAGTAATGCTGATGTCCCTGAAGCATTATCATCAGCTCCGTTGTAAACTTTTCTTCCTTTAGTTCCTAAGTGATCATAATGAGCACTGAGTACTATATATTCATCTAAATAATGAGTTCCCTCAATAATGCCAATGATATTAGTGCCCCGTTTTGTCTGAGATAAACCCGAACGATTGAAAGTATGGCGGTATTGATTATTAAATGCAGTTACATCTAATTGTTTTAGTATTGAGATAAGGTAAGACTGACTTTTAATGCTACCTTGGCTAGCAAACTTTCGGCCTTCAAAGTTATCAGAAGATAAAGTGCCCAAATGCTCAAGCACTGTTAACTTATCTTCTCTCTGTGTTATTGAAGTTAAAAGCTTAGTTGTACCCCACGCCGTTGTTATGTGAAAACATGTTATGAGTATTAGGAGTGCTTTACTGCAAGTAATTTTCAATGGTGCACTGTCTCTTGGTATTTAAGGAAGTTTAACTTGGCAATATATTGTTTTTTGGTATTTTTTGCTCTCGTCAATACTACCGCTTTCTTCATGGCTTTTTTGGATAACTTTAACTTACCTTGCTTGTAGTATACTTTAGCTAATCCAAAGTAAAATTCATGTTGTTCATCATTAAGTTGAATGGCTTTTTTATAATGTTGTATCGCGTGCTGATAAGACTGTCTATAAAATGCTTCATTAGCCAATAAAGCGTGGTAATAAGGGTTGTTTACTCTAATTTTATGAATGTAATCTTCAATGGGTAACGCCTCATTCAACCGTCCTTGTTTTTTTAGTAACAAAGCTAAATTCCCCAAGGAAGACAGGCTGTCTTTCTTTAAATTAATTGCATGAATATAGGCTTTTTCAGCCATCTCATAATGACCTGACAATTTATATAATATACCTAAGTTTCCCCAACTTGATGCAAATGAATTATCGGTAAGCGTTGCTTTTTTGAGGTATTGATACGCCAAGGGATAATTCTTATTTACCAAAGCCTCCGCGCCTTTATTATTATAAAACATGGCAATGAGGGTAATGCCGATCAGTTAAGAAAAAGGATTTTTCAAATAGATAAAACGATCCATTGACCGATCTAGCCGATAGTGCAAAATCCGTACTTAGTTTTCTAAGTACGGATTTTTTTATGCAACT
>MAAB01001335.1_pt1 | contig 58961 bp, 37 predicted proteins | sample 1115991 | NCBI WGS metagenome assembly MAAB01 (sample SAMN04961124, study PRJNA320927) | seawater metagenome | isolation source: sample BD02T18 sea water enriched with oil for 18 days | place: USA:Gulf of Mexico | collected 2013-07-27 | reverse complement strand
ATTAATGCCATGAACAGTTATGGCATAGGATAATCGCTATATGTACCTGCTTATATTGCTAATCAACGGTTTTAGGTTTCGGCGGAACTGATGCATTTATAGAAGTATCAATAATGCTTCCTACTTGTGGCCCCATACCCAATGCTGCTACTTTTAAGTCAACATCAATAAGAATTGTTTCGAGATAAATAAGGAAAGCGAGAAATTTTTCACAATTTCTAAAATAGTAATTTAAACCATAAACAAATTCATGGGTTTCGTCACATGACGAGAATATAGGCTGGTTAGTTGGCTGCGCTAGTTTGTTAAAAGTAGGTTGAAGTGTAGCCTTTATTTCAGTTAATTTATTAACATAAGAGGCTACTTTAGTCGCCACTCGGTATCCTCGTTTAGTGATGTCTGTAGATTTAAGTAAATCTTCAAACTCAGCTATAGCTTCATTACGCGCGCCATTGCCTTCTTGTGTTAACTCAAAGGCTTGACCTGTTCTTTTGAGAACAGAATGACGAGTTAACCTGTTCTTAACGGTTAAAGCAAATTCTGAAAAAACAACGCCTGCAGCGCCATAACCTCCTTTGGTTGCAGCAAACCCCGCTATTTCACCAGCACTTCGTGCAGCCGCATCTGTTGCCATGTAGGCTGTTTTTGTAACGGCTTGGTATGCTGCAGTTGCTTCTGTTGAGCCTTGGGCTAAACGCATGCCCCATACATTAATTTCATCATTCGCCGTCTTTTCCATTTTACGGTTATTATCATCCGCATTTGCCTGAATCATCTGAAGGTTAGCCAATAATGCATTGCTATTTGATATATGTGAACTTCTACCTGTCATTTGGCGTAATAACCCATCGCCTGGCCCACCTTTAACTTCAAATGAAGCTTGAGTTCTTTGACCATTACTTGAAGATTTAGCCATCCTTTCAAATTCTTTTAAACGTGACTTAACTTGCTTATCTGACATGCCATAACAGTTTTTACAGTGTTGGTGTTGACCAGTAAAGTCTACTTGTTTAAGTACATGAATATACGCTAGCTCACACATATCAACCACACCATCACGCTCTTTGATGGCGACTTCATCGATTAAAGTACGGGTATAATTAAACAATATTTGCGAATAAAAGCGTAGTTCATACAGTCGATCGCTAAGCTCGTGATCCGTTGCTGCTTTACCCGTAGCACTAAACATAGTTTGTTCGGTTTTATAAATTCGACGCCCAAGACGAGTATTTTTCATAGCTGAACGCATTGATGTTAAAGAGTGTCTAGCTCCTGTAGCTACGCCACTAACCCCGCCTTCCAACTGTGTCGCTCTGCGATGTACACGGGTCCATTTTTTTAATACTTTAGAAATTCCAGGTACCAACATAGCAGGATCATCAATGGATGAAACACCTGTCATGTCTTCCGAAATACCGCCTTTGAATTTTTTACTTTTGCCTTGATACCACATTTCGGTACCACCTTTGGCCAGTACATAGGTAAGTACAATTGAAACGGCGGGTGCAATACCGAAGGTTACGGCAGAGGCAGCAATACCCGCGGCTAAGGCAACTGAACCGGCAACAGCGGCGGCAGTTGAAATCATAAAGGAACCACCAGCGACGGTGGCAATTCTTGCTAAAGGTCCGTCGGCTTTATAATTTTTAAAGGCAACACTTGTTTTGTTGGAATATGCTTTTTTCTTAGCATCTTTAATTAAATTCGTTGCTCTTTTTTTGTAATCTTGGTCAAATTTCACAAAATGATCCTTTTTAAAACCGTTGTTCTTCTAAAATCAAGTTTATATAACAGCACGTATAGCCTTACTCAACAGCTTTCAATAAGTTGTAAATAAAAGAGGTTACACAAAATCTGTTACAGGCTCGATTAATCTATTGCAAGCTCCAAATAATCCATTACTTCGTCCCTACTCTTCTGAACCATACCTTCCATTTTATTTAGATCAGTTTCTAACTCTGTCAATGCACCTATTAGCGCTTTTACCAAATGAACTTCTTTATCAATATAATACTCTGTTTCTGCAATTTTTCTTAAAGCCAAATGTGCCTTCTCCATTTGTTTATCTGCATCTGGAGACATTCCTTGACCTAATTGACCTGATTCAGTTTTACTATATGACATATCAGGAGCAGCTTTCATCAATTCTTTAACTGCTGGTGATACACTTCTTGCCGCATCTTTCATCTTCACTAAATTTCTATCTATTACTTGAAAAGCATTGGAACCCAATTTTTTGACATCTTCTTTAATTTTTTTTCTCATTTGCTCTTGTGCATTAATTGGTTTGTTCTTAAGTTTTGGCTTGATTTCAGCGCTGTACAACTCCTTTCCTTTAGACAATGTGAAGTCTGCAAACATGCCAATTGTTGCACCAAGCCCTGGTGCCAATCCAGCAAAATCTAAAGTACCAAGTATGATCTTTTTGGGTGCATTTCGAGCCGCTTTTCGTAACCCCTTATTTTGACCAAAAACCTTACTTTTATTCCCATATTTAATTCCGCGCCAGATTGAGCCTTTACTTCGTTTAGATGTCTCTACAACCACATCATCCCACATTTTATTTATATCTTCTTTTTGCATTTTTAATTCATCCCTTATTATTATTAAAAATAAAGGGGGTCAGAATAAAGTTAAATCATTCCCCCGTGTATTCCCTTTCTAAATTAAAATCCACAAACATCATGAGCGCTTTTTCAAGCCCTGCTTAATGACTCAACTCATAAGTGAACTCACCATCTTTTGCATTTACTTCGACTTTACTTATTGGTGAACCTTCCAACATATGAGTCAAAAATTTATTACTAATTTCAGGTAACAAGGTATTGGTGAGAATTGAATCTATCATTCGACCACCACTTTCTAATTCAGTACAGCGACTGACCACTAAATCAACCACTGCATCGTTATAAACAAACTCGATGCCTTGGCCTGTTTCAACACGGTCTTTAATTCTATTCAATTGCAAGCGTGTGATTGATTTGATCATATTGTCTGATAATGGGTAGTATGGAATCGTGACAATTCGACCTAATAATGCTGCAGGAAAAACGCCTAATTGCGGCTCACGTAAGGCTTTAGCAATACCGTCTGGCTCTGGCATTAACTCGGGGTCTTTACACATATTCATGATCAAATCACTACCCACGTTAGAGGTAAGTAGAATAAGGGTATTTTTAAAGTCGATCATGCGTCCTTCACCGTCTTCCATCACGCCTTTATCGAATACTTGAAAGAATATTTCATGCACATCGGAGTGCGCTTTCTCAACTTCATCGAGTAATACGACTGAGTAAGGTTTACGACGCACTGCTTCTGTTAAAATGCCGCCTTCACCATAACCAACATAACCTGGAGGAGCACCTTTAAGTGTAGATACCGTATGAGCTTCTTGGAACTCACTCATGTTAATGGTAATGACGTTTTGTTCGCCTCCGTATAATGCTTCTGCTAACGCTAGTGCCGTTTCAGTTTTACCTGTACCCGATGGTCCACATAACATAAACACACCGATAGGCTTATTAGGATTATCTAAACCAGCACGCGAAGTTTGAATGCGTTTAGCGATCATCTCCATACCATGGTCTTGACCTATTACGCGTTTCTTCATGATGTCGGCTAAGTTCAATACTGTATTGATTTCATCATTAACCATTTTACCAACCGGTACGCCAGTCCAGTCAGCAACAACTGATGCTACGGCTTGTTCGTCACAAGCGGGTAATATCAATGGAGACTCACCTTGCAGTTCGGTTAATTTAGTATGGTGTGTGTCTAGCTCAGTTTTTGCTTCGGTAATTGCTTCGGAGTTATCAATGGTTTCAATGTCGTCATCTAAGGCTGAGGCTTTTTGTTCCGTCAGTAAATCACGTAATTTACGTCTTGCAGCTAATACGGAATCAACCACTTCTTTTTCTTGTTGCCATTTTTCATTTAGCTCTTGTTCTTTATCTTTTTCAAATGTTAAACACTCAACAATATCATCCATACGTTTTTGGTTTACTACACCTATCGCGGCTTCTTTATCAAGTACGTTTTGTTCTACTGTTAAGTTTTCAATGCGCTGTTTGCAATCTTCGAGTTCTGCAGGTGTTGCAAATTGGCTTACGGCAACACGTGCTGCTGCAGTATCTAACAAACTCACTGCTTTATCAGGTAATTGACGTGCCGGAATATAACGATGTGATAGTTTAACGGCTGCTTCTATGGCTTTGTCTAACATTTCAACGTGGTGATGTTTTTCTAACATACCGGCAATGTTACGTAACATTAATATCGCTTTTTCTTCACTTGGCTCTTCAACTTTTACCACTTGGAAACGGCGGGTCAGCGCAGGATCTTTTTCAATATGTTTTTTATATTCTGCCCACGTTGTCGCGCCGATAGTACGTAGTTCACCACGAGCAAGCGCAGGTTTTAATAAGTTGGCAGCATCGCCTGTACCAGCAGCACCACCTGCGCCGACTAAAGTGTGGGTTTCATCAATAAACATTATGATTGGTGTTGGTGAGGCTTTTACTTCTTCAATAACTTGTTTTAAACGGTTTTCAAATTCGCCTTTCATGCTTGCGCCGGCTTGTAATAAGCCAATGTCTAAACAAAGTAGTTTTACGTCTTTTAATGCTGGCGGCACATCACCCTTGTTAATACGGTGTGCAAAACCTTCGACTACCGCTGTTTTACCTACGCCGGCTTCGCCCGTTAATATAGGGTTGTTTTGACGGCGGCGCATTAAAATATCAATTAACTGTCGAATCTCTTCATCACGGCCAATAATAGGGTCCAATTCACCTTTGGCAGCTTGCTCAGTTAAGTTGGTCGTAAACTGATTTAACGCTTCTTGCTTGCCCATGGTTGCTGGCGACATAGCATCACTAGCAGTACCGGGCTCTCCACCACCAATTGCTGAGCCGTCAGTCGCTTGTGTATTATCTTCACAAGAACCTGAAACTATCTCTACAAATTCGTCACCAAATTGTTCTACTTTAATTTTGGCAAACTCTCCCGACATGTTTAATAAGCTATTTTTTAACTCGCGTGTTTTTAACATGCCTAGAATAATGTAACCCGTTCGTACCGTTGAATCACCGTAAACTAAACTGCCATATACCCAAGCACGTTCAATTGAGTCTTCAATTTTACTAGACAAATCGGATATAGAACTTGCTCCGCGTGGTAAAGCATCCAAAGCATTGGTCATGTCTTTTGCTAAAATAGAAGGGTTTATTTCAAAATGCTGAATGATTCTATGTAAATCAGAGTCTTGTAGTTGCACTATTTGTTGAAACCAATGCACTAATTCTACGTAAGGATTACCACGAAGCTTACAAAATACGGTGGCACTTTCTATCGCTTTATAAGCGATAGGATCTAACTTTCCAAATAGGTTAACGCGACTTATCTCAGCCATAATATTCTCTCTTATTAAGTTGTTTTTAACATGCTTTTTTATAGACTAAAATGGGTTCAGACTGCGTTAAGTGGCCAGACTTATCTTGACTCCATGAATTTATTCCAAGCTTTGTCGAGCCTAATCGACATGCTTTTGTTTGATGTGCTTTTAACATTATATTGATTGAAAATTCGTACTCTTGGCCAACTGCTTTTTGGGTTAGTTCAACAATCGTTTTTAAACCATGTTTATTATTGAGTAAACTAATATATTGCGAGTAGTCTAGCGGACCGATATTAATGGAAAAATTAAAGCTACGCTGATAGGTTCGTGCTCCAATTAAACTACTAACACCTAAACTAATGTTATTTTTCCCTAACTGTGTTTGTTCATTTGGTTGTAAATCGTACCAACGCCCTTGAAATTCGTCGATGTTCACTTCGAGATGTAAATACTCTGAAAGAATCTGGCTAAGTGCTTTACCACTACGATTTTTCTGGCTGAATAACCCAGATAAGTACTGATGTATATTTTTGCTTTGATCAAACGTATCTTGACTGCCACTCGACTCACCAGAGAAAGTATTAAGCCGTTTTTTAAAATTGTCGTGTTCAGGTCTATCATGACTTACCGTCGGTTCGGCATCAGCCCATGCACGGTAGAAAAGAGAAATAAAACGATGATTAAATACATCTAAAAACTCTGTGAACGTATTGTCTTTTAATCTATGGTTTCTTTCTATTGCGTATTCAGTAAGGTGTGAAGGTAGAGGACCATTGATGCCTAACATGCCCCAATAACTATTTTTAAGCTTGTATTCTCCACTATTACGATCAAACTTTACCTTAGTAAATGCTGATGAATGAAAATGTAATAAAGGGGTTTGGCCAAAACGAGCAAAATCTTGTTTAGGTGATACTGAATATCCAATACGCGCAGCTAACGGCGCATTGGCATCTAAGTATCTTAATAGCGGTGCGAAGCCTTGCTTATAGAGTGTTTCAGGATCGCTGGCTAAGTCTTCTAAATAGCGCTTCGCAAGCCGATTCGAATTGGCCATCGGTATATCTCCCTGCGATCTGATGAATTAAGAATAAGTTGAGTGAACGAATTTATACTGACGTATTGGGCAAAAAACTGGTCAAGGATCATTCCCAACATAAATGTACTGTTTCCTTCATATGCTAGTTCATCAACCGTTATTTCAATAGCCACACCTCGACCAAAACAAATAGGGCCAGCAAAAGGCAAACGACTAGTAATTTGATAGGTTTTTAAATCAACAATACCATCTACTTGTTTTGTTTGAGCATGGTCTTTCTTGTTCATCATTAACCCAAGTAATGTTTTCAGTTTACTAAGCGCTGATGTAGATTCATCATCTGAAATACCAAGAAAGTTTATCGATAATTGATTAATAAGATCCCAAGCAACATTACCTTCACTTAAAGGGGAGTTTGGACGTGTCGGCTCACCAACACAGCGTACAGAATCACATGGAGCGCCAGTATCAATAGTAAAGTCAGTTTGGCCTTTACCTAATGGCATCATTAAAGGCAAATCACGGTTACAACATAGGGTGTCAACTGAAAGTTGGCGTAAACTATCAGCATAGGGCGCATTTTTTGGATCAACAAGCGAAAGGTAAATCTCTGTACCTATGTAACTAGACCTATGACCAAACTTACGCTGATTCACGTTTAAGTTACGAGCCTCTCTAGACGTTGTGTAATAAGCATTATGTTGATTTTTTTGGGAATCGACACCGCCATACAAAGGTAAAAACTGTGTAGTGGGATCAATACCTGAACTAAAGCCTTTTATATTTTCTATCGTGCAAACTTCAAAGTCTAACGGTCTTAATTTGTCTGGAACTACATGGAAATCATTATTAACTCTTGATACATTTATGCGTTCAGCGCGTTTAGGAAATAAATTAATTGCTGGCGTACAGTGTAATGCAAAGTTATCTGCAGATAATAAATTTTCTAATCGTGAATCATTGTGTTCAAGTAAAAATATTAGTTGAATTTTTTCTTCATTACATTGACTAAGCGTGGCTTGCAAGCTGTCTATAGACAAAAATAAATATCGTTTAGCAAAAGCAAAGTATTCTTTTAATAACCTAAAGCCGTCAAATTGTTTATTGCAATAGGGTAATAATGCATCCGCTTTATCGTAACCGTGAGCGATTATTTTTGTTGATGCTTCTTGTTTACGCCACATGGCCTCACTGCTTTTATATAAACAACCTTGGTAACCCTTAAATAACGTTTCAAATAAGTACAACGGAAAAGACTCTGTACCTCTTATATGTAACATCAAGGAGTCAAGTGACATTTCTGAAAACATAACTCCTGGTGCAGCTTCCAATGTAATTTTTATACCACTTTTAGGTGTAAAGCCAAGTGAGATGTTGTTTGTATACGAGGCAAGTTCTTGTGCATTGATATATTCTGCATGAGTTAGTTTAATTGGCCATAGCGTAACCTCCTGCGAGGTTCTATATTCACAGGCCGTTTGCTCACCTTTACCCAGTAAACTATGAAGCGATGTTTTACGAGGAATAGTTACACCTTCTGTTAAACTCCCTTCTTCAAAATCAGGATTAAATTGTGCTATCAACATCGAAGGTGATGGCTGTAAAAACGTAGGGAAAAGCTGCTCCATTAAGTGTTGAGTGAATTTAGGAAAAGACGCGTCTAACTTTAGATGAATACGTGCGGAGAGAAAGGCGAAACCTTCTAATAAGCGTTCGACATAAGGGTCGGAACAATCAAAGCCGTCTAAACCAAGACGTCCGGCAATTTTAGGGTACTCTTTGGAAAACTCAGCGCCTGTTTCTCGGATGAATTTTAATTCTTGATTATAAAATTCTAAGAATTTTGCTTCCATTTTCTATTAATTCCAATTATTTAACGTAACACTACCATTTTCTATATCAACTTCTGTTTTCAAAAACAGTTGTAAAGGTAGCGGTTGAGCCCAAAGATCACCCGATATTTCAAATGATAAGGTATTACTGTTCATTTCATTTTCAGCGACAGATATTTTAATTTTTAAAGATTTGGGGATAATACGTGGCTCGTAATATTTAATACATTTAACAAGTTCTCGTTCAATGTGTTTTGGGCTAAATACGATACTACTGACACCCGATAGATCAAGAATCCCATAATTAAGTGTTGATTTGGCTACTTCTGGATATTCGCTAAAATCCATATTTGCTGAAGCTGCCACACTATTAAGTAGCCAAGCTAAATCTCTCTGTACCAGAGACTTTAAGCGAGAAACGGAAATAACCCGTTTTTCCCTTGACTCAGAGGCCTTGTCGGGTTCATCGTCTGATAATCGATCAAGTAAAGAAAGCTGTAGCCGCTCTTTTTGAGAAAGTTCTGGCATCAGTCGTGGTTAAGCTTAATTGAATTAACATTAAGTAATGGATATTCTGATTGGTCCGTAACAAATACACGCTGACCATTACCAACATAAAAATGCTCTACAGGCTCTTGCCAGTCACAAGTTCTTGCCAGTAATTGTGCATCATTGGTTTCGGCTGTTATCGGGTAGCGAGTAGGAATAAATACAATTAATTTTCCTTTATTTTTCAACGTCAAGTTGGCTGGACGCCATACTAAGTCACGTAAATCCTCTACAGCCTCAAAATCAATCTCAGAAACATACTCTAGTGGCAACCAGTAATAACCGCCGTTTAGCATTACTTCAATGGAAGGACCAAATCTTACATCACCATCGCTCAGCCATTCAAATGGTTCATCATTAATAGTACCTGAAATAGCTGGCGCTAATTCTGCCCCTTGTAGTAATAGTTTATGTGCTTGTTCAATATCAGTGTTGCTAAAATGTTGATAAGCTTTTACATAGTAGGCAAGCCAATCTGAGGGTTCACCAAAGCAAACAGGTTCTTTATTACCGCTTAGTACTTTTTCCCGTATTTGTTCACAGTCTATCAATTGTTGATAGGTGTTTACCATAGCAAGGGTTGTATCAGAAAGTTCTTTTAAAACATCAAGTTGAGTTGTCGCTCTTTGCCAATCACGATTGATGCAAGAAAGTTGGAATAAAAAGATACGTAAATTTATATTACTGGGATCTTTTTTTATTTCATTAAATAATTGAGCTTTACAAGCAACTAAATCACCTGCTTTCAGAAAACTTTCAGCATTCATGTTTTGGTTTAACCTAAAGTGGTTTTACAGAAAACGAACCAACCTATCTCTGTATGGGATGATCAGGTTGGTTCTTAATTCGTACTATGCAGTTATATTGGCTGCTATATCGAAACCAAATTCAACTTCAGCTTCACCTGAACCATCTTCTTTTTGTGGAACATACTTAACTTTTACTTTGGCAAAGTTCAAAGTGATATTTTCAGTTAATCTGTCTTCACCACCCGAACCTCCTGTTGAGTACGACGTGATCATTACTTTTTCCATTTCAATAATCATATATTCTAATGGTGTTTTACCTGCCTTTCGGACGGTTAACCTTGCTTTAGGTACATGATCACCCGTGGCAATTTTGGCCATCAGTGTTGCTGATGCTTTATCTACCCATTTGGTGACACTGATATCCTGGAAGTTGGCTTTACCAGCACCACCACCTGCACCGGCATGAAAAGTTCCACTTTGGCTCATTCCCCAAGACCACGCAAGAATATCAATTTCTTTGCCATGACTTTTATCTACTGATTCACCGTCAATGCCATCCAATTTTAAAAACATATCAACAGCCATAATTTATTTCCTTTTATTTAGTTAGTTAGTTTATTAGTTAATCTATTGTTTTTCAGAAGGTAGTTTAGATACTAAACGTAATGATGCTGTTAACCCTTCTAGTTGATAATGAGGACGTAAAAAGAACTTGGCACTATAGTAACCAGGACTTCCTTCCACTTCCTCTACAACAACTTCCGCCGCAGACATAGGTTTGCGTGCTTTAGTTTCTTCAGATGAGTTCGCTGGATCTCCGTCAACGTACTGATTCACCCATCCTTGTAACCAACGCTGCATATCATCACGTTCTTTAAATGAACCGACTTTATCTCGTACAATACACTTCAGGTAATGTGCAAAACGACAGGTAGCAAATAAATACGGCAACCTCGCAGCCAACGCCGCGTTTGAAGTAGCATCAGGATCTTCATACTCAGCGGGTTTTTGTAGTGTTTGAGCACCGATAAATGCTGCCATATCACTGTTTTTACGATGAATAAGAGGCATCATGCCACAGGCAGAAAGTTCTGCCTCACGTCGGTCGCTAATAGCAACCTCGGTAGGGCATTTCATGTCTACGCCGCCATCATCACTAGGGAATGTATGGACGGGTAAACCTTGCACATCACCACCTGATTCAATACCACGAATACGAGAACACCAACCATATTCTTTAAATGAACGATTAATATTCACCGCCATTGAATAGGCAGCATTAGTCCACGCATATTTAGAAGAGTCTGCACCTGAAGTGTCTTCTTCAAAATCAAAGGCTTCAACTGGCTCAGTTTTATCACCATAAGGTAAACGAGACAGTACTTTTGGCATAGTCAATGCGATATATTTAGCATCTTCTGTTTCGCGTAATGACCTAAATGATGCAAAGTCCGGCGTAGAGAATACTTTAGTTAAATCCCTCGGGTTGCTCAGCTCACTCCAGTTATCTAATTGTAATAAGCCAGGAGACGCAGCAGTTATAAACGGTGAGTGTGATGCAGCACATACTTTCGACATATTAGTCAGTAAATTTACATCCGCTGGACTATTGTCAAAGTAGTAATCGCCAACAATGGCTCCAAATGGTTCACCGCCAAATTGACCATACTCTTCTTCATAGAATTTCTTGAAAATAGGACTTTGATCCCATGCAGTACCAGCAAATTTTTTCAGATTCTTACCTAGCTCTTTTTTAGAGATATTAAAAATACGAACTTTTAAGTACTCATCTGTCTCAGTGTTATTAACCAAATAATGCAAACCACGCCAAGTACCTTCAAGTGTTTGGTAGTCTTCATGATGTAATATCAGGTTTATTTGCTCTGACATTTTTTTATCAATTTCTGCAATAATTGATTCAATTGAATTAACTGTGTCTTCAGAAATGATGTTTGCATCTTCTAAAGCATAACCGGCAAGGGTATTAACCGCTTTTTCTACTTCGTCTTTAGCACGATCTGATTTCGGCTTAAATTCTTTTTGCAATAACGAAGCAAAACTATCGGTATCAAGATCTTCCCAGGCCGTTTCGGCTTGTTCACTTATTTGTTGTTCATCAGCCATTATTCTTCTCCTGCATCATCTTGTGGTTTTGGTGCTGCACTTAATGTTGCTAATAAAGAAGGGTCAGCCAAGGCTTTAGTAATTAATGCTTCAGCTCCTTCCTTACCATCCATATATGTCACCAAGTTTGCTAATTGTGTTCTAGCTTCAAGTAACTGCTTTAAACCATCGGTTTGTTTAGCTATAGCTTCTGGTGAAAAGTCGTCCATGCTTTCAAAATTCATTTCAACTGATAAATTACCTTCACCTGTTAAGGTATTTGGTACTGAAAGTTGAACTCTAGGCTTAGATGCTTTTAATCGGTCATCAAAATTATCAACATCAACTTCTAAAATTTTACGCTCAGAAATAGGTGCTAAAGGTTCAGCTGGTTTACCACTTAAATCCGCCATTACACCCATTACAAATGGAATTTGTACTTTTTTTTCTGCGCCGTATAATTCAACGTCGTAATCTATTTGTACTCTAGGCGCTCTGTTACGCCCGATAAATTTTTGGCCACTAGACACTTTTCTCTCCTTATTATTTTATTAATAAACCTGTCTAAAAGACTTTGGTTTACCTGTTGGAACCTTTACGTTTATAACTCTATTCGTCTTTACCAAGAATCATCTGACGCGTTACTAGCCGCTGATTCTTGCTGACTATCTTGTTCAACAATGCCTCCCAGCTTTGTTATTTGATCTAAAGCATCAGGCATTATTTCTTTTACAATATCCATAAAGTCCATATGTACCAACTTCTTGGAACGGTTAATTAATACAGGAATAGGACTAGAGGGTTCGTATTCAGTGTAATAGGCACAAATCAAATCAAAACAATGTTCCACATCTTCTCGTGAAGATAATTTAAAATTACCATCTTGAAAGGATAGACCATTCTGAGAATTTTGGGTGTTTGAAGTCACTTTATTTTCACCTGTACTATTCGTTGATGGAGTAGGTTCATCACCTTGAGGTTCAATCGTCTCAACTTTTTTTACATTTCCATACTTTTCTATCGATGCAGCTATATGAGAAAGTGTTTTAATTGTATTGTCAAAATTTACGTTGTAATCGTTACCAGCCTTCGCTATAAACGTATTATTAAGGCTTTTCAGGTGTACAATGCATCGCTCAATAGCTGAAAACATTAATGTTATATCTTCATCGTCGTTTTCTTTAAATACGGCATTTATTTGGGAGATATCTAAATCACCGCTTCCTTTGGAAATTGAGCTGTCAGTGGCCCTTTCGATTGCTCGTAAGGTTACTTTACCAAAAACTTTTGACTGAGCAATGGGGGTGTTTTTAAGTACACTAACGATAAAAGTATTATCAGACAAATGCCCTAATGCTGAAATACGTTCTAAGGGGTCACCATCATCTTCATCTAAAGACGGAAATACTTCATTCCAATATTCATCAACAAGCTGGGCTAAACCATTTAGACATTGTTCAAATTTGACAATACCTTCAGTATTCAATACAGATTGAGCTAATATACTGATAAGTTTTAAATCGCGGGTTTTTTCTAGGTAGGAAAGTGCTTGTTTTTTAACAGTACGCCATTCCGGAGGCTCTGCTGGTACAGTGTTCTGCCCATCAAATCTTTCCGGCGTACCTTCTGATTCAAAAAAGAAATTTTGAAAGCTAGAATCATCTTCTAAATTGCTGCCGCATACTTCACTGACATCAACCGCAGCCGTTATCAGATTATAGTAGTCCATTATGCTAGAACCTTTTTTTAATATTATTAGTATAAAGTAGCATTAGAAGTCTATGATTAAAATGCTCTATTTATTTTATTATTCATTATGATGCTATTTATGATTGTAGTTGATAATTACACCTGGTCAACCATTAATTAACATGCTTTACACATTGTTGATATTTAAAAATATCATTAATTATTCCAACCAGTAAATATATAAGCTAGCATGGAGTGTATAAAAGTGATAGCAACCATTACAATTGAGCCTATTTATGTTTGTATATGAACCGTTGAATTAAGTAATGAGTAAGGTTTAATCTAGGTAAATTAAAGGATATAAAAATGCCCGCACCGAAATGTTTGCTTGCCATATCAACCCCTTTAGGCGAAGACGTTCTATTATTACGCACAGCTCAAGTGCACGAAGAACTTGGTCGTCCATTTTCTATTGACGCAGAATTAATTAGTGATGATGAAGATATTTTATTAGACAATCTTTTGGGGAAAAACGTTACTATTAGCTTAGAAACAGATGAAGAGACTCGTTATTTTAACGGCATTATTACTGAGTTTTTTCAAAAAGAAAATATAGACCGAAATGCCTGTTATGGTGCAGTGATAAAGCCGTGGTTTTGGTTATTAACGTTAAGTGAAAACTGTCGTATTTTTCAAGAAAAAAGTTACCCTGACATCATTAAATCCGTTTTTGATGACCTAGGTTTTTCGGATTATGAAGATCAGTTAACGGGTACGTATACTCCTCAAGAATATGTCGTTCAATATAATGAAAGTGATTTCAATTTTGTTTCAAGAATAATGGAACAAGAAGGTATTTATTATTACTTTTCTCACACCGATAGTAAGCATGCGTTAGTGATGATTGATGATAATTCAGTGTTACCTGACAATGGAGAGGTTCCTTATAATGATATCGAAGACGGTGGTTATGATGAAGACCTAGAAGGTATTAAAAAATGGGAAAATTATAGGAAATTACGTACCGGCGGGGTTAGTTTAACGGATTTTGATTTTACTACACCTTCAAAAAAACTTGATGCCGTAACTGCCGATCCTAAAACTGGCTCTATTTCTGCGTTGCAAAAATTTAGTTACCCCGGTAAATATTCAGAGCGAGCCAAGGGTACGGACTACACCAGAATATTAATGGAAAAAGAGAATGTAGAGTACGAAGAAAAAGCCTGTGAAGGTAACTTTAGAACTTTATTTTCTGGCAGTCAGTTTACTTTAGTCGATCATCATCGTGATGACCAAAATGGAAGCTATTTGGTCACTAAATTCACTTGTACACTTAAGTCGGATGCGTATATTTCTAGTTCAAATGAGGAAAACACGGAGCTTTATAGCTGTAAATTTATCGCAATATCTTCAAACGTAGTTTATCGCCCTCAAATAACAACGACTAAACCTAAAATGACTGGCCCACAAACCGCAATGGTGGTTGGTAAAAGCGGCGAAGAAATCTGGACAGATAAATATGGCCGAGTAAAAGTACTATTTCACTGGGATAGAGTTGGTGAAGGTGATGAAAAGAGCTCTTGCTGGATCCGTGTTTCACAGTCATGGGCAGGAAAAAGTTGGGGATCAATACAGATACCTCGTATTGGACAAGAAGTGCTCATTGATTTTTTACATGGTGATCCTGACCAACCTATTATTATAGGTAGCGTATATAACGGTAGTTCCATGCCTCCTTTTACATTGCCAGCCAATGCCACTATGTCGGGTGTTAAATCTAGATCAAGCAAAGGCGGTGGAGGCTTTAATGAATTTAGCCTCGAAGATAAAAAAGGCGAAGAAAAAATATTCATTCATGGTGAAAAAGATCAAACAATAGAGATTAAAAATGATTGTAATGAAACCATTGGTAATGATCGCCAATTAACAGTTAAAAATGATCAAATAGAGCTGATTGAAAATAACCGAACTGAAGAAGTAAAGGCTGACCATACTGAAAAAATTGGTAAAGACCGAACATTGGATATTGTTGGTAAAGAAGAGAAAACGGTAGAATCGACTTTATCTCTTACGGTTACAGGCGATGTAACCGAGGTTTTTAAAGCAAATTATTCAATGGACGTAACTGATGACATTGATGTTAAAGGAACTAATATATCTATAGAGGCAACCACTGAGATTACACTTACAGTAGGTGGTTCTTCAATCAAGATTGATGCTAGTGGCATAACTATCGAAACAAGTGGCATGGCGGAAGTTAAAGCCGGTGGTATTACTACTGTTAAAGGTAGTATGGTGAATATTAATTAACGTAAATTGCTTCGTTTTAGTTTGCTATAAAGAGAGCAAATATCACAGATTTTCATATAAGGATTTATATGGCTGTACAAGTAAATATGGGTGCCAGTTTAATGTGTACTATGGGTATGACTCCTAGTTCATTGATTGTACTCCCTAAAAATAAAGTCATTGCTGAAAAAACACCTGCAGCCAATATAATGGACAATATTCCTATAGTAAATATCCCTCCTTTTGGAATGTGTAAATCACCCGCTAACCCTACTGTAGCGGCTGCGACAACGGCTGCATTAGGCGTGCTCACACCAATGCCTTGTTTGCCTGTTATTCCTGCTCCTTGGGCTCCTGGTTCTGCTACGGTGATGATTGCCAACTTTCCTGCTTTGAATAACAGTAGTAAATGCATGTGTACGTGGGCTGGTACAATATCTATTACAAATCCAGGCTGTACTGTTGTGAATGTCCCCTAATGTTTAGTACTTTTAATAGATAAAAAAAGAGAAAGAATAAAAAAAACCTTAGCAATGAGATTTCTTGCTAAGGTTTTATATTTTTTCTGGTCTAAAATTATTGATTAAGTAACCCATAAACACCAATTGAATAAGCGCGTTTTGCCTTAGCACCTAATAACGAATTAACATGTATACTGTCACCTAACATCAATGGTTTATCAGAATAACGACTATCCGCAGTTCCTTCACTGTAGCCTACACCTATACTTTTACTAAACTCGTAAGCAATAGCATCACCTTTTTGAACACTGACAGAGTCAACAAATTGATGTCGGTTCTGACCTACTAAGTTCATTCTTATTGGTTTGCTTTCCCATACAACAACAAGTTTACTTTCGATGTAACGGAGTACTTTCACTTTTACAGTAGAAGGTTTAACAACATAGGCGCCAACGCTAGTTAATACACCTGAGCTGTTAATTCGGTTGTGTAAATCAACAATGGTCTTGGGAGTATCATCAACATTCTTTCGTGGAACCAGTTCCCCACCAATGTAATCTAACAAACCTCCTTCAACTAAAAATTTCTTCAGGCCGGTAATTTCTCGTTGTACAAATTGACGAACTTGATTTCTAAGTACTGAAGATTCTTTTACTCTTGAGTTTTTCTCTGTATCAAGAGCCGAAACCACATTGCTTAATTTAGCAATTTCTATCTTTTGTATTCTATTTTCGATTTCTAGAGCATCGTTTTTTTCTTGGGTAGCTTTAACCTGACTTTCAAGATTTGATATAACATCTTTTGTACTACCCTTATTGCTGGTGGAACCACATCCTATTAAAAATGTTGTGCATACTATTATACTGATAACTGAACGCATATATTTCTCCGTGTTGTGATTATGTTTACATCTTATTTATATTTTCATTGATTAATTTTCAATTGAAAATTTCTGAGTTGATATTGTCTCGTCTTTTAACACGAAATCTAGGTAATAACCTCCTTCAACAAAACCTGATACTGGACGTGATATTTTAAAAAATTTCACCCCTTTATTCTGAATGATAATTACAGGTGTAGTACTGAGTTTATCATTTCTTGAACCGGCATATAATATGGCTTGCAGTACTGTGGTTTTCTTACCGAAATTAAAATATCCAAAACCAATATAAATAGTACGTTCTGCCTCTAATTTTGCATTGCTTTGTTCGGTCATCTCCGAGAAATCTTCTCCTTTAATTATCACGCTCGATATTCTCGGTTTTTGTGATGCTTTATATTGATTTATTGCGGTATTTAATTTTAGTTGCTGTGGTTTAATAAGCTTACTATCAGGAAAGAGCTCATAAACAAAATCAATTGTTTTTTGCGCTTCAATAAATTTTTTCGCTGATATTTGTGAAGGTATTGTCGATAGCAAATTTTGTTCAATGTTAGTTATAGCATTTAACGCTATTTTATTATTCGCTTCATAGTTCAATACGCTTTGATACTGAGATAAAGCGCTATTTTCAGAAGGCGGCACTAGGTTACCAGCTTTTTCTTGTATTGAAGCACTTAACAACAATTTTTGAATTTGTTCCTGAATAACTTTAGCACGGTCTCTTTCTTTACGTTGTTGATTGATATTATCACGCAGTGTCAAAAATTTAGCTGAAGATTCAGGATGAATAGTTTCACCAACATCAACGTGTTTTAATGCGTCTTGATATTGCTTGTTTTTAAGTAATTCACTCGCAGTTCTATGGTATTTGTCACTAATGTTCACAATACCTTTTTGGGCATCTTCATTGTCAGGAGCAATCTTTAACACTTCTTTATATAAAGCGTGGGCATTATTGCTGTTATCACCCGATAAGTTATTGTTACTGAATTGAGATTCTGCTTGAGAAAGCAATTCTGTGACTTGAGTGAGTGTATTAATTCGCGTTTTTATTGATAATATATGCGCTGTATTTTCTAACTCAGGAAAAGATCGGAGCTTTTTCTGTAACGTTTGGGTTGCTAGTGTTAACTTCTCGTTGAGAATATGTTCTTCTATTATTTTAAGGTAAATGCTTTTAATGTTTTCTAAACCGTATACTACCTTAGGGTGGTCGTTTTCGAGTAACGAGATGAGTTGATATGTTTGGTATAATTCATCAATTACGTCGTTATCGGTAGCGAGCTGCTGCTCTTGTACATTGGCCTTATCTAATAAAGCGGCCAATTTGGATTGAATAAGTAACTCTTCTTTTTCTTTCGTGATTAATTTTTCTGCTTCTAGTTTTTTATTATCTTGCAATTGCTGTTCTATTAACTGCGTAGATTTTAATAAAGCATTCAGCTTTGCATCACTTTCTTTTTTCGCGGCTTTTTCATCAGATGATGAAGACATTAGGCTTGCAACAAATGAATCAGCCCCTCGACTCAAATAATCACCCACCCCGATGATCAATAGAACAATAGAAAATATTGATATTAAAAGCACTATCTGAGATTTTTTGCTTCTTTGGGCTGAACCAGGAGGAGCAATATTAACTATTTTTGTTGCATCATCTTCATTAGTTTCACGAAGACTATTGCGTTGGACTTCAGTTAGCCCTGAATTTGATATTGGACTTGATACATTATAATTAATATTATCACCACTATCCCGGTGGCCTTCTTTAGTAAATTCGGCATTAATTAATTCTAATTGGCTATCTGGAATATCATTTAGCTCTTTTATAATATCTTCGCCATTTTGATATCGGTCATCTGGCAACTTGGCCATCAACTTATCTATAATGGGCTGGAATACTGTTTGTAAATATTCTGGAAGTTTTGGAATAGGGTCGGTTAAATGCATTATGCCAACGGCAACTGCTGAATCTCCTTGGTAAGGAAGCTGCCCTGTTAATACTTGAAAAAATACTACGCCTAAACTGTATATATCTGAGCGCCAATCAACTTCTTTTCCTTTGGCTTGTTCAGGACTCATATAATAAGGGGTCCCAATAGCAGTTCCTGTTTGTGTCATTTCACTTATGCTATCGAAAGCTTTTGCAATGCCAAAGTCCATCAGCACCGCTCTACCATCTTCACTATTAATCATGATATTTTCAGGCTTTATGTCGCGGTGAACATAACCTTTTCTACCAGCATAATCTAATGCCAACGCAACTTCTTTTATGACTTTGATTAGATGGAATAAAGATATACTGGTCAACTTATCTTTTAGATCAACTCCTTTGATATATTCCATTGATAGATAGTGATGGTTATTTATTACTCCCACATCGTACACAGTAACGATATTAGGGTGAACTAAACGACTTACAATTTTTGCTTCTTGTAAAAAGCGGTCTCTAAAATTAGGATCTGAAGATAGCTGTTCAGCCATTACTTTAATAGCGACTTCTCTTTCAAAGCTTTCCTGAATCGCTAAGTAGACTGCCGCCATGCCGCCATGACCAAGGATCCCTTTGATTTGATAGCCATCTATTTGAATTGAATTACTATCCATTTTAATTTTTCAGGTCTCTATAAAAGGGGTTAAATTCTAATTGTTTTTAACGCCGGCAGATAATGTAAAGATGTATAATAAGACTAATCTAATTAAAGTTTATACCCAAGTAATTTATTTATTTATTTATTTTTCCGTTAATTACTTGTTAACTTAATTAACTTGAATTAACTTTAATTAATATCTTGCTTGTATAATAATGGTATTTAACTTAGATTTTATGCAAGTTATTTATATCAATAATAAGGAATGGTTTGTATTTATGGCATATTTGCATCTAAAGCTTGTATCGGAAAGTGCTACAGATCAAAATTCTAGTTGTCGTTTTACCCATCAAGGTGGTTCAATCGGTCGGTCTAATGACTGTGATTGGACGCTTATAGATACCGATAGATATATATCAAATAAACACTTAGTTATTACTTTTCAAAACCAAAATTTCGTCTTAACTGATGTTAGTAGCAATGGAGTATTTATTAACAGTGCTGCTGTTCCTCTTGGTAAAAATAACGAACACGTTTTAAAGCTTTCAGACAGCATTGATATTGGTAAATTTAGCATTCAAGTTGAACGGATAGAAAACGATGATAGTACAGGTCACTTACCTGATTCTTCAGGGGCTGATGCTGATAGTGGCTTGTTAGGATTGGTGATGGGAGGAGACGCTGCAGCTTCTAATAGTGATAACCCAGAGCAACTATTAAAAATACCTGAAAATCCTCAGTATACGCCTAATAGACCAGCAGATGATGGGCTTGGTTTAAATGACATTTTATCTGGATCTGCTAACCCAGAATTAGAAAGTCGTTCCACATCAAATCAATCGAACCAGCAAGCGGACGTTTCTTCAATTGAATCAACACCATTTTCTTCCCCTCAGCAAACATATACGCCTCCTGAAGCTGCTCAACATTATGTAGCTAACGATACTAGTATCCCTGAAGATTGGGAACTATCAGGGATAATGCCTGCGATTTCAGATTATAAAGCTCCCAGTGAAAATAAAAATATTGATGAAGTAACACCAACGACTACTCCAGATCCGGTAATTCCGCCTTCGACAAACATTGAAATACCGAAAGAGCCATTCGTGCCCGAGAGTGTGCAGAAAAACATTATTACTGAAGACTTAACACCTCCACTAACTGAAACACCTGTAATCATACCTTCTACCAATGCAGAAGTGCCGAATGAACCAGCAGTACAAGCAACGATTATGGAAAATCAATCACAGGAACGTAAACCTTGCTCTTCTGAGCCTAGTACGAATAGTCATTCAAAGGCTTCAGCTAATAATCCTACAATAGATGTTAGTAACACCCCATCTGATAATAGCAATACATACAATACTTTAGATAAACAACAACCCTCGATTTCTCCTGAAGACAATACGTTGAAAAGTAAAGATGATGTATTCTTGAACACTTTATATAACAAACTAGGGTTGCCAAAAGAATATATATCAAGCATTGACCATGATACGTTTGCAGATGACATTGTGACTATTTTGCTATCAACAACTAAAGGGTTGATGTCGCTATTAAATAGCCGCACTGCGTTTAAACAAGAATCACGGCTCTCGTTAACGTCGGTACAACCACGGTCAAATAATCCAATAAAATTTTCAATTGATCCCGTAGACACGCTAGAGATGCTATTGTTAAAGAAGAAAAAAGGGTATAAGTCGACCAAAGACGCATATGATGAAGCCGTTGATGATATTCAATTACACCAGATGGCTTTTTTGTCAGGCTTACAAGCGACATTAATAGGTGTTATGGAACAATTAGATCCAAAGTCTATTGAAGAGCAGGTAAATATAAGTGGCAAAAGCTTTATGGGGCTTAACTCTAGCACTAAATGTTGGCAGCTTTATAAAGAAAAACAACAAGTAATGCTTAAATCGGTTACTGAGAATCTAAATGAGGTGCTCAGCAACTATTTTTCTGAGGCTTACCAAGCACAAATTAATAGTTTTAAGAATAAAAAATAAAAAGGAAAGAGTCATGTTAAATTTTTTAAAAAAAATAGCCATTGTTTATATGTGTATTTTTTTGACTGCGTGTGGCAGCACCTCTGAGAATAATATTGATTTTAGTTATGTCATTAGCGCATCAAAAGATATTAACCCTGACATTCAAGGAAAAGCTTCGTCAGTAATTGTACGTATTTATCAACTCAGTAATAAAATTAATTTTGAAAATGCTACCTATGATGAACTTTTTGAAAGTAAACATAATGCACTAGGAACAGAATTTATAACACTGAATGAATATTTAGTTGACCCTGATAGCAAAAAAGAAATTGATTTGAGAATATCAGAAAACACTAAGTATATTGGTGTTGTAGTAGGCTACCGTAGCACTGATATGGTGACATGGCGTACATTCATGGAAGTTCCAGAGGGAAGTTTCTGGAAAAGTTCAGGCTTAGAGATTAAAGTTGAGAAGTTATCCGTTCGCGTAATAGAAATTTAAATTTTGATAGAGAATTAAAGAAGGGAACGTTTGTATGACATGGGAAAAAAGAGTGGTTTGGTCTGAAGGGATGATGTTACAACCACAGCATTTTCAACAGCAATCTCGATACCACGAATCTCAACTTCGAAATAGTATTGCTTTTTGTCGACCTCATTGTTTTGGAATTTCCTCTATTGAAATTGATAAATCTCATTTGAAAAATGGCAAATTGTGCCTATCTGCAGGAGAAGGTATTTTACCAGACGGCAGCTATTTTCACTTTCCTGATATAGACAACATTCCTGCCGCTATAGATGTCAATGAAGACTTATTAAATTCGACAATATATTTGGCCCTAACAATTAGGCGTAATGGCAATACAGAAACCTTTAGAGATAATAGTGTTCAAAGTCGTTTTGATATTGTAGAACATGATGCTAGAGATGTTTCGGGTACCTCCTCATCCCAGCAAGCCATTGAAGTATGTGGTTTTAGCTTTTCTCTACGCACAGACAAAGACGACAATAATGAGTTCAATTGTATTCCGATCGCAATAATTGAAGATGTAAACTTGAGTGGAAACATTACATTAAAAGACAATTTTATACCTCCGCATTTAAATATAAAGAACAACGCATATATTAACGGTTTTTTGAGTGAGTTGGTGAAATTAGCCAAACATAGAATTAATGCCCTCGCGGATCGTGTATCTGTTGCTGGTAAGGCAACAACGACAGAAGTAACTGATTTTTTAATGTTGCAAACGCTTAATAGACATTATCCGTTGTTGGTGAATTTAGATCACACTGAAAAATTATCACCCTATGATTTATACGTAAAATTTATTGAGTTAATTGGTGATATGAGTACTTTCATCAAGCCTGATAAATTAGTTCCTGACTTACCACATTACCAACATGATAGTTTGACGGATGTTTTTTCCATTCTGATTAATGAGCTAAGGCAAGTATTCAGTGTTGTATTAGAACAAAATTCTATCAACATTCCTTTGCAGGTCAAAAAATATGGCATTAGTATAGGTTCCATCTCTGATAGAACCTTATTCTCATCAGCCTCTTTTATTATTGCCGTTAGTGCCGATATATCAACAGATGAAATACGTCAATATTTCCCTCCACAAGTAAAAATAGGGGCCGTTGAACAAATAAAAGAATTAGTGAATATTCAACTACCTGGCATTCAATTAAATAGCTTAGCTGTTGCACCTAGAGAAATTCCATATCAACGTAACTATGTTTATTTTGAATTAATTCAAAGCGGCGAGTATTGGGCTTCTTTGGTAGAGTCTGGAGGAATAGCGTTTCATGTGGGCACCAATTTCCCGGGCTTGTCTATGGAACTTTGGGCTATACGGAGTAGTTAACTATGAATGATGATGACCTATCTAAAACATTAATTATTCCAAATCCCGGCGGGAGAAGAAAGTCAACAGTTGGGTCAGAAACTCCTAGTTCGACTCCTCCTGCATTTACGCCACCTCCGATATCATCAAATACTATTAGCCACCGAGTGTCTCCAGCTTCTGGTCAACTTGAGGGTGAAAATATTATTCTCTCAAGTGCCAGTGATATTCTAATTTTAGCCAGTAATATTCGCTCTTTAGAACCCAACAATAGTATTGAACAGTTAAGACACGATATTGAACAACTAATTACTAAATTTGACGAGCAAATCAACGCAGGAAATTTGACTAAGGAAGTAGCGTTAACTGCTCGTTATTTGATTTGTTGCTTACTTGACGAACTGGTGCTGTCTACTCCATGGGGCTCGGATAGCATTTGGAGCCAACAGACTTTACTTGGTAAATACCATAACGAAACCTCGGGAGGTGAGAAGTTCTTTTTAATTGTAAACAAGTTATTAGAACAGCCTCAGCGAAACATTGATTTAATAGAACTATGTTATGTTTGTTTATCTGCCGGATTTTGCGGGAAGTATCGAGTTTCTAAACAAGGTGAAAGTGAATTACTTCAAATAAGTCAAAGCTTATATCAGCCCATTGAAACATATAGACCAATTGATCGCGATTTATCACCTGCTTGGCAAGGTGCCGGAAAAGCAGATAAAGGGTTTGGCAAAAAACTTCCATTTACTTTAGTCTTTTTGTGTTTCGGTTTTATATTATTAGCCGCTTACATTGGATTTTTATCGAGCTTGAAGGCAAAAGTTGAACCTCTTTATCAAAAAATAGAATCCATTGGTTGGGACGACGTTGTACTTAAAGCCAGTGAAATTCAATCTGACACAATAGACATAAATACGATTGCTGACTCTTTAAAAGTAAAATTAGCTAAGTATGTAGACGATAAAATTATTGCTGTTGATGTGCGTGATGATGCGTTGATTATTAGACTTACGAGTACCAGTCTATTTAAATCTGGTAGCAGTATTATCAACGAAGAGGCTTTGCCTGATGTCAATATATTAGTAAATTCTATTAAAGATTATGCTGATCGTGTTTTGGTTATTGGACACACTGACTCAACGGGAAAGGCCGAATCTAATTGGGTTATTTCTCGAAAAAGAGCTGAAGCTACTGCGAAGTGGTTAGCTAAAAGTAACGTCCAATTAATGAATCCCATTACACGTGGTGTTGCCGACACCGAACCTCTTGTTAAAGACACTGATAGTGACTACAACCGAAGTCTCAATCGTAGAGTCGAACTCATTCTTGTTTTAAAAGGGTAAAGTAAGGAAATGGATAAAATAAAAAAAATCGTCAGCAGTGTTTGGTTTGTTCCTGCAATTTCTATTTTACTATTATCTTTACTGATTTTCTTTGCAGGCCCCTATATTGCGTTTGCAGGTTATTATCCATTAGCAGCGATAAGTAGTCGCATTATTGTAATTATTTCGATTTTGCTTATTTATTTTTTGGTGCAATTAATTAAATACCATCTAAAAGTAAAAAAACAGCAAAAGATGGTAGATGAGATTGTTGAAAACAATGATCTCAATGATGTAATAAATGCAGAATCAGATGAGTTAAAAAAGAAATTCAACCAAGCTTTTTGTTTATTAAAAAACAATAAAAAAGGCCCTAATTCTCTTACTGAACTCCCATGGTATATGATTATTGGTTCTCCCGGGAGCGGTAAAACAACCCTACTTTCTAACTCAGGTTTAAAATTCCCATTATTTAATGAATTTGCTAATCAAGCAGTTAAAGGTGTGGGTGGTACTAAAAATTGTGACTGGTGGATTACTCAAGAAGCAGTATTGTTAGACACTGCAGGTAGGTATACATCTCAAGATAGCCATCAAAAAGCAGATCAATCCGGTTGGAATAACTTTTTAGGCATGATTAAAAAATACCGCCGAAAACCTATAAGCGGTTTATTGGTTAGTTTTAGCATGTCTGACTTAATGACACTGAGCGAGTATGAGCTTAGTCAACAAATCATGCAGATGAAACAAAGGATAGCCGAAGTAAACGATTTTTTTGCCACTAAGTTCCCTGTTTACATTGTTATCACCAAATCAGATATGGTTGCAGGCTTTAGCCAATTTTATGAAACACTTTCCCATAAAGAAAGAGAACAAACATTTGGTATTACCTTTGATAAAAAGGAAAGCCTTGTAGGTGATTTACTCTCTAGATTTTCTCAAGAATTCAAATTATTAACGCAATCTATTACTAGACGTCAATGGCAGCGCATTTCGTTGGAGAGAGATCCAAGTCGAAAATCCATTATTTATAGCTTTAGCGATCAATTTTCTTCTTTACAACCTACGCTTGCAAATATTATCGAAAGTTTATCTAAGCAAGACGATGGCTTAACTACAGGTATTGTTCGTGGGCTATATTTTACGAGTGGCACCCAATATGGCGCGCCAATAGATAGAATTGTTGCAAAAGTATCGCAAGCTTTCGGCTTAAAGAGCACCGCTAAGGCATTGTGGAATAACGATCAACGTAGCTATTTTATCAAAGAATTATTACAGCAAGTTGTATTTCCTGAATCAGAACAGTTTGGTGTTATGACAGGTCATGAAAACCGTAAAAATGTTATAAAAAGAATAATCATGGCAACTGCAGGTGTGGTTACTTTAGCACTTTGTATTGGTCTATTTGTTAGTTATAGCAACAATTCCCGTTATATTTCTGTAAGTGAAGAATCTGTAGACAACTGGAGTGAACAATATGACAACTCTGGTTCAAGTAATGATGTTCGTAATTATATCCCTGCATTAAATGACTTTTCTAATAATATTTCAGCATTAGTAGAACAAAATAACGAACAGTTTTCGGGATTAGGTTTAGCGCAATCAGATACATTAGAAGGTGCATTAACCGCTAGTTATACAGTTTTACTTCCTTATGTTAAAACTCAGGTAGAGCAGCAATTAAGTAATGCAGATAACGCAAATGATAAATATCAGGCATTAAAAGCTTATCTAATGTTAGGCAGCTCAAAAGATAGAGATGATGTTTTTTTAAAATATTGGTTAGATAAGAACTTAAATAATAATTCATTTTTTTCAGAATCAGAGTTTGTTCAGTTATCAGCTCATGCTGAAAATTTAGTGCAAAATAATATGGTTTTTCATGTTATTGACGATAAGCTTATAGCAGATGCACGTATCAGTCTTCAATCACAGCCAGTAGCTGATATTTATTATCAACAGTTCAAGACTGCCCATACAAATAACTCAGCTGAAGTGTTATCTATGGCCCAGCTTGCAGGCACAGATTGGCGAATTGTATTAGAAACAACTAACGATGATATTCTCACGATTTCTCGCATGTTTACACCCGAAGTTTTCTCAACAATCATAGCAAAAGATATTAATGATTATGTGGAGCAATTAAACAACGAATCATGGTTGCTAGGTGAAGGTAATATTATTAATAAAGCTTCTTTAGCGAAGAAAATTGAAGCAGCCTATGCTCGTGATTATGTAAAGAATTGGCAGCAACTTCTTAATTCAATAACAATTAAGAAAAGTAACAATCTCGAAGCGTTAAATTCTGCACTTACGCTTACAAGTAGTGTTGAATCACCTTTATTTTTACTATTAGATACTGCCTCTCAGGCAACTAAGTTAGTTGAAATTGGACCGACATCACAACGCGTAAACTTGTCTATTAAGAGTGATACATCTAATCCACTAAACCTCAATAATATACGGAATAACGACACGCCTGAATACTTTGTAACGTCACAGTTTAATAAACTTCATGAGCTAATGAAGGAAGATAGAAAAACTGTGGTACAGCAAAGAATGTCTGGGATCATTTCAGAGATATCGGTTGCATTGAATCAAACGTACAAAAGTGAGCAAATAAGTAGTGACGACAACACGCTTAACGCATTAGAAGCGTTTGCATATGTGCAAATAGAACCTCTAAACGTTTGGGTTTCACAACTGGCGAATAATATAAAAGGTATAAAAAACCAAACTCATCGATTAAAGTTAGCAAAAATCTGGAAGCAAGATGTATTCGCTCAATGTAATGAAACTATCGCATTTAAGTATCCGTTTGAAAAATCGTCTCAAACCGATGCCAGTTTAAGAGACTTAACTGTCGTCTTTGGCGCATCAGGACCTGTTTATCAATTTTTTAGTGAACATATCGAACCGCTAATTAAAAGCAAAGCTTATCCTTGGCAATGGAAAGTAAATATAGAACAAACCTACGGATTCAATGACGATGTTCTACCTTTTTTTGAAAAAATTAGTCGCGTTAGAGATAGCTTATTTGTGGCTGATAGCAACAGAGCAAAGTTAACTTTATTAATGAAACCCATTTATTTAGATTCACGTCTCGCTAAATTTAAAATGTCTATTCACGGACAACATTTAAGTTACCAATTTGGGCGCCCAACGACCACTACGGTATCGTGGCCACCAGAGAGTTCTAGCGCTAATAGTCAATTCAATTTTGTCCGCCGTGATGGTAGCGAAGTAATAGAAAGTAAATCGGGTTTATTTGCTTTTTTTAGATTGATGGACAAAACAGATATAAATCAGGTTAATGACAATAAAGTAGAAGTGACTTTCTTCAAGAATAATTTTAGAGCAATTTATGAGTTATCAGGAAAAGCAATGGTTAACCCCGTGATTTTCTCAAAACTGTCGAATTTTAGATGTATACCTAAGCTGTAAAGGGAAACTATGAAAGTAGGATTTTTTGGTAAGTTACCTGGCTATGGCGATTTTATACAACGCAATGTATCGCCTGAATTTATTAACCTTTGGGATAACTGGTTACTGAAATCAATTGAAACGTCACGAGAGCAGTTAGCTAATAACTGGCGATCGAGCTATTTTAATAGCCCAATCTGGCGATTTGTTATAGGGAATGGAGCGTTAGGTAATACAACAACCACAGGGTTAATGATGCCTAGCGTTGATAAAAGTGGTCGGTGCTATCCATTTGCAGTGTTCTGCCAGTCGGACGAGCAGATTAACCCCTTTATTTTTGCGCGAAAGACCGAACCATACCATGATAACGGCGAAGAGTTTATTTTGAGTTTATTAGAAAAACAAAGACCCGATCTAGACGGAATTAGTGATGTATTATCTGATATATACAGTGAAGTTAATGAGTCTTTATATAAAAGTATAAGTTCGATGGCCTCATCATCTGTGATGGAGATTGCGTCAATAACAGATATTAAGCTAGATGATTTTGGATCATGTAATGAAACATTATTGGAAACACTATTAGATAGGCAAAATATAGACATTTCGATTTGGTCAATGAGTAGTGTTGTGGGCATAAATTCACAAAAACGATATTTTTCAGGAATACCTCCTGTAGATAATTATTATTCGTTTTTAGTTGGAGCTGAAAATCAATGAATAACTCTTGGTATAGCTATTCAGTAACTGATGTAGGAATGAAACGTTCCGTTAATCAGGATTCTATTTATGCTGACGACATTCAAAATATTTGGGTTGTTGCAGACGGTATGGGTGGGCATAGAGATGGTGATAAGGCGAGTCAGGCGATAGTTAAATTTTTTAAAGACACTGAGTTTAGCAATATAATGTCAGAACGTGTAATGCAAATAGAAAAGAGCATACGCGCACTTAATACTGAACTGCAAAACTATTCTACCGATGAATTAAATGGACAGTTAATCGGATCAACAATGGTAGTTTTTACTGTATGCCAAGGAGTATGCGCTACTATATGGGCTGGTGATTCTCGATGTTATAAAGTAAATAATAATAAGCTAAGCCAAGTCAGTTGGGACCATAGCTATATTGATGAATTATTACGCTCTGGGCATATGGTTGCCGAAGAAGCTGCAACCAGTAAGCTATCGAATGTGATAACTAGGGCCGTTGGAGCTCATGCAGAGCTCTATTTTGACCATGTGATTTCATCTTATTCTGATGATGATACTTTTCTGTTGTGTAGCGATGGTTTAACCAACGAATTATCCGATAAAACGATTAATTATTATGTAGCTCAGCAAGGATGTTCACAACAGAGTATTGACAGCCTACTAAATGAAACACTAGAACATGGCGCCCGTGATAATGTCTCTATAATTTTAATATCCTGTAAACAAAGAAGACCTTCTAATCCTCAAGAAAGTAAACTAATAGAAAATTTCAGCAATAAATTAAATAAGTTAGCTGATTCTCTGTTTAACAAAGAGTTAGAGCTAAACAGTTATTATCAACAGGCAACTAATGTAATTAATCAATCAATATCATCACATCATCAATTTAAAGGCCAAGCGACTCAGGAGCTTCCTGTCATACAGAAAACTCAAGTTATCAATGAAAAACCAACTGCAGAGTTTCCTAAAGTAACTCAACCTGAAACATTCAAAGCTCATCCAAAGGGCAATTATTTTTTATTGTTATCAGTGATAGTTACTCTGTCTATTTTCCTCCTCTATCTGCTATTGAGCGAGTAGTAGACTTATATCTCTTTTGTTTTCAGAAACTTCAATTTGAACTAAACCTAGCGATATTTTTATACTACAGCGAGGGGGTTGCATGAAATCAAATTACGCTTTTACATGGCTGCTTTTAACTAGATAATACTGACCACTGGATTTCAAGCTTCTCATTTCTATAGGTGAGTAGATTACCAAACTGTAAAAAAACAAATTCGCTTTGTGTTGGCCGTAAAAACACATGGTCATCAACATTAATGTCAACCTTACTTGAACCATTAATAATGGCTTGGTTAGTGCTTGTGCCAAATAAACCATTGCCTTGTAAACCTTTAGGCGATTCATACTGTGCCAGCCACTTTCCGCCATAAATAAAGAAAGTTTGCTGCATGTTTTGATCCCACAAAGGAAGGGTATCTTTAGCAAACTCAAGCGCTGGTAATTGTGTTCCTGCCATTTTTTTCAATACTGGGGTGGCTATAAATGCAGCAGGTGTAAATTGATTCAAAGAAGGTATATCAAAATCGACTGGTTTTACTAAACAAGAGCCTGCGCATAACTCATTAGCTACAGTGTTCTCTTTATGTAAAAGTAAACTTGGGCTACCTGCACCATTAAAACAAAGCGATTGAGTTTTATAATTAGGCGCTTGTTGATATAAACGGTCAACAAAAGCTTGATAAATGGCTTGGGATTCTACAAAAGCTTGTTCGGGTGATTTTACAATACTTGGCAGTTTTACAATATGTGGGTCATACCCCATAAAGCCTGAAAATCGTAAATATTGCTGATTTTCGTCAATAACTTTTAATAATGCGTCTAATTCTTCTGCTTGTTGTAAGCCACCTCGGTGTAAACCAACATCAATCTCAATGTTAACTTGTAATAAGGTATTCTGCTGTTGGGCTAATTTGAGATATTGACTTAATCTCTCTTCGTTATCAATTAACCACTGTAATTGAGTCCTAGGGTTAAATAGATTTTCGTTAGGTAATTTTTGATAAAATTTTTCAGCTGCTTTTACTGGCATTGGCTTACCCAGTAGGATGTCTGACTGCGGGTAGTCATTGGCAAGCGAAGTCAAAAAAGGTTGATGAAAAACCATTAACTTTTGGGTATTTGCTTTTTCCATAATGTAGCCCAATAAATCAGGGCTAGGTAGTGATTTTGCAACAATTCGATAATCTACTTTTGGGTTTAACTGCTGTTTTAATATCTCAATGTTTTTATCCAGTAAATCAAGATCAACCACCATACTAGGTACATAATTACCTTGGTTTTTCAGGCTGTTATTTAATTTTGAGAAATAACGGCTGTAAGCCTCTCCATTATCACTAGGTTTTATGGCGAAAGATCCAGCCACTCCTGCAGCCACTCCAGCTAAGATAAATTGACGTCTATTCATTATTTTTCCTAACGTAAACCCAGTACGGTATTAATATGACTATTGGTAAATATGGCTTTGGGATCCATCGCTTGACGTACCTTTAAAAATTCATCAAACATCGGGTAGCTTGCACGTTGCTCTTTCGCTGTTAAAGTATGAATTTTCCCCCAGTGAGGGCGGCCATTATATTTCCAAAAAATAGGCTCTATTGCGGCAAAGTATTTTTTATAGTCTTTATCATGAAAATTATGACAACTAATGGCACAGCTATCACGTTGATAAAAAGGGCTTAGCCAGATGTCATCTGCTTTTATGTAGCGTACTTCCATAGGAAAAATAACATTAATATTTTGTTGTTTAATCACGTTGAGTATTTCACGTAAACACGCCATCCCCTGCTCAGCGGGTACAGAGTATTCCATCTCGTTAAAGCGAATATCACGAAGATTACCAAATATTTCAAAGTTTTTGCCGGTGCGTTCTTCTTTTTCTACCGTTCTTGCACCGGTATTTACGATAAAGCTGCGTAAAAATGGCACGGCATCAACTACTTTTGACAGTGTTTTAAACGTTTCATAAGCATCACCGGTATTTACCTTTTGCATGAGTAGTTCACTTTCGCTAACTTCATCTAAAGTAATAGCTAGGATATAATTTGCATGAGGCAGAGCATACATTTCAAAATGGCGATGGTTGTCACGTAAACTTTCAGCGTTGGCTAAGCCTTCTTCTAAATCCATCATCCATGATGTTTCTTTTAGATAATATTTTTCTTGTGCTTGCATGCGGATCTTGGTGATAACACCTAATGAGCCAATATTAGTGCGTGCAGCATTAAATAGTTCAGCATTTTCATTTCGGCTACAGGTCATTTCTTCACCTAAGCCATTCACTAAGCTCAGTTGGACTACATCGTTTGACATAGCGCCGTAATTCATACCCGTACCGTGGGTAGATGTTGCAATTGCACCTGCAAAAGTTTGAGTGTTAATGTCAGGCATGTTTTTCAGGCTCATGCCGCTTTGCCACAATTCTTCACCAGCAGCAGCTAACACGGTATTTGCCTCGACATCAAACTGTTTAGTGTTGGTATCAATATTGGAAAGACCGTTAAAATAAGCCAGATTCATCAATGATTCTCTGGTCGGCACTAAGCCAGAGAAACTATGACCGGAGCCTACGAGTCGAATATGCTGCTTGGTTGCTTTAACCATAGCAATGAGTTCATCTGAATTTTTCGGAACTAACAACTCATTATGTTCGCATGCTTGGTTTCCTGACCAGTTTTGCCAAGGTTGAACACGCTGGCCATCCTTACCAATTGCGCCTTTAAGCTCTGGCAAAGCAAATTCTGCTTCGTTGTCACTACAACCTGCCAAACTTAATGTACTAGTAGCGCCCACTGCTGCAGCGGCTTTTAATAATGAACGTCGGTTCATTTGAAGTTTGTCAATTTTCATATTATCTCTCGATATGCCTGCGGGTCTTAAGCTAAACAAAGCTGGGCAAGCTGATGTTCTTTAGTCGCGCATTATCCAGCATGAATAACCATATTAATGCGCGAAAATAAATAAAAAATGCCCTACCGGGGTAGGACGAAAGTCGCCTTTGGGGAAGCTAAAAAGTTTGACTAAATTCAATGCCGTACATTAACGGTTTGCCAATGCCTTTGATTTCAGGCGAGCCAAGTTGATCGCCAGGACCACGTACCGGCTGTTGCAAATATTCTTCATCAAGTAGGTTGTTTGCATAGAGTGAAATCTGCCAATCATTCTCGTTTTCATAAGTAATACGTAAATTAGCAATGCCGTAACTATCAACGTTGTTTTCACTGGTTAGCCCTTGTATAGTCGTAGGGTCTACTGGTAATTTATCTACAGAGGTTTGATCTAAAAAGGTTCTTTCATCAAAGTGAGTATAATTGAAGTGAAAGTTGATTTCGCCACTTTCTAACTCATAGAAATAATCTGCCGAAGCAAAAAGTTTATTGGCCGGTGCATTCGGCAGCTCTTTACCAACAATATCAGGGGCTCCTTCTTGCTCAACTTGACTTAACACTTCTGTTTTAATATGGCTATAATTAAGACTTAACATTAAGTTGTCAGTAGCAAGCCAAGAGCTTTCTATTTCAAAACCTTGCCCTGTCACATCGGCATTGATAGTAGATAATTGTGGGATACCGCCTTCATCGACTAACATGCGCGTTTGAAAATTGTCATAGTCATAGTTAAATGCTGATGCATTGAAGCGTAAAGTGTCATCAAGGAAAGTTGATTTTAAACCGACTTCAATATTACTCACATCTTCTTGGTCTATAGCTTTATCTGGATTTGTTGGATTAAAGCCACCCGCTTTATAACCTTCTGTGTAACTTGCGAAAAGCATTGCACTGTCAGTTAACTTGTAATCAACAACAAATCTTGGTGTTACTTGTGACCAAGATCTGCTCGTCTGTACTGGTTGATAATTACCAGATTCATCTAGTATCGGTTGACCATTTTCATCTTTTAAGAAGTTCTGTTTTTGAAAGCGAAAGCCAAAAGGCATTGCCGGAACACCAGGATATGGCATATCGATAGTATTTTGATAATAAGACAACATAGTGAAGTCTTTTTCATCTCTTGACCATCTAACACCAGCGGTAATACTTAAATCTTCAGTTAAGCTATAAGTTGCATCAGCGAATAAACCATAAGAAGTATAATCACCAGTAGTGTCATTATATTCATCCCAAGGTTTGTCTAAATTAAATTGTGCTATTTGCATGGCAACTTGGTTAACGGTTTGACCTGTTGCATTAGCTAACATTTGCAAAGCACCGGGTGCTCTTTGTTTTAATAAACCGGCTATACCAAGACCTGCAGGGGTATCAATAACGCCAGGTACAATTCCTGATGGATGACCTGTTGGTGGTAAACCAGCGTTTAGCAAGGCTAAGTTAACCGCATAAGCGTCAATAGTATTGCTTGATAATTGGGCACTACTCGTTTGAGCGAGCTCTTCTTTGGCATAACTTGCGCCAATAGTCCATTTAAAGCCACCGTCATCAGCTATACCTGATAGTCTAAACTCCTGACTGTAGAAATCCATTTCTTCATCATTTAAGTCATTGAAGTAAACTTTGGAGTGGGCACTACCATCTTCTTCATTGTAGTTGAAAGTTTCATGGGTTTTATAAGCTGTGATTGAGGTGAACTCGGCCCAATCAAAACTTGAATTAATTTCAATAGAACTACCAAATAACTCTCTGCCTTCAATATTATTGAAATCTGTTTCATAAATACCAAACGGATCATTACCCGTGCCTTCATTACGGTATACTTCAGGGTTGACTGAATAAGAAGGTCTGGCATCTTGATCAACTTCATTATATTCCGCTCTAAAAAGTACTTCAGTATCATGGTTGGCATTCCACAAAAGCGCTATTCGTGCAGACATATCATCTTCATTGAGAAATTCAGTCTTGGTAAAGCTCTCCGGATCAGCATCTGGATTTTGATAAATGTCTTGGTATTGTATTCCGTCAAGGAAACCATCGCGTTTGTTAATCACAGCACTACCACGGAATGAAATATTGTCTGAAAGTGGCACGTTAATTAATCCTTCAAACTTTCTCTTGTTGTAATTTCCTAGTGTAAAACGGTAATTTGCTTCAAAATCTTCATGGGGTTTTTTAGAAATAACAACAATGGCTCCAGCCGCCGCGTTCTTACCAAATAAGGTGCCCTGTGGGCCTTTCAATACTTCAATACGTTCAATATCATTGAAGTTAACAGTTGCACTACCTGATCTACCAGAGTATACACCGTCTTGATAGACAACAATGTTTGATTCAGCGCCAATGCCACTGTTGGTGCTTGTTAAGCCACGAATACCTATTTTAGGTTGAGTTACCGCGCGGCTATTGGTATCTAATCCCGGAGTTGCGCCCCCGAGATCATTAATTGTTTGGGCACCTAGTTTACGTAAATCACCACTACTAAAAGCGGTTAAGGCAATAGGAACTTCTTGAGAGTTCTCGACACGTTTTTGCGTGGTTACTTCAATCACTTCAATTTTTCTAGACTCATTTTCTTGCGTCGTTTCTTCAGCCATTATTAATGACGAATTAAGGGCAAGGCTGCATAAAATAGATGTTGTTAGTAATGAGCGTTTAAACGTTCGGTATTGCTTATTGGCAGGTATCATAATCATTCCCCAATTATCTGAAAGTAAAAAGGTGTAATCCGCTTTTATTGTTAATATTGTCAAGCGTTTTACTTGTGCTGTTTCATACAACAAACGTTTGTCATACAAAAATGCGACTGTTAAACACAAGGAAATTTCCTAGTGGCACCTTCACCCTAACAAGCCATTATTTGTAATGCGTCCTGTCCAATAATCCCACACTAAAATATGTGTTTTTTTTAAAAGTCAGTTTCCGGTTTAATTGGCTAGGACTATTAAAGAAAGCTGTAGGTCAATAAAACTGGTGTTTTTTAATTTAAAACAACACAAATAAAAAATAAAAAATAAAATAAGTACGGCTAGCTCGGACGGACGCATCTTTGAAAAAACATCCGTAATATAGTAAGCACATTACTTATATTGACTTAAATCGACTTAAAGATTTGGCTCGATTATTAAAACACGGGAAGCTATGTTATGACGACAACAATATTGAAAGTAAAAAACTACTTAGCGTATTTAGTTTTACTTATATTCACTCCACTGACGAGTATGCAAAGTATAGCTGCTGAGCAACCAAATATTGTTGTTATGTTAAGTGATAATCTTGGCTTTGGCGATTTGGGTAGTTATGGCGGTGGTGCATTACGTGGCGCACCAACCCCGAATATTGATGAGTTAGCTCAGCAAGGCATACGCTTTACAAATTTTACCGTTGAATCAGAATGTACACCTTCACGTTCAGCGTTGATGACCGGGCGACTACCGATACGTTCTGGAACAACACGAGCGATTCCTGTACCTGGCCTTCCTCAAGGGATGGCGCCATGGGAAGTAACTATTGCCGAAGTATTAACCGAGGCAGGTTATAATACTGCGATGTTTGGTAAGTGGCACTTAGGCTATACACAGGATAGATTACCGACTGCACAAGGGTTTCAACAGTGGTGGGGGTTTCCATTTAGTACCTATATATCAAAATTTCCTGAATTAGTTGGCTATGAACACAGTGGCCTAAAACCAGCGCAGTTGTGGCAGGGCACCCAAAGAAATGGCGCGACGCCACAAGAAGAATATAACATTAAAAATAGACCACTCATTGATGATAAAATTGCGACCAAAGCCGTAAACTTTATCAAAGAAAATGCCAACAATGAAAAACCTTTTTTCCTTTATATTCCTTGGTCTCTGCCCCATCATCCGTCAATCCCACACCCAGACTTTGAAGGTAAAACGGGTAACGGTAAATATGCCGATGTTATTGTTGAACACGATCACCGTGTTGGTCAGGTATTAAAAGCCATTGATCAAGCCGGAATCAGTGATAATACCATTATCATTTATGCCAGTGACAATGGTCCCGATAGAGCTGAATATCCTTGGATTGGTGATACTGGGCCTTTTCGCGGCTTTTTAGGAACGGTACATGAAGGTTCAGTACGCACACCATTAATTGTCAGATGGCCAAACAAAGTTGCCGCTAATGAGGTTAGTAATGAAATGCTTGCCATGGTCGACTTATTTCCCACTATTGCAAATATGGCAGAAGCAAGTGAGCATTTACCTGATGACCGACCAATCGACGGGTTGGATATGACCGATTTAATGCTAAATAAGGTAACGACATCGCCTCGTGAAAGCGTGCTACTTTTTTCAGGGGAAGATCTTCGCGCGATAAAATGGCGTCAATTCAAAATATATTTTCAAGGTGAACATGTCGGTGTGATGGATCAACAAATAGATTCGCTATGGGCACCGCAAATATACAATACTATGGTTGATCCTAAAGAGATGAACAATATAGGTACGACAAACTTATGGGCTTTATACCCTGCTTTTCATGCCATGATGCCATTTGTTTACAGTATTCAGCAAGAAGGCATCATTGAGCCAGGTGGTACAGAGCCCAGCCGTTATAAAATAGAGGTACCATTTTTTAGATGGGAACAAATTGAAGAAGGCTTAAGCGAACTTAAAAAGAAAGCCATAAAAAAGAAGATTGTTGACGCCTATCAAGAGGTGAAATCAGTCTTTACGAGAGAACAAGCTATAGGAGATGAAAATGAATAAGTTTAGTTTTATTACAAGTACAATAATAGCAACTAGTTTACTATGCACTGCTTTTGTTCATGCAAAAGAAGAAAAAAAAGACAATATTATTGTTATTGTACTTGATGATACCGGCTATTCAGATTTGGGCAGTTATGGTTCAGCTATTAATACACCGATCATAGACGCAATTGCTACAGATGGCGTTCAGTATTCAAATTTTCATTCAACACCAACCTGCTCGCCTACTCGGGCTGCTATTTTAACAGGCAGAGAGCCACATCGTGTTGGTATGGGATTAGTCTCTCGATTTGATATGGGCAAGCGTTTCCCTGCCTTTAGAGGAAGAATCTCTGACAAAGCCGCGACAATTGCTGAAATACTTGCTCAGCAAAATTATGGCACCTATGCCATAGGCAAATGGCATTTATTGCCGCCATCCCACATGAAGCCAAGCGGGCCTTATAATCATTGGCCATCGGGCAAGGGCTTTGATCGCTTTTATGGGTTTTTAGCAGGCTCTACCGATCAATTCAAACCTGAATTAGTTGAAGATAATCATTTCATTGAAAAAACCTATCCAGCAGATAAAGTATTAACTACCGATTTAATGAATAACGCGATTACTATGCTGCATAATCATGTTTCATACTCGCCGAAACGACCATTTTTTATGTATATTTCGACACCGGGTATGCATGCACCACATCAAGCTTCTCAGCACTACATTGATAAATACAAAGGTAAATTTGACCAAGGTTGGGATCAAGTCATTGCACAGAGATTTGAACGGCAAAAAGCAATGGGTCTAATTCCTCAAAACGCAAAATTGCCTTCTAATGATGAACGAGTTAAAAAGTGGCAGAGCTTATCTATAAAAGAAAAGAAAGCCTATGCTAAATTACAAGAAGTGTATGCTGCTTTTCTTGAGCAAACAGACTATGAACTAGGTCGTTTTATTGCTGAACTTAAAAAAACAAATCAATACGACAATACCACTATTGTTGTGCTATCAGATAATGGTGCGAGCCAAGAAGGTGACGTTAATGGTGCCGTTAATCATTCAAGCCACTATGGTGGTAAACATGAAACTGCCGATGATATTTTAGCTCGATTTGATGATATTGGTCATAATGGCGCAGCATCAAATTATCCTTTAGGTTGGGCTGCCGCGAGTAATACTCCGTTTCGCTATTTTAAACAAGACACCTATGGCGGGGGCGTTAATGTACCACTAATCATAAAGCCAGCAAAAAACAAAAAAGTCAATAAAGGTCTGCGTCACCAATATCATTATGTAAGCGATATTATGCCAACCTTATTGGATTACATTGATATTCAAATACCGAGTAATGTTGATGGCGTAGAGCAGCTTCCCGTTGATGGTATTTCGATGGTTTATACACTGGAAAATGCCAGTGAAAAAAGTCGTCGTGATACTCAGTTTTATCGTATGGGGCATAACCGAGGAATTTACCATCAAGGCTGGAGTGCTGCATCTCGCCATGTTAGCGGTGAAGATTACGACGATGATATTTGGCATTTATATAATATTGAGCAAGACATTACACAGTCAACAGAATTATCAAAACAGCACCCTGAAAAATTAGCAGAGCTAAAAGCACTTTGGCAGGTCGAGGGGGAAAAAGTTAACGGCGAAATCATGATAGACCCAAAACACCCTGGAATTATCATGGGCACAGCAATGAAATTGAATAATTTCTTTAATGGAAAGCCTGACACGGTTGAACATATTATTTATCCTCAAGCGACGTTCGTTACTGAAAAATCATCTCCGCGCATCATTAATAAATCTTTTATTATTGAAGCTGATATTGTTAGTAACTCCCTACAAGATAACGGCATTTTATTTACCTATGGGAATTATGATAGCGGCCTAGTGCTTTATATTAAAAACGGCGTGCCGCATTTTGAATACAACTACTTTGCTAATGTTCCAAGTATTGGCAACCGTTATCGCATCACTTCACCTCAATCACTTGAGCTAGGTAACAATAAAGTGACCTTTCAATTCGATAAAACAGCTAAATTAGCTGGCATCGGTAAGCTTTTTATTAATGGCAACTTAGTTGGCAAGGTAGATATGCCAAATACCGTTAAAATGCGCTTGTCTCATGAAGGCGCGGGTATTGGTAAGCAATGGGCATCACCTGTATCTCCAGATGTTGCTGGTATTGATGAATTCAGTGGTGCTTTGAATAAAGTAACCATAACCGTAAAAACAAATAATTAATGTGCAAGCAATTAATATAAATCAATAAATAAGCAGTTATGGGTAATTAAACATGAGTAAAAAAACAATAACATTAATAGCATTGCCTTCGATTTTACTTATGGTAATACTAGTATTTATATACAGTTTATTTGAGCGGAACACTCACGGACTTAACGTTGATAACTTTGAAATTTCATCTGTTAACCAAAAGCTTACCTCACAGTTGGCTAACACTACTAAAACTAACTTTATTATAATTTTGGCTGATGATCTGGGTTATGGCGATATAGGAGTTAATGGCACCCAAGCTATTAAAACACCTGAAATAGACAAGTTAGCCGCTGCCGGAATCAATTTTACTCAGGGCTATGCCAGTGCACCTATTTGTTCACCTTCACGCGCAGGGCTACTTACTGGGCGATATCCGGTACGCACGGGAATTATTCAGCCCATGGGTGCGGCCAACGACTCTTTCTTGAGAAAAGTAAGCCGTGGCGTTACTAGCTTTGCTTCTAATTTAGGGGCAATAGATAATATTGGCGGCGCCAATTTAACCAAATTTTTACCACTTGATGAATATACTATTGCGGAAATGTTACAAGATAATGGCTATAAAACCGCCGCTTTTGGTAAGTGGCATTTAGGTGACTTTAGCGTAGCGCCACAATATCATCCTAAACATTACGGCTTTGATAAATTTATTGGCTTCAATATGTCTAATGATGATTGGCCGGTAGCTTTTTATAGGGATGAATACAAAGAAATTAACGATATAGGTTTAAAGCAAGATCACTATACTAAATTGTTTACTGACGAAGCAGTTAATTTTATTAAAGAAACAAATGGCGAACCTTTCTTCGTATATCTTTCACAAAAAGATCCACACCAGCCTTTCTTTCCCTCTGCTGCATTTAAAGGTAAATCTGATGCAGGGCCATACGGTGATGCGGTTTCTGAATTTGACTGGAGTGTTGGCGAAATCATTAGGACTTTGAAAGAAAAGAATTTAGATGAGAACACCTTAGTTATTGTCACCAGTGATAATGGGCCCTGGTTTCAAGGCAGCGCTGCGGGATTACGTGGTCGTAAAGGTCAAAGTTTTGAGGGTGGCTTTAGAGTACCAACCGTACTTTGGGGTAGTGAATTTATTAAAGGAAAAAGTACAATTGCTACTCCGATTATGCATATTGACTTTATGTCTACCATTGCTGAAATAGCAGATATCTCCTTACCAAAAGATAGAGTTATTGATGGTAAAAGTTTACTGCCTTTACTCACAGGTAAAAGCGGTGAGTTAGCAGACCGTCCTCTGTATTTTTTCCATGATTTTGATCTTGAGGCAATTCGTAAAGGCAAGTGGAAATACATTAACCGCAATAGTCACTATGTTTGGCCAGCACCGCTTGATAAACCTGATACGGCTGTTGGCTCAGCATTAGCCATGATGAATTACACCCCGCCAGGGCAAACAGAGTCTATTCCAACATTAGGTGAATGGCCTGCTTTGTATCAACTTGATATTGATAGTAGTGAGTCTTACAACGTAGCGAAAAAGCATATTGAGAAAACACAATCTTTAGCTGCTGAGTTAAACCAATTTCAACAAAGTTTTATTAACAATCCTCGAGGTTGGTTAGCAAAATAATTGCTGTTCGAACAAAAAGCACAAATAACATAACAGTTTAAATAAAGAGTAAATTATGAGTAAATTTAAAATAGCGTTAACCACCTCTATTCTTTTAATAGTCGTACTTTTAGTCTTAGGTAATACCACAACTAAAGGCCGCATTCTTATGGCGATGTTTTTTTCAACTGAATCAACAATTAAACCTTATGATTTTCCTGCAAAAACCCAATGGCGTCCTATTGGTCCAAGAAATGTGGGCGTTGTTGATACTCAATTGGAAATTACTCGTTTATATCACACCAATACTCACGGCAGTGATGAAGTTGCTTTAGCTATAGCCCCTGCGTTTGAATTTGAATGGCTTGTTGAAGAGAACTTTTTCCTTGCTGAGGGCCCAGTATTTGATAGCCAAGGCAACCTCTATTTTTGCCCTATTTTTCCTCCAGAAGATATTATATTAATGTCGTTAGAGCCAACTAAAGGTGAGCGCCGCTGGGTATTACCCGGTATAGATGCAGGCTGTGGGGCACCTTTTATTTTTAGTGATCCGGTTACTAAAGAAGACACTATTTATGTGGCTACCTATGATCGAGCTATCGCTTTAAAAACTGACGGTACAATACTTTGGGATGTCGCTACTGGTTTGGCTAAGTTAGAGAAAAACAAACTCATTTCTGAACAACATAGCTTTGGTGTTAATTATCACAGCCAACTTGATGCCTTAGTTGCCGTGATGGGTGATGGCTCTCTTTATGTACTCGATAGAAAAACCGGAAAGCAATTATTGAAAAAACCTTATGTGTTACCCGGCGATAAAGTACCAGTGAGTAATTTTTCGTTACCGAAAAAAATACTAGCAAAAGCTGATGCCGACATAGCCCATATGTATAACAAAGAAAGACTTGCCGAAGGTGAAAGCCCCACAGCTATGGTATTACATAGCGCCGCGGGTGAATTGCAAAAGGTCACTAATTTCTTTTCTATTGATCAAAATACTGGACGGTTATGGATCGCGGCATCGTTAATGGATGAAGACGATGGTACTAAAGATGGTTGGTCTGAATGGGGCGGCTTATATGGTATTGATTTAGTTTCAAAAGGTGACCAATTAACCGCAGAAATCCAGCATGTATTTAAAGTTAATGGTGGTACTTCTTCTACTCCTGCAATCAGTGCTGATGGTAAGCGTATTTATGTTGGTGATGCCTTTGATTCTATTTATGCCGTTGACGCTTCAACAGCAGAGCAAATATGGAAAATTAACTTAGGTGCGAAAGTGAATGGATCGCTTGTTGTTTCTAGTGATAATGGCGAAATATATGCCAATATACGCGAGCAAATTGTTAAAGTTATTGATCGTGGTGATCATGCAGAAAAAATATGGTCAACCAAGATGGATATGTATAACACAGGTACTTTACAGCAAAATTTCAAATCCCTTGGCGCAGAATTAGGCGCTAATGGACTTATCTTTACGGGAGCTGCTGGGGTTATTGCTGGCAATATGAAGTTTCCCTTAAAACTTGGAGCAGGCTTTATTGACAGAGAAACAGGTGAAGTTAAGTACTTTGCTGACGGCGCTGAAGACTCTGTTAATACCATGGTTGGCGCCCCTGATGGTGCTCTTTATGTGGGTAACTCGCCATTAAGACGAGTTTTTGGCCGCGCTATTTTGGGCAAAGATAAAAGTCCTGATAAGCCAAGGGCAGGTGTAACAAAATTTAAGCCGATTCGTTATGATCTCTTTATTCGTGACTCTCTCTGGGCAGCTGCCAATCGTGCTGAAAACGCTTCAAACCTTGTAGACTCCCATCCGCGCGCTGTTGCCGCTGATGTTAAGCAAATCTCTTCTTTAATAAAACAGGGTAAATCTAATATTAAATTCGCTGTTGCAGAGGGGAGTTTAAGCCAAGATAAAGCCCTACAACTTACTGCTATGTTTACTGCACTTGAAATAGGAAGTAATAGCAAAAATGTAAGCGGAATTTTAGTAGAAAATGAAACACTCATACTATTAAGCGATACGCTTAAAAAAATGGTTAATATCATTGAAAAATAATAATACTGGTTAAATAGGCATGGGATATTGAAAATGAAATGTTGTTTGAAATGGTTCGGTATTATTTTTATCTTTGTTACTTTGATTGCTTCTATCTATGTTTATAATAAAACAGATGGCTTTTCAGTTAAAAAAATTAAAGTTTTTTACCTTCAACTTACTCAAAATCCTTGGCAAGAACAGTATGCTTATGCGTTAGGAAAAGGGGCACTGCCCTATTTATTTCCTTACTTTTATAGCGCACAAATTCGTTGGAAGTGGACAAACGTAATACCCAAAGATCCTGCCAGCGAACCATATGCGCCAATCAATCATTTTTGGCATGCAAATCGTTTGGTAGATCATCATTATCAAGGTGGTGGCACCCCCAGTAATGACACAATTTACTCTACTGCTTGGGTTCATGTTGATAAAGAGCCGGTCATCTTAAGCCACCCAGACATGGGTGAGCGATATTTTAGTTTTCATTTTACTAAAGCAACGTCAGATATTTTAGATGTGGTCAGTAGTCAATCGACAGGTAAAAATGCGGGTCACTTTGCTCTAGTTCCTCAGGGATTTAATGGCGAATTACCAAAGGGAGTAAAAGCTTTAAAGACAGCACAGGGCTCTTGGTATTTATTATTAGCAAGAACAATGGTAAAAGATAAAGACGATCTAAAAGCGGTTAAACTATTACAACAGCAATATCTTCTGACACCGCTAAGCTATTGGGGGCAGCCTCAAGAAAACCTACCAAAATCTAGAGAGATGTGGCAACCCTTCGATGCCAAGGAAGACCCCTTAGCTCACTGGAAAACAATCAATAAAGCTTTGGCTGAGGATCCGCCACAAAATTACGAAAAATCATTGATGAATTTATTAGCAGACCTTCATATAGGCCCAAACCAAAATATAGATACTTTAGATAAAAACAGCAAGTTAGGGCTTGCAAGGGCAATGGAAGATGGTTTGAAAATGATGTTAATGGCTCGAGCGAGTATACCCGGTGGAAATGTCATTAATGGATGGCGAAGAAACCCTACTAATGCTGGCAGTTTAGGTGCTGCGGGCGATTATTTTACCCGAGGTGTCATTCAATCCTTTAAAGGCATATCGCCATCGATTAAAACGGAAGGAAAGTACTTCGGTCGAAGCGTTGATGAGCGTGGTGAACCTTTACATGGCAGTAATAGTTATCAATTAACATTTAAAGCTGGAGAAGAGCCGCCTGTAAATGCTTTTTGGTCATTAACACTTTATGGAATGGATACAAACTTAGTGGGCAACAATATTAATCGTTATTCTATTGGTGATAGGAGCCAAGGGTTAAAATACAAGGATGATGGTAGCTTAACTATATATATTCAGCATGAATCACCTGGCAGTGAAAAAGAAGCTAATTGGTTGCCAGCACCCAATGATAATTTTAGTTTAACGTTCAGAGCTTATGGGCCAAAACCAGAACTATTTGAAGGTCAATGGGTGGTGCCGCAACTCTCAAATGACTAAATATTGTGTAAAAAACAGTTTAATGTGTCTTGCCCCAACGAAGAAGCTAACACAATAATAACAAACATTGGGGCTGTTAAAATGAAGTCTATCAGTTATGATAAGCGTTTACATAATCATGGCAATACATCTTACTTCATGACTTTTATTGATATTCTTTATGGCATAGGTATTTTCCAAGGTGCAAGCCTACTCTTTGTTTTATTGTCATTAAAAGGCTCTAAACAAAGTACCAACTTGATCATGTCAACCATGATATTTGTGTTAATGTTGGTATTGGCTCACAGCTGGCTTATTCGTCTCGATTATTTCTTAAGTTCACCAACCTTGTCACTAGCCCATTTGCCGTTAGATTATTTAATTGGTCCATTACTGTATTTTTACGGCTTATCACTCACTCAGCAAAAATTTAGTAAAATTCAATTACTCCATTTTTTTCCTGCGACATTCGCAGTTATCCCGGTGATAATTTTCACTACTATTCCCATTGCTGATCAAACAGATATTTTAAAATATATCTGGTATAAAGAACTCAGTATTACAGAAATTAATACTGAGCACTTATTTTGGTCTTCGGCCTGGGATTTGTGGCTAAGAAATTCCCTACAGGGTACGGTATATATGACCCATGTTGGAATTTATTGCATGTTGTTATTTTTTGTTATCAAACGAAATAGAGTAAAACTTAAAAATCATTATTCTTCATTAGAAGAAAAAGATCTCATCTGGCTTCGCAATTTAACGATTGCTTTGATGTGTTATTTGGCTATATTTTTAATTTTTAACCGTATCCCCATTCTGATCACAACACCTGATAATCCAGTCAACTTTTATCCCAATTTAACCATAGTGGTCATTATTCAAATCATTGCTTGGGTATCGTTACGCCAGCCAAATATTATCCATGGTAAAAAGCACAGCAAAGAAAATGAAAAGGCAAGTTTGTCATCAACTAAGCTGGAAAATATTGTTAATACCGAGCCAGAAAACATTCAAAATCAACGACAAAATTTAGATGGAAATGTCTCGACATTAGAGAGTGATTTAACGAAAGAAAAATACAAGCGTTCTGGGTTATCTCTTGAAGTTGCTCAGGAGTATCGTATACATGTGATGAATATCATGAAAGATAAGCAACTGTACCTTGAGTGTGAATTAACACTAAGCGATTTGGCTGAACAAGCCGATATTCCACAACACCAGTTATCGGAAGTACTTAACGGTCAACTAAATCAAAATTTCTATAGTTTTGTTAACGACTACCGTGTTCAATATGCAAAAGAATTGCTAACAGGTGAAAAAACTAAAAATATGCCAATAGTTGAACTCGCCTTTGAAGCAGGTTTTCGTTCTAAATCATCCTTTTATGATGCATTTAAAAAAGCAACCGCCATGACCCCCACTCAATATAAAAAGCAAAGTGCTTAACGTAACTAATAATCTGTCTGTTTGCTAAGACAATTCTGTTAAATGTATTGCACATTTGCTTTTGAGTAACTAGTTATTGCTGATAGCAGCTAGGCTGCTCTATCCAATGTGTTTGTATTATCTGTTGCCAACAAGTGAACTTGATTTCTATTTAGCTTCACTTTTTTAGTTTGCCAGAATGCGCCAAAAGCGATCAAAAATAAGATGCCAACTGCAGCAAAATAAATAAATTCGTCAGGCTCTACCGCTTGATAACTTTGCTTTTCTAATTTCTGTCCTTCAACTTGTTGTTCATTATTTTCCAGTTTAGCTTCTTGCTTAATTTTTTGTTCAGCAAGTTGTTGGTTATTGTTTTGCTTTTGCACTTTAGCGTTTGCAGCCATTGTCTCCATGGTTTTAGTTGCAAGTGGCGCTAAGCCAAAACCTTCAGCAAGTTCATTAACGTGGGATTTAACGGCATCATTTAAAATGACTAAGTCATTTTTATTAACAAGTTCAATATATTGTTCAACTAGTTGTTTTAAGCGCCCAGGGTCTGCTTGCCAGTAGTCTTTACGCTGTGCTTCAATCATTCTTTCCATCATACGAGCAAAGGCAGCAGGATTGATTTCTTTAAACCAATCATCAAGCGCTAAAGCCAATTTGTCACCAACATAAATATCCATGTATTCATCCCACTGATCATTTCTGATTAAGCTAGGAGCAACAACTTGCCAACCGAAAAAGTTATCCATTTTTGATGCTAATGCAACAGCGCCTGAGTAGCCTTCTTTTTGTAATTCCTTAATCCATCGGGGGTGGAACATACGTGTGCGCAACTCTTTGGCAAGGAACAAGCTTGCATCTTCAGCTTTGGCACTTTTAGCATCACGCAAGTTTGCTACCACCATATCAGGGCTTTTACCGTCAATATTGCGAACAGCTAAACTTAGTGCACCAAAATACTCAAATGGGTCATCGGTACTTAACATCCCAAAAAGGTTAGAAGAACGCGCAAACATAGCGATATCAGTACCCGACAACTGTTTAGCATAAAGCTGTATATCTTGCCCTTTAGTATTGGCTGCTTTTTGTCCCCAACGACTGTTGTCAGCACCGAAAAAGTACCCCATTTTCCCGAGGTAATTGTCAGATACTTTTTTGTCAGTTTCCCAAGTATCACTAGCCCAAACAGCATCATCAACACCTGTACCATAATCACCCGATTGGTTTGAAAAAATACGAATGGTCGAAAGGTATTCTGCTTCTTTTTCTTCAACACCATCAGCAAGCAAATCTGCTTTTACCCTTTGACTATTTTGCCAAATAGAGTTGTTATCTTCTTTTAATGTAGCTACCTGATTAACTGCTTTTGCAAGCATTTGCATAACATTTGGGAAAGCATCACGATATAAACCAGTCGCTGATATCACTACATCGATGCGCGGACGCATTAATTCACTATAGGGAATAATTTCTGTGCCAATGACTCGGCCGCTATTACTCCATTTAGGTTTAACACCCATGGCATATAACACTTGTGATTCAAGCACACCATAGTGACGCATGGTTTCAATAGACCATAGTGAAAATGCCATCTTGTCTGGATAAGCCTGATGCTTTTGATAGTAATTCGCGATCATTTGCTCGACCAGCTCTTTACCTTGCTCAAAAGCCGCTTGTGTCGGCACCCGTGAAGGATTAAAGCCAAACAGGTTGTAGCCAGTTGCCAACGACTCGGGATGTCGAATAGGATCACCACCTGATTTTACTGGGATATATTTTGCGCTAAGAAAATCGACCATAGCATCGAGTTCATGGATATTTGCCATACTTCGGTAAAGCTCTTTACCCCGTTCGATATCAGCCTGTAATTCTTTAGAAAGCTCTATAGTTGCAACAGGACGTTGGGCGTTTTCATCTGCCGCGTTAATAACATAATTTTTAACGGTTAAATAACCAGATAAACGTGTGATATCGCTTTCTTGTTGTGCTTCATCCGAATTTTGCAGAACAGCTTCTTTTTCATGGCTCTTTTCATGATATGTATGGCTATGAACGCCAGCTTTCTCATTTTGTTCACTATGTTCACCCACTAAATTTTCTGTGTAGTAGTTATGTTCAAATTCACTAACACGTTGAGTAAACTCATTACCTAACATCTGCACTAATGTCGATATAGTTAGATCTTGCTCAGGAATAAATCCAAAAGTATGTAAACCTAACGGTTGATTTGCAGTTGCCAAGGCTTCTAAATGAATGTGTAGTGCTTCGATAAATTTGTCAAACAGTTGGTCAATTTGCTCTTGTTGCCAGCCTAAGTCTTTACAAATATTAGTATCAAAGCATAGCTTAGCTAGCTGTTTAGCTGTTTTTTGTTTTACCCCACCTTGGTCGAGTTGCTTGTATTGATGCATTAATTCATGCAAATTGCGAATTTCACCTTGTAGTCCCGCGGCTGCAAAAGGCGGTGTCATGTGTGAGATGACTGTTGCGCGACCGCGACGCTTGGTTTGCATTGCTTCGCCAACATCATCAACAATAAAGGGATATACCACCGGTGTATCCCATACCGCCAAATTACCTTGATCATAGATAGATAAACCGCGTTCTTTCCCCCCTAAATACTCTTGTGAGCCATGAGTACCTAAGTGAACAATAGCGTCAGATTGCCAATATTCTCGGGCATAAAAATAAGCAGCAAGATAGAAATGATTAATCGGCACTATGCCTTGATGATAAATCATGTTTTCATCATTTTTATTATCTGAGCGTGGTGGTTGACGCATGATCAGCATATTGCCATTACGAATACGCGGCAGAATGAAAAAGTGCTTACCACTTTTCTCAACCGCCATAAAATTATCTTGAGGTTGGCCCCAATGATCATTAATTTTTTTTGTTATCTCAAGAGGTAAAGCATTGAACCAAGTTAGATACTCATCAATTGGCATTAGCTCAGCCAAGTCATTTTCTATTAACTCAGTTAATTGATAATCACGATAAAAGGGGTCTAATATTTTTTTAGCATTTTCAACAAAGTATTTCGCATCGCGCTCTGATGTTTGGTAGCCTTCGTTGGCTAAACGTTGACTAATGGCTTCAATACTTTCTGGGATATTCATAAATGAAGCGCCAACATCTTTGTCGCCCCAAACAAATACCGTTAACTTTTTGTCTTGATTGGCTTTATATTTTAAATTTACAACATTAATCGCTTTATTAACTAAATGCTCAAGCTGGTAATCAATAATCTCAACTTTTTGCTCAGTCATATTCATGGCCGCGACTATCATAGGATCTATAACGCCAGCATTTTCGGGTAAAACTAAGGTAAATGACATCATATTGGCACTCACCCCTTGCTTGTCTTCTTGCCATGCTTTTTTATCACCTGAGTAGTAGGTCATTGCTTGCATTACCGGGACATTAAACTTTTCGAATTCAACTTTGCGTTGATTAGCCCAGTGAATATTACGGAAATTTATAATAAGGTCGACATCCGTTTGTTGACCAATAACTTCGCCATTTTTAATGATTGGTAATTGCAGTAGACGACTATAGTCGCCACTTACAGGGCTTAATTCAAAAAAGAATGGAACTACGTAAGCACCTTTTGCCTCTAGTTGCGCAATGGTGGCATCAATAAGCTGGGTTTGCTCTGATTCAATCAAAGCACGTTGTAGCAACACAGCAATTTTTGGTTGCTGTGCTTTTGCCGGTGCTATTTTTTTATATTCGGATAAATTATCAATAATCAAATTCGGTAGGGCCGGATGATAAATTCCTTGTTGAGGGTAAATAATTGGCACTGGCACTTTTTGGGAAGTTAATGTGCCTAATGACGCTTTGTTTGTTTCGCTGATATTTACCAAGATATAAGAGAGCATGTTATCTAGATTTCTCCGCCCAGCATTCATCCAATAATCTTGCAAAGTACTCGCTGTACTCTCATTTAAGTTTTTATTAAGACTGGGATTTTGCAGATAATTAAACGCGACAACAGTACTATTAACTTTGGTAATTGCACTAACATAGCTATCAAACGCAGCACTAGCTTCTCGTACCGACACGGCATCTAGAATAACCAATTCATATTGATTAAAAAGTGTTGTTAATGCACCTGGTTGATTCACAATTTCAAGCAGTGATTTTGCTGATTTTTGCTCAATTTCCCAATGTGAATTTACTCTTTCGTTAGCTACTTTTTTTAATAAGGTAATTTTTGCTGTATTAGTATGGGCGGTACTAATAAATAGCACACTTTGTACTATTGGCGCGGGTGCGTACTCTTTGCTGTCACTTACCTTTTCAGCAAACACATTACTGATAAAAGCTAAAAGACCAAACATTAGTATGGAAAATTTTATTAAAGTTTTATTCATTAGAGTTTCTTTTATTAGAATTTTTTCATTAGAGTTTTTCATTAGATAATATGGCTATTCTTTTACGTAAATCATGCTACCGTCTCCCATTTCATAGGCAGTACCTGCTTTTTTCCCTGTACCTGAGCCCGTTTTTCCATCACTTTTAAAACTTTCAATGGTATTACCCTTTTTGACTATAATTTCCATATTATCTTTACCTTCATTTTTGATGATCGTGACATCTTCAGCAAGAAACGGATTTAACGGGTTTTGTGCAATGGCTATTAATAGCGCAGCAACAAGTACTAAAAACACGTCGACTAAGTTAACAACGGATAAGGCAGGATTAATGCCTTCGTCTTCATCAAGCAGCTTCATAGTTTTTCTCCAATGCTTCTATTGGAAAACTTGTTTCTGTTGGTATTTTTTCATTACTGCTATTTTTAATGAGTGGCATAAGTGCCACCAACTCTTCAACCATCCAACGTTTTTTAACGGATGCTATCCAAAAGGTAATAGAGGCGATAATTAAGCCAAAAATAACGGCTGAAAAGGCGACGATCAAGTTTTCGCTAATACCTTGGATATTACCATCCGCCAAACTTTTCAGTGCTGGTCCCATCGGGATCATGGTTGCAATTAATCCTAGCATTGGCGCAAGTCGGCTAACATTTCGAACACCTTCGAGTTCTTTTAACGCGGCGACATCAAGCTGATCTTGACTAATATTTGGAATTTCATTTGCTAATATTGCCAACGGGTAACCATTTAATTTTAGTTCTTTATTGGCTCCCAATTTACTGCTGAGTAGAATCAGTAATGACTTGCAGTGATTGCGGCGTTGCAGTGTTTGACTAAAAAACTGACCGGTAGCAAATAATGAATAAATAAAGAGTAATGCTATTAGGCAAAGTACCGGCGCCATAAAAAAATCAGATAGTTGGTACATGGTTTGTTCGATCTGAGCGATCATATTATTCTCCGAAGATAGCTAATTGGGAACCCAAGACACAGGAAGAAAGTGTTGCGCCTTGAGTGTTGAAGCACAGTACTGTGCTTATTCGCCTGCATTACCGGCAAGTTCGTCGACTTCATCAACTCTAAAGCTGATATTTCCAGAAGTACCCTGCGCATCGTAATAACTGGTGAGCTGCAATTTATGTGTTTTGGTAGGCGTTTTAATCAAGTAAATGTCAAATTGTGACCACAATAAATGCCCTCCATCTAAGCCATATTGATACCAGGGAGTATTATCGAAGGCCTTGACTGTATAACTGTTTTCTTGAAAACCGTAATACGCAACGGCAGTTGGATCAACGTTGACGTAACTGTTTTCGAAGTCTTGCATTGCCTGGCTATCATCAGCAATGTTTATAACAAAGTCAGCAGCCGTTTTATCCGTAGCACAAAGGAAATTAATGTCCCAAGCATCTGCCATTGTTACTTCTTGATTAGTATCGAAATCTATATAAACGTGCGTTGAATCTCCTGAACAAGTTAGGCTAGCATCAACAATCAGCTCTTGCTCTGTTGCAAACTCTGCATCACTTACCCCTTGGTAAGCAGCTTGCAAAGTAATTTGTCCGATACCTCGTCCATCAGTGGTAATACTTGTTACTCTGAACTTAGTGAAGGCATCATCTGAATTGACAATAAAGTAATGGCTTTCGGCGGCAGTAACGACATGCGTTTCAGAGTCATAGTTATAAAAGCCTTCAATAATATTTGAGGTAACATCGCCGACAAATTTAGTATCATCCGTTGGTATATCACTTGATTTTACCGCCAAGTAATCATTAAGTTCCATTTCAGCTGTTGCGGCAATAAAACTAGCAGCAATTGCTTTACCATCAGCGTCGAAAAACTCACTGTTGTTACCTGTTGCAAAGGCTTTAATGGTATTATCACTGTGCTGATTTAGATAAACGCCACTGCGTTTAAAGGCAATATCCCATTCGGTATTAGTAGACGCTTGTGCTGATGTTAATTCAATAACAGCTTTATTATCTATATCAAAGTAGACATACAGAGGTTCACTTACACTACCAGTGCTGTGAGGACCAACAATAGCACCTTGAGTAGGTGCGGTTGGCTCTGGAATTGGTTCTGGCTTATTTTCTTTGCTTGAGCTTCCGCCTCCACAAGCTGTTAATAACACACATATAGCTAAGCTGGATAATTTAAACTTTGGCTTGAACTTCATTTTTGTCTCCGAATAATTGTTAAAATTGATAACTAATACCAGCACTGATAGTGCGGCTACTTACAGGTCTAGCATCAAATAGGTTTTGACTGTTTGCTGAGCTACTTTTGTGCTCATCAAATATATTATCTATGCTGATCCGCCATGAAAATTTGTTGCTTAACGCTTGATTCAATACTGCGTTAAATGTAGTGTATTTATTATTTTCGACACCATCATAGCTGGCAGGTACAGCTTCATCTGCTTGATAAACTGCGTATGCTATAAGTTCGATATCGTAAGCATCAATGTCATAATTAATGTTAAACTTTACTTGATGGCGCGGGCGCGAGGATAAACGCGTTTTATGCTCATCTTCACTGGTGAGATAACTATAATTGAGTTGCATTTGCCACTGGCTAAATTTCAATTCGGTACTGATATCAACGCCGTGTATTTTCGCTTCACTAATATTCTGATATTGATAAACTGAAAGGCCTGTTTGTTCTGATTGCTCAGGATCAATAACTGAGTCAATCAAATCATCCGTTTTGGAGTAATGAACACTAAAGTCAGTACGCACGTCGACAGTATTATCAGCCAAAGAAGTATTAAAAGTTAAACTTGAATTAATTGAATCAGCGGTTTCAGGCGTAAGATTTTTATTACCTAATACCATGTAACCTAATGCACTATGATCAAAAACATAAAAGCGCTCTTTTAAATTCGGCACACGATAACTTTGGCCGAAACCTGCTCGCAATTGCAATTTACCTGAATCTAAGTTAACGTTTTTCATCCCACTTACACGCAAAGCATTATGCCAATCAAAATCTGAATCATACTGGCTACGCATACCTGCCAATATTTGGTAATTAGCTTTTATCCAATTACCTTGTGCAAATATTTCTACACTTTCACGGCTTTCATTATTTATTTCAACAACAGCATCACTGGGCTTGCGCTGATCTAGGGTATCTGCATGAACAACACCGCCAGTGACTATTTCTAAACTGTCGAATTGAAATATTTTTTGCCCGTTAATTTCTACCAGTTCAATTTGAGTGTCGCGTAGACTATTTGATTGACCGCTGGTTTCTTGATGATGAATGTATCGAGCGTTAATTTGCCATGGTGATTTAAGGTTTTCACAACTCTTTAGCCCCAAATCTACTTGGTGTTGTGTAGCATCTGTTTGGTAATAGATAATCTCACTTTGTCCTGGAATTTTAGAACTATCACGTAATTTTTTGTCGTCTAACCATTGGTATTTAATGCTGGTTGAGATATTTTCATGATCTTTACTGGTGCTTAAAGTAAGGAATTTTTTTTCTACACTGGCAGCATCTTGACTGACAGTGTCACTGTCATAATCAAAACCTTGGTCGTCAATAAGTAACGCGTTTAACTGCATACGCCATCCAGAATAATTTTCTATCGCATTAAATTTTACAGTATGATTAATATCACCATTTTCAATAGTATTACCGTGATACTGACTGACATCATAGTCGATTCTTATTAGAGGCTCGTCAGATTTCACCGTGATGATATTTATAACTCCGCCCATGGCTGAGCTGCCATACATAACCGATGCTGCACCACGAATTACTTCAATTTGTGCAATATTGCTCGCTGGAATTTGGTCTAAATCCGCAGAAGAGCCCGTGGGGCTCACAATGGCTTGACCATCAATTAGTACGAGAACATGGTCACCATCAAATCCTTGCATTTGAATGTTATACCCATCTTTAACACTGCGTTTAACCACAACACCGGGTATATAGTTAAGGGCTTGCGCAAGTGTTCCTTGGCTGATTTTAGCAATGATTTCACCGTCGACAACTTCAACAAGCACTGGAGAATTGCTGAGTAATTTTACTGTTCGCGTTCCTGTTACTACGATGCGTTCATGCTGCTCAAGATCTGACGAAGGCTGCGCTACGGTTAACATAGGCAAGACCAGCATTAAAACCGATAGCTTAATTTTTATATACATTTTAATTCCACACAACAAATCTAAACGATAATCATTATCGTTCGCAATAATATTTGATAGCCGTTGAATTAGCAAGCAAAAATTGGAGTAATGTTTATTTCAATGATGTGTATTAAGCATATTTGAGTCTTTCGATTTGAGATCAGTTAAGCCTACAATTGGATTGATCGCGTTGCTTAATGAAAGGTTGTTGGTAAAGGTGCACGGGTTGTGATATTGGTACGCAGCCTGAAAAAGTTAGACAATGCGACCATTGAAATTAGGGGGAATACAATTGCATTGTCAACTTATCTATGACACTTGGAACACAGAGATACTATGAAAATAAAAAATAATAATGGTTATGCCGGGTATTGAATAGGAAACGTCTGTTAGAGATAATTTCAATCAAAAGTTGAAATAAATATTTGAAGTATTGGTTTACACTTTGTCTTCGGAAAAAACTACACAGTTTTTTCCTTTCATTTTAGCGGAATAAAGCGCGTTATCTGCTGCTAGTATAATTTCTTTTGCAGATGTATCTATATTAGGTACTACGGTATAACCACCAATACTTATCGACAAAAAATCATATAACGAATTAGTTGCAGCAGGGATACTTTCATTTTCAACACGACTTCTTATATTCTCTGCCACCCCAGATGCGCCATGAACAGAAGTGTTTGCTAAAATCACCGCAAACTCTTCACCACCATATCGGCAAACAGTATCTTCTGGTCGTCGAGCAACGTCGGCAAGTATCTTAGCCACCTTGATCAAAATATCATCCCCAACTTGATGGCCAAATTCGTCGTTCAAGCTTTTAAAATTATCAATATCAATTATTAGAAGTGATAACGGTTTTTTATTGCGAATTGCAATAGCTAGCTCTTTACTTAATTGGTCATCAAACACTCTGCGATTAAATAATGCAGTTAAGCTATCCGTTCTAGATAATACCAATAATGTATTATTAGCTTGCGTCAATTGTTTAGACTTGGTTTCAAGATCGGAGTATAAATTTTGATACTGGTTTTTCATTTTCTTGACAAATAAGTAACGATGTATCAATAAAATGAAGATAAAAAGGAATAAAACCGCTGAAACTAAATAAAGTGTATTCTCTTTATAGCGACTGCGTTTTTCTGCTGTAGCAAGGTTTTGAAGGTATTCAACTTTTAACTGATTTTCTTTCACACCGAAATCAGTTTGTATACCAATTAACTGCCGAGAATTAGTTTCGTTGAAGAGTGTAGAGTGTTCATCAAAGTATATTTTATAATAATTCAATGCGTCTTCAAATCTCCCCATTCTTTCGTATACATTTGATATAAAGAGCAAGGTTTCTATCATAACGACTGGTGCCTCTAGTGACTTGGACAACTCCATAGCTGAATATAACTTAGCCAAAGCTTCATTATTTTTACCCATTTCACTTAGTACATTACCTATATTATTTAATGAGCCCACTTCAGAAACCTGGTCACCTATTTCTCTTCTCATTTGTAAACTTTGTTCATAATTGCTAAGAGCTCGTGCAAACTTCCCTTCAATTTCTAATATAGTACCTATGTGGTTTAGAGAACTTGCGATACCACTTTTACTATTAATATCTGATCTTATTTCAAGTGCAAAATTATAATATTTACGTGCATTATCATAATCTTGCATACGGCGAAATGTATGACCTACATTATTGTAAGAATAAGCAAGACTGGCTAGCATATTAAGATCTTTTTTAATTTCGATTGCTTTATATAAAAACTCCAATGATTTTTCTAATTCAACAGAGTTCCTATAGTTATTTCCTAAATTATTATAAGAAATAGCAATACCTTGCATATCATTTATTTTTCTTCTAATGGATAACGCTTTTATGTGTAACTCTAGAGACGTGGAGTATTTTCCTTGAGAACTTCGGATCAAGCCAAGCGTGTTATACGTATTAGCTTCTTCTTTGTATATTCCTTTTGCAGCAAAAATTCTTGCGGCAATTGTGATTTGATCGATAGCCGAATTATATAGCCCTAATTTACGCATAGAGATGCCTATACTGTGTCTAGCAAGAGCTTCCAGTATCATGTCGTTTTCATTTTTAGCTGAAATTAAAATTTTCTTCGATATTTCTATAGCTTGTTCAGGATTTTTTTCACTAAGTTGAAGAGATAATTCTATTTTTGCAGTTTGTGCTGTAATGTTTGGGTTTATATTAACATCAATGTTATCTTGCTCATTCGTAGATGCAAACAAAGAAGGTTGATACATAATCAAAAAAAGTACTAAATAATTTTTTATTTTTCTCAACATAAAGTACTCCTTATACAGCATTTGTTCTCTATTGTGATCATTGGTTCATTTCATTTACTATAAATCGATTATAGCCAATCACTAAGGTTAATATTTTTAAATGAACAACAATAGCACAACAGCTTACCTATCCATTGTATATTTAATATAAATTCAGGGCAAAAGGGTTAAAACCAAACAATCTGATTTGATCATTCGACTCTTCGTAATAGCAGTAGTTTATTATAGTAGTCTTTGTGTGCAATTAATATCATCAAAATAATATTCAGCCAATCCTTTTTCCTCCTATAGATCGAAAACCTCAGCCTGTTTATAAAGCTGTCATGGATAATAAAAAACAGAAAATATTTTATACTCAACGGATTAATAATCTGGTCAATTTAGCGCTACAGTAGCGAACTTAGAACAAGAAAAAATTTAACTAGCGAAGAATAAATCTCTGGGAAAGGCCCAATACTGAGTGAGACTTCAAAAAAAAATATGATAACTATAAGGAAAGGCAACATTTAAGGATAAAACGGTTACTTAACACGAAAAAACCAACCCGAAGGTTGGTTTTATAAATAAAGAAATACGCTTCGGTACTAAACGAAAGGATTCACTTTAATAATAGTTTCATTACGGTCTGGACCAGTTGAAATAATATCAACAGGTACGCCTGTAATGTCTTCAATACGCTTAATATAAGCTAAAGCATTCGCAGGTAATGCGTCCACTGACGTTGCACCTACAGTATTTTCTGTCCAACCCGGCATCTCTTCATATACAGGAGTAATTTTTTCATACCCTTCAGCAGCAGTTGGTGGCACAGTGATAATGTCACCCGACTCTGTTTTGTAACCTGTACAGATTTTTAATGTAGTTAAACCATCAAGTACATCAAGCTTAGTTAAGCAAAAACCGGTAATACTATTTACTTGAATAGCACGATGCATTGCAACAGCATCAAACCAACCACAACGGCGTTCACGACCGGTAGTTGCACCAAATTCATGACCAACAGTACCTAAATGATTACCAACTTCGTCATCTAATTCTGTAGGGAATGGACCTGAGCCAACACGTGTTGTGTATGCTTTAGTAATACCAAGAATGTAATCTAAGTGACGCGGACCAACACCACAACCAGTAGCAACGCCGCCAGCGGTAGTATTTGAAGAAGTAACATAAGGGTAAGTACCATGATCGATATCTAGCAATGTTCCTTGTGCGCCTTCAAACATGATTGACTCACCATCTTTGCGCGCTTGATCTAACATCTCTGATATATCAGCGGTCATATTTTTAATTATGTCAGCAACGGCTAGTGCATCAGCTAAGACTTCGTCATAGCTTACCGGTTCAGCTTTATAGTAGTTAACTAAAGAAAAGTTGTGATATTCAACAATTTCTTTTAATTTAGCAGCAAAAGACTCTGCACAGAAAAGATCGCCCACACGTAAACCGCGACGAGCAACTTTATCTTCATATGCAGGACCAATACCACGACCAGTAGTACCGATAGCTTTTGCTCCACGTGCAATTTCACGCGCGGCATCTAAAGCAGTATGATAAGGAAGAATTAACGGACATGCATCACTTATAAGCAAGCGTTCACGTACTGGAACACCTTTAGCTTCAAGCATTTTGATTTCTGCCATCAAAGCTTTAGGGCATAAAACTACGCCATTGCCAATCAGACATTTTACATTGTCACGTAACACGCCAGAAGGAATTAAATGAAGTACGGTTTTTTCACCGTCAATCACTAAAGTGTGGCCTGCATT
>MAAB01042118.1_pt1 | contig 58976 bp, 32 predicted proteins | sample 1115991 | NCBI WGS metagenome assembly MAAB01 (sample SAMN04961124, study PRJNA320927) | seawater metagenome | isolation source: sample BD02T18 sea water enriched with oil for 18 days | place: USA:Gulf of Mexico | collected 2013-07-27 | reverse complement strand
CAACAAATTTCCAAGCTGGCAGGAGACACCACTTTTTTAATCAGCTCTCATAACATTCAGGAGCTGGAGCGCTTGTGCGATACGGTGCTCCACCTGGAACAGGGGCAGCTTAAGCAAACCCTGCAACACAAGAGCGCGCTAACTATGGCAAGCGAGGACAGTTTTTTAACCATTCATATGGAGGGAGTGGCACGAGAGTCTTTTATCGATCACATCTCAAATATGTCGTCGGTGACATCGGTGCGCAGTGACCAAAAAAATGAGTTTGTGATTTGCTACGACGCAGGCCTCACACCAGACTTGGATCAGCAGTTGTTGCAAGCTCTGGCATCGAAGCAATGGCACTACCGACGCTTAATTAAAGGTAGAACCTTAGAAGATCGCTTATTTACTTAGCGCCTGATAGCAGGAGTCTTTATGTATTCTATGCCAAGAGCTCCACGAAAGAATCGATAGTCTATTGAGCAATAAAAAGGCCCTAATAATTAGGGCCTTCAAAATACCACATCAGAGCTTCGATCAATTTGATTTATAGAAAGTCCCTTTCATATACTGCGCTCTAATACCCTAAACGCCAGCCTTTTCTTCCGTGGTATATCGGTGGGGCACTTATGGGGCTCTTCACTTTTCTAATACTTTCTTCTTCATCTGCCTGCCAGCTTAAGTTACTAATAAGGCCAAAGTTGCTAGTTACCGCGGGCGTATTTATCTGGTTAAGGGATGACAAGTTAAATTGGGCATAAGCATCAAGTGCGGCAGCTTCACCACCGATTGACGTGTCGATCACTCGAGAGCGACTGCTGATACTTGCACTATTAAGGTTGGCCAGGTAAATGCTGCTATTAGCCTCTGTTTTAATTGACCCTCCATTTTGAACAGAAATGACAATGGGGCTTTTAACATCAAAACCAATCTTATTAAATGCATTGAGGCTCAAATTCTCACTGAGTACATTAATTGAGGTAGAGGTATTTGAAACATAATCATCAATGCTATTTAAAATAGAGCCTCCTCTGGCATCTATATTTACATCAGTTAAAGCGTTAACGGCACCCAGGGAGATGTTACCTGTATTAGAGGATAAAGTAATTTTCCCCGAATCTGCTTTTAAAACAGAAAAAGGACTCATGGTCAGGTCACCTTCTGTGGCCAGGTTAATATTTAGGCCGGTAGTAGTGATTGTATTGTTTAGCAATATACTGGCTGCATTTATATCGGCTGTACCCACCATGGTAATGTCGCTGTTAAATTCTAGGTCTCCGGCGCTGTAAATAGTTAGGTCCTGCAAGGCTATATTACTGCCTATGGTCCCCAGGGTTATCGTGTCACCGAATAGGGTTAGACTGTAGGTTCCGTCTAAAGTGGCGTCGCCAAAATTAACCATGGCAGGTAATTCGGCACTGCCAAACGTCATATCCTGATAGATCTGGATGGCGCTTAAGCTGGAGAGGTCAAAGCTGGGTGTAGCCAGGGTTATGTCACCGTATAAATTTAATTTACCTGTGGAGTGGATGATCAAACTGTCAATAACAGAGTCATTCCCTATGGTACCCAGGCTTAAATTCCCCGTACCCGTATTAAAGGTAAGCGTTTTACTGCCGTTAATAGTCGTACCTGAAAAATCCAGTTCGCCATTATTGGAATTAAATACATGATTGGCGCCCACATTAAACTTAAGGTTGCCTAGAAGACTTAAACGCCCCCCTTCAGTAATGTTTGGGTCATTGATAAACGTTAACTCAGCATTGCCTTCTATACTGAGTGAATCCAGGCTTTCGTCCAGGCCAATATTATTAATATAGATCTGCTCATTACTAGAATGAATATCTAAATCATGAGGGCCATTTATACTGAGTGCAGTAACGGTAGGAGTCGCGTCACTAAGAAAATTAATATTTCCAGTCAATGATAGGCTGTTCTTCAGTGTGATATCGGTATTCAGAAAGTTAAGTACGTCGATGGCGGTAACATCATCATGCAGTTCGGTAGCAGATTTAACGGAATCTTCTGCACCCTTAATAGTAATGTTGTTCGCACTTATTTGGCCTAGATCTGCTTTGTTATCTGTGTGAATGGAAATGTTCTTTCGTGTGTCGTAGCCATTTAAGTGACTGTCTATTGAACTAAAGGTGTTGGATGAGAATGTAACATCCTGGGCAACGGTAACATCACCAAGGTTGCTCAGGTTAATATTCTGGGTGACGTTAATATCACCGTTTAATTGAATATCTCCATTGCCAATTTTTTCAATATTTACATTAGTTACGTTTGTTAAGCTGTCTAACTTAATGTCACCATTAAAGGCCTCAATTGAAATACTTGAGTAAGTACCTGGATCTGGGGTACCGGCGGTAGTAAGCGAAGAAAGATTTCCAGATATTGATATCTGGCCATTAGCGATATTGGCCAGAGTAAGGGTATCATTTGACTTATTAATCCAAATATTATTTGCAGCTAATGTTAGCCCGTTCATATCTGTTTTAATGTCATTGTTGAGGGTAACATTACTAAAATTAGTCAATGATAATCCGCTTAGAGTGGCAGAGTCACCAATACTGCCCACATTTGCTTGGCTTCCTCCTGCGTTTCCGCTGGCTATGAATTCATACTCACCATTTATAACAGTATACCGACTGTCAAACTCCGATAAGCCAGATATGGATAGGTTGTCTGTCAATCTTAAATTGAATTGGGAAAAATCGTCTCCTGCAATAAATCTATTGGTTGAGAAGTCTCCACTTATTAATACCTCGTTTGTACCTTCAAATTGGGATTTTAAGATGATGCCACCAATACTGCTTAAACTTTCTTCGGTTGCTATTAATTCGTTGTCATTAATGTGTTGTAGATAGAATTGACTGGATTTTTCTCCTGAATCCAATGTTAGCGTAAATGGGCTATTTCCTGTTTCTGTTAATGACGCAAACTTAACATCATCCAGGTTAATGGACGGTGCACTGAGTGATATATCCGATTTAAGATATAAATTATTAGCAGCTTGGGTGTTGATGGCGTTATTTGCCAAAACATTACCACCTAAGTAGATGTTCGCTGCATCCAGTTCTACCGAATCAAAGCCTGAAACTGTACTTATATCGATATTGTTACTTTCCAATATAAGGTCGGTAGTATAGTCCGATGCACTGTTTACTAATGCTTTATGCAAAATAATTGAGCTATCGGTGACACCGGTATCGGTCTCAAATTTAAGATCACTGATTTCAGTGTTGGTATTTTGGTATTCAATTTGTGAATTTATATTAATGGAGTTGGAAGCTTTTAGACCGTTATAAATTACTGTTTTACCAGAATCTAACGTTTCAATATTGATACTTTTTAGCCCGCTGCTCCCCAATTCAAAAGTAGAATTCTTGTTGCCAATATATATATTGTTTGCAGTTAGATTTAAGTTAAGCTCTCTGCCAGAGATATTGGCAGATAGCGTAAGTAGTTCATCTGCACTTAGGTGTAGATTATCTACTTCCTGTGAGCTGTAATTTAATAAACCTGAAATTTCGATAATATCAGCCTTAACATGCAGGTCTTTTGCCTGAATACTGGCTGGTGAGTTGATAACACTGTTAAGTACGCTTGAAAGATCTTCGCTGCTAAGAATGATCGTTCCGTGTGTGGCAGACAGCAGGGAAGAGCTGCCAAGAGTTATGCTGCTATCTGAGTTATCCCTATCTGTAAGACCCGCAATGTCAATTCCAATATTCAAGCCGGGTAATTTAATAAGCCCAGTATCCAGGGTGCTTAATATAATTTGTCCCTGAGCGTCAGTAGACATTGTGCCGTTATTTGAAATAGATCGGGAAAGTAACGCAATATAGCCATCATCCTTGGCATAGAGTGTCGCCCCTTCCTCAATGGTTATGCTTGAGTTACTCGAAGATGAGAGTTCCAGGCCATTATCAGTGTGCATAAAAGTAGAGGTGGTCGCCAGAAATGAACCAGTATTAATATTGGATTCGGTACCAAATATGAATCCATTTGGGTTGCTTAAAAAGACCTGACCATTGGACCGAATTTTTCCTAAAATACTTGATGCGTTTGTATCACCAATATTATTGAGTGTGACGGAACTGGTATCGGGTTGAATAAACGTGACGGTCTCAAGTCTATCGATATTAAAAGAATCCCATTCGATGGTAGCGGAATCTACAGTTTGTGTGACGGTAAGGTTGTTATTACTGATCGATACCCCATCGGGAGCATTATTCAGCACAGGTGCTGCAACACAAGTGACTATACTTGCTGAATTGATCGCGATAGCCAGAATGGATAATGCAAAGGGATTGGAACGCATTAACGGTTCAGTTTTCATGCTTAAAACCCTCGGTCAAAATTAAATAAGATCTCAAACTTACTTTTTCTAGATTCGCCAACGTCTACTAAAGGCATTGCCAATTCTATTTTACTGCTGAAGGTGCCTTCCTTTAGAAATTGGGCGTAAACCCCTATAGAGGTCATCTCGGCTGAAGCCAGTTCATTGCTGAAGGGTTTTAAGCGGGTCCCTACGCCATGGTCAATGAAGGCTGCTAACTTTAAGTCACTAATAGGCAATGAAAATTTACGAGCACTGGACTTACCGCGAATCTCTACACTAACCACCCTGGACCTGTCGCCGCTAAAGTCAGAGTTTAAGTATCCTCTCACTGATGAGGCACCCCCTAAATTAGTTTGTTCCGACGGCAGTAATAAGTCCTTTGTGTACTGGATGTTTACTTTGGTTAGTAATTGGTATGGGCCGACACCCTGGTTTCGACTGATGAGCAGGTTATAGCGTCTATAATCCATAGCCGCTACGGTATCATCTACCCCTTTACGGCTGATGCTTTCATCGTGATTTTTCATGGCGCCAGCAAAGTTGGGCAGCCCTTGGTGATAGTCAAATTTAATTAGGTTTGCGGCGGGGGGAGTAAGGTGGTCATTCCAGCGAAAAAGGGTGCTCCAGGTAAAAATGCTAATTTCATCTTCACTAGAGATATCGCCTCTTTGAGTGGTTTGAGCCAACTTTTTACTGAGTTTAACGCCGGTATTTAGTTTGTGACTGTTTCTTAGAATAAGGTCTTTATCAAGTTGAATGAAGGATGTATTGGCCTTTCCTTCCAGTTCTAATCCGTCAAATTCACCGCCCACTGTATATTGAGATTCTTGATAGCCAAACGTCATATTGAGACCGTATTTAAAAAGTCCATTTAAAAATGAGTTGGCAAAATAGGGTGCTATCTTGAATCTATAGCTAGTACCAAGAAAAAGTGAATTAGTAGGGTTTAGAGTCGCCAGTGCGTTAAAACTTAATTTGTCAGCCTGATCCGCAATATTAAATAAATCAGCAGTAAAAGTTCCGCGCATGGTACCTGTGTACTCACTACCATAATTATCAAAACTAAAGTTAAAATCGGAAACCTGTTCATCTTTCACATAAATATCAATTTTTGTCTTACCAATTTGTGAGCCCTCTTTAAAGCGGGTATCGATACTAAGCCCAGGGTAATTATTAAGTTGAATCAGTGATGACTCTAATGATGGGATATAGGCAGGTTTATCTATAAGGTTTTTAAATGGACGGATTAAACGCTCATTAGAATAGTATTCATTTTTTATGGCGGTCACTTGTTCAATTTCACCCATGACCAGATCTATATAAAGACTTTTTTGGGATAGGTTTTGAGGTGGGAAATAGACTTTAGTAAGAATTAAGCCTTTCTTACGATAGTAAAGACTTAGCTCTTCGGCTAGCACTTCAAGTTTAGTGATAGTATAGCGATTCTTGTTTTCTTTTTGATCTTTTCTAATGATTTTTTCCAAGTCTCTAACGTGAATTGAATATTCATCCATATCTTTTAGTCTGGATAAATTAAATTCAGTCACGGTAATGACGGGGTTTATGTCATTTAGGTTGCTACTACTGGTATCTATATTCTTATAAATCATAGAATCATTATTATTGAAATAATGATTAACGGATTCAGCAGCGCATACGCTGGTAAATAGCAGTAGCGAAAAGGCCTTTACTAAAAAAGTCCATTTTATATATTGTTTAGCAACCACTTAATTCTCTCTTACAATAAGGGTAGAGCTAAACAGGCAAAGAAAAAAGAAGATCAGAAGGGCGTGAGCATCCTGCCTATGTCGCAAGAAATAAAAACTTGCATTCGACTTTTCCAGTAATCCTTGCTGTTAGCCGACTGATTTGTTATCAATGCCCAATAAAATGTAATGGACAATTTTTTAATACAAACCAGATTAAATTGAGCTGGCAGTATATAGACAGAGAATTGGCTTTTCAAATTAAAGTGCAAGGAGAATGACATGGTTAACATAAGTATGGATAAAATAATTGAGAAGCTATCACCGTTATTAAAGTTAAGCCTGGAGGGAGCCGCACAATTGGCTGTTTCATCGGGTAATTATAATGTTGAAGTAGAACATTGGCTAATAGCCATATTAGAAAAACCTCATACTGACCTGAATACTTTATTTAGAAAGCTACCTGAATTCGAGATTGACACTTTTCAATCAGAACTAGTACAAACAACCCAGAAATTTCAATCGGGCAATACACGGCCACCTTCATTTTCTAAAAGTCTATTGGATTTAGCCAGTGAGGCCTGGGTACTGGCTTCTGTGAAATTTGATCATAGTCAGCTGACATCGGCTCATTTGTTGATGGCTATGCTGGAAAATGAGATTAGCTGTTATCAACTTCAGCGCGCCAGTCATCATGCTATACATATCAAGAAACATTTGATCGAAGAAAGTCTTCCGCGTGTGGTAGGCAGTACATCAGAAAGTTCAATGATAAATGATAAAGAATCCACTCAGGGGGCTGCACAGTCAACTTCACTCAAACGTTTTACCGTTAACTTAACCGAACGTGCCAAAAATAATGAAATAGATCCTGTTATAGGCCGAGATGGAGAAGTGCGACAGTTAATAGATATTCTGCTGCGTCGCCGGCAAAATAATCCTATCTTAACCGGTGAGCCGGGCGTGGGTAAGACAGCCGTAGTTGAAGGCCTTGCAAATCGCATTGTGAGTAACGATGTTCCTGCAGCATTGCAGGGCATTCAGTTACTGTCTTTGGATATGGGGCTGTTACAGGCAGGTGCCAGTGTAAAAGGTGAATTTGAAAAACGCTTAAAAGATGTCATTAAGGAAGTTAAGGAGTCTACCGAGCCCACTATCGTGTTCATAGATGAGGCTCATACGCTGATTGGAGCGGGTGGTGCTGAAGGTAAGGGTGATGCTGCGAACCTACTTAAACCTGCCCTAGCCCGTGGTGAATTTAGAACCATAGCCGCTACTACCTGGGCAGAGTACAAAAGATATTTCGAGAAAGACCCTGCATTAACCCGACGTTTTCAAGTGGTTAGCATAGAGGAGCCATCGGTGTCAGTGGCCATAAACATGATGCGGGGTATCGCCAAGTCATTAGAGCAACATCACAACATACGCATATTGGACGAAGCGATAGAGGCCAGTGTAAAGCTTTCTAATCGTTATATTCCAAGCCGTCAACTGCCAGATAAGTCTGTAAGCTTACTAGATACCGCCTGTGCCCGAGTAGCGTTAAGCCAAGGTGCGACACCCGCGGTTATAGAAAAATCCCAGCGGGTGATAGAGCAGTGCGAAATTAATATTAATTTATTAACAGACGAACAAAATACCGTGGGTGGCTGTGAGGAGAAAATTACTCACTATCTTGACCTAAAGGAAGAGCAAGCTGCAGTATTAGACTTACTGAAAACACAGTGGCATATAGAGAAAGACCTTATTGGCGAAATTAAGAAAAAGAGGGCTGATGGCCTACACTTTAATGACTATCAGCAAGAACTAACCGATCTATCAAAGGTGCAAGGTATTGCCCCCATGGTACATCTTGACGTAACGGCCCAATCAGTGGCTGAGATCATCGAGAACTGGACCGGTATACCTGTGGGTAATATGGTCTCGGATGAAATTGAAAACTTACTTCGATTGGAAGATAAATTGCGAGAACGGGTGGTGGGTCAAGACCATGCAATGACCAAAATAGCACAAGCCATCCGCATATCCCGCTCGGGCCTAACGGACCCAAGAAAACCCGTGGGTGTATTTATGATGGTGGGCACGTCGGGCACGGGTAAAACGGAAACCGCACTCGCTTTGGCAGACCATTTATACGGCGGTGAAAAAAATCTCATTACTATAAATATGTCCGAATTTAAAGAAGAGCATAAAATATCAATGTTACTGGGCGCGTCAGCGGGTTACGTGGGTTATGGAGAGGGTGGTGTATTAACCGAAGCGGTAAGGAAAAACCCCTATAGCGTGTTATTGCTAGATGAAATGGAAAAAGCCCACCCAGGTATTCAGGATGTGTTTTATAACCTGTTTGATAAGGGCACTATTAAGGACGGAGAGGGTAAAGACATAGATTTTAAAAATACCCTCATTATTATGACCACCAATTCGGCTAGTTCGGCTATTTCTCAGTATTTTGGAAAAGCTGATATTGATGAAAATGAGTTACTAGAGGCGATTCGACCTGAATTATTAGAAGATTTCAGGCCCGCTTTCCTCGGCCGCTCAACCATTGTTCCATACTTCCCATTAACACAAACTGTGTTAAGCAAAATTATTGCTATTAACCTTAAGAAAATAGAAAATCGCTTGCTAGATCGCTATAAGGCAAAGCTGGAGTTGGGAGAAGACGTTATGGCATTTTTACTGGATAAGTGTAATGACCCAGACACAGGTGCGCGTAATGCAGAGAATGTCATTAATAAGTCCATTCTTCCTGCTGTGTCTAATGCATGCTTAAAAGCCCTAGTAGACGATCAAGCGATTAATGAGTTGACGCTAAGCTTGAATGGTGATGAATTTGAGGTGGTGGTTAAATAGTCTTTTAAATGAATTTGAAGTGGATTGTAACCCCCCCTATATTTCTAAGTGACATTAATAAAGGGGGGTTACATACCTAATTTAGAGGCGTAGATTAAGCCTTTAGCTCTATGCTTTCTTTCAAGTCAAAATATGAGTCTATCGGGTCATCGGGGTTATATTTAATTACAACTTTATCCCCTTTTGATAGCGTAAGGTGCGTATCTTCCGGTAAGGGCTCAAATATTTTTTCTATACCCAGATAATTCACAGAGGCTTTAAATCTAGGCCTTTTATTGACTCTAATTGTTGAATAGCCTAGCTCGCTAATTATTCCTATAGTCGATGAGGAGTGCTTTGAGCTTTTCAAGTTTCCAGAAGCTTTAAATAGAAGGGAGCTAATACTCCATCCAGCAAACCCTCCCAAAAAAACATTAATAGCGTAAAGTAAGCCATTTAGATGGTCGTATCGTTCTGAAAACCAATATGCGCCACTTAATCCTGCAATAATTATTAGTAAATTTTTCATAACGAACACATATATTAACTTTTGGGTGGTAGTAGAATGTAAAATGGCTAGTTTTTACCATTAAACTTTATCCAAGTATCATTAAGCTAGCTTTTTCCATGATTAATTTTGCCTTCTTTTGAAGGATTGTCTTAACATCCTCAATGTTCATCTGTGTTTTTCTCAATTCACCTGCATCATTACTAATGATTATGCCACTGAATGTTTCAATTTTTCCGCCAACATAGACTTCAGTTGCTAGTGCTAGTTTGGTTTCAAAATATGCCCCGGCGAACGTACTGGTATAAGTTCCGGAGTTGCTATAGGTCGTATTTATATCACTGTTAACCACGCTTCCAGTATGGTTGTTAATAATATCCCCGATTGTTGTAATTGTCTGGTTACCGGTGTGCATAACAGTGTCATCACCCATTTTAGTAATATCTGTATTACCCGTAATGGTTTCAGATGTATCGCCTGTGACACTATTAGTAATGTTACCGGTTATAGTTCCGTTTGTATCACCTGTTAATGTAGAGGTGATATCTCCGGTTATCGTTTCATCTGTGTCGCCGGTCATTTCACTGGTCAGATTTCCGGTAAGGACTTCTGTATTGTTGCCTTCTTGTAAGCCAAAAGAATTTCCAAAAGTTTTAATAATTAAGTCGGTACTAGTATCGGGGCAACTTGGAAATCCGGAGGTTGGGTTGTCATCTAGGTTTGGTATGTTGTCGGCAGTATGGTTCTCAATATAAGCACTTCCAAAATTAAATGTTTTTTGGATGCCATTTCCATTTGTCCCGGCTGACCAGTTATATTCATACCCTTCATGGTAATTATATTTATTACCAAAATCCTTTTTAACAAAGCCCACTTCACGCTCTTTATTTAGTCCGGGTTGAATATCGCTACGTACAATTGCGGCCACGCTGTCGTCGAATGAGTCCAGTTTTGAACTTACATCAAAGTCTTCGCCGTCGGTCGTGTCTTGATAGGCGTGATTTTCAATGTATTGCTGGCCAAAATTATATGTAGCGTTCAGTCCATACCTGAAATCTACACCTTCGCGCCACAAGTAGCGATCACCAAAGGTGCGATCAATATGAACATCACCTTTAATAGTGTCTACTGGGTTACCACTGTCTATACCCATTTTATCCAGATGTTTAAGTGGGTGATTGTTTATATGCTCTTTTACTTCGGTGGGGTCAAGTACCGCGGTCATGTGCAATGACTGACGAGACTTTAATGCCCCAGTGTAATACATACCGTCGGTAATAATCGACGCATGGTGAGGGTTTTCATGGGTCACCGGGTGGATGACCGATTGTGAGTTTTCCAGTGCATTCAATATGTACGGGCGGTTAGGATTACCACCTATAAAGCCAATTTGCACCTCTGTTCCCGGTGTTAACGGCATATCCAGGTGATTACTGCGACCGGCATGGCTGGCATGGCGAATCCAGCTGGAAATCTTGTCTTCTTCACCGTTCATGAAATCGAATGCTACTTGGTATTTACCCACTTCATTGCGCTGCGCAAGCGTTTGATCGTCTGCCGCTGAATAAACACGTGCCGTCGTAGATATGACAGAGGGGGTTTGAATGTCGCGTTTAGGCCTAAATTGTGTGGCACGGGGAATGCCGGTAAACGAGCATTCATAAAAAGGTTGGCTACCCGAATTCTGTGCTCGCGATGCGTTATCCAGGTTATTGCCGTTGTGAGTCATACTTAGTATAAGGATTTCATATTCTTCACCGGAGGGAGTGGCCACGGTTAATACAAACCCCGGAGTGATGCAAGGCAGTCCGGTGGTGCCACTAAAAACTACCGCCCTGGTTTGTAATTCCTCAAGGCGAATCTTGGCCAGCAAATCGGCTTCATCCTTGTTGTCGGCACCCTCATCGGCCATATTAACGCTGGATTTACCATCTTCCACGTCACCGGCTATGCCTTGATATAATTCAAGAGCTTGGTCAGGGTTGGTCTCGCTAATCACCACGCTGCCAGGTACGGCGTTAAATTGGCGCTTTAGGGTACGAATCGAATTAAAACTGTTACTCGGATTATTACTTTCATCTAATTTTATGGTGCCAATGGGCAGTGGCTCATAATTGGTGTCGTCTGCAAATATTAATTTTCCATCTTGATCATGGTCAAAATAATAATAAATCCCCCAGTGCTCGGCCATACGACAAACAAAGTCAAAATTTGACTCACTGTATTGGCAAATGAATTCTTTAACCGGATAGGTTTGGGTAAGGCTAAGATGGTGGTCTAGCATTAAATCGTTACTAAGTTCGTCACTTAGAATATCGCTAACCGTTTTTTGGGTGAATATGTCATAAGATTGATTATTTCGCTGCCGCCACAGGGCAGGGACCATGGTTGCTGTGTAATATTTTTGGGTGTTTGATTTCTCAAAAACCTCTTCAATCTGACTAAAAATGCCTTTAATATTGTAATCGTCGCGCCCGGTAATATCTTCAACAAAGATTGTAATATCATCTTGAGTTAAGGATTCATGATCAAGTGTGGCAGCAGCCGAGATAGCGACTTTAAAGTCAATCTTCAGTTCAAAAAATTTCGATATGGACTCAGTGCCAGAAATCGAAGTGATCTCTAGTTCGTTGCTGTAGGTGTCGCTTGATAAACTAAATGCAGGCTGGCCCATAAAATATCCTTATTTTAATTGCGCCCACTGTGTCTAAAAATCTATAAGCGATGTTAAGGCGAAAGTGAGCAGATTATAGGTAACCACGGAGACTTCTGTCTATTATAATTTTTATGGTGTTACGTTTCTGTGTGCTAGTTTTATTTATTTATCGCGCTATTAGAAGTGAGGAGCATGCTAAAGATTTTAATAAGAAAGTATTAATTATCCTTTATAAAATTAGTAGCGTAAGTAAGTGAGACTAATATCCGTTAAAATATTATCTTTTACTTACAGATAATTTTTCATGAATATATTGCACATTACTCTTGGAGTGCATCAGTCTAAATTTGAAAGCGTTTGCAAAACGATTGATGAAATTCGTACCAGAATAAACAAACCCATAGAAGTCGAAGCGTTTGGACCACAAATTTTTCTATCCATTATTGGCTCAAAACAAGATGTCTCAATAGCACTAATGGATGAAAATAATAATGTAATAGATTCCGAAAACTATAAGTTGGGCGCTAAATAACTCACTTTAGAATTAAAACTTTTGTTTGGGCCGGAGCCATAGTAACTCCTGGAATATTCATGCTACTACCGTTTTGGCCAGTCATTGAGGTTAGGCGTGCAGCGGGCTTACCGCCAAAAAAAGTGGCCGTACTGCCCATTAGAAATTTGGTGGGGCCCATGATTTTTCCTGAAATAATGCCACCGGCCACCCCGGGCTGATCACCATTACTCATGGGAATCTCGGTGCCCACGGTGTGGCCGGGACCACCGGAAACTAGCACTTTTTTGGCGGCAGAGGATGGCTTGGCCGTGGCTCCCATGGAAATATTTGGGTAAGGAATGGGTACCACGGCTGGCCCAACAGGCGTCTTACATACATCAGGCATACCCATGTTGGTACCGCCCATCTGACAATTTGCAAACATAAGCTTCTCCTTATCCCATGTGGATCCGTTCGCCGTTAATCTTTACATCGCTTTTGGCGCTAATATCTACTTGTCTGGAACGCTGTATAAAAGCATTTTTAATGTTTTGAATAATATCCTGGGCGTTTACTTGCTCCAGCCGTTCAATCACCTTAAAACTGTCTCTTACTTTTTGCACCAGTCGTTCGCTTATGCTTTCAACGGTACGACTGTAAAATTGCGTGCTCTCACTCTTGATATCCAGCTTTTGACTGGTATGGGAATACTGCTGGCTCGTTACTTGGGTATTTGTACTGGTCATATTGATATCGCTAGCTGAGATATCAATTTTTTGGCCAGATTGCAGAGAAATGCCATGTTCATTTTCTATCAGCGCACTTTGAGCATGCTTTCGTTGCAAAATATTGACAATAAATATACCTCTATTTGCACTGCGCACAAACATAACAAAGTCATCTTTGATAGGCGTAAATGGACAACCAAATGCTTGCTGAGCAATAAGCAAAGAGCCGTTTTCGGGTTTTAATATGTAGCCCTGTTCGGTGACCGAGATTACCGATGCGTATTCATGTTGGTCCATCGTCTGGGAATGGTGCGAGGGTGGGGCGGTGTTTAACTGGCTAATATTCATTATTGCAATCCTTTAGCTAATACTATTGTTGCGCTGACGTTAGGTTAACCGTTTTAGGTTGCCATTTTTGCGCTTTCTCTAACTTTTCATCGGTACCCAGTGCCAGTCCTTTAGAGCTGCCGCTCCAGATGCTACCAGAATCAATTAGGCCGTGTAAGTTTGCTCTGAATAAGGCGGCATCACTAAAATCTGTAGAACTGCATACCGAGTTAGAAAGGTCGGCGTAAGATAGTTCACTTTTGGTAAATTTAGTGCCAATACACAGGGTGTTAGCCAGTTGAGCCTGCGTTAAGTTGCTTTTAGTAAAATCGCAACCAGTTAAATTACAGTTTTCCAGGCTAGCCTGTTCCAGGTTGCATTGGCTTAAGTTAGACATTTTCAATTGGCTGTCGGTAAACAGTGCTAATGGCGCATTACATTCCATAAAGTCACAATTGTTAAGCTGAGCCTCAACAAACGCCACTTGAGTTAGTTCGCATCCAGAAAAATTGCAGTTATTAAGCACCGCGCTTCTAAACTGTGTCATACGCAGGTGCATACCAGAGAAATCATGATTTTCCAAAACAGGTTTTTCAAATATGGTTTGCTGTAAGTGGGCGCCTTGAAAGTTTACATGGGCCAAGTCACATTCAATAATATTTGTTCGCTCTAAACTACATTGTGAAAAAATAGCCGATGTTAGGTCACATTGTAAAAAACTGGCGAAGTCTAATTGTGACCTGCCAAAGTCAGCCTGGTGGGCAATAGCTTCTATGAAATTGGTCTCCATTAACTTGCAATCGGTAAAATCTGTCTTATTCAACTTAGGTTTTACAAAATTAATGTCTAGTAATTTGGCGCTGTTAAAGTGGGCATTTTCAAAGTTACAGTCAATTATATTGCAATCAATCCATGTAGAATTTCCAAATTGTGAATTTGTGAAAATACAGTTAATGAAATTTACCTGTTCAAAAATAGTCTCACTAAAATTGCATTTTAAGAATATACAGTCGGTAAATACAGCCCCTCCAATGGTCAATTTTGAAAAGTCTATAATAGATAAATCTTCCTTTTCAAACATATGCCCCTGGCTAATTAAGGCTTTTAGCCGGGCTATATCTATTGCCATTTTGCAGGCCTCCAGTCTTCAAGTTTAGTACCATCCAGGTTTGATCGAGAAAAATCGGTTTTAGCCACGGTGGCACCCATGAATTCACAACCATAAAAGTTAGACTGGCTAAGACTTGCCTGGGTTAAATCAGCCTGCAAAAAATTACTATACATGAAATTGGTATTACTCAATCTAGCGTGGCTAAAATCTGTCTTTATGAATAAACTGTTTAATGTGTGGCAGCCATTAAAGACACTATGTTGGGCGTTTGAATCACTAAAGTCACAGCCACTTAGTGTGGTATTGATGAACTCACAGTGCTCCAGAGTGACATCTCTCAGCGTGGCATCTGCCAAAATACAATCCATAAAATGACTATTATTTAACGATGACTTATCCAAAAAACGGCAATTGGTTAAATCAGATTTAGTCAATCTACAAAAACTAAAATTTGATTCAATAAAGTTACTGCCTTGTAACTGAACTTGCTTGCCATGGCAAGTGACAAAATTGCACTTTATAAAGGTCGCCGATATCATCTGGCATTCACTAAGATTAGCCCCACTAAAATCGGTCTCAATGAAGCTTGCCTCACCGAACATGACTCCACTAAGGTCTGCTTTATGAAAGCATACCCCTAGGGTGTTTAAGCTGTTTGATAAATCCAGGTTGGTAAGGATCGCGTGTGAAAAGTCAGATTTACCATATTCACAGTCTTTGGTGTTGGCATAGCTCAAGTCACTGTATTTGAAGTTACACGCCCCAATATTTGAATTTACCAGGCTAGCCGATTTTAAAATAGCATGGGAAAAGTTGCAACGCGCTGCAATGGCGCCATTTAATGTTGCACCTTCCAAATTAGCATGGCTGAAATTACATTGTTCCAAATAGCAATTTGAGAAGTCTGCATTTCGCAAATCTTCTCCTGAGAAATCAACGCCGGCAAGATCTTGATATTCCAAACTCTCACCATTGCTTAGGGCGTTTAGCGTTCGTTCCTTTAAGTCGCTCGCCAGCATAGCCAAGGGCGGAGTGCCCATACCCATCATATGAGCACCCATCTTGTAGCTTTCAATTTGTGCGGTGTATCCCTGCTTTAATTGAATTTCTAATTCAACCAAATCAACATAATCACCTTGCTGTGAAAATGCCTTTTTAAGTTCAACTAGCTTTACCTCGATATTGGCTGCTCTGGGAAGTTCTGGCGGTAAACTAAATTTTTGTAATGCTTTGTCAAGATTAGTGGCCAATGCCTCGTTACCACTATCTGATGCACCTTGTATTTGTTTCTGTAGCTGTGCTTGTGCTTTTTGCTTTTGAAAATCTGCATACTCTTCACTGAGTTTTGATAATTCATCAAAGGCTTTAAAATCAATTTTTTGTAAATCAATTTCACCATCAGAAGAGGCACCGGGTACCAATTTCTCAATTACCTTGTCAAATCGGTTCTGCCATGCGTCTTTCAGCGGATTTTCCAGATTGGCAAGTTGTTGTTCAATAGTAGTGGTATCCAAGCCCTGCTTTTTTTGTTGGTCTATAAGCTCAAGTAGTTGCTGCTGAGTATCATTCAATTTCTCCGATACCGTAACATCCAGTTTATTTTTCATGTGCTCTGCCAAAAAAAATGCAGGGGGTGATTCTTGCTGTGTTAAACGTGCCATACCACAGGGAATGTTTACTGGAATCAAGTCCTTGGTCGTTAGGGCATATTGCATATTTAGGTCTGGATGAAGCCTTCCTACCAGTGAGCGGAAATAATGGTTATTACCCTTAGCTGGCTCTTTCAGTGATTCATAGGCGCACAATAAGTGTTTATATTCACTGGCATCGCTTTCCTCTACTTCAAGGGTGCCACGGTATATCACCATGCCCATTAATTGATTTGGAAAAAAGACAACAGTATCTATACGGGTTTGAATTTCCTTTAAATCACTCTCTTGCAGATCCTCAACGCTAATATTGGGTTTAACCACAAATGCCTTGGCACTAAACTTTGGGATGGCCCCTGTCAATATTGGGTGCTCATTATGCAAGTTTTCTAATTCAAATTTTTCGCCACCGAGTAAAGGGGTAGGCAACTGCTGGTCATTTAATGCACAGCTAAAGGCTTTGAAGTTTAAATCCTTAGGGTAGCCAGGAAAGCAGGTGGCAAGCCATTCTTCGTCATAGGTCCCTAAATGTTTACTTCGCTCAGGGTGGTCAATTAGCAGCGGCATATAGCCAGCTACAGGGGGCGTTTGCCCCTTATTGGTCATTAACTTGTCACTGATTTCAATATTTGGCATTAGGATTAAGTCTTCGCCAATATCGGTTTTTTCTTTGTCAATGCCTTTCCCTGCCGTATTAAGCGCATAATCTTTACCGCCAAACGCATTCGGCCAGGTTAGCGGCATCCGTGTGAACGGCACGGGAACCGAGCTGCCAGTGACCCCGCCCATCCAATATCGATCCCCCACCACATGCAACTCTTTCTTTATACCTGCACATTCGGTAGACACATTAAGTGCACTCACAGAATTCTCATGTGGACTCATGGCATCACCCACGGTAAAAAATTCTGCATTTAGCTTGGGCATTCCTTCATCTAAAAAGGGCGTGTCCAGGCTCGCCATCTTCTGGTAGGCATCACAAAATAACAGCGGATTACCACCCAGCAAAGGAAAGTACAGTTTTAGGCTAACCACCAAATGATGTTTTTTGTTAAAACTAAAGGTTCGATAGCCCGCTTCTAAATCTAGCGGCTGAATAATATCCACACACAACTCCAATTCGACACTGCTATGAGTGTGCACTTAATTAATCAAGCAAGGCCAAGCTGATTGGTTTAATGCCTTGCTGGGAATGGCCTAGTGCACTGGTTACGCCTAACTGGTTCCAATTGTCCCCTAAGGTCAATTTAGAATTATCCAGTGTTACATTAATCAGTAATTCAATTTGCAATGGTTTTTTCAAAAACTCACGTAGTAAACATTTTAATTGCTGTAGTTTCTGTTCATCTTTTACTATTTTGTGGTAGTGAACATGGGAGATGTTTTTGGCAACCACCCTAATCTTTAATGTCTTATCTTCAATAATAGAGCCAATGTGGGCATCACCTAATCGATTGTTTTGGCTACCCAATTTGCAGCGTAGACCTTCACTTATGGCCACTGTCTGGCGTTGAAACTCCTTAACCTCAATCTCTTGGATGTCAAGAAAATCACTAATAATCACTTTTAGTCCAGCCGTTGAGCGTTCTTTATTGCTAAACAGGGAAAAATAGCGAAGTTTTAAATTTCTAATCTCTTCATTTTGACTATTGGGGTCGCCCATTAGACTAAATAGTAAGTTCCAATAGCTATCATTGGACGTTTCCAAGGTATTTAAATTAAGTTTATAAAGTCGCCAGGCCTGGTACAGTTTTGGAAAGAGTTGTTTGTGAATAATGTCAAGAAATTCACGGGGGGCGTTTAAATCATCCCATTCGTTGTCCAACAGCTCTTCATTGTAAAAATCGGGAAGGGGAGACGCCACCCCATATAAACCAGGCAACTGAGAAATGATCTCGTAACCCCGCTTCTTATCCAGAGGAATAATTTCACTAATGTCAGTTTCGGCATAACCAAGCGTTAATTCCGGGCGCACTTCTATCTTACGCGCTGGGCGGCGCGTAGATACCGGATAGCTATTGTTGACTGATTCTAATAGGCGATAAGCCTGGAAAAACTCGTACTCAGAACTATTTTCAAGTAGGTCTTTTTCAAGTGTTTTTAATGATTCGCTAGGTTGGGCTGCCATGTTAGCTGCTCTCCCGTATTTTCGTTGGTAATTATTAGCTCTACAAAACTATTAATGTCACAAAATTGAGAAAAAACCTTCGAGATTAATTCACCAAACAAATATAAGTCGCCATTGCTGGCAAAACCAGCACCATCTGCGACTAATTCTATTTTTTGGCCTCTGATTAAGTAACCTTTTAACAAACGCTCGGTATTATTTACCGAAATAGATTTTAGGGAGTCAATTCGTTTTTTGTTTGCTGCTTGCTCTTTGGCATCGGCGTGGTTAGTAGGATTGTATAGGTTTAATAGCACTTTTAGGTTGGCTAGGTTTGTTATGGGTAAATAGTTTACCGTTAAATGTGCTAGTAAGTTCCATAAGATGCGGCCATCTGTTTGCGGTGGAATGTATTCACTCACAGCGGATATATTTTTAAAACTGACCAGATCGGCCACGTCAGGCGTATTTACATTGATATCACCAATTTTTAATTGCTGAGTTAACGAACCGTTTGAGCAGCGTATATTGGCCGTTAGAACTTCCCGCATGGGCAATTCTAGGCCCTGTGGGTAGCTGACTCTTAATACGCTGGAAGATTCTTTGCCGTCAGTCGACTTTTGAATGAGTTCATAAACAGGAAATTGACTCTGTTGCTTGGCGTTAAGCGAGAAATCAATATATTTTGTTTTTTGAGTAGAACGGCGGTTTTGCCCCTGAACATCCAATACCGAATATATAGTATTCTGGTTATTCACGTTTCGGATAGGTCTTAAAATTAGGTCACTATTTTTATGGTCCAGAGAAATTGGTTCAGCGGTGGTATCAAATAAATTGATAGCCGGTGTGCAAAATAACTTAAAACTATTGATGTTAACTTGGGTATTTTCGCTGTTTTCAGTGAATTTGAAACGTAGTTTAAACGCTTTTGGTAGCGCCACTGATTTGTTAAATCCACTAATGTTAACAAACAAAAACTTATATTTATTAATAAAGTATTCTTGTAGTCGCCTATAACCATTCAAACTTGTTTTGCTGTTTTCAAGTAAATCGAAATCTTTACTCCACCCCATAGGTGTTAATTTTGCATTATATAATAGGGTGATATTGTTACCTTGAACAATCGATACCGACTCTAGTTTGCTAGTTAACAGGTAATATAGTTGGCTTGCATTCACATAGTCTCCGGCTATGTGCAACGGTAGCTCGTCAATGAATACATCGGTATTCGACAGGCTGGTATTATTTATAATAATATCCAGTTCAGAATTGTTGCCTGTCTGGTTCAATTCACAGGCATTTATGGTGAGAGGATGAACCACTACATCACTGGAGGTTTGAAAGCGACAGCTTACTCCCTGAACCTTTTGGGAGTCTATTTTAGATTGCTTTTTAATGGTGACAGCATTGTTTAGAATGTTTCTTGGCTTAAACTCAATAATGGTGGTGGCCGGTATTTCCTTAAGGTAATCAGGTGCTACCAAGCGCAAAATAGACTGAGCAAACTCAGGGAAATCAGTGTCCAGTCGGTCTTGAATACCCGCACTTAAGAACGCCGTACCTTGCAATATGCGCTCAACGTCTGGGTCGTTACTGCTGCCAGCCAGGTGAGGTGCAAGTGCGGGGTACTTCTTAGCAAATTCCCTGGCATTCTCTTTTAGGGCCTGCAATTCTGTTTGATAGCTTTCTGTTTTCATATTTAAAATGCCGATTTAATGCAAACTAGGCCGTCGGCATTGATATTAATTTGAGCAATAACGTCCAATTCGTTATTGGTTTTACAGGTCAGGCGCCAATTAAAAGAAGCCAAGCTTTTATGTTCTTCATCTAACGTTAAGCTGACGTTTTTTAATCTTGGTTCGTAATCAGTAATTTGTGCACTAATTTGCCTGGCAAAATCATCAAGATCAGGTGATCCATGTGAATTAAAATGGCCGTGTAAATCATTTAGACCCATTTTTTCATCAATTAAGATGTTACCCTGCTGGCTATTCAATAAGCATTCTACGTCTAGTAAAATGGCTTCTTGAATGCTCAATGAATCACTTTTAAGCTGGTTACCTTGTTGCCAGTTGGCTAACCGTATTAATAAACGGCTTTGGCTCATTATGGAGTAGCTCCAAAGTTATCTTCATACTCAATGCCATCAATGTCGTGACACCAGGTGATCGAATCATAGATCAAAGACACTTTTTCCATATGACCTATGCGAGAATTTGCTAGGTCGGAATTTGATTCAACATCAAAGTCAATGGCAGTAATCTGGGCATTTTTAAGCGTTTGTTTGTAATACATCTCTTCCATACCAGCGCCATCTAAGCGATACCAGTTAATGCCTACATCGGTCAATAACTCACCATCACATAAAGCTTGATACAACATTGGACTGGTACGGTCTACTTCTTTAAGAATGGTAATGGGTAGATGAATTCGTCGCCCATTTGGTAAGCCACGCTGATCGGTAGGCAGTTTCACACTGTGGTCCATTGCTTGCACCACTATGCATCCGTTGCGCCCATCTAAATCACAGTCGCCCTCAATGGCGCCTTGATTCTCAGCGGTAATGCTCATATATCCAGGTATTGCCATAATCATTTCCTTTTATTTATGCTTTTTCCAAACGGCCACGTTCGGTTAATGTAAAAGACTGGCCCATATATTTAAAGTGAGGTGTAATGGAGATAGTTGATAAAAACCAACCTGATTTACCTTCCAGATCTCGCACATTAATTCTCGCATCCCTTAGCGGGCGTCGTGCTCTTACCGCAGGAGCTGGATTATCCATGTCAGAAACAAATTGCTTTAACCATTTATTGAGTGATTGGTCTATTTGGCTACGAGTTTGCCAAGAACCTATGTTTTCTCGCTGCATGACCTTTATGTACTGTGAGAATCTACAACTGATTAACATATAAGGTAATTGAGACTCTAACCTTTGGTTTAATTCATTTTGGCGGCCATCACTGGTATTGGAAAAACCGACTATATCTTTACAGGAAGGAATAGAAATAAAACCAGCTTGCTTGCTGGCTTTATGTATTACCAATGGAGTAAATCCGTTTTTGCTAAGTTCGGTAGCACTACGATCAGAAATCATAACTTCACATGGAATTTGGATGCGCATGCTACCTTTACTCGATTGCATGCTTAACCCATCAAGTAATCCAAATTCACTACCTATGACATTTATATACCAGCGATAATGCGCGTAGCTATTGGCAAATCGTGTTGCTAAAGCAAATGCAGCATTGCCCCATAATCCGCTATGTTTTTTACTCGCAGTCTCAACATAGTTAAAGCCCTGTCCGCTGCCTGTATGGCTCGCGCGCAATAAAAATTTAGGTAAAGCCAGGCATACATAGCGGCTATCTTCACTTTGTCTAAAACTGTTCCACTTGGCATATAAGGGTTGATCGAAATGCGAACTAATGTCTCTAATCCTGGAAAACTCAGCATAGCTATCTATGCCAAATAGTTTAGCACTAGCTGCTGTTAACAAAGGGCAATGACTAATGGCTGACAGTCTTGCCATGTTTTGCAATAAGGTGACATCCATGGCGCTTTGATTAATCTCAAAATCGCCAACCATGATACTGTATGGTCGACCACCAAATTGGCCAAATTCGGCACTGTAAACTAATTGAAATAAACTGGATTGAGTCACATCCGGTGCGTCTTCAAAGTCTTCTAGTAAGGCCTTCTTAGAGCAGTTAAGAATAACCAATTCAATATTTTCTTTATAATTTATGTGCTCGTGTAAATAATTTAAAGAATGCCAGCTGGCCTCCAAAGACCTAAACTTCTCACTTTGAATAATTAAGTCCAGCTGCTCATTCATACGATGCTGTAATTCAGCTTGAATCACTAATCGTTCATTAAATTCAAGGGTTTCATCTGCGATAAAACCAAATTCAGACAGCGATTCAACCAGTTTGATAGATTTAATGGTGTTATCGCCTAACTGATCATGTAACTGGTAAGCATTGCTTAGGGATTTTACCCCTGAAAGCACACTCTCAGGCTCAAAGTCTTCCAAGCAATTGAGTTCGTAATGAAATTCAATTGAACTTAAAGAGGCTGGATCCAAAAGGTTCTCCAAGCTCATTGTTATCGTGACATTTTGCGCAGCCAAAAGGCCGCTAATATTGCCATTAACCTTTATTAGTGCCCGATCACTAACTTCCTCACTCCGTTGGTCCTGGGTTAAATCACATAACACCAGGATTTTAAACGGAAGCTCAGTATCATTATTATTATGATCTTGAAAGGTTAAATTAATGCGTTCGTTAACATTGTAAATACTCATAAATTACCTACCAACAATGTGCGGCCACTTCGGGTAACTGCAGCGGAACACTTTCCAGCATTTGAATTACTGGACGCTGGCCTCTTATTTCAAAGTTAACATCAATAAAGTTAACCGCTGAATTCTCTAGTTGCGCTTGCTGATTTGGAAAGTCAGAAGAGGTGAATATATGGCGACCATCTTGAAATTCTTTCAAGAATTTACTGAAACCTTTAACACCCACATAGTTTTTAAGCAGGGTTAATTGGCCTATTTCAATTCTTAAAGTGGTATCACCACATGTTTCCAGTGCCCACTTAAATGTATGCTGAGTAGGATAGTTATAGTTGGCCAGAGTTTGAGTTCCATCACTGCAATACAGGTCAACAAAGGTGGCATAAGGCTGAATACTCGCGCCTGGGTTAGTGCCAGAAGGTAAGGCGTTAATGGCGACATCAAAAGTATTGCCAACAATAAATTTACCGTTTTCAGCTTGATTGAGTACTTCCAATAATTCCTCGGTTAAGCCTAGGCTACGCTGTGCCACATTAGCGCGTACAATACCGCGCTTGTATTTTTTCTGTACAAAGGGTGACAGCTCGGTGTCAAGGTACTTCCAAAGTACACCGCCTTCACCAACCACTAAATTACCCACTTGATTACCGCCTACCCCGTCCATGGCCGCCAGTACATCATTTTGCCAGCGATCTTGTAGCTCACAGCTACTTTCGTTTTCCATGTAGTCATAGATGGCGTGCATGGGCCCAACAAACAAATGCCAAAACACTTTAGAGGTTGATACCGGCTTACCGATGAGAGCTTGCAATTCCTTAATGGAGCTCCATCCATCGGCCACCGAACCATTGCCCGATTCAGGCGCGTCAGGTGTTTTAAACAAGGTGGTTAACGAGCTTAATGATTGTGTTCGGGAGTCGGCTTTAAAGGCAATCTCGGCCAGTGCCTGCTTATAGGCATCCACCGCCACCACAGCATCATCCAGTGCCGATTCAATATTTTCACCTTTTTTACCCTTGTTGGCTTTTTTATGGATCTTTAAGGCTTTTTTAGCCAGCTTGCCAACCTTACCAAATTTACCTAAAGCTTTTTTCAGTAGCTTGCCATTACCCTTTCCTTTGCGGCCATCGGATACCGAGTAAGATTGCACATCCTTAAAGAAAGCCAATTGCTGTTTGGAATTAAACTCAGCCTCTGCAAAGGGACTTAACTGTTCATTCATATCACCCAGCAATGCAAAGTATGGGTTATCTGAAGTGGCCATACGTTCCAGTAATTGCTGCCACTCTTTACGGTCTCGCTGCTGCATTTTACCTTCGTCAAAACGCTGGGAAAACAGCATCCAAACTTTAATGTACTGTCTTTGATAGTACTTATCAAAATCTTGTTGAATCTCATTCAGTTGTTTGTCTTCACTGTTCGCCAGTTTAAATTCGTTGAGGAACTCCTGAATAAACTGGTAGCCTTCGAGGGTGTATGCGGCATCAATGGTGGGTGGGTTATCAATTTTATAGCTGCCACCCCAGTAATCTTTAAGCCTTACACCGTCAAAGTCTTGTGAGTTAGCCCACTGCACAATCCAGTTATAGTCACCGTGGTTGTGCTTAACCAGGTATAAAAGTGCTGCCTGCAGAGTTTTCTTTTCTTCAGACAAATCAACCAAAGAATGGCTCCAGTCAATATAGGTTAAATATATCTCGTTATATAATTCGGACTGTTCGGAATAGATAAGCCTGTCTTGAACCACCAGGTAATCCTTGCCAATAGGCATGGCGGTTATATCTGCATCCGGGGTAAGGCGGCGCTGGATAATATTAATACGGCGCACAAGGCCACCTGCTAAAGAACTGGTTTCGCCTTCTTCGAGCCCATCTATGGTTCTCTTTAAGGAGGCATCGTATGGTTTAATGATATTTGATTTAACAAAATCCAGATATTGCATCTTGAGCTTGCTAATGGAGTTTCCCTCACCTTGTAAAATATCCCAAGGTAATATTTCCTGGTTTTTATAGTGGGCCAATGAGTCCACTAAATTCTTTAAACGATAGGCCGTTTCTAGCGCATCGTTAGCACTTTGCTGGGTGCTTATTTCAATGTTTGATTCGGCATAGTTAGTATAAATATCTGACAGTATGCTTTTATCTGATTCATATAAGGCGCTTAAACCCACTATGGCACTAAATGTTACCGCACCGCTGATGCCCATGGCATATTTACGCGCGGCTGAGCGAATACGTAACGCGCTAGGTAGACTAACCAATGAGCCGCGATCGGCAGGTAATATTTTTGTAAAAAAGTCGTGTAAGAACATGCCATTTTTTACCTTTTCACCATCGTGTTCTTGCAGGCTCGAACTAAAATACAAGCCACGAAAGCGCGGTGCTTCCTGGTATGCATTGCCTTTTAAGGCCGTTCTAATAAAGGTATGCAAACCAGAGCGTATATTTTCCATGGAACGCGGCAGAGTCAATAAACTTTTATCAGGACTCTCGGTCTGCTCCATCATCAGCAAGCGTACTTCTTTTAGTCGATCTAAAATATTATCTAAAGCTGTATCAACCACCGTATCCACATCGCCAGTAGTGGCATCATTTAAGTAACCCATGGCCTGAGATTTAAGCTCTTGGGGTAAATAGTTAGACCACTGTATAAATCCGGGAATAAGATCGGCTTTGGTTACCATCAAATAGACCGGAACTTTTACTTCAAGTTTGTCCATTAAATGGTTAATACTGTTGCGTACTTGGCGCCCTTCTTCCAGGATGTCTTCTTCACTGCATTCTAGCAAGCGGTCAGCAGCTACAGCCAGTACTAGGCCATTTAGCGGCTCTTTTTGACGATGCCGGGAAATCATTCCCAACAATGAGTTCCATTCTTTTCTGTCTCGCTCAATCTTGTCTGGCACGGCATAACGACCAGCGGTATCAATTACTACACCTTCTTCGTATAACCACCACTCAAGATTTAGCGTAGAGCCATCTTTATGTTCAGAAAAATCAATGGACGGCAGTAATAACTTAGCATTTCTTAGGCTGGTACTCTTACCTGAAGTAGGCCGGCCAAATACCATAAACCAAGGAAGCGCATACAAAGGGTCACCCTGATACTTAAGCTGTGAGCCTTTAAGTGCCTTGATAGTGGTATTCCAACGCTCCTTCAGCGAGTGATTTAACTCACTTGGCGTCATGCCTAAATCGTCATCGGCCTCACGAACCGAACCCTGGTTAAGTATGCCTTTTACCTGAGCCTTGGCGCGAATACGCACGATTATCTTACGGGTAATAACAAATGTAAGGTAAATAGTGAGAATACCTGCCAGCACAAATAGACCATTTTCTAAAGGTTGCTCTAACAGGTAGTTAACGCTTAATACGACAGCGCTGATAAGCGTGACTACAAATAGCCACATGAGTATTTTTAAAAATGTTTTCATGCTACTTCACCAAATCTAAGATGTTGCCTAATTCACTTCCAATTTGAATTGAATAGATTATTAAGGTTGCTGCAACGACCACAACGGGCGTTATGGCGAATAATGGCACCAAATTGATGCGTGATTTTCTACTGACATTAATCTGATCCTGCTCATGATAGGCGTCGCTAAATAAGGTAGATTTTTCAAATACTTTATTGGCGTCGTTAGGCAGTAACAAATCTAAATTGAAGCCGCGTGTCTCTTCAATTTTAGGTCTGTCTTGTGGTGAATAAAATCTACCTTTATATCCCAGGCTTAAACACAGTAGATAGACTTCACGAACACTACGGTCATCGCCCTGGCGATTGAGCTTGTTAAGGCGCTCATAAAACTCAAAACCAGAATTAGTAGTATTGAAGAAACTTCTTTGCAGGGACTCTTTTTGCCACAAGATGCGTTCTTTCCATTGAGAGGTCAGGATAAGTTCGTCAATGTAAGCAACAACAGGGAACAATGCTGCATTGGCAATCGTCTGGCTAAACCCGGCTTTAACCGCCTCGCTTTGGCAATTAATAAGTAGCAAGCTAAACTCATCTTTAATTGCCTGCCAGCTATCAGTTAACAATTGGCTATTATCTTTAAGTTCATTTATTTTTAAAATAGGGTCAATATAAAAGTCTACAAGTCTCATAGGTCACCTATCGCTTTAAAATAACAAGTTCAATCTGAAGATCTTGGGGTGCTTCGTCCCAATGCAGGATGATATTGTTTTGGCGTTGCACTGCCTGCCATTCATCATCGTGTATATCTATGCGTACATAATTGGCATGATCTTTTTTAGGTAAACCGCTGGGTACATTCGGACTATGAATTAAGCCGATTCCGGGCAAAGAGCGTTCAATAAGGATATCAATAGTGGTTTTGGCGGCCAGTTTGGCCGTTGTAAAGAAGGACTGGTTATAGTCATCCCATTCGTCTTTGCTATTAACAATAAGGTAGAAGTCTGCACGATCTTCAAAAAATTCTTTGGGTATTTCGGCCTTGAATTTCTGCTCCTCACGGCTCATCTCCACCAAGAATTGAGGTCCAACCGAGATATCATTGAGAAGTTGATTGATAAGTGAGCGAGCATTATTAAAGCATTCGGAAATATTTAAGTGAGTATATTCAGGCAATAACGCTTCTCCAGTTGAATTCTCACCTAACAAATTAATATCTTGAGTAAAAGTACTCATTTCACCTACTAGTTCTCGAAGACCGCCATATATACCCCAAGGGTGCATCTGTTGGGTGTTTACCTGATGATTAAGTTTGGGAACAAAGCGGGACAGTGCTTGCAAGCTCATTCTATAGCGCAATGCATTGGCATCTATTGCACTGTTGCCTAATGAACCTTGGCCACTTTTTAGTTGAATGGCACGGCCAGTCAGCTCGTCTTTTAGGTCTTTTAGTTGAGACGACAGATATTTTGATCCAGACACATTCAGTGTGGGAGGTATGTAATCACTCACCATAACCAAATTTTCACCCTCTAATGCTATTTGAGCAAAAGGCATTAGCGAATAGTCACTGTAATTGTCTTTTTCAGATTCGAATACAATCTCTAATTTTAGCGTGAGCTCGTGGGCCAGGGCCGACTCTCCCTTGCTATAGGAATCACTAATTTCACTTGGCGTATGAAAAGTAAAGAATCGACTTTTAACCGAATTGGCCTCGCTGGCGTCCTGAATTTTACTCACGTTAGCATTAAAAGATGATATTTTTCTTAAAGCGATATAGGCAGTTAGAGGGCGTTCGGGGTCAATGTCTATGCCCTCAAGAGAGCGAGAACATAAGAAGGCGTTATCATTTATCTTCGCATAAGTTCCATCTTCGAAAATAAATTCAGCTTCTTGTATTTCCACATGCTTGGAGGCAATGGTGGTACTTGAAATTTCTAGATTAATGAAGCCCCATAACCATGGAGAAACATTCTTTTTAATTACATCAATTTGGTATTGAGCAAAAGACTCACTTTGTTGAAAGTGATGTGGTTGTAAAAACATTCCATGATGCCAATAAATTGGCTGAGATTTGCTCATGTTGATCGTCCTTAAAAAATATTTTCCATTGCTTTAGCTGGGGATGATTAAAAAAAAGATTACAGCTAAAAATTACTTAAACTCAAGATGTTAAGCTCTTCTTCTTTAAATAGGCTAAACCGCTTGGTACTTTTACGACCCATCGCCACGTCAATAAATATGTTGTCTGGAATGGCTTTGGCTTCGTCTGCAATTAATCCAATATTTGAAAGGGCCAGGTCAACAAAGCCACGTTTTGCAGCTTTTACAGGAACATCAAATACCTTTACATCGAGCTCAATATTTAGACCGTAATACCCAGAGATAATGGCAATGTATTTTGCACTCTGTGCTCTTGGCAGTGTGGCGATTTTTTCTTCGCCGGGCTGAATTATTATGCGGGTAAACTGGGCTACCGTGTCATCAATTCGGCCAGAATTTAGTAACTGAAGCGCACCTTCTTTGGTCTCTGCTAAACCTAAGAATGTATTTGGATCACTTAGTTGAAATACCCCTAGTGCTACAGAGTGTGGGCGACCGCTAATGGCATTTAAATCAGATGGACTTTCTAAGTGAATATGTATGGCTCTATCTTCAAAAACCCAATCTTCTGGAGCCACAGCTAGACTGGTTTTGCTGGCACAACCGCTCAGCAAAGCAAAGTAAAAGCAAATTAAAATACATGTAAACTGTTTCATATAGATACCATAAAAAGCGGTGGCAAGATGCCACCGCTTTTATTTTCACAAAAAACTAGGCTTAGGCAGCGCTAGCGCCAAAACGGTAAGCACCTTCAGTGCCGGCCGCTTCGTGTGTCCAGGTGATGGCACCTGGATTGATGTGAAGTACTTCCATGTGTGCAAGGTGTGACATTGCAGGGTCACCAACACTTGGAAGGATAGTTTCAATATCAACAAGAACGGAGTTTTCAAGTTCCATTACATAGTAAAGCTCTTCTTCACCACTTGCAGATATACGGTACCAGTTAATGGTAACAGTAAGCTGCTCACCTGATGTTAGGGCGTTGTGCAGTAATGGAGATGCTTTATCAATGAACTTGGTGATTTTCATTGGCTTCATTGCAGGCATACTGGTGATTTGACCGCTTTGTTCGTTAGTGCCGCGAGGTACATTGTGAACAAATGCCTGAATCATAATTTCATCTTCATGACCTTCCTGGGTTGCAGTACCCACTGAGTCTTCAGATAAAGCGCCAGAGCTTATTTCACCTTGGTTTTGACCTTCGATAGTCATATAGGCTGGAATTGCCATTTTAATCTCCTTTTTAAGTTTAAGGTTTGGTAAAAAATAAAACTGATTTCAAGGGTGAAAGTAGCTCTATTCTTTATCCAACTTGCCAGCAAGTGATAATGTAAAGCTTGAACCCATATATTTAAAATGAGGACGAACATGCATTTCCACTCGATAGAAGCCTGGATTTCCTTCATCGTCAGTCACAGAAATACGTGCCTCACGTAAAGGTTTACGGCTGCGTACTTCTGGTGGCGGATTATCTTGATCAGCCACATATTGACGCACCCAATTATTTAGTTCGCGGTCTAGATCGTTGCGAGTCTTCCAACTACCAATATGCTCACGCTGCAGTACTTTAATGTAGTGGGCCAAGCGATCAATCATGAAAAGGTATGGTAATTCAGTGCCAAGCTTAAAATTTGTTTCGGCTTGTTTATCTTCTGGGGAATTACCAAAAAATTTGGCTTTTTGACAGGTATTTGCTGAGAAAAAAGTGGCGTTATCTGTGCCTTTTCGGGCAATCAAACCAACAAAACCTTGTTCGGCTAATTCAAATTCTTGACGATCAGATAGCATCACTTCGGTGGGGCTGTAAATCTTGGTCTCACCATTTTCTACATATTTATGAACAGGTAAATCCAGTACTTCACCGCCGCTTTGTGGACCAATAACATTCGGACACCAGCGATACTTGGCAAAACTTCTGGTCATATTGGCAGCAAACGCATAAGACGCTGTCCCCCAGCATAACTTCTCAAACTGCGTACCTACACCCTCTTCATAGTTAAATTCCTTTACCTGATTGTCTTCACCATAAGGAGAGCGCAGCATAAAACGCGGTACCGTAAGTGCCACGTTGCGGGAGTCATCGGTATCACGGAATCCGCGCCATTTGGCGTATTGCGGTCCTTCAAAAATTGATTCCAAATCTTTAAGGGCTGGCATTCCCTGGAAGCTGTCTAGGCCAAAAAACTTAGGTCCGGCAGATGCAATGAAGGGGGCGTGTGACATGGCGCCCACAGAAGCCATATCTTGTAATAGCTTCATATCTTGAGCCGTTGGATTAATACCAAAGCCGCCAATAATGGCGCCGTAAGGCTTACCACCAAACTGACCGTATTCGGCCGAGTATACGTGCTTGTATAACCCTGAGCGGGTAACATCGGGCGCATCTTCAAAATCTTCAATCAGTTCGTCTTTGGTAGAGCTGATCATTTCAATACCGATATTTTGGCTAAAATCGGTACGGTCCACTAAAAACCGCAAACCGCGCCAGCTGGCTTCTATCTTTTTAAAATCGTCAGCCTGAATAACGGCGTCCAGTTGTGCGCTTATTTTTTGGTCAATGGCATTTATCATGTCATCGGCCAGCTTTTTTTCTACCTTGTCAAATGATTTGCTTGGCTTAAGCAGGTCACTAATAAAGGCTTCAACACCCAGGCGAGCTGTTTCAAAACCATCATCGCCTGGTGCTAGCCTGGTTTCTGCCATTACCTGATCAAGCAGGCTGGTTGTTGTAGGAGTGTCTAGTACCGCATCTTCTGTTTGTTGTGACATCGTTTTTCTCCTTAACCTTCGATACCGAGTTCTTCCATGACTTGTTTACGCGTTTCATCGTTTTCAAGTATGGCTTGAATTGTTTTACGAAAGGAAGGGACGTTACCCAATGGCCCACGTAAAGCTTGTAATGCACGCCTTAATTCCAGAAGACTATTTAATTCGGGGATTTGTTGTGCAATATTGCCCGGATTAAAGTCTTTTATACTGTTTATCTTAAGGTCTACATCAATGACTTCATCTGAATCTTTTTCCAGTTTATTAGGCACCGAAAAAGACATGGATAAATTATGGCTTTTAACGACATCGTTAAAATTTTCTTTGTTAACATTGATAGGATCGCGATCCTCAATGACGTTGTCACTTTCTTTACCGGTAAAGTCATCTAAAACCAGAAGTTTTAGCGGAAGCTCAACGCTTTCGCTGGCACCGCCGGTATCGGATTTGTATGAAATATTAATGCGCTCTTTGGGCGCTACGCTGCCATCTGCCATGATTTTCTCCTATGAACTACTGGTTAATAGTGCCGGGTTATACCAACATAACTGATTGTACGCGGCGTCTTTTTGTTGCTGTTTTTCACTTGCTTCACTGCTGTTTAACTTATCGTATGCATTTACTAAAAGTGCTAATGCTTTAGCCAAAAAATCACTTTCCCAATCGGCCACTTTAAGTATACGAGTTTCCTCAATAAGTCGTTCCAACATGGGGATGCCTACTTTTACCTGGCCATTAATGCAGGCTAGTTCAGCGCATGCCATTTTAATTTTAAAATGATCACGTTTGGTATTCGCTTGGCAAGCATTAAGTAGGGTGAAACCATCTACAAGTTTGCCACTAATAGCGAGTTTTTTGGCTTCGTGAAAGGCGACAGAAATTGCGTCGCTGTCAGGCTTATCACTGGTGTCGGGTTCGCTTGATTGTGATGTTAGGGAGTCAATCCATAATCTTGTTTGTTCATCGGCAAAGGCTTGGCCATTGGCGTATTCAAGATTTATAATTTTTGGTAATCGTTTAACAAAGGCCGCTATTTCAGTTTCCAGAGCTTTCTTTGTTTTATCATATTCACTTCCTAATGCATCAAGGCAAAGTGCGATGTAGCGGTTTCCGTCAAACCAGTACGGCATCTTTTCCGCACTTTTTTCGGCCAGATTAATGGCTTCCAAATAATCACCAGCCTCGTAAAGTTCCACCACTTTCTTAAGTTTCTCGGCGGGAGGGCAAGGAAGTTGTGACTTGTTGTCCTTCACTGGCGGCAGTTTATCTAAATTGTCCCATAGGGCGCTTCGGCTAAAGCGAAATCGTTTAGGGTCGTTTGGTTTCACCTGTCCATGGTAATTTGCTAACTTTCTAAGGCCGTCCTGTACCTGCTTTAAGGCTTTTCTGGCATCGCTGTCATTGGCTATGTCGCCCACAGGTTCAATAGGAGAAGATGTTTTTTCTACTGTTTTTATTTTTGGCTTAGTAACTTTTTGTACCGCTTCTTTCACCACATCGCTAATAGCCGCGACAATGGGCTTGGCTTCAGTTGCCTCTTGTTTTTCGGGGGCAGCTGTTTTACTGGATTGGCTGGCAGCAATTTCTTTTAAACGCTTTAGAGGCCGAGATATATCAGAAAAATTAGGCGCCTTGTCGTCCATTTTTTCACTTAGAAAATAGTCCAAATTTTTAATGGTCTTGGTGATGTCAGCGATGTAAATCATGTCTAGTGAGGACGGTTCATTAGCCTGTAAGTAATGACTTGTTTTTTCAATGAACCATTGGGTAGCGTTCTGACGCCCACGTAAGCGCTTTTTAGCGGGGAACATGTCCTCCCAAAATGTCTCGCTTAATTTTTCTAACAATATAGAGCCAGATAGCAGGCCTTTATATCCATCCTTATCAATAAGTGAATATGCCAGATAACAAGCTGTAGAGTAGTCTTTGCTAATTTTTTTTAGTATTTTCGTACTAAGAGTTAGCACGTTTTGCCAGTCGGTGGCCTCAGGGGACAGGGACTCTGATTTTGCGATCTCGGATTCAAGCTGTTCATAGGCGGCTTCGTATTTTGCATTAATACCGCAAGGTTCAGCCTCTGAAATTGGGCTGCAAGCGAGTTCGATAATTAACTGATCAACATCCATGTAATCTTTAATCCTAAAAGTGTTACGCTTTCTTAAAGCTAATAACCAATTATTTTCGCGCATTTCATCTTGATATTACTGGCCTGTCAAGTCTAAGGTGACGCAGTACTGGAGTCCTACAAATAAAGTGATGTGTAGGATATATCCTACATAATATTGTGAAGACAAAAAATGTTTGAGGTTGTTGGGGTGATTAATAATCAAAAATACGCTGTGAGTATTAAATTAAAAATTACTATTTAATATGTTAGTTTCTGGTGTTGGTACTTTAGGTTGGTTGGCGAGCAAAGCTTGATCTTGTTTGTTTTATAAATAAAAAATTAAAAAATAAAAATTTTTTACAAAACGAGAAGTGGTTAGTACTTGTTTTAATTTCGTATGGAAAATATAAATCTATTGTGTAGACTCGCGACGCATATTCAATGGGTAATGGAAGTACTCAATGCCTCACGCACTTATTACAAAACGGATTTTATCAGTCTTATCTTTACTACTGGTACTTAGTGGCTGCACAGATAGCAGCTCTACGGAGGATAAAGGCCAGATTACTGGGCGTACTATCGATATACCAGACGCAAACAAACATCCGGAACCTGCACCGGGCGAAATAAGTACCCTCGTTCTTTCTTTTCAAAGCCCTATTACGGGCACTGTTACCTATCAAAGTTTTAATATCACCGCCGCTGAAAAAAGTGACTACATGGCCGTATCCGGTTCTATTGAAGTAGTTGAGGGGAATACCTACAGTATTCCTGTGAATATATATGGTGATGACGAAATTGAAGGTAACGAGCAATTTGGAATACGAATTCTTGATGAGCTCGGCACGGAAGTGGCAAATATTGTTGCGCAGATCAGTAATGATGACTTACCCAGTTTAACTGTCACTAGCCCGGTTATCTCGGAAGGAGATACTGGGTCCGCCAGATTAAGTTTTGAACTTGAACTAAGTCATCCTGTGGTGGAGCCTTATACGTTAACGATCACCAGTGATGTGTGTGATGGCTGGGTAGATAACAGTGATGTTATTCGTTATGCCAGCCCCTGTAATGATTTTGAAGCTATCGACATAACACTGAAATTTGAGCAGGGAGTGCAGAGCTTAAGTTTTGACGTGGTGGTTTTAAGCGATGATATTTTAGAAAAAGACGAAATCGTACAGTTAAGTGTTAAATCTGCTGGGATAAATGCGTTACCAGATGGGGGCTTTGCATTAGGGACAATTCGCACGGATGAGGAGCCAGACCGAAACGGATTTGAATTGTCTATGGCTATAAATTCGGATGAGGTGTTGATAGAGGATGGCCCACAAGACTCGCAGAGTGACTGGAACCCGGTTACATACACGGTAACCGTAAGTAATTCAAATAGCTTTGATGAAGCAGACGGTATAAAACAAACTCAAAGCATTGAGGTTAATTTACAGGGTTTAGATCCCAGCTTGGTGGATGACGATGGGCTAATGGAGGGTGAGTCCTTTTATCGAGCGGAATACATTCCTATTTCACAGGGTAGTGATTTTTGTATCAATAACCCAGAAGTATCTAACGAGGATGGTCAGTGCTTGCAAATAGCCACTATCCAGTTAGATCCTGGTACCAAAACATTTGAGTTCACCTTTTATGTGTCGGCTGACCTTATGTCTGAGCCAGATGAAAATATAGAAATTATTCTACAGAATGACCAGGGTGTATTCTTTTCTAGGCATTTCCACCAGATACAAGATGACGATGATCCGGAACTGGTTTTGGTATTGGCCAATGGTGATGAAATATCATTAAAGGATTTTGTAGCAGGTAATCAAAGTGGTGAATTTGATTATTTGGTAGTTAATGAAGAAGGTGGATCGCTAGGTATTACATTAAAGCTGGCTAACGAGCTGCTTTACCCCTGGTCGTTTTCATACACCTTTAATCGGCCGTCTAATTCGGGTTCAGTTGCCGAGGCTTCCTCATCAGACTATGCGCGTAGAAGTGGCGAGGTGACGTTTTCAGCGGGTAGTGTGTTGCCCGACGATGGTAGTTTGTTGGTGGGCATTACTGACGATGACGATTACGAGGGAACCGAACTGTTTGGTTTAAACTTTGTTGATATTAATGTTAACTCCCTGCTTATTAATATAATAGACGACGATTTTCCCGCGTTAGCAATAGTGATGCCTAATGGAGATGATATATCTGTCGATACAGATGCCGCAGGCAACGATTATATAAACACACCAGAGCCAATTGAAGACAATCTTGATGTCAGTATTTATTCATACAAAATACTGTTAAATGCCAGTAAAAATGACGATACCAGTATCGTAGCGCGCACCAATTTGAAGCTATTTTACTCCATACTGTCTGTTGAAAATGATGGTGTAACCATTGCGGATGATTTTTGTGGATACCTATCTTCACCAACCGAAAAGACAGATGAGTTGGATTACAATCTATATTCAAAAAGGGACGGTATTCGCACTAAAATAATTGCAGGGGAGGCGCTGAATTTTTCAAAGGGTGAGTCACAGATTAATATCGAGCTTGAAATCAACAATGATTCTTTGGTGGAATGTGATGAATATCTGGCCATCGAATTTAAGTTGGTTGATGGTGATTCTGATATTGATGCAGAAGTGAATGATACCCTTCGGAAGATATTCAAGATTGAGAATAAAGATAAGTCTATTTTGAGTGTATATGGTTGGCAGGCAAATGAGGGTAATTCTCAAGGCTCGCTATCTACACAGGTTCAAAATTTTAAATTAAAGCTAGATCAATCTCTTGTAACAAACATTCCTTACGCTGTATCGGGAGGAAGTTATGCATGTAATGGCGAGGATGTAGTCGGGTTAAGCTCTGCTGCCAGTGTTAGCTTTAATGGTGTAGAGACGTTAATAAATATCCCTGTTAATCTAATTAAGGACAATATCGTTGAGCCTCAAGAAAGTTGCGAGTTTTCTATTGTTGGTGGGTATGACTCAAACTTAGTGGACATCCAGTACTGTGATGAAAATGAAGCTTGTGGTGCAGGTCTTAATGCTGTGCAGGGTGTCATTGTTAATGATGATTTTCTTATCATAACGGTTGATTATGATGAAACCGTAGTCGAGCCAGCCGAATTAGGGCTTGACCCTATAATGCCTGTAAACATCTCGTGGGATAAAGACATAGCAGGGAATGTAGGTGACATCTATTTGAAACTTAGGCAAGAGCCTTGCGATGATGCTGCTGATTGTAGTGAAGGTTCTGATTCTGAACTGACCGTAGACTTTGAAATTAAGAATGGGGGTTCATTGGATTTCATTTCTTCAGAATCTGACTCTATGAATGATGTATTGATAATAAACGCAGATAATGTCGTGGAAAACACTGAACAACTATTGTTGGCAGTAGAGGTTGAAGTTGGTAATGAATACATAGATTCAGTCAGCCAAACAGCATTGAGAATTAGTGTTGTTAATGAGGATAAACTTTCAATTGTAGTAGATGAGCTATTACCATCTTCTACTGTTACAAATAACGGCGAGGATGGCTCAAGAGTTTTTCAGATTAGTTGGGGTGATAAGGAAGTTGAGAGTAGTGTTTCCCAGTTGGATCTAATATTGGACTCAACATCTGATGCAGTTAGAAAAATTGAATCAACTCAATTCGAATATGAGTACTTATTTGAATACGCTAATGATGACAGCATAATTCTATCTAATAGTGTGATTTTAAAGGGGGTTGACCAAGAATTACAGACAGGTGGTTCGCTACAGGTTAATCTAACGATGCAGGATGATAGTTTGGTGGAGCTAGAGGAGCTAATCTCATTTTCCTTCTTAAGTAGTTCAGACGATTTTATTTCGAATTTCAATAAAGATTTTTCCCATAGAATTGGCATTGATGATAAGTTGCAAGTATCGCTTACGCCTCCGGAAGATTACGTTAATGATGCTGGATTCAGTGCCGAAAAAGATGAAGATACCATTGAATATGTCATTGAATGGAAAGGGCAGGTGGCAAATAATGTACCTGAACTGTCTATCGATATATCACATTCGGGTGATGCGTTGATTCCAGGGGATCTTACACTCACAAAAACAAGCTCAAAATTCACCGGCAATACCTATCAATTAAAACCAGCTGGCAGTGAACTGTTAGACGGGTCAGATACTATATCGATGAAGATAGAAGATGATACATTTGTTGAAACAGATGAATCCGTCAATACAGTATTGCAATATGTTACAGGTGATGTAATCAGTTCTGATTATGTATCTTTGGATAATGCTGTAAATGATAAGATTGCACTGCTTCATACCATTACTGATTCCGATAAGACTGAAATTACTTTAACCCGAATGTCAGGTTCTAACAGCGTGGCTGAAGAAGATGTCCTCGTCAATACGTACGCTTTGAACTGGAATCAAGAATTGGGTAAAGGTGTACCGTCTATATCGGTTAGTTTGCCCTTTTTAGGTTCGGCCTCTGAAGGAGTAGATTATACTGTAGATGTAGCACCAGATTCGACCGGCCAATTAAGCATAAGCGGTAACACCTTTACCATAGTGAAGATCGAGGATGAAGTGCTTGCTGCGGGTTCGGTACATTTTATCGTCACAGTAATTAATGACAATGATGTGGAGGTAGATGAAACCATCAGTGCTGTCATGGTGTTAAATGATGATAGTTCAACGTATGCCACACTGGGCAGTAGCCAATCTTTGGCCTTCACCATTACAGATACAGATGCTGTTACTTTATCGCTCTCTCAATTTGATTCTAATATATCCACGTTGGCTGAAAACGCTGAAGAGACCAATACCTATACCTTAACCTGGGATCGAGTCCTGGGCTCTGGTGTAGAGGCCATGCAAGTGAGCTTGCCATTTTCAGGTAGTGCCACAAAAGACTTCGATTACCAAGTAAATGCAGGGGCAGGTCTAACCATTAGTGGTGATACTTTTACCATCTCTAAACCCACTGCGGATGTTTTAGAGGCAGGTTCGGTGAGTTTTACGGTAAAGGTTGAAGAAGATGCCGTGGTTGAAACCGAAGAAACGTTTAGTGCAATTATGGCTTCTGCGCAAAGCTATGTCACCTTAGGTGATAGTGTATTAGCGACTCACACTATTACCGATACAGATACTGTTACTTTATCCCTTACTCAATCGGGTTCTAATAAAACTATTTTGAGTGAAAGCGCTGAAGAGACAAACAACTACACCTTAAGCTGGAATAGTGACTTAGGAGCAGGCATTGAAGCCATGCAAGTAAACTTGCCATTTTTAGGCAGTGCCATAAACGGTTCTGACTATGTCGTAAATGCGGGTACTGGTCTGACTATTAATGGCGATGCCTTTACCATTACCAAAAACTCCGCGGATATATTAGCAGCAGGTTCGGTAAGTTTTTCCGTGAAAATAGCAGAAGATACCGCAGTTGAAACCAGCGAAACCTTTAGTGCCATCATGACCACAGGGCAAAGCTATGTCATTTTAGGTGAGGCGGCATTGGCCACACACACCATTACCGATACCGATACCGTTACCTTATCGCTTAGTCAAAGCTCGGGTAATACGACATCCAGTGAAAGCGCCGAAGCGACAAACACCTACACCCTAAGCTGGAACAGTGACTTAGGGGCAGGCATTGAAGCCATGCAAGTAAATCTGCCATTTTCAGGCACTGCCACAAAAGATTCAGATTACGTGGTGAGTGCAGGTGTGGGTCTGAACATTACTGGGGACACCTTTACCATATCTAAAACCACAGCGGACATTTTAGAAGCCGGTTCGGTGAACTTTACCGTGAAGGTAGAAGAAGACACCGTGGTTGAAACCAATGAAACCATCAGTGCTACTATGACGTCAGCACAAAGCTATGTGAGTGTGGGCAATTCTGAATTGGCGACTCATACCATTACCGATGCGGATACCGTTATCTTATCCCTAAGTCAGCCTGACTCTAACCTAACCACTTCGGGTGAAAGTGTCGAAGCGACAAACACCTATACCTTAACTTGGAACAATGACTTAGGGGCAGGCATTGAAGCCATGCAAGTGAGCTTACCGTTTTCGGGCACTGCCACAAAAGGATCCGATTACGTGGTAAATGCGGGTACCGGTCTTACCATCGTAGATGACAATTTTACCATAACCAAAACCACTTCAGATATATTAGAAGCCGGTTCGGTGAGTTTTACCGTGAAGATAGAAGAAGACACCGTGGTTGAAATGAGTGAAACTTTTAGCGCCATCATGAGTGCCGGGCAAAGCTATGTCACTTTGGGCGACAGTGTATTGGCTACTCACACTATTACCGATACTGACACTGTAAATTTATCGCTTAGCCAAACTGCGGGTAGTATTACTTCCAGTGAAAGTGCTGAAGCGGCAAATACTTATACCCTAACCTGGAACAGTGACTTAGGGGCAGGCATTGAAGCCATGCAAGTAAGTCTGCCGTTTTCGGGCAGTGCCACAAAAGATATCGATTACGTTGTAAATGCGGGGGCCGGCCTTGCCATGGTAGCGGACACTTTTACCATAAATAAAACCACAGCAGATATATTAGAAGCGGGTTCGGTGAGTTTTACCGTGAAGGTAGAAGAAGATACTGCCGTTGAATCCAGTGAAACATATAGTGCCACTATGACCACAGGCCAAAGCTATGTCATTTTAACTGAGGCGGCATTACCCGCTCACACCATTACCGATACGGATACCGTTACCTTATCGCTTAGTCAAACCTCGGGTACCACGACGTCCAGTGAAAGCACAGAAGCGACAAACACCTATACCTTAACTTGGAACAATGACTTAGGGGCAGGCATTGAAGCCATGCAAGTGAGCTTGCCATTTACTGGCACTGCTACAAAAGATTTAGACTACGTGGTAGATGCAGGGACGGGGCTGACCATTACTGGCGATACCTTTACCATATCTAAAACCACCGCGGAGATTTTAGAAGCCGGTTCGGTGAACTTTACCGTGAAGGTAGAAGAAGACACTGTGGTTGAAACCAGTGAAACCATCAGTGCCACCATGGTAACAGGGCAAAGCTATGTCACCTTAGGTGATAGTACATTAGCCACTCACACCATTACCGATTCAGATACTGTTACTTTATCCCTCGCTCAATCAGATTCTAATAAAACTACCTTGAGTGAAAGTGCTGAAGAGACAAATTCCTACACCTTAACTTGGGGAAGTGATTTAGGGGCAGGTGTTGAAGCCATACAAGTAAGCCTGCCATTTTCGGGTACTGCCATACAAGATTCCGATTATGTGGTAGCCGCGGGTGTGGGTCTGATCATTAATGGCGATACCTTCACCATTTCCAAAACCACAGCGCAGATTTTAGAAGCTGGATCGGTGAACTTTACTGTGAAGGTAGAAGAAGACACTGTGGTTGAAACCAGTGAAACCTTCAGTGCCATCATGACCACTGGGCAAAGTTATGTGAGTTTAGGTGATAGTGTATTGGCTACTCACACCATTACCGATTCTGATAAAACCTCACTTACATTAACCCGCGTATCAGGCCTGGATAGTGCGGCAGAGAATGATGCTAACACGAATATCTATGCCTTAAATTGGGAGCAAGGGTTAGGGGAGGGTATACCATCCCTTACCGTTGCTCTGCCTTTTTCCGGCACGGCGGTATTAGGTACTGACTATGAAATAAACGTGGCAGCAGAATCAAGTGCAGGTTTAACCATAGTTGGCGATACTTTCACTATAGTGAAAATTGATAACGAAACTCTGTCAGCAGGTTCGGTGAGATTTGACGTGACGGTTCTTAATGACAATGATATAGAGCTTACCGAAGATATAGCAGCTGCCATGGTTTTACCCATAAGTACTGCCAGTTATGCGAAGCTAGGAGCTACCACTACGCTGGCCCATTCCATTACTGATTCCGATAAAGCAACACTTACCTTAACTCGCACAGCGGGTGTAGATAGTGCATCAGAAAAAGATACCAACACTAATGTCTACGCTTTAAATTGGGACCAGAAACTGGCTGAAGGTGTACCCTCATTGACCGTCACACTTCCATTTTCTGGCTTGGCAACTCAAGGCTCTGACTACGAAATCAACGTAGCGTCGGCATCGAGTGCAGGCTTAACCATTGCGGGTGATACCTTCACTATAGTGAAACCAGAGGCAGGGGTATTACAGGCAGGTTCGGTAAGTTTTGAACTAACGGTTCTCAATGACAGCGATGTAGAGGTTACCGAAACCATCTCGGCTGCCATGGCTCTGCCATCTAGTGCCGCCAATTATGCGTCTCTTGGGGCTTCCACTACGCTGCTTCATTCTATTACCGACTCCGATAAAACTACGTTCACTTTAACTCGTACTACGGGCCTAGACAGTGCGGCAGAAAAAGATACAAACACCAATACCTATGCCCTAAGTTGGGATCAAAAATTGGGCGCAGGTGTACCTTCATTGACCGTTAGCTTGCCATTTTCCGGAACGGCTGAGTTTGGTACAGACTATGATGTAAACGTCGCAGCAGACTCGAGCGCAGCTTTAACCATAGTGGGTGACACCTTTACCATAGTGAAAGCCGAAAACGAAACCCTGGCGGCCGGTTCGGTGAGTTTTGAGGTAGCGATTATTAATGACGATGATGTGGAAATAACTGAAAATATTTCCGCTGCTATGGCACTGCCGTCCAGTACCACTAGGTACGTGACTCTAGGTGCTACTACTACCTTGGCTCATACGATTACCGATGCCGACAAAACTTCGCTCACTTTAACCCGAGTATCGGGCCTAGACAGTGCTGCAGAAAAAGATACTAACACTAATGTTTATTCCTTAAATTGGGGGCAAGGATTAGGGGCGGGTATACCATCCCTTATGGTTACTTTGCCTTTTACCGGCACGGCTGTGTTGGGTACAGACTATGAAATAAACGTGGCAACAGGCTCGAATGCAGATTTAACCATAATGGGTGACACCTTCACCATAGTGAAAGCCAGTAGTGAAACTTTATCGGCAGGGTCCGTAAATTTTGAAGTGACGGTTCTTAATGATAATGATGTGGAGATCACCGAAAGCATCTCAGCTGCTATGGAGTTACCTGTGAGCACCAGCACCTATGCGACACTCGGCCCGAGTACCGAACTGGACCACTCTATTACCGATTCCGATAAAACCACACTTTCCTTGATACGCACCTCAGGCATTGACAGTGGGGCTGAAAATGACACCAACACCAATATCTACGCCTTAAATTGGGATCAAGAATTAGGCGAAGGCATACCATCACTTACCATTAATTTACCTAACTCCGGCACGGCTGTGTTAGGTACTGACTATGAAGTAAGCGTGGTTTCGGCTTCGAGTTCAGGTTTAACCGTAATAGGTGACACGCTAACACTAGTGAAAGCCGAGGCCGAATCGCTCTCAGCCGGTTCGGTAAGCTTTGAAGTGACGGTGCTTAATGACAGCGATGTGGAAGTGACTGAAACTATCGCGGCAACTATGGTTTTGCCCAGCAGTACCGCCAGTTACGCAACCCTAGGGGCAGCCAGAACACTGACCCACTCCATTACCGACACGGATAAAACAGCGCTTACCTTAACCCGCACCTCAGGTCTCGACAGTGCGGCTGAAAAAGACACCAACACCAATCTCTACGCCTTAACTTGGGATCAAACTTTAGGTAAGGGCATACCATCTCTTACCATTAATCTACCTAACTCCGGCACCGCTGAGCTAGATTCTGACTATGAAATGAATGTGGTCGCGGCTTCGAGTGCTGGTCTAAGCATAAGTGATAACACACTAACGCTAGTAAAAGCCGATGCTGAGGTTCTCCTAGCTGGTTCGGTGAGTTTTGAGGTGACGGTACTTAATGATAATGATGTAGAGATCACCGAATCTATAGAGGCCGCCATGCTTCTGCCCTCCAGCTCAGCTAGCTACGCGACCTTAGGGGTCACAAGTACACTGGCCCATACCATAACTGACAGCGATAAAACCGTGCTTACTTTAACCCGTCTTTCGGGCACAGACAGTGCGGCTGAAAAAGATACCAACACCAATACCTACGCCTTAAATTGGGATCAAGTATTAGCCGAAGGCATACCATCGCTAATCGTTAGTCTGCCATTTTCTGGCTCGGCTGCCTTAGATGCAGACTATGAAGTAAACGTGGCAGCTGGCTCAGCGGCAGGATTAACCATAGTGGGGGATACGCTTACCATAGTGAAAACTGAAAGCGAAACCCTGTCGGCAGGATCGGTGCGTTTTGAAGTAACGGTTCTTAATGATAATGATGTAGAGACCACCGAAAGCATCTCAGCCGCCATGGCATTGCCAGTGAACACCGCTATCTACGCGACATTGGGTGCAGGCACCACATTGGCACACTCCATTACCGATTTAGACAAAATTTCGCTTACTTTAACCCGCACTTCAGGCACAGACAGTGCGGCAGAAAAAGATACAAACACCAACCTCTACGCATTAACTTGGGATCAGAAGCTGGCTGAGGGTGTACCGTCGTTGACCGTTACTCTGCCATTTTCTGGCTTGGCAATTCAAGGTTCTGATTATGAAATTAACGTGGCTTCGGCCTCAAATGCAGGTTTAACCATATTGGGTGACACCTTTACCATAGTGAAGTCCGAGGCAGGAGTTTTGCCAGCCGGATCGGTGAGCTTTGAAGTGACGATTATTAATGACGATGATGTGGAGATTACTGAATCCATCGCGGCGACCATGGGCTTGCCTGTAGGCACAGCTATCTATGCGAGCTTAGGGGGCACGACTACCCTAGCTCATTCTATTACCGACTCCGATAAAACTGCGCTTACTTTAACCCGTACATCGGGTTTCGACAGCGCCGCTGAAAAAGACACCAACACGAATATCTATGCACTAACTTGGGATCAGAAATTGGACTCGGGTGTGCCGTCATTGGCCGTTAGCCTGCCATTTTCTGGCACGGCTTCCTTAGGTTCCGATTATGAAATAAAGGTGCTCACGGGCTCAAGCACAGGTTTGAGCATCAGTGGCGACACCTTCACTATAGTGAAATCTGAGGCAGGAACTTTACCGTCAGGATCGGTGAGTTTTGAAGTAACGGTTCTTAATGACAATGATGTAGAAATCACCGAATCCATCGCGGCTACTATGTCGCTGCCCATCAGTACAGCCACTTATGCGACCCTAGGTGGCAGTACTACGCTGGCCCATAACATTGAAGATTCAGATACCACAACGATGTCTATCGCTCAAACGGTGGGCGAATCAAGTTCTAATGAAAAAGATGAAGGGAGCAATACCTATGAATTGAGTTGGAGCAATGCCCTGGGTGCTGGCGTTTCCGAAATTAAGGTTAGCTTGCCATTTAGCAGTGCAGTAGGTCACGCTGTTAAGGATACCGACTTTGTTATTACAGCTTCTGATAGTGCTTTATTATCCATTAGTGGTGATGAACTCACCATAGTGAAGGTAAGGGATGACGTTTTATCAGCGGGTTCGGTTTCATTTGAAATGAGCCCCACAAACGAGAGCATTATCGAATTAAATGAAATAGTCAGTGGTACCTTAACCACAACCGCGAACACTCCTGGATATGTGGCCTTGTCTACAGACAATAAATCTGTGGAACATACTATTATTAATGATGACTTTATAAATGTTTACCTTTCGAGCAATGAAACCTCAGTAGAGGCTAGTGCCACCAGTTACAATCTTTATTGGACGGGTGGAAATGTGTCGAGTGATATTCCTACCTCAATCCTATACGTGCCAAATGTGAACGGTACAGTGTCTAGCGGGGACTACACTGTTGAATCTACCTTGCCTGCAATATCGGTTTTAAGTGGAGCGATAACAGAAAATGCATCGGGTTCAAAAATTGTAAGTATTGTAGAGGACAGCATTATTGAATTAAATGAAGTAATGACCTTGTCTTTAGCGCTTAATGCAGGGACATCCAAGGGGAACACTCAGCTTGCTCAGTTCGTGAAGCTTGAAAGCTTAACCGAGCAAAGTAGTTATGACTACACCATAGAAAATGACGACTATGTGAGTGTATCCACTATTAGTTATTTAAGCGCAACCGAAACCGATCAACTGCAAGAAGGTGGGGATTACAAGTTACAGTTTTGTATACCGGCGTCACATTCCATACAGGCAGGTAATGGCAATATGTCTTTAACGGCATCTTTGTCGGCTAGCGGTACAGAGTCATTAACACTAAAGCTAGCCAGTTGTGATGATTTATCTTTTCTAGATAATTCAGATTCGGCTGTTACCTGTTCTAATGCCTCAACATTAACTGATAATTCATTAAGCGAAGATCGAAGCGTAGGGTTAGATGCGTTATCCGCTGGCGAATGCGCTGAAATAACTTTGATCAACGCTGCTAATAATGCTGATGTAGACCAAAATAAAGCCTTCGACATAGATTTTTCTTTCAGTGATATTAGGTGCGAAGGAACGTGTGTTGAGGGCCAACCTACCACCATATTTAATGATGATTTTATTAATCTGCTTGATACTGGTTTGGTGGAATGTGTAGAGGATGGACGTGATGATCGTTGGGATGTTCCATGTAGCGGAAATCCTCATTCACCTCAGTCGGGCTACTTCAATCAAGATGCAGCTGAAACTACATATTATCCTGCGTTCAGTTATACATACATAAATGAAAATGCAAAAAGTGTGCAGGTTAGGCCAAGCACAGGAGAGATTTGCATACAGGATAATTCTACCGGGTTGGTTTGGTCAGAGTCTATTGCGTCGAATACGTTGCCGTCAGATTTTACTCTGGTTTACGTGGGGGATGATGGCGCGTTAGCAGATTGCGGCATTGCTGATGGTAGTAGTACTTGGCAGTTGCCTACGGTACAAGAACTTTTAACCATCATGGATTTGGAGCCTCTAAATAGCAAAACCAAACCTTTAAGTGCGAGTAATATTTTTCAATTTAAATCGACCGGGGCAACCTTTTATAATGACACGGCTAGATACTGGAGCAGTGATATCTGTACGACAGCAGCGACTAATGACAGTGCCTGGACCGTGGACTTTATTTCCGGCCATGTGACCTGTGAATTGCAAACTGAAACAAATTCAAAAATGAAAGTATATAAATAAAGACGACAATTTTATTTGGAAGGGATTATGAATAAAAAAGGATTAATGGTATCGGTATTCGTGCTGAGCTTAGGTTTAACCGCCTGTGGATCGGATTCGCAGCCGGATGCCGATAATGATGGCATTGCTGACGCAGTTGATAATTGCTTGAATATTGCCAACGACAATCAACTCAATACCGATGCCACCTTTGAAAATGGCGATGTGCTCGGAGACGCCTGCGATGACGATGATGATGCTGATGGTGTACTTGACACCCTGGACGCATTGCCATTAAACCCCTCTGAATCAAAAGACACAGATCAAGATACCATAGGTGACAATGCCGACAATTGCCTATATACCGTCAACCTAGACCAACTAAATAACGATGGAGATTCAGCAGGTAACGCCTGCGATGCTTTCGTAGATGATGCCACCGAAATCAAAGACTTTGATGGCGATGGTTTTGGTGACAATCTAGACCCAGATGACGACAACGACAGCTACGCAGATGATATTGATGTTTATCCGTTTGATAAAACTGAATGGGCAGATAACGATGGCGATAATATTGGTGATAATAATGACTTAGACCTTGCCAGTAATAACCCTAACTCTATTCAATTAAATCGACTACAAGAAACTGGGCGTTTAACTAAGTTTATTGGTGAGTACGGAGTAGATGATGATCGTTTCGCTTATTTGGGGCGTATGGTAAGAAATATTGGCGATGTAAATGGCGACAAGCTGGATGACTTGTTTATTGGCCATCATGGTTTGCGTATTGACGGCATAGCCCCTGGGATTGGCTATTTATTATTTGGCCAGGAAAATGGCTGGCCCGAGGTGGTGGACCTAGCAGATTTAACCAATATACCTCACATACTGTTTAAACCCGACCTGACCAATGAAATGCATGGAGAAATGGGTGCTGGAGTGATCCCCATGGGGGATTTAAACGGTGATGGTATTGACGACTTTATGCTCAGTGCAAGTGCGGCATTTGATGAGGGGGCAGCTTTTGGAGAAGACAATGGGTTCGTTGCTGGCGAAGTATATTTGATTTTTGGCCGTAGTAGTTGGCTAACGGATTCCGGTGAAGACTTAACCATCACCACAGAGGAATTGCACACCAACTTCGCCATTACTTTTAAAGGCCAAAAAGAATTTGGTCTGTTAGGAACTAGCTTAGAAAACCTGGGGGATATTAATGGCGATGGCCTTTCTGACGTAGCCATATCAGAAGGAATTGAAGCTAACTACAGTCATAAATATGGGAAAATACATATATTATTTGGCAATAGCAATTGGTCGCCAGAACAGATAGGAACAGTTTTTAATATTGATGCCATTAATAATGATGCGGGTCTAAAGCATGTAGAAATAACATCAAGATCCTATTTTTTGGGTGCACTTCTTAAGCCCATCGGCGACTTTAATGATGATGGCTTAAACGATTTTGCTTTTTCAGACTATGCCGGTGAGGGTTTATCTCACCCTAGAATGGCAGTTTTTTTTGGCAGGCCAACTGAAAGCTGGACTAACGAAATTAATGTAGACAACCTGCAAGGTGGACAGGGTTTTCTATTTAAAAACCCCGATGAGAGATCATCATTGCCAGTGGGGCAGTCATCAATTGCTAGCGGCGATTTAAATGGTGATGGCATACCTGATTTGATCACATCAACACTTGGGAAATTAAGCCGTGACGAAGACGGTACCTATAATAAATCGGGTTTAGTGCATATCTTATGGGGTGGGCGCGGCAGTTGGCCATTAAATATAATTCGCAATAACCTAACCAGCTTCTATGGCGTAACCATAGCGGGTGAAACCGTAGACTTGAATTTAGGAACTGAACTGGCAGTCGTACCCGATTGGGATGGCGATGGCTTTAACGAACTACTGGTATCAGCGGGTGACTTTCAATCTGTTGGTGAAAGTGCCCCGGATACTATTTACAGAATAAACGGCAAGCAAATTTGGGAAAACTCCTTTATGGGCCCTGGTGATGAATATGCAAGCACTGAGCGAATCATCTTTGAAAGTGCATACAATAACGACAAGCAATATATTAATGTATTGGGCGACCTAAACGGTGATGGTCTCTCCGAGGTTACATTTAGTTCTGTATTAGAAGATTCAAATGGCTTAACCAATAATGGTGAGTTCTATTTATTATACGGTTATAAAAGCCTTTACCCCACTATGGTCACACCCGCTGAAACAGAGTTATGAACATGTTACTAAAAGCAAAAATATTCTTGCTGCTCTTGGCTTTAGCCTGGTTACCAATTGCAAATGCGTGGTTGGCGCCAGTTAATTTCTCCGAAGATAATGACGGCGTAGGTGTAGATAAACATACTGTAACGGCCACGAATTCGGGGGTAAATTATGATCGCTGTGATACACCACTAATTAATTACACATTTCCTGAAGAAAACCCAACAAAATGCCATCGTTGGAATTTAGTGTGGACGCCGGTTGATGGTACGCAGAGTGATTGGCAGCCTGAAGTAGATGGAGGGGGGTATCGATTGCCCACCATTAAGGAATTGGTTCGGTTGTTTGATTACACTAGTGGCGATGGTTTAGCGACAAATCCCATTATATACAGCTGGATGACTGGGATTTCAGAAACAGATTGGCTTATATCCTCTTCGTATAGAGATATCGACGGAGATTATGATCAACACAATGGACAAACTGGTCGGCTACAGATTTTTGCAATTAATATTTCAACGGGAGAGGTTAAAACATTTGAACCCGGTAAAAAATCGGGTGCCGATGGATTAGATCTGTGCACAGGTTTGGATTCAAATGGAAACTGTACGCTGGATTTAACTCATACGGTTTATGCTATTAAAGTAAATACTGAAAGGTTAAGTGAGTTGTAAAGTCGTTTTGAATGACGCTCTACTTATCAGGTTTAGACGTCATTAAGATTTTGTTTTAGTGAGTTTACTTACCCAGTAGTAATTTAATTTCTTCCTATTAGATATTTTAAACTCTGATTTAAATCCTAGCACTATGAATGCGATTGGCTGGTAATTGCGTCGTAAAATGTATGTCTAATTAGTCGCTGTTAGTCATGATAGGGTTTACTTTATTATCCATAAACGTTTTTTATTTAGAGTGATACGCTCAAGATCGAATGCACTGATATAAAAAATGGCAAGGGACTTTGCTGAATAGTCCTGTAATGATGGAGCTAATATTAAATTTGTTTCCTAAGATACGTTTCAAGAAAAGCACTGGGTAGTGCTAGAACTAAAAGGTTATTACGAACAGGAAAAATCATTTTCTTAACGGTGCTGTTTTAAGGGGGTGTATCTTCGGGAATGCTAATGTAATTTTTAATATTATAGGCGGCCAGTATTTAACTTTAGATATATCCACAGGAAAAGGCAATATTTAGCCTATTAATGTGGGCGATTTGTTTAATGTTCGGTAGTTTAGTTCGCATACAGAATGAAATTTAAAAATAAAAGTACACCAATAGAGACGGAATTTTTTAGTTGGAAGGGATTATGAATAAAAAAGGATTAATGGTATCGGTATTCGTACTGAGCTTAGGTTTAACCGCCTGCGGATCGGATTCGCAGCCGGATGCCGATAATGATGGCATTGAAGACGCTGTTGATAATTGCTTGAATATTGCCAACGACAATCAACTCAACACCGATGCCACCTTTGAAAATGGCGACTTATTAGGCGACGCCTGCGATGACGATGATGACGCCGATGGTGTGCTGGACGATGAAGACGACTTGCCACTAAACCCCACCGAATCCACCGACACCGATCAAGACACCATTGGTGACAACACTGATAACTGCTTAACCGTCGCTAACCCTGACCAGTTAAATAATGACCAAGACGCCCTAGGAAATGCTTGTGACGCCTTCATAAATGACGCAACCGAAACAATTGACAGTGACGGCGATGGCATTGGCGATAACCAAGATAACTGTTTGAACACAGCCAACCCATATCAGTTAAATACCGATGCCACTTTTGAAAATGGCGATGCATTTGGCAACGCCTGCGATAGCGATGACGACGCAGATAACGTGGCAGATGCCTCCGATGACTTACCACTAGACCCCACAGATAGTGTCGACACTGACGGCGATGGTTATGGCAACAACAACGGCAGTGATTTTTTCCCCAATGACGCCACCGAATGGAAGGACACCGATTTTGATGGAGTAGGCGACAATGCCGATATATTCCCCACCAACGCCACCGAATGGAGCGATCTGGATGGTGACCAAATAGGCGATAACGCCGACCCAGATAAAGACGGCGATACCTATAATAACGAACTGGATAAATTCCCTGAAGACGCCACCGAGTGGGCCGATAACGACCCTAACGAAGACGGTGAAATAGTGGGCGATGGTATTGGCGACAATCAAGATTTAGATTTAACCAGTACTAATGTGAACAGTATTATCATAGAACGCATGGTGGCCGTGACCCCTAATCGTGCCACCAAATTCACCATGACAGATTCAATATCTGAAGGGCTGAATGTCAGCTCGGCGGGGGATGTGAATCATGATGGCATAGATGACTTACTGATTTCTAATAGCCGTTATTCAACCGATGAATTTAAAAGTATTGGAATGGCTTACTTGGTATTTGGCCAGCAGGGCGGTTGGCCTGCCAATGTAAACCTTGGTGATTTGGCCAGCCTAACCGCAGCGGGCATTCAATATGTACAGTTCACAGCAACCACTGAGGCATACCCTCTGTATATTGCTTTAGGCACAGAGCTTGGGTCACTGGGAGACATTAATCACGACGGCATAGATGATTTTTACTTGTCTATCTTTAGAACTGGAATCGAGGAAAAAGCGGATGGTGGTGAAGTATTAATGGTATTTGGCCGTGAAACCTGGCCCGACCAGCAAGTTACACTGTCTGAACTGCGCAACAGCTATGCCCACAGTATTTACAGTGTTGGCAGTTACGGCTACTTTGGCTATAAAGTGATTGAAGCCGGAGACCTGAACGACGATGGCATTAACGATCTTGTCATTACTAACCCTAATTTAAACGACGATTTCGGCTTAGGGGCTGCCTATATTTTATTTGGCAGCAATAGCCTTAGCATTGGCCGCGAAGCCATCGATGACGTGCCCTACATTAATGCCGTGCCAGAAGGGCATGTAGGTTTTTCAAAGTCGGTGCTGCTGGATGTCGAGGGTGGAAGTAGTTTTGACTTAGGTAGAGATGTACAGGCATTGGATGATTTTAATCAAGATGGCTTTGATGACATTGCCCTAACAAGTGGTCGTGCCGATATAGTGTTATTTGGACGGGATACGGCAGACTGGTTCACGGTTAAGAATAGCGATGATCTAACTCAGGGCGATGGCTTCAAGATCGTCGGCAATGTGTCGTTTAGGAGTCTGGCCGCAGGTGACCTAAATGGCGATGACGTAAAAGATCTGGTTATAGCGGATCAACGTCATAATTCAGATACGGGCGCTGTGAGCGTTGTATTTGGCAATCAAGGCCCTTGGCCTGCATTATTAACCGAACAAATTTTATTAGACGATATTGGCACCACCTATGGCGTGATTTTTAAAGGGGATGAAATTAATACCAGCTTTGGATCCGATATTGCTGTGATGAAAGACACCAATGCTGATGGCCGGGATGAGTTATTGGTAAGTAAATCTCTTATTTCGAATGATAGTAATGACCCCCCTGAAAATAATAAAATGGGCCAGGTATTTAAGATCCACGGCGCCTCAAATTGGGGGGTACAGCCCGACTATAAGGCCTTAACGCAAGAATGGATTAAGGGTGAAAATGATGAAAAAAATATAAGACGCGATGTAATTGCAGGTGGTGACTTTAATGGTGATGGCCAGCAAGATGTAATATTTATAGCGGGCGATACGGACTATGCCGCAATGGGAGCACCTACTTTATACCTGGTATACGGTTACGATAACTTGTACCCAGGGGCGGATGATGAATAACTTCCTAATAAATATTAAAAAGTATTGCTTGGGCGTTTTATTCATGGCGGTGTCGATGAATCTTTTAGGATGGACCACGGGAGTGGAACCCCTTGATGACATAGGTACAGATGAAATTAGTGGGCTTCTAAGTTGTTCCTCCGAAGCAGGGATACATGATGAAGATGGGAAATTGGGGGCATATAGAAAAGGCAGTTGGTGTACCCTTGTGTGTCATCGTTGGGGATTGAAATGGCAGGGATTGGGGTTTGGAGCTAATAACTGTTATTTGGATGAATTATCTGCAGCAGATAATTGGGCGGATGCATTGAACAGCGCCGACTCCTTGGACGATGGCGCTACCCGATTGCCCACCATTAAAGAATTGGTAAAAATTTTCGATTACAGCAATTCAACGGCTAACGATCCAGCCTTACCAGCTGGTCATGATCAAGATGAGAATGAAACTAAAGGCACGCTTTTTCGCGCTTGGTTGCAATTAGATAATACAAATCAAACTTTTTTAACAGGTTATTTAATTTCTTCTACGTACCGCAATATTAATGGTGGGGAAACAACACCAAAGATTCTTGGCATTGAAATTGAAACCGGCAAGGTAGTGGCGTTTGATCAAGACTTAAAATTGTGTGGAGCGTTAAACACAAGTGGTGAATGTGCCAATCCCACCGATGTAAATGTTTATGCTTTTAAAGTAAGTGAGCTGTAATTAAAACGGATTCTAACGGCTAGTAAATTCTAAGTACCTTAAATTAATGAGGTGCTTAGTGGCTATCACCTTATGTTTTTAAGCACTTAGGGATTAGAGATAGACAGATTATCGATTTATTAACAATATCGCCTAATAAGACATTTTCTAAAAACTGATTTAGAAAATACGAGTGAGTAGTCACTTCTTAAAAGCCACTATTAATCATTCCCCATTTTCATCGAATAGCTATAATAAGCCACACTTGTTTTACCCAAAAACAATATTTATATTTAGAGTAACGCGCTCAAGGACGAATATGCTGGTATTGAAAAAAGGCCACGAGCTTTACTGGAGGGACCTGCCATACATCGAATCTCCCTTAATGGCCAAGCGCACACTGCAAAGCAATCACGGAATCCACATTGGCGGTGAACCGGTGCACAACGCCGCTGAACACGGCTTGCCAGATAATCGATCTAAGGTGTTTGAGCCCTTTGGTGCCATTAATGACAAACTGGACAATGGCCAAGTATTTTTAGTTAATACCAGTACGCAAATGCCAGTCATTGCTCGTTTAGAAATCATTTCCGACAGCTCGGCCAAATGGGAGTTACACAACGGCCCTAACCTTATGTTTTTAAACGCCATAAATGCGGCGCTGCACAGGGTACAAGTGCCTAAGCAATTTGGGATATTAAGAAACGAGCCCGCTCAGCCTGCTAATAATCAACCGGCTACCAAAAAAGCAGTACTTGAAAAACACATAATATTGCTAAATATCGACGCTAAAGAAAACCAGCCCCTGCCAAGTAAATACAATATTACGTTATATGTAGAAAACACATCAAAAGGTTGTATGGCAACACGCAAGCGTAGTGATGTTATTTATGACCAGTTTAGCTCCGTCTTTAAAATGGACACTGCAGAACAATTAAGCGTATACGCTATACCTGACTACATGGAGGCTGTAAGGAAGGATTTACAAGATAATAAAGACCTCAAGGAATCTGAGTCTAAAGGGTTAATTAAGTCCCTGAAAGAAATTTCACAAGAGACTAGAAGTGATGGTGTTATTATTCACACAATGGAGTATGAATTACAAAAAATTGAAATTGTTGATGTAATGCATGTGACAGGTGAAAATGAATTAATACTGCTAACCGAAGTGCAACTTAAAGAAATTGAAGACGAAGAAAAAATTATTCAAGATAGCATGCAGCCTTTAAGGGACGAACTGGCAAAAGACGCCCCACAAGTTCAGAACTCGACTTTAATAGCTGAAAATTCTGAAGGCATAATGACCAGCCCGATCCAAAAAGCAAAAGACCAATCGATTGATAACCTGAAAGACCTAGGCGTTTTTGACAAAAGTGTATCTTTGCCTACTAAATTGACTGAAATTAAACGTCTCAATGGGCATTATAGAACCTGGGTTCGATCAGATAAAATAAAGAACCACTGGCGAAAATACAAAATGGGCACCAAAGATCGTGAAAGATCAAAAGGTTGGTATCAAGATGATAAAGTCGATGGTGATAAGCTAAGAGAAGCCATTGCCAGCGAGTTCCAGGTGAAGTTTAAAACTGATTTCTTTAAATATGAATCAGATAAAAACAATCCATTAAATCAGCTACACACTGAATTTAATGCAAGCTTTGATAAATACAATCCGGGCATGAAAGACATTACAGGCTTTGATGCATCAGCAAATGCACAATTTATGCGCTTTGCGGCAGTTGCAGGTGCAGCAGCAGAATTTGATTTGAAAGAAGGCAAGGTTGCCATACAAGCACAGGCATCCGCATCCTTTGATTTAGCCAAAGGAGAGCTGAAAGCCGAGCAAGTGTTCCCAGTTAATTCTCGTAGTCAAATTATTGTAGGTTACACCGTTAACGAAAATGGCAATCACGAAGAAAAAGAAATTAATCTAGGCCACTTGCAAGCTAAGTTGGAAGCTACCCTAAGCGGTTCGGTAGGAGCATCGGTTTTATTGGCCGCCAATGTGGCGGTGGATTGCAGTGGTGGAGTGCCAAAAATCAAAGGCCAGCATACAGGGGCCGGTGGAGAAGCAAAAGCCTTTTCCGGAATCCGTGGCGGCTGTGAAGTCAAAGGCTCACTTAGTTGGACCGATGTATTAAGTAAAAACTCTGATTGGAAGAAATTGTGTGGCATAGGCCAAAAAGTAGAAGGGGCCTTTGGTGTCGGCGCAGAAGGCAGCTTTACGTTTGGTTTTGAACCAAGAACAGGCAAGTTTTTATTGCGTGTCCACGCAGGTTTGGTTGTTGGAGTAGGAGCTTCAGGTGCATTTGAATTAGAAGTAGACCCCGCGGCCACCTTAACCATGGTTCACTTTATGTATGAAGCTCTGCGTGAAGTAGACTTTAGGAATATTAAATTATTTGATAAAGGTGGTTTTACGGGTTATACCAACCTTTGCCTATATATGATTTCAAAAAATATCCAACAGTGGGATGAAGCAATTGCTAGTGGAAATGAAATAATTAAAGATATAAAGGTATTCTACCAGAGTACTGTTTCTGATTACGAAAAGGAAGAACGCGCATTTGTACTTGCGAATAATATAATTGTTAGTGGGAATTTAGGTGATGCTAGTGCTTTATTACATTCTCCGCCTGAGGTTAAGGGTGTCTTATTAGACTTGTTATTATTTGACCCTTGGGGTGTCTGGGATAATTTATCCAGCGATGATGATATTAAACGTTTAGCTATTAGGGTTATATGCACGAGTATTCAAGGCGAGCGCGAGTATTATGAAATAATGGCTCGTGTTAATAAGTATGGCAAAAAACCGAAAACAAATATTGAAAATATCATAGATGAAAATGCTAATAAAATGTTTAAGGCGTTAGGTTTGGGCCTTATCCAAAGAGATCAATTTGAAAACAAAATAAAAAATAGAACTGCACCAGTAGGTGTGCCGGTGAAATTTGACTCGATTGATATCTGTAGCGCATGTGGGATTACATAATGAATAATACTAATAGATCAGTTTGTTTGGCAATATTTATAGTTGTTATTTTACCTGTATGTGATTTTTTTAATGATCCAAGACACGATCTAGAAGTTAAAAAAATGTTAGAGCAAGTAAATGAAAATATGGTGTTCGTTAAAGGTGGCACCTTTATGATGGGGGATACGGGGGATGGAAAAGAGATAGAATTTTTTTCTAATTATGACGAAGTTAAAGGTATTAAAGAAATTACTTTAGACAGTTACTTTATTAATAAATATGAGACTACATGGGGTGAGTATGTTCTGTATCTAAAAGATACAGGTAAATATAATTTTCAACTTGATCCCAAGTCAGAGATACAAGCTATTCATGCAGTAGATAAAGTAGATTCCCCCTATTACTTTAAGCGGCCAGCGTTGGCACCGTCGTGGGCAGAAGCTAGTAATTATTGTACTTGGCTGTCTAAAACAACAAATAAACCATACGGACTCCCTACTGAAGCGCAGTGGGAGTATGCAGCACGAAGTGGTGGCAAGCGAGTGCACTTTGCCACTGAGGATGGTTTTACCTTGGATATTGATGACTATATGGCAGGTGAATATAAGCATCGAGATCCAGTTACTGGAAAGACAGTGATACTTGAGGCTACAGATCCCTTTGCTAAACCTAAGGGCAATGCTTTTGTTTATAGTGATAGTTATGATTTTGAAACTTTGTATAGAGTCGTGGGTAGTTATGCGCCAAATGCATTGGGTATTCATGATATGACAGGTAATGCAAAGGAGTGGACTGCGGATTGGTATGATGAAAAGTATTATCAATATTTGCCAAGAATTAATCCTACTGGGCCAATAAACCCTGTTTCGTACATAGATTTAACTGCGGGAGGGTTGACTCCCGAAAAAACAGTAAGGGATTGGATACAAGGGAGTAATTTTTGGGCTTTGAATGTTTCATTGTATGTCCGTGGTGGGCAGCCTGTTAATTTATTCGATGTCGGTTTTAGATGTGTTTTAAATATTAATAGAGAGTAAATATGTGTTGCACTCCCCCCAGAAGTGAAGGGCATGTTGTTAGATTTATTACTGTTTGATCCATCTGTAATATTTGAATGGCCAGAAATGATGATATTAAACGTCAAGCCATCGCTGTTATTTGTAAAACCATACAAGGTGGGCGTGAGTACAATGAAATTTTAGTGCGCATGAATTCAAATGGTAATAAGAGGCAGAAGACAGCCAGAGGAAACTCTGATCGAATTCGTAAATCCTTGGGGTTGGGTTTGATTCAGTGGGATCAATTTGAAAATAGCATATTCAATAGGCAAGCTCCAACAGGCGCACCTGTACAATTTGACCCAACTGGAGCATGTAAAAAATGTGGGATGGTATAGTGAAAATGAACAAAATTAAAAGGCTGGTTTTTGGTTTGTTGGCCGTAGGATTTATAAGTGGTTGTTCAGTATCAAAAGACCCTGAACATGAAAAATCTGTGAAAATGATCGTAGTTGAAACCGCGGGAAATATGATTTTTGTAAAAGGTGGCAGTTTTATGATGGGGGATACAGGAGATGGTGAAAACCTTGAATTCTTTACTAATAGGGATGAATTAAGGAGAGCTGAAAAAGTAATACTGGACAGTTATTCAATTAATAAATTTGAGACAACCTGGGGTGAATTTGCAACCTATTTAAAAGATGTAGGGCGATTATCTGACTACGATGATTACAATAAATATTCACGTGAAAATGAATTCATTGCTGCGGTAGAGGATATATCGTCTGCTAATTACAGCAAGCGCCCAGCCCTTTCCCCCAGTTGGTACGAAGCCGATGGGTATTGTAAATGGTTAGCTGAAAAAACCAATAAACCCTATGCGCTGCCTACTGAAGCCCAGTGGGAATTCGCCGCCCGCAGTAGAGGAGAGCGGGTTAGATATGCCACCGAAGATGGCATAACTCTAGTGCTAGATGATTATATGAAGGGCCAATATATGGGTTGGGACCCCGTTAATGAAAAAAAAATCATTGTTGAAGCCATAGATCCCTTGGCCTTACCCAAAGGTAATGCCTTTGGAAGTTCATCGCGAGAATATAGTTGGTGGCGCAGAATCGTAGGGTCTTATCCTCCTAATGAGTTAGGCATACATGACATGACGGGCAATGCTCGAGAATGGGTGGCCGACTGGTATGAAGAGAATTATTACCAGAAGATGCAAAAGCATAACCCTATAGGGCCTGCTGAACCTATAGTTTGGTGGAAGTCTATAAAGAAAAATAGAAAAGACCAACCCGTTAAAACGGTACGGGATTGGGTCTCAGGCAGTTCAATACCTGGTACGAGCGTGGGGGCTATTTATGGTAGAGGAGGGGCGGCTGTAACCATTCGAGAAATAGGCTTTCGTTGTGCTTTAAATTCACTGCAGCCAGCTATTAAAGCCTGGCCGAAAACGCTAGAGGATGGATAAATTCTTTAGAAATGATGACTGTTGCTGAGGGGGGGAATTATTATGCAGCTGCCGTTTACTGAGCCGGCGGACACGCCGTTATAATCGTCATGGTTTACTGAAATCTATGGTTTTAGTCATCAACTCTATGAAAAATCCATCCCAACCACTTCATAAAACCGAACTAAAACCCCAGCCCCTTAGGCAGTTTTGATCTATAGGGCGCCCCCTTAGTGTTTTCCCCTGAAACTATACTTGTTATACGTTTTTACTAATGGGAATCACCATGTTGCCTTTGCCTCTTACTCGCTGGCTTACTTATACGGTCATGTGCTGTTGCGTGCTTGGTTTAACCGCCTGTTTGCACGACAGTGAATCGGATGTGATTGTGGTTGAGAATGGTGCTGATCCCGCGCCCCAAGAAGACGACGACCCTACGGATGACCCGGATGATGATCCCGACGACCCAATTGATAACCCAGTGGACACCTACGGAAAAAATACCCTTAATGCCACCTCCCCCTTAGCAGTAAACATCGCGCCTTTCGCCGCCTGGACCCCAGGTTGGGTGCTCATAGACGGGTTTGCTAAGACTCAACCCTGGATTTCTAACCTGTGTAACAGCGATGT
>MAAB01029005.1_pt1 | contig 60124 bp, 49 predicted proteins | sample 1115991 | NCBI WGS metagenome assembly MAAB01 (sample SAMN04961124, study PRJNA320927) | seawater metagenome | isolation source: sample BD02T18 sea water enriched with oil for 18 days | place: USA:Gulf of Mexico | collected 2013-07-27 | reverse complement strand
GGGGCCAAAACTAAAGTTTACTCTAAGTACGGTAAAGCAATTTACGTTTGTGCTAAAACTGGTGGCATTGATCCCGATGGTAACCTTTCTTTACGTGGCTTAATTGACCGTGCAAAGAAAGATCAAGTTCCTACTCACGTTATCGATAACGCCATTAAAAAAGCGTCTGGTGCTGGCGGAGAAGACTTTGTTGAAGCGCGTTATGAAGGTTTTGGTCCTGGTAACTGTATGGTAATTATTGATTGCTTAACAGATAACGGTAACCGTACTATTAAAGATGTTCGTCAATGTTTCAGTAAAACTAATGCTAAAATAGGATCTTCGGGTACTGTTTCTCACATGTTTGATCACCAAGCCGTGTTTGCCTTTAAAGGTGAAGATGATGAGAGCGTGTTAGAAAACTTAATGATGGCTGATATTGATGTTTCAGATGTCGAATTAGAAGATGGCATTATCACTGTTTATGCTCCTCATACTGAGTTCTTTAAAATCAAAACTGAATTTGCTAATTCAATGCCTGAATTTGAATTAGAAGTTGAAGAAATCACTTGGGTTCCACAAAACTACATTGATGTAGAAGGTGAAGAAGACCTAGCAAACTTTGAGAAGTTTATTGCTATGTTAGATGACTGTGATGATGTACAACATGTTTATCATAATGCTGAGATTAAAGACTAACGTTAAACGTTTTAGCTTTAATAAAAAAACCAGTACTTAGTACTGGTTTTTTTGTGCTAAAAATTGTAAAAAAGTACCGTTATTGATGGTATAGCGGTAACACTTTACCACTTAAACTACCACGCCACTTTTTACCCTGTTCAATAAACAATATTTCACCATAATTGCCTTCTTTAATACTTGAATCAATGGCAATGACTCTTCCTTGATAACGGCTTTCAATCTGTTTTTGTGAGGTATGACCAACAATTAAATTTTTAACATCAAAATGTTTAAGCAGTAAGTCAATTTCTGCAGAAGTTGCACCATTGTCTTTTGAACGAGAGCCTTTTGCACGAGAAGCCTTATCACCATCTGCTGCAAAATAGCCGCGATACCAAATAGGACCATTAGTTGTATGCAAAAATTTTGCCCAGCCTTCTCTCGGCTGCTCTAGCTCGGCTTTTATTAAACTATCTTTAAAGACTGTATTGATTTCAACCAAGCTACGCTGTTCAGTGGCTAAGCTAGGATGAAAACCACCATGAGCAAACAGCATATTATTAACTGTGACCAATACCGGCTTACTGCGTAACCAATTACCGATAATGCTATTTTGGCTGAATAAATGTTCAAAAGGCATATTTAATTGCTTCGCCGTTTCAACATACTTAGGGTGTAAATAACGTAAATCACCATTGAGTATCATCACTTCATGGTTACCTAACGTTAAGTGAATATCACCCCCTGCTTTTTGGGCTTGTTGCTCTAAATCGTATAAAAACCATAGTATTTCAGTGACTTTGTCACCTCGATCGAAAATATCACCAGTGATAACAAAGTGCCCTTTACCAAAAGCCCAATTTTTGTTTTTATCAATTATCTTGTTATTAGTTAGTAGCTCAATCATCAAGTCATATTTTCCATGAAAATCACTTAATGCCGCAACAGGATAATCACCAGAAAATTCAAGCACTTTATTTTCAATACTAGAAAGACCATGGACAACAGCAGGCATATTACAAGCGCTCATCACCTTTGGAAAAGCACTTACAGAGACAGTTTTGCTCACCACTTTACCTTGACATAACCAGTGAGATTCTAGCTGTTGTTGCGGGTTAACAAAAACATAGGGGCCGTCATGTACCGGTGGTAATTCGGGTGCTGATACCTGTGTTAATGCCTCAGCCTTTGCTTTTTCATCGCCACTGGAAAAAGCAAAGGTTGAACTACTGCTGGCCAATAGTAACGTTGAGGTGAGAATAATCGAACGCAGGTTGATGTAAAAAGAGGAAAACATTGCAACTCCAAAAAGTAAGGAAATCAATATACTGAATAAAAAGATAAAGTAAAACAGAAAAATGCAGATTACAGTGGCTTGGCTACATATCCGCTCTATTTTAAGATGCAGGATTACCTCTTGAAGTAGAGCGGATATAAGAGATACGTAAAAAAAGCCAACAAATATGAATCATTTGTTAGCCTTTTTATTATGAAATTAAAGAGAGCTACTCGTTTATGAGTACACCGTAATGGCTTTACTCGCTTGCTTTAGGCTCTTCATCAGCACTTTGCTCACCAGTGCTATTCACAGAACCCGATTCAATTTCTATTGCTGAAACGCGTTGTAAGCCCCTAGGTAGTTTGTTGCCACGACGACCACGCTCACCTTTATAGTGCTCAATATCTGCCGCTTTTAGCGTAAGCTTGCGTTTTCCAGCATGCAAGGTAATTGCCGCGCCTTCTGGAATTATACAAAGTAAACTAACAAACTCCTCACGTAATTTCGATCGCGCAGAAGGGATATTGATAATTTTATTACCCTTACCTTTACTCAAAACAGGTAAGTTTTTAACCGGAAAAACTAACATACGGCCTTCGCTAGTAATAGTGAGGCAGTTATCATTTTCAATATTGTTGATGTATTGCGGCATCATCACTTTAGCGGCTTCAGGTAAGCTAATTAATGCCTTACCATTTTTATTTCTACTGACCATATCGCCAAAACTACTAACAAAACCATAACCTGCGTCACTGACTAGCAGATATTGAGCATCGTCATCAGACATTATGCTATGGACGAAGGTTTTCCCTGTTGCAAGGTTGAAGCGTCCTGTTAATGGTTCACCTTGAGAGCGTGCTGTTGGTAAAGTATGCGCGTCCGTAGTAAAAGCACGGCCATCAGAGCCTATGAATACCACCGGGCGATTACTTCTACCTTTTGAGGCACACAAGTAACCATCACCCGCTTTATAACTCAAGCTCGTAGGATCAATATCATGACCTTTAGCACAACGGGCCCAACCTTTATCAGAAACGACAACGGTTACCGCCTCACTTGGTACTAAATCTTTTTCGGTTAATGCTTTTGATTCGCTACGTTCAACTAATTGAGAGCGACGATCATCACCATACTGCTCTGCTGCAGCAAGGATCTCTTTTTTCATCAGCGTACTCATGCGTGCTTTTGAATTAAGGATCTTCTCTAAATAATCTTGTTCAATATGTAGTTCATCTTGCTCCGCGCGAATTTTTATTTCTTCGAGCTTGGCCAGTTGACGTAGTTTAATCTCTAAAATCGAATGAGCTTGAGTATCAGATAAGGCAAAACGAGACATAAGTTCCGCTTTTGGATCATCATAGCCACGGATGATTTCAATTACTTCATCAATATTTAGGTAAGCTACCAATAAACCATCAAGAATATGCAAGCGAGCCAAGACTTTATCTAAACGATATTGCAAACGACGACGTACCGTTTCACGACGATATTCAAGCCATTCAGATAAAATGACCAGTAAGTTCTTCACTGCAGGACGGTTATCTAAACCTATCATGTTAATGTTAACGCGATAACTTTTTTCTAAATCGGTGCTCGCAAATAAATGCTGCATTAATTGTTCTACATCAACACGGTTTGAACGTGGAATGATGACAAGGCGTACCGGGTTTTCATGATCAGATTCATCGCGAAGGTCGACTACCATAGGTAGTTTTTTCGCCGTCATTTGTCCCGCAATTTGCTCTAATATTTTACCACCCGATGCTTGATGAGGAAGTGAGGTAATGACAATATCACCCTGTTCTACATCATAAACAGCGCGCATTCTTATACTACCACGCCCTGTTTGGTAAATTTTTTCAATTTCGGCTTTCGGGGTAATAATCTCAGCATCTGTAGGATAATCAGGCCCTTTAACAAACTCAAGTAAGTCACTTACTTCTGCTTTAGGGTTTTCAATTAAATGCACACAAGCATCAGCAACTTCACGCACATTGTGTGGTGGAATATCCGTTGCCATACCGACGGCAATACCCGTAATACCGTTGAGTAAAATATGGGGTAAACGCGCAGGCAGCGTTTTTGGCTCTTGCATGGTGCCATCAAAATTTGGCTGCCAATCAACAGTGCCTTGCCCTAGCTCAGCAAGTAATACTTCACTAAAACGTGATAAGCGCGACTCGGTATAACGCATTGCAGCAAATGATTTAGGATCATCGGGTGCTCCCCAGTTTCCTTGCCCGTCTACCAAAGGATATCGATAAGAAAAAGGTTGCGCCATCAACACCATAGCTTCATAACAAGCACTATCACCATGGGGGTGAAACTTACCTAATACGTCACCAACAGTACGTGCTGATTTTTTATATTTAGCCGTTGCAGACAAACCAAGCTCTGACATTGCATAAACTATGCGTCTTTGCACGGGCTTTAAGCCATCACCAATATGTGGCAAAGCACGGTCCATAATTACGTACATGGAATAGTTTAAATAAGCTTCTTCAGTAAAACGCCTTAATGGGACCTGTTCTACTCCATCAAGGCTATATTCGAGTGCATCTGACATGAATTGATTTTCCTGATAATACGAGTCTAATTATTTTTATTCTTTAAGGTTCTGACTTTGACTAGGGTAGCCAAAAACACCTGTTCTATAGCTTATCTGATTATGACCTTAGACAACATAGATAAAAGTAACAAAAGCTTTAATTAGAGCGTCATTCTTATGCTACGGCAATATTATGATAACAAACAACGGTATTTCGACCTTGCTCTTTCGCTTGATACATCGCCAAATCAGCATTATGTAATAAATCGTCAAAGCTCATTTGATTATCTGCCATTGTAGCAACACCAATACTGAAAGTTACCTTACTCTGTATCATTACAGATGAAAAATCATATTGTGCTATTTTATCATTAATACGCATAGCAATAGCTTTCGCTTTATTGCTATCAGCAAAAGGTAATAATGCAACAAACTCTTCTCCACCGAAACGAGAAAGCAAGTCACGAGAGCGCATGGTTTCTTTTACTAAATCAGATACGACCATTAATACTTCATCACCAACGTGATGGCCAAAATTGTCGTTAATTTTTTTGAAGTGATCTAAATCTAACAATAATATTGATAACTCTTCTGGCTGCTCTGTAAAGCTGGCCACCATTTGCTCACCATGTTCAAACAAAGTATTACGGTTTGCTAAACCTGTTAAGGCATCTGTTCGAGTCAAGAGGATAAGTTTATTACGTATCCTTAACTGTCTAAATAAAAGCAAAACAAAGACAATAGCGATGCTGATAATCAGCGTGAAATTATATTGCTGCGCAGCTTTTTCATCTTGTACTTCAGCAACACGGCGAATTTTTAACTTATTTTGACTTTCCATCAAAGCGTTATTAGCTTTTTTATCCTTGACTTCAAACGACTGTTCTAAAGAAGCAATCATATTTATCCGCTTATTTTTTCGATAAATATTGTATTTTTTTAGATAAGATTTTTTTTCAAGGTAAGCTAAATCAAACTTCCCTTGCATTGCGTAATTATTAGCCAATAATAAATGAAGCTGTAAAAATACTGGTTGCGCTAACTGCTCTTCAGATATTTGGTCCGATAACTCTTTTGCCTGTTCCAAGAATGCAATAACATCGCTGCTATTGTTATGGTTGTTGATACTATCAGTACCATGAACACTTGTATTTTCTTTTAATATAGCTTGCGCTAGCAGAAGTAAATATTGCTCTGCGGCGTTTAATGGCGCTTGAGATAACGTCAGTTGTGCTAATGCTATTTCAACTTTCTGATTATTGATACTTGCTTGCTTTAACTGCGTGAGTAAGAAGAGTAGTTCAGTATTTATAGGCAACATGGTAATTGCTGGGATATCCAATAGATTATTATTTTTGCTTTCTCCTGCTTTTAAGGCAAGTTCATTCGCCCGACACATCGATGTAAAAATCAACGTTACCAACAGTATTATCAAAATGGCTTGACTGAGAAGCTTCATTGGCCACAGATCCTATTTCTTCCCGAAGCTTTAGCTTGGTACAATTGTTCCTCAGCTCTTTTTACTAAGCTGATTAAGTCCTTATCGTCTGTTAGGGTAGCAATCCCTATACTGACGCTAACTTTGTCAAGGAGGCTAATCTGCCATGCGTATTTATTGATACATGTGCGAATACTCTCGCCCATTTCCATTGCCGATTCCATATTGGTTTTCGGCAAACACACCATAAACTCTTCACCACTAAAACGACCAAACACATCATTTTTTCGCACCATATTGGCGCCTAGAAAAGCTACTTTAGCTAAAATTTTGTCGCCAATAGTATGGCCTAATTTGTCATTAATATCTTTAAAGTGATCGATATCTATCATCAATATACTCAAGTTAACTTGTTTAGCTTTTGCGAGTTTAAACACCTGTTGTGATTTGACCATTAAACTGCGTCTATTGGCTATCCCAGTAAGTGTATCAATACTGGAGGCAACTCTCAGCTTACGTTGACTTTGAATCAATTTAACTAACACCCAAGCAAAGGCTAAAACAAGCAAAGCACTAATAATCAGATATATTCGCTGTTCTTCATTATCTAATCTTGCTTCATTGAAGCTGGCCTCATAGCGGATTTTTTGGTTGTTTAATATCTCATTTTGTTTATCTGCCTGCTCTGCTTCAAGCTGTAGACGAACTTGCGCAATGGAGCGATTATCTTCATTTTCATATAGCTTGTCTGTTAAGGCGATGACTTTAGATTTTGTTTCATAAGCTTGTTGAAATTTTTCTTGCTTGTAAAATACCTTGGATTTGAGATTGATGATACTGACATAACCCTCTTTTTTTACCAAAGTCATTTCTTTGTGATTAGCCAATATTTTTTCAACTCGGGCTATGCTTATCAGAGCGTCATCATAGTGTCCTAATTTATATAAAACATTAGCTTCATCAAAATAAAATTTTAACTGATGGAACATCTTCTCACTGAATTGCAAATACTGTTTAGCCATCAATAGATATTCATATGCCGCGTCAGGGTTACTGTCTTCTTTTTTTAGGTGCGCCCGAGCCATGCCTGAATAAACAGTAAACATTCTATCGCTTGGGGTATCTTTATTTGACTCTGTGATTATCGTTTTGAAAACCGTGATGGCCTGCTGATAATTTTTGTTATGAATATGATTAAGAGCAATATTATGTAAACTGTTGTGTGCAGCTAATAACATACCTGCTTTTTTAAAGTGCAAATATGATTGTTGATAATAAGCCATGGATTGCTCATCTTGCAGTAGATGAGCATAAACGATACCCAGTTCAGTATTAGCGGTACCTTTGAGCTCTTCATCATCAGTTTGTCCCGCAATGTTGTATGCATCATTAAGCAAGATTAAAGAGCGTTTATAGTTATCCGTTAAATAGGCAATAGCGCCTAAGTTAATAAGTCCCTCGGCAACTTGTATTTTATTGTGTAAAGTCTCCGCAACCTCCAAGCCCTTTTTATACTCTTTAGTTGCCTGGGGAATATCGCCTAAGCTCTCAAAAGCAAAACCTCTTAAATATAATAATTCACTCATTAAGATACTTGGACTGGCAAGTTTCTTCCCTATGGAGAGTCCTTTAGTGGCCGTTTTTTTAGCTGCGCTGTATCTATTCTGTTCAATTTGTATTTCTGCGAGTAGTTTGAAATAAAGCAAGTTTTGTTCAACGGTTAGCACACTAAGCAAGTTATCAAAAGCAGTTAATTGTTTCAGGGAGAGCACTAGGTCGGTCTTTTTCAATTCTTCTACTTGCTCAGCCACTAGATTAAACTGCTTAATATCGATGCTTTCTTGGACGAAAGCAGTCGTTGAAAAAAAGAATAAGGCAATACTGAGAACAACTCGTATCGCAGGGGACGTTTTTTTAGCAAAGCACAACAAATACGAATTCCTTAATAAGCAGGTCGGCATATACAGATAAAGGCAGTATAAAACGAATTAGCCCGAGAGTTAAACCTGAACTTATAGTAGTTATGCTATTTTTCGAACAAAGTAACTGGCTAGTGACGTCAATATTAGCGCAAACAACATGCAGACTAACAAACCAAATTGCTGATAAATAATACCTGAGAGTATGGTGCCAAGTAACCTGCCCATGGCATTGGCCATATAATAAAACCCTACATCTATAGAGACTCCATCCTCTCTAGCAAGAGCAATAATAAGATAACTATGCAGTGATGAATTAATCGCAAAAGCAGCACCAAATATAAATAGTCCAATGACTAATACTTCATTACTTTGCGGATAAAGGTAGATAGCAAAACATAAAAGCAGCGTTACTAACACAAGTAATACTGACCAAAGCGTTACTTGCTGGTGTGAGGTTCTTTCGACCTTGCCAGTAAAAAAGGGGATGATTTTTGGAGCCTTGGCTTGAATGATGCCATAGATGATAATCCAACACGCGAGAAAAGTACCTACTGCTTGGTGTTGCCATTGTAATTGACTTGCCAAATAAACAGGCAAAGCAATAACAAACCAAACATCACGACCTGCAAACAGGAACAAACGCGCTGCAGATAAATAATTTAATGAGGCATTATTTGAAAATAACTGGCTAAATTTTGCTTTATAACTAGTTTTACCTATATCACCTCGCAACATAGGGTAAGTACTCAAAGCAACAATGGTTAACGCCATTGCCATTAATAATACAGCAACTTGAAAGTCAAAAGTAGTGAGCAATAAACCACCTAGAAAAAATCCGACACCTTTCAGGGTGTTTTTTGAGCCAGTGAGTAACGCCACCCAAGTGAATAGTTTACTTTGTGCCTCTTCGCTATTTACCTTGGCTAGCAGTAATTTTATGCTCGACTTAGCACTCATTTTATTCAGATCTTTAGCGATACCCGACAGTGCTTGAGCAAACATGACATAAACAACACTTAAATATTCGCTTGGCAGTGCTAACATCAGTAAGGCTAAAACTTGAATAACGATACCTATTAGCATGGTTTTATTTAAACCAATACGTGCACCAAGCCAGCCACCAACAAGATTAGTAACAACACCAAAGACTTCATAAAGTATGAATAATGTCGCTAACGCAAAGGGGCTATAACCTAACCGGTAAAAGTACAGCAATACCAACATACGCAATGCGCCATCGGTCAGCGTAAATGCCCAATAGTTAGCGGTAATTGCGATGTATTTTTTTACCGGTTTCGGCAAAGAACTAAAGGAAGCCAAACTATGACTCATTAAGCCCGGTTTTATTAAACTTTACTGTAGTAACTTTAGTTATTGTGGGTTCGGTGGCCTTGCCTTCGGCACTATTGACTTCAGTGCTAATGTCTTCGGTATTTTTGACAGCGGTAACAATGCTTAAACTGTTTGCCAGTAATTTCATTAACTCCGCAGTGCGATTAGCATAACCCCACTCATTGTCATACCATAAATACATTTTCAGTTGGCTGCCATTAATCACCATTGTTGATAAGGCATCTACGACACATGATCTGGCATCGGTTTTATAGTCAACCGATACTAAGGGCTTAGTTTCATAGCCCAAAATCCCCTTGAGTTCACCTTTCGCTGCATCAGACATCAACTGATTTATCTCTTCAACGCTGACATCACGCTTCATCTCAAAAACACAATCAGTTAATGAAGCGTTTGCAAGAGGCACCCTTACGGCATGACCATTTAATTTCCCTTTTAATTCAGGGAAAATATCTGTTATCGCTTTGGCTGAACCTGTCGTAGTTGGGATAAGAGATTGACCACAAGCCCGTGCGCGACGTAAATCTTTGTGCGGGGCATCTAAAATGGTTTGAGTGTTGGTAATATCATGAATGGTAGTCATACTGCCATGTTTTATACCGACAGACTCTTGCAATACTTTAACGACAGGGGCCAAACAATTAGTAGTACATGAAGCGCCAGTGACAATGCTATGCTCATTAACCTGATACAAGTGCTGATTAACGCCCATAACGATATTTACTATATCGCTGTCTGATCCATCATCTGCCAATTTCATCGGCGCTGTAACAAGTACTTTTTTTACACCTTGAGTAAAATAAGTCTGTAGTTTTTCTTTATCACGCATCACTCCCGATGCTTCAATTACAAGGTCACATCCAGACCAATCTGTTTCAGCTATATCACAATTCTGGCTTACTGTTAAAGAACTGCCTTCAATATGTATTAACTTGTTTTCAGCTGTAGCTTCGTTTTGCCAACGGCCATGAATAGAGTCAAAGTTTAACAAGTGAGCTAAGGTAGGTGCATCGCCAGCGGGGTCATTAATATGAACAAACTCCACCTCAGGCCAATGCCATGCAGCGCGTAAAATCAATCTTCCCATACGACCAAAGCCGTTTATACCTACTTTTATTGTCATTTGTTCAACTCTTATTTTATCTATTTTGTAGTGGTGATATGCCGATATTGCTAATACTTAAAAACATAAAAAAATCCTCCATAAAAGAGGATTTCCTAAGTTAACTATATTACAAGTTTGTGACAGATTAATGACAAAAATTAATCATTATCGTTTTGTCAGACCCTAAAATTAATGCCCTGAAAAGACTAATACTTTAACAGGCAGTAGCAAAGCTTGCATGCGCAATATAATGGCATGAACAACCCCTACAGCGTCAACCATATGTAAATAAAGCGTCTCACTGGTACTGAGTGTCCCGCTGGCAATCAATTCATGATGATAGCTATAAGCATTTGCTACACATTTTGTTCCGGGGATAACACCATCAAGGCCTCCTTCATAAAGAGGTACTAACCTTACGGTTAGCGTACCGGGTCTTGCTCGCTCTTGCGCATCAATCAAAGCTTCAGTCGTTCTTATTTGGCCAGTAGCAATAACACTTTGAACACTGGATACTTTCATAGGGATAATGGTAAAAGGTTTAGACAGGCAGGTTATTTCAGCAAAGGTTCCTACTTTAATAACATTGGCCGCTAATTGATTAAAACCCGCATGAACTGCTTCTTTGCCTGATACTTCACCAGAAGAAGGCACTATCATACCGGCAGAGCGGATCATCGGGTTAACAAAATCACCTGGCTGCAATGCAAACTGTTGTAATTCTCCATCAATATGGGCATAGACGGTACGCTTGCCTTCATCAACAATCGCGCTATTCAACACCTCAACAGCACTAGATTTTTTGGCCGGTAAAATATTTTCAATTACCCCTTGCGCTGAAGCTTGGTTGGCTAAAGATACCGATAAGCCTGCTTCATTCATTGCCATAGTATCAGCCATTTTTTGTACTTCGCTTTCACTAATAATATTGTTGCCTTTTAGCGATAGCTCCTTTTTACGATCATATTCATTTTTCGAACGCATGTAAGCACTGTTAGCTTTTTCTACGTTACTTATTGCTACCGCAAGTTGTGCGTATGCCGTAGAGAATTCTGCCTCAACTTGCTTAATGCTTGCTTCTGCTTGCTCAATCGCCACCAGTTGAGATTCATCATACATGCTAAAAATAGCAGTGCCTGCTGTAATTTTCTGATGATTTTCAACAAATACGTGCTGAACCCTGCCACTTTTCTCAGGCATTATAGAAACGGTTCGAAACATTGGTGAAGCGTTAGTGGTTGACGGGTGATAATAAAATATCAAGGTGACTAGTGAGATAGATAAAATGAGACAGGCTGATATGCCCCATCGCAGCTCATACCACATAGTAAAAAAGGTAATTTCTTTCCCCCAAGTCATACCTTGGCGATATTTTCGAAATAAATAATCTGGTAAAATAGTGATAAGTGAACAGAGTAGAACTTCTAACATTTAGCTATTCTCCTTGACGACCACTGTCTCTTCAGTATTTTTCTGTGTTTTTTGCTCTTTACTTTGAGCAATAGTCGCTAAAGACTTAGCGATAGACTTTAAAGGGGTTAGAAAGTCGGGTAATTCAACAACCGCTAACACCAAAGCAGCAACCCAAAAAATATTGTTATGAGTAAATAAAGCTAAAATAGTTAATATTGTGATCAGTTGTATTTGGGTATGATTTTTCCCATGAGCAATATGCTCAGGTACTGCGTGTAACTTGAAGTAGAAAACACCTGCTATTAAAACTAAAACCACAAGAATAACAGCCATTACGACCATTAAAGGATCACTATCAGCGCCAGCCAAATACCCCGGAATATGTTCTGTTTTCATTGCCACTCCCTATTATTGAGTTATCACTTGACGCGAACTTATGGTTAACTAATCAACTTTATACAATCGCCATATCACCTTTACTTTGCAACCAAATTTTTCGGTCTGGACTGCGCTTTTTAGAAAGCAGCATATCCATCAGTTCCATCGTTTCGCTATGCTCATCAACGGTTAACTGTACTAAGCGACGGGTATTAGGATCCATAGTAGTTTCACGCAATTGCGGTGGATTCATTTCACCTAAGCCTTTAAAGCGCTGTACGTTTACCTTGCCACGTTTTTTCTCTGCTTCAATTCTGTCTAAAATTCCATCTTTTTCTGCTTCGTCTAATGCGTAGAATACTTCTTTACCAATATCAATTCGGTATAAAGGTGGCATAGCGACGTATACATGCCCAGCTTGTACTAAAGGTAAAAAGTGCTGGGTAAATAAAGCACACAGTAAAGTGGCAATATGCAGTCCATCAGAATCGGCATCCGCTAAGATACAAATTTTACCGTAACGTAATTCAGATAAATCATCGCTATCGGGATCAATGCCCAAAGCGACGGATATATCATGTACTTCTTGCGAAGCAAGAATTTGTCCTGAATCGACTTCCCAAGTGTTTAGAATTTTACCTCTAAGTGGCATTATGGCCTGAAATTCTCGGTCTCTTGCTTGTTTAGCACTACCGCCAGCTGAGTCACCTTCGACTAAAAACAATTCAGTGCGAGCTAAATCTTGGCTACCACAGTCAGTTAATTTACCCGGTAATGCCGGTCCTTGAGTGATTTTCTTTCGCACGACTTTTTTACTAGCACGCATACGTTTTTGAGCGTTATTAATACAAAAATCAGCCAATAACTCAGCTTTATCTGTGTGCTCATTTAGCCATAAACTAAAGGAATCTTTTACTACGCCAGTGACAAAAGCGGCACATTGACGCGATGATAGTCGCTCTTTGGTTTGCCCTGCAAATTGTGGGTCTTGCATCTTAATAGATAGGATATAACTACATTTATCCCAGATATCATCCGGCGTTAATTTGACACCGCGTGGTAATAAATTTCTAAACTCGCAAAACTCTCGCATAGACTCAAGTAGCCCTTGGCGCATGCCATTAACATGAGTACCACCGGCAATGGTTGGAATTAAGTTAACATAACTTTCGCCTATACTTTCACCACCCTCGGGTAACCAAGTAACAGCCCAGTCAGCCGCTTCATGTTGTGAAGTGAAACTGCCAACAAAAGGCTCTTCTGGTAATGAAACATAATCTTTTACTGAATCTTTTAGGTAATCAGTAAGCCCGTCTTCATAACACCACTGGTATTTTTTATCTTCAATTTTATCATGGAATTTTAGGGTTAGGCCTGGACATAATACTGCTTTAGCTTTCAGTAAATGCGTGAGGTGGCGTACCGAAAACTTGGCGGTATCAAAATAGCTAGCATCGGGCCAAAATTTAACACTGGTACCTGTATTTCGTTTTCCTACCGTACCTGTTTCTCGTAGTTCTTCAACTTTATCACCATTTTCAAATGCCATTTCAAAAACTTTGCTGTCTCGTCTAACAGTGACATCAACACGCGTTGATAAGGCATTAACCACGGAAATACCAACACCATGTAAACCACCTGAGAATTGATAGCTTTTATTGGAAAACTTACCACCAGCGTGTAGCTTACAAAAAATAAGCTCAACCCCTGACACACCCTCTTCTGGGTGAATATCGGTAGGCATACCACGACCATCATCAATGATTTCAAGTGACTGATCTTTTTCTAAAATAACACTAATATTTTGTGCATGACCGGCCAGTGCTTCATCCACCGAGTTATCGATAACCTCTTGACCTAAATGATTAGGTCTAGTGGTATCAGTATACATGCCTGGGCGGCGGCGAACGGGTTCTAAACCACTAAGTACTTCAATGGAATCGGAATTGTATTGGTCAGTCATTTGAAACTCAATTAAATCGCAGTTAAAAGGTTTAGGCTATTATATTGCACATTGCTAATTTTATTCGTGGCTATATCAATCGGACTAATATATTAATCACTTAGCGAGAACTAATCTGTTTGGTATTATCAAGTTGAAAAAAGTCACTAATGGTAGCTAAACAATGATCAAAGTTGATAAAGCTATGATCACCACCCTCTTGTACTATTAATCGACAATGTTGATATTTTTCCACGGCTTCTTGGTAATTTAACACTTCATCGCCCGTTTGTACCATAACTAGGTAATTATTTTTTTCTTTACTATCAATTGCTGGTGCAGTTTGTTCAAGTGCTTTCAACTGCTGCATATGATCTTCGGTCACTTGGTACACTTCCTCTGTGTAAGGATTAACTTGCTCGCCAATATAATCATGTAGAAGTTCATAAGGCGTTATCGCAGGATTCACCAACACCGCCAAGCTATTATATTTTTGAGATAAGTAACTAGCAAAGTAACCACCTAATGAAGAGCCTATTAAATACCATTGTGTATTTGAACCTTGCTTTTCAATAAGTTGCTCTAATTGAGTAATAGCTTTCGCTGGTGTTGTTGCCAATTGGGGGCAGAAGAATCCAACGCCTGGAAAACTTGTCGCTAAGTATTTACGGGTTTGCTCTGCTTTTAAGGACAATGGAGAAGAGTTAAAGCCATGAATATAGAGAATGTTTTTTTTCATTATTAAGCTTTCTTAATTATTAAGTAGAGTCATTAATTTTAGTGATTAAATCGACACTCTATTTAGAGAAGAATAACCATAACTATGTCACTTACTATTTGAATGATTACGAGTATAAGTAACGTTATGCTTAACGGTTTATAAGGTAACAACGTCCGTACTTAATTGGCCATCCGCATATAAATAAAAAAGTCGATACCCTGGTCCTTTGGCTAAAGCAGCAACACCATCAACACTTGGGTCAAATTGAATTGATGTAGCAGGGCAAGTATATAAAATCACCGGCTCTTTGTCCTTGGTAAGTTTTGGATTAAGCTGCTGACTTAGCGACTTATCTAAAGGTTTGTTTGATAGCTTAGTTAAAGGGTTAGTTAGCCTCATATCACCATGGACATGTCCGCATGCAATCGCTTTTATATTGCTATAGCCATTAATAGCTTGCCAAAAAGCCTCTTTATTTTGTAAGCCATGTTGATCAATAAAGTAACCCACATCTATGGGGTGATGGTGCATCATCAGTAATTGGTGTTTATCTTCTTTGATAGTATCCTCCAATTTACCTAATGCTTGTTCACTGACATAACCTGCAGGTGTTGCACTCTTGCTATCAACGAGTTGTACTTGCCAATGAGATAAATTAATTTCTTTATCTGCTTGAAACGGCGATACTGAAAAATATTTATCTAATAGTTCTGGCTCATCATGATTACCCGCCAAATAATAAATAGGCACAGTAATCTTACACTCAAGCACACAATCAACAAAATTCTGGTAGGACTGCTCGGTGTGGTCTTGGGTCAAATCCCCGGTAAAAATAATATATTTTATCGCAGGATTACCGCAAATACTCAGTAAAACTTTTCTAAGATTTTCGAGTACATTATACCCATGGTGCAAACCGTCGACGGATGAAAACAGATGACTATCAGTTATTTGTGCCAACACCATAGGTTTGTTGTTCAAAGAGTAAGGTTCCATCAATTTCATAAATTAGCAGTTCATAAGTTAACAGTTCATATATTAAGAGTGCAGCTCAACATTTACTTGCCCTAAGCGCAAACATAAGTGTAACCATTCATTTAAAAACTGATTGGTTTGTTGTTTTTCATCTTGTTGATGCATTTGACTATTAGGGTAATCGTAACGTGGTTTTACCTGCCGGATGTCCTGCGTTGAAAGAACTTCTGCCATACGAGCATCATGATATAGACGAATAGTCATACGAGGATGTAGTGCGGTAGCAACAATGCCCGGGATATTTTTAAAAGATGACCTTAAGCTATCTTGCTCAAAGCAGATAACAGAGGTGTATCGAGTCACTTCTGTTATCGTGACGGTATAAGAGAGGAAATCACTGATAAAAAATTGTCGAACTTCTCCAAGCGCAGTTTTACCTGCTAACACTTTTTGCAGTAACATATAATTGTTGGCACATAAGGTCATCAAACTAACTAAGTTAGGTTGGTAACTTGTTCTACCCGCGTTATTAAACGCTTTGTTAGGAAAAAAACTCATGTATGCCTCTTAACTGTCATTTCAAACACTAATATCTTTAGGAATATACTTTTAGTGGTATGACTATTTAGTGCTGGTATCTTGAATCGATAACGATTGATAGTTCAGTGCCAGCCATTGTAACCCGATAATAGTGGCTGCGTTAGTGATTTTGCCTTGCGCTAATAAATCTAGAGCACAGCTACGACTGACAAGGTGTAACAAAATATCTTCATTTTCTTCAGGCAAACCATGAATAGCGCCATCCGTTATTTGATCACTATCAAAATGCGCTAGATATAGATGAATTCGCTCACTCATACCGCCAGGGCTAGAAAGGTATTGCATAACAGGTACTAAATCATTAGGGAAAATAGTCAAATTAGTTTCCTCTTTGGCCTCTCTTATAGCGACTTCTATTGGGGTTTCGTTTTCGTCAAACATGCCAGCAATAAATTCTAATAACCAAGGACTGTCACCTCCTCTTAATGCACCAGGTCTAAACTGCTCTATCAATAACACTTTATCTAGCTTTGCATCATAAGGCATGACGACCACAGCATCACCACGTTCAAAAATTTCTCGGGTAAATATTTGACTTTGCTCTCCCGAAAAAAGTTGATGCTGCAGTGAATATTCATTCATCTTGAAAAAGCCCTGATATTTCGTTACCACTGAGTGCACAGACACCTGTTCATTATCAAATTTCAGCATAGCAGCCGTCTTATTTTTATTACTTTTCATCAAGCATCTCTTTTTAATAATAATTTGTTACACTAGTAAACAGTTATTTTATTTGGTTAATTTAAAAATCCATGTAGGATACCCTACCAGCGAATATCAATAAATATAGAACAAGAGTAATACACCCAAGGAATTCCTTACTCATGAATAAAACACTAAGCACACTAATTATAGCGATAACTACTGCTATTAGTAGCACACAAGCTCAGGCTGATGATTTACTTACCGTTTATCAACAGGCTTTATTAAACGATCCTGTGGTACTTAAATCACAAGCTCAGTTTATGATAGTAAAAGAAGATATAGTTCAAGCTCGCTCTGCTTTACTACCACAAATTTCTGCTAACGGTGGCTACTCTATAGGCGAACAAGAGTTTGTCGGCACTGATAATACTTCAGTTATTAATCAAGAATCAGATAGTTTAACTTATGGTGCTAGCTTAAATATGCAGCTTTATCATCATGATAGCTGGTTACGTTTAAATAATGCTGAAAAAGCAGCTCATCAAAGTGATTTAACTTATCAAGTGGCAAAGCAAGATTTAATTACTCGTGTTGCCAAGGCATACTTTGATTTACTCAGCACTAAAGATGACCTCGTTTTTGCTACCGCAGAAAAAGATGCCATTGCTCGCCAACTTGAGCAAACTAAACAACGCTTTTCAGTCGGTTTAACCGCTATTACTGATGTATATGAAGCACAAGCACAATTTGATAGTGCTGTTACTGAAGAAATTCGTGCGGAAAATGCGATTTACCAAGCCGAAGAAGAACTACGAGTAATAACAAATACCTACCCTAAAAATGTTAGTGTATTAAATACTCAACGTTTTAGTACCAGTACTCCAGTGCCAAATAGCGCTGATGAGTGGCAAGTTACTGCGGAAGCGAAAAACCTAGATTTAATTACCGCTAAAGTAGGTATAGATATCGCGCAAGATAATATCGATATTGCCCGCGCTGGTCATTATCCTACGCTAGATTTTGGCGCAACATATAATGGCAAGGATGAAGAGCAAACGATTGGAAGTGCAGCATCCGCAGACCTACCTGGCGTTAATGGTTACTCGGTGGGCGTGCAGTTAAATATTCCAATATACTCTGGCGGCGCTATTCAAAGTTCAGTGCGTAAAGCACAAAATAGCTTTGTATTTGCAAGCCAAGATTTATCTCTAACGCATCGTAGTGTTGTTCGCACAACGCGTAATGCTTACAACACGGTAATTGCTGCTATTTCAGCCATCAAAGCGTTTGAACAATCGGTATTAAGTGCTCAAAAAGCACTTGAAGCAACTGAAGCTGGTTTTGAAGTGGGTACTCGTACTATTGTTGATGTATTAGATAGCACGAAGAATTTATATAACGCTAAACGTAATTTATCTACAACACGTTACGCCTATATTCAAAACGTTTTATTATTAAAGCGTGCTGCAGGTACAATCACGGATCAAGATATAAATGCCATTAACTCTGGTTTAATCGCGGTGAATTAATCGTTTATAATTCACCGTTCATAATCAAAGTGACAAGTAGCATATAACGCTACTTGTCACTTTTTTATTACTTTTATAACTTTATTTTATTCACATCAAACTTCTAAAAAACGTTACTAGTTCTTTTGCTTCACGCTCAACTGAATAATGCTCTAAAACCCGCTCACGGCCATCACGGCCCATTTGCATTAATTTCTCTTCATCAGCTAATAACAGCGACATTTTTTCCGTAACTGCGGCTAAATCATTAATAGGTACAACGTAACCATCAACACCTTGGCGCACAACTTCAGGCCAAGCACCCGCTTCGCTGGCCAATACTGCAGCACCACTACTCATTGCTTCTAAAATAGTTAAGCCAAAACCTTCATTTTCACTCAAGGCAACTACTAATGACAAACTGCTAAATATTTTAGGAATATCAGCAAAGTTTTGCTCCCCTACAAACACGATACGTTCACTCAAGCCAGCTTGGTCAATTTTACTTTGTAATTCATTAACAAAATTTTCATTGCTCGAAGATATTGGACCAACAATTACTGCAGTATAATCAGGTTTATTTTTTAAAATGTCGATGCAAGACTCTACAAATAAATGCACGCCCTTTTGCTTACGAACTCGCCCTAATATCGCAATGCCTTGCTTACCTTTAACACTATTTTCGGTAAGTAAACCAAGAGACTGCCACGCTTGACTTTTATCTGTTGCTGGCAGATAAATATCAGTTTTTACCCCATGGTAAATAATAGCATCAGGTTTTCGGTGTAAATAACTTGCTGAGGCTTTACACATTGCAAGTACCGCATCCATTCTATCCGTTAGCCATAGTGTAAAACCCGAGCGATAACGCTGGGCAGCACTACTAAAAACAATTTTTAGTTTAACGCGAAATACATATTTTAATAATAAGGCTTGGATCATCTCATCAACACGACGGGCATGAAAAACTCTAAATTTACCGGTAGAGAGTGGTTTTCGACCTAAATTAGCAACTTGCCAAAAACTTATCGATAATGACTCATCGGGTAAATGGTGTTTACCCATCACCCGTAAATTGATCAAACTTTGTTCGTGGGACAAAACCTGTAACATGGTTGATGTTACGCCAGAAAAATTAGAATTTGAATTACCAACAATCAATTCAATCTCTTGTTCATTGACGATATTTTTTTCTCTTTGAACCATAGCAACCAGCAATTAATAATATGTAAAATAATATTCACCATTCTACTTGAAAGCAGATAATAAGTTAATTGCCTATTTAAAAGTAACTTAGGTATAATCATTAACCAAAATATTCCTCAGAGAGAACACTGTGAGTAGCAATAAAGTTTTACAGCCTGATTTTAAATTATCTTTTTTATTACCCAAATATTGGCTTACATGGCTAGGTGTTTTTATTCTTTACACTATTTCATGGCTGCCTTTTAAACTACAGCTGTTCATGGGACGTATGCTTGGCCGATTATTAATGAAAATGGGCTCTAAGCGTAAACATATCGCGTTGACCAATCTTAGGTTATGTTTTCCAGAAAAAAGTGAAGATGAATTACAAATATTATTGAAGAAGAACTTTGAAAATACAGGCATTGCACTTTTTGAAACCGGCATGGGCTGGTGGTGGCCTGATTGGCGAGTAAAACGAAAATTTAAAGTCAAAGGTTTAGAACACCTTGAAAAAGCACGTAAAGAAGGCAATGGAGTTTTACTGCTTGCGATGCATTATTTAAGTGTTGAGATGAATGCAAGAGGCGTTGGTTATGGCCACCCTATGGTTGTTTTTTATCGACCTCATAATAATCAATTGATGGAGTTTTTTCAGTTCAGAGGTCGAGGTCGTTCGAATAAGTACATGTTAGGTAAGCGTGATGTAAAAGGCTTAATGAAGGCACTAAGAGATGGCGAAGCGTGTATTTACTTACCCGATCAAGATTATGGCAGAAATCGTAGTGTTTTTGTGCCGTTTTTTGGTGTTAAAGAGGCAGCGACCACAACGGGTACTTTAATCTTTGCTCGTCAAAAAAATGTAGAGACCATGATGATTATCCCGGTAAGAAACGATGACGGTAGTGGTTATACGTTAGAAATTATGCCGCCACTAGAGAACTTTCCTACTGAAGATAATATTGCCGATGTCACCCGCATCAATCAAGAATTGGAAAAAGCAATTTCGCGTAAACCTGAGCAATATATGTGGTTGCACAGGCGTTTTAAGACTCGACCCAACCCTGATGATGTCTCGTTATATAAATAACTTTCACAGTTATCGAATTGTAAACGCTAAAAATATTTTATGTAATTCTCAATACTTAAAATGATTAAGTTTTTAACTTTAAAGGGATTATTTGAATAAATATTAATCTTTGCGTACAGTAGACTAATGTTCACTATAAATATGGTGATAATAACAAAGGTGTTAATTGAACAATGAACTTTTGGCTGCGGAATATTATCTTAGGTGTTTTTCTGACGGTATTGGCTTGGTTGTTTTTTGCCAATCAAGACTTTTTGCTTTCTCTGGATGGCTCTTTAGGCATTACGGAAGAAAATTCTATAAAAACTACTGAAACGGTTGTTGATTCAACCCCAAAAGAGGTGGTGGTTGAAAGTAAAACGGCACTTTATCAACAAGGTAGAAGCTCAGGCAATGCTGCGGCAGATGGTTTATCTAAGTTTTATGCAAATTTACATGGTGACATGGAAGGTAAAGGCCCTAAAATTCGTAATAACATTGTTTATCTTCCTGATCCTAAAGGTGACTTAGCTAAATTATTACAAGCAAGAGAAATGGTAGTTCGCCCCTATAATAAAAATTGGCAAGGTAGTATTGAATCTAGACCCTTTAGAACCGGGGAAACTTTAAACCAAAAGCTAGTAGAATATTCTGAAAAAGACGGTATTGATTTAATTTGGTGGTTAAACCGTGATTATGTAGTGAAAGATCCGTTTCGAGTTGAAAAAGACATTTTAAAAACCACTTTCCAAGTAGCAAAAGCCATTGAAGGACATTTTGAATCAGGTCTATCTATTTTCTTTTGTTATCGTCAACGCGCGGTTGTAGTCATAGAGAGTGCTCCTCAACCTTTTTTGGATGAGGAGTGTATTCTACTTGCTAGTGAGAATCCGTATTAGCCGGGCTTAATAATTGTCCGGTGTTAACCGCCTATTTTAATCAACTAGGCGTTTTTTCCAAATGTCTTCAATAGCATCCTGCCCTGCTATGCTTTCCCTATTAATTAGTTGCCCTTCATTTTGCATCGTAGCTTGGTGCCCTAAAGCCCTTAACTTTTGATACATATTGCTTAGCTGTTGTTGCTCTTCCTTTGCTAATAAGTCCAACTTTAGTAAGGTTTTGAAAATACCTAAATTATCACATACAAGCATCAACTCTCTATGCTGTGAAGCGTAGGCAAGCACTAAAAACTGGGCAAGAAATTCAATATCAACCAAGCCACCTTTACCCTGCTTAATATCAAAGAGCGATTCACTTGATTTATCTAAATGGTTACGCATTTTTTCCCGCATTGTAATAATATCGTTTTTGAGTTCGATAAACGCTCTCGGTTTTGATAAGACATCTTGCCTAATATCGATATATTGCTGCTGGAGCTCTTCATTACCAAAGATCATTCTGGCTCTTACTAACGCTTGGTGCTCCCATGTCCAAGCATCTTCATGTTGATACTGGGCAAAGGTCTTTAAATGTACGACCAATAAACCAGAGTTACCTGATGGCCTTAAACGCATGTCCAATTCATATAATATGCCACTGTTCATACGGGTGTTAAAGATATGCATAATTCGCTGAGCTAACTTCATATAAAACTGGCTTGCTGGTATTACTTTGCTACCGTCAGCTCTACCCGTTGTCTCTTCACTTGCTTCACTATGATGGACGAATACTAAATCTAAGTCTGAACTATACCCTAGCTCTACCCCGCCAGTTTTCCCGTAAGCAATAACGCCGAAACCTTTTTCTTTCCCGCCATCTAAACAAGAAGTCGGTACACCAAAGCGTTCACTAACTTGCTGCCATGCAAGATTTATCACTTCTGATACAATAGCTTCAGCTAAGGATGTTAAGTGTTCGCTTATTTTTGCTACTGGTAAGACATCGGCAATTTCAGCTGCAGCAATGCGTAATTGCTGAGATTGTTTGAACTGACGTAGTGCTTCCATTTGTGCTTCAAGGTCTTCCTCTGGAATTCTTAACATGCGCTCACGCAACTCTATCGCATAAGATGATAATTGTGGTGGGTTATGCAGCAACTTCGGATCAATAAGCTCATCGAGTAAAATGGGATATTTAGCAATATAATCTGTCACCCAACTACTTGCTTGGCATAAGTGAATAAGCTGCTTTAACGCGCCTTCATTTTCAAAGAGTAGCTCTAGGTAAGCAGTACGTGTCACTATTTTGCTAAAGACTTGCAATACTCTTGCTAAAACTTGTTCTGCCATCTCATTTTTCTGTAATCGACATAAAAGTAGCGGGATTAATTTATCTAAAACCTGACGGCCTCTATTGCCTAAACTGCGTTTGCTAGTATCCTCTCGAAAATCATGCAGTATTTGCCAGACTTTATCACTTTGCCAAGATAGGGCTTCTTGATCTAGCCAAGCAATAGACTCTTCATCACTCCAACGACTATGCCAAAGCGTAACCCAGTGTTCATCTGCGGCTTGATGATTTGGGCTATCAAGTCCAATAAGCAGCTCAAACTCTTGGTGGACACCATCCATATGTTTGGCTAATATTACTAAAAAGTCAGACCAGCTTTTAATCGCCAATACGGCTAATAATCGCTGCTGATCAAGCTCATTATCGGGTAATGTTTGCGTTTGTTTGTCTGCTAATGCTTGAACAATATTTTCAACACGTCGTAAGAAACGGTAGGCGTTTTCTAGTACTTTTTCATTCGCTGCATTAATTTCGCCTGACTCAACGAGTTTTGGCAAAACAATTAATAAACTGCGCTGTTGAAGTTCTTTTACCCGTCCCCCACGAATCAGCTGAAAAACTTGTACAATAAACTCAATTTCACGAATACCACCGGCGCCAAGTTTAATATTATTAATTAATTGTTTACGGCGAACTTCTTGTGCAATCATCATTTTCATGCGGCGCAAGCTATCGATAACGCTAAAATCAATATAACGTCGATAGACAAAGGGTCTGAGCATGTTTGATAGCTGCGCATGGTATGTAGACTCACCAATAACCCGAGCTTTCAACATCGCATAACGCTCCCAATCTCGCCCTTGCTCTTGGTAATAATCTTCCATTGCATTAAATGTCAGCACAAGTGGCCCACTCTCCCCAAAAGGGCGTAATCGCATATCTACACGATAAACAAAACCATCACAGGTCACTTGATGCAATGAAGCAATGAGTTTTTGTGCTAAACGGGTAAAAAATTGTTGGTTATCAATACTGCGACGACAACCTTGGGTTTCCCCACTACTAGGATAAGTAAAAATTAAATCTATGTCCGAAGAAAAATTTAGTTCCTTACCGCCGAGCTTCCCCATACCATAAACTAATAAGACTTGGTTTTCCCCTTGTTCATTTGTCGGGGTACCCCATTTCTGCTGACAAAAGTCAGTGAGCCATTGCAAGCTAGCTAAAATAAGTTCGTCAGCTAGAGAGGATAATCTTGCCAATGAAATATCTAGGCTGATACTAAACACTAAGTCATCGAGCGCTATTTTAACCATTTGCTGTAAACGAAATCGCCTGAGGATTCGATGCAGATCTGCTTCATCAGTACAAAGGGATAACGGTTCCCACAAAAGACTTTTATAATCAGGTAAAGCTTGTTCGCTAGTTACTTTACTACAAGATACTTTAAAGAGAGCAATAACGAGGTCAGGCGCTTGTAAAGCACTCTTCAAAATAAAATCACTCAAGGCTATCGCTTGTTTGAACGTATTAAGCTGTTCTTGTGTTAACTCATTACAGGCATCGGCATGCTGGTCAATAAATTGCTGCCAACTCGTTTTTTGTTGTTCATGTAAAAGGGGAGAAAAAGATAACGTCACAAGAATTCCTTATATATAAGCAAGCGTTGCTATAGACATAATATGTCGTTAATGGTATTAATTGACACTTGTCTATGATTTGTCGGTAATATTTATTAACTATTACGATAACATAGCATTTTTATGGAGATGATGGCAGAAATGCACTTACTAAAAACACCTTTTTTATTGCTCTTGATCATAATTACAACGCTTAGTTTAGTTGGCTGTGGTGATCCTGTAAAAGAGCAAATCGAACAGCAATTACCCATAACTGAACAAAGAGTTAGCCAGTTAGGTGATGCCTTAAATAATGGTCAAGTTCGTAATGCCAGTTTAATCAAGCAATATGCTGATACAGTAATGACTAACAAGTCGAACTTAGCACCTTTAATCAATGAGTTTCGTAAAGATGCTTCCACCGATGGCCCTATGTACAAAGCGCTCATAGATAGGATTAATACCGCAAAAAATCAGCCGCAAATGTTTGAGTCTTCTCAAGCGCTTTATAATGAATTACTTAATATTTACCAAGCGGCAGATCCTGTACTTTATTCTGACGCATTGAGCGATCCGCTCAATGTATTAGCTGATATGTCCGATGGTCAATTGCCTCGTATCAATTCATTATCAAAATCACAGAGCCAGCAAGCCAACAATGCTCAAGACTTTGGAACGGGTGAGCAATTAATTGGTAACCCCAATTACGGTAACTGGCAAACAGGTAGTAATGGTATGTCCTTTTGGGCTTGGTATGGCATGTACTCAATGATGGGCGACATGTTTGGTCGACGTACCTCTTATAATGACTGGGGTAGAAGCCGTAATTATAGCTATTACAACGACTACGGCAGAACACGTTACAGCTCACCCAATCAATTAAAAAAACAAACATCGCTTGATACCCGTACTAAGAAATCTTTTAGTAATCGCGGGCAGAAATTTACCAGTCCTTACAGTAAAAACCGAGCGGGCTCTTCAAGCTTATCGAGCCAAAGTAGACTCAAACACCAATACATCACGCGGTTTTAGACGCGGGAAGTAATGAATAAATAAAGAATAGGAACAGTAAAATTATGAACTCATTCATCGAACTCACTGGTGTTAATCAAGACTTACTCATTTATTTGGCTATTGATGTTTCTATAGCCATATTGTTATTAGGGGCTATGCGCTTCCTTTCAGGGCTGAGTGCAAAGGTAAACAGTACCGAAGAATTAGCCAAAGAAGATAACTTCGCTTTTGGTATCAGTGTTGCTGGTAGTGTATTAGCGCTAGGCATTGTTCTTACTGGTGCTATTACTGGCGAAGCAGCAAGTAGCTATGCTATGGAAGCTATTGGTATGCTGGCATACGGCGGCTATGGTTTAATACTGATTAAAGTAGGCCGTATTATCCATGATAAAATAGCACTGCAACACTTAGATAAAAATGCACTAATAATAGAGAAAAACTTAACCATAGGTATTATCGATGCCGCTGGTGCTATTGCAACAGCGATAATCATTCGTGCTGTATTACTGTGGGTAGACGGGCTCGATTTAAGTACATTCATTGCAATCACAAGTGGCTTTGTTGTTGCTCAAACCATGTTAGTCATAGTAACTCGACTACGCGAACAACAGTATGCTAAAAACAATCAAGAAGATTGCTTACAGGAGGCGTTAAGTAATGGTCAGCTTGCTTTAGCCATTCGTTATAGTGGCCAAGTAATTAGTACCGCTTTAGCAGTAACTGCTGCCAGTCACTTCCTAACTTATAGCCCTGAAACGTTAGTCGTTAATTTACTTGGCTGGTTAGTTTTTGGTATCGGTATGACTTTACTTGTTGCTTTACTTTCTGCAATAGCTAAGCGCATCGTACTTTGGGGAATAAACCTAGTTGAGGAAGTTGATCAACAACATAATATCGGTGTTGCCAGTATTGAAATGGCAACCAGTATAGCAATAGCCTTAATTTTAACGGCACTAATGGCCTAATAAAAGCGGTAAACTCACCACCATAGTGCTATCAAGCACTGGTGGTGAACATCATTACAAACTGCGTAAACTTCATGTATCTCTCTCCTTTTACCTTAATTGCTAGCCACTAATACCTATGTCACAAAACACTTTACCTCAAGAGAAGTCTCACCTACTTGACGATATTCTCCTTATTCTAATTATGGCTGTTTTAGCAGGCTGTGGGCTAATTTATGAATATTTGCTGTCCCATTACGCCGGTCGAGTATTAGGCGTAATGGAAAGCACTATCTACACTATGATCGGGTTAATGATAGTGTCGATGGGTCTTGGTGCTTTTGCTGCTCGAAAAGTACGTTGTGCTTTTAATGGTTTTGTATGGCTAGAACTTATTATTGCCTTACTGGGTAGCTCTGCCATTTTGATCATTGGCGGTTTAATCGCTATTACGCAAATATTCCCGCAACTGATTGCTGATATGTTATCACTTCCGCCCGATATGAAGCCGCAAGGCGGGCTTTTCAAACAGTTAAGTTGGCTAGCGTTTAATAGTCCTTATTTCTTCGGCGTATTACTCGGCTTTTTTATTGGCATGGAGATCCCATTAATTGCGCGTATTCGGGAGAAAATTCATCAGCAACATCTTGCCAATAATTTAGGCACTATTTATGGCGCAGATTATGTCGGTGCTGGTATTGGTGCGGCAATTTGGGTTGTTTTTTTATTGAGTATAGACATCAGTAAAGCAGCAGCACTCACCGCAAGTTTAAACCTAATTGCCGGTGCTTTTTTTATTCTCCGTTATTGGCAACACCTTAATTGGCGTAAAACCTTTGTCGCTTTACATTGTGCGCTAGCTTTAATTATTATTTTAATGTTTAGTTATGGTAATCAATGGCTTAATCAAATGAATAGTCTACTCTACCTTGATAAGGTAGTTCACACCGATAAAACTCGCTATCAACAGTTAACCTTTACCGAACGTCATATGGGTCTTGAGCAAGATAATATAATCAATTTCTATCTAAATGGCCGTTTGCAGTTTTCATCTATTGATGAACATATTTATCATGATTACCTTGTTGCCCCAGTTATGGCAGGTTCTGCGCGACATGAAAAGATATTAATTATTGGCGGCGGTGACGGCTTAGCATTAAGAGATGTTTTAAAATACAATCCTAAAAATGTGACGCTAATTGATTTAGACAGCGAATTAATTGATATTTTTAAGCAACCCGATGAGCAAGTCAATCCTCGCTTAGCGCGTCAAATTTTACAGTTAAATAAGAATAGTTTACAAGATGAACGCGTCACAATTTATCGTGCCGATGCGTTTATTGCCATTAATAAGTTGTTAAAAGACCGACAAACATTCGATGCAATTATTGTTGATTTACCAGACCCAAGCCATCCTGATCTTAATAAACTCTATTCGGTAAATTTTTATGCGCGGCTTAAATTATTGCTTTCAGGGGATGGTTTAATCGCGATTCAATCAACTAGCCCGTATCACGCTAAAGACTCTTTCATTGCTATTGGCAATACTTTAGCCGCAGCTAAGTTCTCCCATGTTGAGCAGTATCACGACAACGTGCCTAGTTTTGGCGAGTGGGGATGGACTATTGCTTCTAAGACTGGCGCTAGCCCGTTAACAAGATTAAACAAACTAACTAAGCTTCCGGTAGCGCATCAATGGTTAAATTTGGCTATATTAAAGGCAGCTTTCATTTTCCCTAATGATTTTTATCAAAACAAAGAAAATATTGATATTAATATTTTGGGCAGTCATACCATTTATCAATTACATCAAAATGCTTGGCAAGACCAGCAAGGTATAAATTAATCGGTAATACCAAAATGATTAGCAAACACAATTGCTACAAAGAGTAACAATTAGTTTATAAAAACACCTTGACATAATATGTCAAGGTGTTAAATTTAACTCAGACGACATATTATGTCATCTACTTTTTCACTAAAGAAAGGAAGGATAGGAAATACATGAATATTCATACTATAGCCGATCACTTAAACAGCCTGGCAGATAATTCAGACACAGGAATGAGCTTTGATTGCCAACCAATATCTGGCGAAGTCGACGTCCTGCAAATTAGCATTTCAGACCGTGAAGAGTTGCCCATTTTTGTTTCGGTAACCGAAGACCAAATTATTTGCATCAGCTACTTATGGGGAGCAGAAGAAGTTAAACCTGAATGTATTCATGCAATGCATGAGAGCATGTTAGAAATGAATATCCCTATGCCCTTATCATCATTTTCAAAAATTGGTGATAAATATGTAGTCTTTGGCGCTTTATCTATCAGCTCAAGCTTTTTAGATATTGAGCATGAGTTAGCAGTGTTAAGCAACAATGCCATAGAAGTGATTGATGATATGAGTGATTACTTACTTTAGTTAAATAACTATTAAAAGTCACTTTGATTACCCCCTAGTTAGGAGTTAATAATGAGTATATTTAAGAAAATAATGACCGCAATTCGTGGCGGCGCATCAGAAGCTGGTGAAGCTATCATTGATGCAAATGCAACCCGTATCTTTGAACAAGAAATTCGTGATGCTGAAAACCACCTTACCAAAGCAAAACGTGATTTAACGGGTGTTATGGCTGAGCAAATGTCAGCAAAACGTGAAGTAGATCGTTTAACCCGTGAAGTATCAGAACACGAAGGTTATGCAACGCAAGCGCTTGAAAAAGGTGATGAAACATTAGCACTCGCTGTAGCAGAAAAAATTGCTACCTTAGAAGGTACTTTAGCCGATCAACAGCAAGCTCACGACAGTTTTAGTGGAAATGCTGAACGTTTGAAAGAGTTAGTTAAGAAAAGTGAGCGCCAAGTAGCCGAGCATAAACGTCAACTTTCTATGGTTAAAACTACTGAAAGTGTACAAAAAGCGACGTCAGCTATTACCGATAATTTTTCATCAAGCAATTCTAAGTTATTAAGTGCAAAAGATTCTTTAGAACGTATTAAAGCTAAGCAACAAAAGTTCGATGACAAAATGAAAGCTGGTGAATTACTTGAATCTGAAAACTCTGATTCATCATTACAAGCGCAGTTAAAAGCCGCTGGTATTGGCTCACAAGACAATAGCGCTAACTCAGTATTAGAGCGTTTAAAAGCTAAACAAAAGTAGTCTTACCTAAGCCAGTTAAATTATTTAACTGGCTTATTTTTTAATGACTACTATATAAATACGATACCTTAGCCTGCTTTTATCTGCTCTTTAGTATTATATTTAATCAATACCCACCCTACTTCAGGTAACCCAATGAGCTTTTTTAAAAAAATATTTAATAAATCATCTAACGAACCAAGAAAATTAACAAAAGTTAATCAATTACTGGTTGGTGATATTATTGTTTTGACGGATAGTTTTGCCTTACCTGAGTCGTTGCGTGGACAAGAGTTTCAAGTAAAAGCCGTTAATAGCTATGAATTTGAAGAAAAGGTGCAAACCGAATGGGCCTTAATAGGTACTAACGCACTAGAAATATTTTTATCACTGGAAGTGGATGATATTACCGAGCTCAAATTATCATTAAAAATTCAACATGAAGATGTCGAAACCTTATTTGACTTAGACAGTTTTTCCGAAGTATTCGATGAACCAGGAGAAGCTTTTTTAGAAAAAAAGGCTGACTCCAACATCACTAGCCTATGGAGTAGCGAGCAATATCAACAAAGCGTGTTCGCTAAGGTTGGCTTTTTTCACCGAAAAGATCACCGTAGTGAGGACCTGTCTGCTTATGAAGGAAAAGATAGTGGAGAGCAATTTGAATTATATAGCTTGTATAATGAAGATCAGAGCAAAGGCATTGATGTTGAAGTATGGCAAGATGGCGACACTGAAGTGTGCTTGACTTTATTTAGGCCGCTGAGTGATATAATTGATATGTATCCTGCAAGTTAACCGGAAAATATTATGGCGAGAAAAATCCCCGATAAGTGGCAATCCTCAGTTAAAGCGATAAAAGCTGTGCAGGTCGCTTTTGATATGGACGAAAAGATCCAACTGTCTATTCGTAAGCAGGCCCTCGATGCTGGCTTAAGCCCTTCCGATCAAATTCGTGATATTTTAGGCTTACCAATCAATAAAAGGCCCAAGCGACCACGCTTAACAGTGAGTTTGGCTCCTAGTGACTATCAACTTCTCGCTGAAAAATATCAACTGCACGCCGAAGATCAACTAGAAATTAAGAAGAAACTTATGGATGATTTAATCACTCATATCAATTCGGGCAACAGCAACGAAAAGGAATAGTGACTTTAATGTCTTATTTCACTGCCTAGTATCATAATATAACGGCTTTGTGATAGTTTTTTTTTGTGCCATACTGCGATGAGCAGGAATAAATAATAACTTCACTTAGGATATCATTATGTTAAAAAAAATTACCGCAGTAACTCTAGCGTTAGCGTTATCGGCTTGTGCCAATACTGATGCACTTGATGCTAGTATCACCTCATTAACCAGTAAAGTTGATGCTTTATCAAGCCAAGTTGCTGATTTAGAGTCACAGCAACAATCTGTATCGGCTGATGTTCAAGCAGCAAAAGCAGCAGCTGAGCAAGCAGCGACTGATGCTAAAGCAGCAAATGAACGTATTGATAATGTTGTAGCTTCATATAAAAAATAGTTATTTTTGCTAGCTTAATTAGCAATAGACAATAAAAAAGCACCTTATGGTGCTTTTTTATTGTCTATTGCTAGCGTCGTTTATTAATGAAACAGGTTAACCTTATTTAGCTAACTCAACCACTAAACCATTTGGTTTTTCAATGATTGGTAGTAGTTGCTGCCAATTTTCACGATTAGTTCCTACAAACCGCTGCATTGCTTTAGTTAAAATAACATTGCCTTGAGTCGTCTTAAGGTCTGATAGCTGTTCGTGTATCTCTATGAGTTGCTTATCACCATTTTCAAATGACATTTTTACTGGTTGATTCACCACTCTCACTTTAGTATTTACAGGAACATTATCAAAAAGCCATTTAATATCATCATCATACATTCGGATACAACCAGAACTAGCACGCATACCAATACCAAAGCGCTTGTTAGAACCATGAATTAAGTATTCACTAGTGCCTAATCGTAAGGCATATTTTCCAAAAGGGTTATTTGGTCCTGCGGGGACTATATCAGGAAGATACTTTCCATGATCAGCAAAGTGACGCTCTTGCATTTCTTTGGTTGGACGCCAGACGGGATCTTTTCTCTTTTCACCGATCACAGTGCTAGTTAATGGTGTCGATAGCCCTTGTCGACCAATGCCTACAGGGAAAACATGCACTTTATTTTCTTCAGGTGAAAAGTAGTATAAACGTAATTCAGGCAGGTTAATTACTATTCCCTTTCGTGTAATAAAGGGTAGTAACATTTGATTTGGAATAACTACCTCTGTGTCTATCTTCAGTAAAAATGGGTCATGCTGTGGGTTAGCCGCCAATAATGCTAAAAAACCAACATCATACTGCTCAGCTAGCTGCTGAAAGTAATCGCCTTTGACTACAGTATGAACTTTAGGCTCACCTATAAGGCGATTTTTCTCACTTTTTATATCATACACAGTTGCCATTAAAGGCTTAATAAATACCAGCAAGATAAAAAGATTTAGTAAATTAAAAAGTAATTTTTTATTTTTTATCATGATATTTATGGCCAGTAAGGTTTCATTGTTAAGGCTTTTGCTCTGGACTGATCTAATGCCGTGATTAGATTTTCACTTTTATTGGCTAACCATAGCGTTAATTTTTTTTCTTCTTTTGGCAGGTATACTAATTGTTGCTGTAATAAGCTCAACGATTGTAACTCAACGATACCCTGTTTAATATCGAGCCAAGGCATATTAAATCTCTTAACATTGTCGCTCTCTGGCTCTGTGAACAAGCAACTAAACCAACTTGTAGTTAACAAAGCCCTAATTAATAAACTATGCGCGGTTAAATACAAGTCAATAGAGGTGGAACCTTGTGGCTTCTGCAATTTAGCCAACTCATCACTCAATGCTTTGGTGCTGCTGGTTAAGTGCTTAGCGGCAAATTCAATTAATGAGGAGGAACTGTCAATTTTAAGGGTATCATCACTATTTCTCTTAAGTAATAGAGAAAGTAAGTTAATTTGTAAGTTATTAAAGCGTTCGCTATGCAATAACGCTAATATTTGCGGCTCTCTTGGATAACGGCTTTGACGCAATTGTAGTTTAGTTATCAACTCTTGATTAACTAAATTTTCTTTTTGATATGAACTTTGTTTGTTAATTAGTAATTGAATATATTGTGCATTATCAACCCAGTGAATTGTTCGAATAAAATAACTGAGCTCACTGCGAAGCACCTTTTCATCAGGAACTAATAGCTCATCAAACAACCAAAATCCTTGTCTAAGTAATATAAGCTGTTCGCTTACTTTACTGAGCATATTTAATGAGGGTACCTCAACATAACTATCAACACAGCGTTGTAACTGGTTTAACGCAAATTCTATGCCGTGGATGAAAGCATTATGTGGCTGAATTTCTTTTGGTAAATCAATCATAGGAAGTGTTATTTGTTCAACAATTACGCTGTCATTTGCAGGTTTACTATCAGCATCGGCGGCTAAAGTAAGACTCTCATGATATAAAGCATAACCACGAGCGGCTTTTGTTAACTGTCCTGGTCGTAAAGCTAATTGACTAAATAAAAGCTTAGTTAACATCAATAACGCTTCGGCATCACCGCTGACTAACTCTAATTCAACTTCATATATACGTGGCTTATTAGCATAGTCTTGACACGCAACTTCGCCACAATCAAATGCAATTTCTATTTGAGCATCCGCTAGGCTAACAAGCCAAGTATGACGGGTAAAGTGAGTAGAGAAAAGTTCAATAATCTGTTGCTGTAATAAGTTAATATCAGTATTGGGCTGAAAAATACTGTTGGGAAATAGCGTAATAATAGGCTTAGCATCACCAATGTCGACATTATATTCGGGTCTTTGGTGTAAACCTGCAATGATAGTGCCTGAGGTTTTTATCGTTTGTTCAAAACGTTTAGCTTCACCAATACATTTGGTGCCGCGAGTACGTAAGGCAATTCTATTCTTGCGTAGTATTAGGTCAGCAGTATCGAAGTAGTGGTTACTCAACTGCTTTTCTTGGTGAACAAAAGTGACCTCGTGTTCAGAGAGCAATTGGCTTATAGTGGTTTTTATCTGCTCTGGTTTCGCCTGTTCATTGCTTTCAAGCAAGGAGTACTTTAATTCTATTTCTGTAACCATTATGCCCTAATTTATGTGTCTACTTATCACTTAACAAGCATACCGTTAGTGCATCAATATGCCAATAGCGACTTTCCCATTATTTACTGCAAGCTTATACCCGTTCCACTTCAAGATGCTGGATTCAGTGTGAATTTAAAAGACTTTAGGCAAGGCATTCATTGCAAAAAATGGTTACTCCCTTCTTAAAATGAATAACGCTGCATAAAGTCTTTTAAAACCCACCCGAAGGGGAACACAGAGCAACATCACTTCGTTGTTGCATCAATTTGTAAGGAAATTCCATGACTTCATTGATGCGCCTAGAAATGAAATTTCTTAGTGTTCCTGAACTTGCATCTAGAAGTAGAGCGGGTATATATAGAACGCGACATGCCCTAAGAAGAATTTAATAGAAAGTAACGAAACTTATTGATTAACTTAGTTATCACTCACTGAAAAAGTAAATTAACTCATGACTTGAGTTAACTTTTGTAGGTAATGACGTCATTCTTAGCTTGCCATCAAAGCAGCAAACACATAATATCTTGTCTTCTTTGATTTATTTACTACATTGGTTTTTCTATGAATAACGTTATTAACGTCATAGCATTTCTTGCTATCACTTTAGCTAGCTCGCTTTTTATCTCTGCTCAGGCTGCAGAGAACAATTACAAGCAGGGCTATATCTCTGATGAATTATTCATATATATACACACAGGTCCTGGTAAAAAATATAGAATTTTAGGTACTATAATTGCGGGTTCAAAAGTTCAAATTACCGGTTCGATAGATGGCGGTTATAGTGAGATTATAGACAATAAAGATCGAACTGCTTGGGTTGAAAGTAAATATGTAACCACTCAACCAGGATTACGTTTTGTTGTTGCAGAGCTTAACGGAAAAATAGCTACAAGTAGTGATTATAGTAGTCAGCTTGATGGCGAGTTAAATGAATTAAGGAGTAAGGTTAACTTATTAACTAATGATAAGAAAAAACTGTCTGCAGAGCTTAAGAAATTGACGGTTACATTGGAAAAAACTCAAACTAAAATTAAAGATCAAGATACCAATATTAAAAAGCAGTGGTTTTTCAATGGCGCCCTAGTGCTGGGCGTAGGTTTAATATTAGGCTTAATTTTACCACGTTTCTTCGCTCGTCGCCGAGGTTCAATGGATAGCTGGTCATAGGTTTTAAGCTAAACTAATTTTACCTCGTAGCTCTCTTTTAGAAGCTAACAGTAAACCTACCCGCATTCAACTTAACTTAAATTTCAGTCAGGTATCAGTAATATCATTTGCTGATGCCTGACTAAGAATATCCCTCCACTGTCCACACGCTCACTGTTCGATATTCAATTATGCCTCTGCATTATGCTTATTCTAGCGATAAGAAAGTCACTTAAAGGGTCTGGTAATATTTCATTGGATCCGCATGACCATTCAGCACTGGTAACTGTTAGTGCCAATAGAACTCCTTCAATAAGGAATATCCAAAACCTTCAGAATCACTACTAACACTAACATTGAGCGTATATCGGTAAATGCTTCTTAAAAATCACCTAAGATAAGCACTTTAATTCCTCGTAGCTTTGTACAGCGAGGGACTTAAAGAATATAGATCAAATTGACGTTTCAACTTTTTTCCACTCACTTGGTACTATGCCCATTGAGTCGGTATAATGAATCCATTTATTAGGACTAATAACTATTTTATTAGGGTTAGCATTTAACCATGCTCCCCACCAACTAAAGCTGCTGTTAGCAATAATATTATGGTTACACAAACTCATTAGGTGCATGTCTTGAAAAGACTGATCGCCTGAGTTCCAATCAACAAACCGTACATTCTCCACCTTTATATTTGCTCGACACCAGGTAATATCATCCGAGAAAATAACAAATAATGGCTTCTCTACTATGCCTTCAATTTCTTTAATCGCATTTTGATAATAAGGTAAGTCACATATGCCCCCCAAAGCTTTATGTTTTAAGTAATCGCCCCGTCGTATATGTACCGCAACAGTTTCGTGCTCAGATATTACCTGACGCAGCGCTAAACTCTTCGGCTCAGTAAACTCTGGAAAGGTAAGTTTTTCTCTTATCTCGCTTGCGATCGAATTAAAGTATTGTGGGTTTTGCCATGAGCCACGGTAATAAGTGGAAGTGTTTTTAGTACCTAAATCAACTTCTTGATAAGAGAAATGTAAATGTTTTTTCTCTTTAATATAAGTACGGGGAATAAATGGCGTATACTTTTTTATTTCTTTAACTAACTTAGTAAAAATATTTTTAGTACTTTGTACGGTAAGCTTTTCTTCTGTAGAACAATAGTTTTCATTTAAATCAAAAATACGCTCTAGTTCATAACCATTATGCAGCTCATAACTCGCCATATCATGTATATCTAGTTTAGTTGTTTCATTAAACTTATGCTTAACTGCCAAATAAAATGCATATTGAAACAATTGGTTACCAAAACCACCACACACTCTTACTACTTTCATACGCTAAATTTCCTAGTTATGATTCACACATAACACTATATTAACAGCCATTAGTTTTACTACAAAGTGAAGACTTATTTTATTGACAATTATCATACAATTAAACCAAGATTTACCCTGAAATTATCGTTATAATCAGTAAAATCATTTGGTATTAACTCCTCTCTTCAAGGAACGTGGACATGACAACAAATAAAGTGGCTCTAATTACCGGTATTACTGGGCAAGATGGTTCATATTTAGCGGAGCTTTTATTAGAAAAAGGTTATGAAGTACATGGTATTAAACGTCGAGCATCTTCATTAAATACCGAGCGAATTGATCATATATATCAAGATAATCATGAAAAGAATCAAAAGTTTTTCCTTCATTATGGTGATTTAACTGACTCATCAAACTTAACTCGTATTCTAAAAGATGTTCAACCTGATGAAGTTTACAATTTAGGCGCTCAATCTCATGTAGCAGTGTCTTTCGAATGCCCAGAATATACTGCCGATGTTGATGCTATTGGTACCTTGCGCCTACTTGAAGCTATTAGGTTTTTAGGCCTAGAAAAGAAAACTAAATTTTATCAAGCTTCTACTTCTGAACTTTATGGTGAAGTGCAAGAAATACCACAATCAGAAACGACGCCATTTCATCCTAGATCTCCTTATGCTGTTGCCAAAATGTATGCCTATTGGATAGTAGTAAATTATCGTGAGTCATATGGCATGTACGCCTGTAACGGTATTTTGTTTAATCATGAATCTCCTCGTCGTGGTGAAACCTTTGTGACCAGAAAGATTACCCGTGCGATTGCCAATATTGCTCAAGGCCTAGAGTCATGTTTGTATCTAGGTAACATGGACGCATTACGTGATTGGGGACATGCAAAAGATTATGTCCGTATGCAATGGATGATGTTACAACAAGAGCAGGCTGATGATTTTGTTATTGCCACAGGCAAACAAATTAGTGTTCGTGAATTTGTAACTTTGTCGGCACGAGAAGCCGGTATAGAACTAGCGTTTAGTGGTGAAGGTTTAGATGAAGTAGCTCGAGTAACTAAAATTATCGGAGATAACGCCCCTGCATTAAATGTAGGAGATATCATGGTTAAGGTCGATCCACGATACTTTCGTCCTGCTGAAGTTGAAACCCTGTTAGGTGATCCATCTAAAGCGAAGGCAAAACTAGGCTGGGTACCGCAAATAACAGTGGAAGAAATGTGCAGTGAAATGGTTGCTAACGATCTCAGTAAAGCAAAACAACATGCCATTTTAAAAGCCCACGGATACCAAAATTCGACTAGCGTAGAATAGCGCAAGGACATCAATGAAAATTTTATTAACTGGTGCGAATGGCATGGTCGGCAAGAATATTCTTGAACTTGCCAATAAGCATCAACATGTTTTTCTTACTCCAAGTAGCAAAGTACTGAATTTACTCGATGCGGCTTCAACACAAGCATATTTAGTTGAGCATAAACCCGACATGATTATTCATGCTGCGGGTGTTGTTGGCGGTATTCAAGCCAATATGGCGCATCCCGTCAAGTTTTTAGTCGATAACATGCAAATGGGACTAAATATTCTTAACTCGGCTAAATATTTCGGTATAAAACAATTTTTAAACTTAAGCAGCTCATGTATGTATCCTCGTGATGCACTAAACCCATTATCAGAAGAGTTAATTCTTAAAGGGGAATTAGAGCCTACCAACGAAGGTTATGCGTTAGCAAAAATTGCCTCGACCCGTTTATGTGAATACATCAGCCACGAAGAGCCAGATTTTTTATATAAAACCATAATTCCTTGTAATTTATATGGCCGTCATGACAAGTTTTCTCCTCATAACTCCCATATGATCCCTGCCGTTATTCGAAAGATTATTGATGCAAAGCAAGAAGATTTAACTGAGATTGATATTTGGGGCGATGGTAAAGCAAGACGTGAATTTATGTATGCCGGCGATTTAGCTGATTTTATTTTTTACGCAATAGAAAATTTTTCCCGTATGCCACAAAACCTTAATGTAGGTTTAGGCGAAGACTTTACCATCAATGAGTATTACCAACGTATTACAGAGATTGTTGGCTTTTCAGGTACCTTTAAACATGATTTAACTAAACCTGTGGGTATGAAGCAAAAATTGATAGATGATAGTAAACTGAAAGCATTTGGCTGGTCTTACAAAACAGATTTAACTGAGGGTTTGAAGAATACAGTACAGTTTTTTTTAAATGAACAAAATTTAAGTGAGCAAGCTAATGACTAATTATTCTCTGGCAAGCAGTACATGGGATGAGCGTGAATTTGGCGCAATTCAAAAAGTAATAGATTCAGACATGTTTACTATGGGTAAACATGTTGCACAATACGAAAAAGACTTTGCCGATTTTTTCGGCTCAAAATATTCAGTTATGGTAAGTTCGGGCTCTACAGCTAATTTATTAATGATTGCCTCACTATTTTTCACCAAGAATCCTGCGCTTAAATTACAACGTGGTGACGAAATTATTGTACCCGTTGTTTCGTGGTCAACTACCTATTTTCCACTGCAACAATATGGTTTAAAAGTTAAGTTTGTCGATATTGATCGCAAAACACTCAATATCGACTTAGAGAAACTTGCTGCAGCAATTACTGACAAGACCAAAGCTATACTGTCGGTAAATTTACTCGGTAACCCAAATGACTACGCCAAGATGAATGATATTATTGGCGATCGCGATATTTTTATACTCGAAGATAACTGTGAATCTATGGGCGCAACGCTTGAAGGTAAACAAGCAGGGACTTTTGGTATTATGGGTACATTTAGCTCATTTTTTTCTCACCATATTGCCACAATGGAGGGTGGTTGCATTGTTACTGATGACGAAGAGCTTTATCATATATTACTCTGTATTCGCGCTCATGGTTGGACAAGAAACTTACCTAAATTTAATAAAGTGAGTGGTGAAAAAAGTGATGATCCATTTGAAGAATCATTCAAATTCATGTTACCAGGCTACAATGCTAGACCTTTAGAAATGAGTGGAGCATTAGGTATTGAACAGCTGAAAAAACTACCTAGCTTTATTGATACCAGACAAAAAAATGCACGTTTATTTCAAGACTTGTTTGCTAATCATGCCTTTATTGAGATTCAGCAAGAAACGGGCAAAAGTAGTTGGTTCGGTTTTTCTTTAGTGTTAAAAGAAAATGCGCCATACAGCCGAGCAGAGTTAGTGAAAATATTAACTGAAAATGGTATTGAATGCCGTCCCATTGTCACGGGAAATTTTCTAAAGAATACTGAAGTTTTAGCGTATTTTGATTATGAAGTATCAGGCACCGTAGAAGTAGCAGAATATATCGACCAACATGGTTTATTTGTTGGTAATCATCAAAATGATATTGAAAAAGAAATTAAACTGCTCGCTAAGGTATTGTTATAATATTATGACTAACTTTAAATCTATCATCAGACAATAGCGTGGTAATGCAAATACGCTTCAATCGATCCTATAGAGATGATTTGTCGACTAGCTGAAGATTTTATCGGCTTAAATTTAAGGTTAACAGGAAAATAAATGAAAATTCTAATTATTCCAAATCGTGGTCGCTCATATAATGCGGTACGTCCAGAAGCTGAGTGCTACATAGCCTTATCTGAAGCTGGGCATGACGTTACAGTAATATCTAGTGGTACTAATGCATACATTGATAGATACAAAAAGTCCAAAGTAAACTTTATTGAGTTGAAAACACTTAAAAAGCATAGCTGGGCTGTGATCAAACAAATTCATCAATATATCAAAGCCAATAACATAGATATTGTTTATGCAACGGAATCAAAAGGCATTCCCAATGCCGCTTTTGCATGTATCGGAACCAAGGCCAAACTGATCGTTTACCGTGGAACCTCTGGCGGTATGTATAAAACGGATCCTAGCAATTACTTATGCATGTTACATCCACGCATTAACGGTGTTATCGGTGTTTCAAGCGCAGTTTCAGTAAATGTAAAAGAAAAAGTAAGAAGTGCAATCAAAGCTAACGTTGAAACTATCTATAAAGGTCACGATTTAAGTTGGTATAAAGAAGATGCTGCTGATTTAGTCAGCTTAGGTAGTAACAAAAAGTATTTCAATATACTGTGTGTTGGCAGCCCTAGACATCATAAGGGCACTCATATACTGCTTGATGCTGCAAAAAAGCTAAGTGATATTGAAGATTTACGTATTATTTTAGTGGGTGATAATTTAAAAAAACAACCATTTATCGACCAAATTAATAACTCGGGTATGAGTGAGCGTATTTTACAGCCCGGCTTTAGAAGTGATGTTCCAGCAATTGCTAAAGCATGTAACTTGCTGATACTACCTTCACTGAGTAAAGAGGGTTTAACACGTACAGTATTAGAGTCTCTATCAAATGGCACTCCTGTGGTATCATCTGCCAATGATGGTGTAGTAGAAACGATAGAAAATGGTTTTAATGGATACCTAGTCCCTATTGGTGATGTACAGGCTATCGCGGATAAAATAAGAATGCTTTATAACGATAGAGTATTGCTAGATAATTTATCTAATCATGCTCAAGACATTATTAAAGATAAGATGTCACACCATAAAACGGTGAAAAATATGGAAGCTTATTTTGAGAAAATAATCGCGCAAACTTAAGCGATAGAACCTATAAAAGTAAGTTCAGTCATAAACAAAAGGGGATGCTAAATATCCCCTTTGACTATATAACTCGATGAAGATAAATAAAAAACTATACCTGATAAAAATCGCGATACCAATTGACGAAATTATCAACACCTTGACTAACACTCATTGCAGGTTCAGCGTATGTTTGATAGACATCACCCGGTTGCATCGGCATTAAATTTTGTTTAGCTTTGATGCCAATAGAGTCCTCCAATGATTCAATAAACTCAGTCAATTTTACTGGATTACCATTTCCAATGTTATAAAGCTGATAAGGTGCAGTACTTTGCGCTGCGCTGCCCGTTTCTACCTGCCAGTCTTTATTTCCCTGTGGAATAATATTTTGAACACGTAAAATACCTTCAACAATGTCATCAATGTAAGTAAAGTCTCGACGCATGTCACCATTATTGTAAACATCAATACTGTCACCGTTAATAATGGCTTTAGTAAACTTGAATAAAGCCATATCTGGACGTCCCCAAGGGCCGTAAACAGTGAAAAATCGTAATCCCGTAGTCGGTACACCGTATAAATGAGAGTATGTATGCGACATTAACTCATTCGATTTTTTAGTGGCTGCATACAAAGAAATAGGATGTTCAACACTATCAGAAGTAGCGAAAGGTACTTTATTATTTAAACCGTACACAGAGCTCGATGATGCATAAACAAGATGTTCGACCATTACTGTCTGCATAGGCCATAGGGTTATCAATTGAATAACGAACACCCGCTTGTGCCGCTAAATGAATCACACGTTCAAATTTTTGTTGTGAAAAAAGCTCAGCGACACCTTCTCTGTCTGCAAGATCTAACTTTACAAAACTGAATAAATTTTCAACTTCTAATACTTTTAATCGAGCCAGTTTTAAATTTACATCGTAATAATCGTTCAGGTTATCTAAACCAACAACTTGATGGCCCGCTTCGCATAATCGTTGGACAACATGAAAGCCAATAAAGCCAGCTGCGCCTGTTACTAAATATTTCAATATCTTATCCTTTTCAATAATATGTTTACACTAATCTGAGCCAAACAAATCACGTGTATAAACTTTACTTGTTACATCCATTAATTCATCGTCCATACGGTTTGAAACGATCACATCTGATTTTTCTTTAAATTCAGATAAACTGTTAAAGACCAGTGAATGAAAAAATTCAGTTTCATCTAATTCAGGCTCATAAATAATAACTTCAATGCCTTTAGCTTTAATACGCTTTAAAATACCCTGAATTGATGAAGCTCTAAAATTATCTGAGCCTGTTTTCATAATTAAGCGATATACACCTACAACTTTAGGATTGCGCTTAATTATACTATCAGCAATAAAATCTTTGCGAGTGGTATTCGCATCAACGATAGCTCTAATTAAGTTATTTGGTACATCTTGATAGTTTGCTAACAGCTGTTTTGTATCTTTTGGTAAGCAATAACCACCATAACCAAATGACGGGTTGTTATAATGAGAGCCTATACGGGGATCCAAACCAACCCCTTCAATAATCTGTTTAGAGTTAAGTTCATGTGTCTCAGCATAACTATCAAGTTCATTGAAAAATGAGACACGCATCGCTAAGTAAGTATTAGAAAATAACTTAATCGCTTCAGCTTCTGTTGCATCAGTGAAGAGCACGTCAATATCTTCTTTTATTGCCCCTTGTTTTAACAAGTTAGCAAACGTTTGTGCGCGTGCTGATTTTTCACCGACAATAATACGCGACGGATGCAAATTATCATACAGCGCTTTACCTTCACGTAAAAATTCCGGTGAAAACAGTATATTTTCACATGATAATTCATTTTTAATACGCTGAGTAAAACCAACAGGAACGGTTGATTTAATCACGATAGTTGCTTCAGGGTTAATGGCAATCACCAATTTAATCACCGATTCAACAGAAGAGGTATCGAAATAGTTATTGTCTACATCATAATCAGTGGGCGTCGCCACAATAACAAAATCAGCACTTTGAAATGCCAAGCGAGGATCTAAAGTAGCGCAAAAACTTAACGACTCTTTAGTTAAAAAATCTTCTATTTCTTTGTCAACTATCGGTGACTTTTTATTATTTAATAAAGCAATCTTATTTTCATCAATATCAAGCGCAATCACTTCATTATGTTGAGCTAGCAACATTGCATTTGATAAGCCAACGTAACCCGTTCCGACAATTGCTATTTTCAATTTTTTCTCCATTGAGGCATTGTTAACATTTTAATAATAATAATAAGGTTATCAACGCCAATAAGTTAGTTTTAGGTGATTTTAATTCTTTTATTATATCACTGGTTTTTTTGCAAGGGAGAATTTCCCATGAAATACGTCATTAGCTACACCTAAAACGACTCTATTTAGTGAAAAAATAACGCAGAACTATTATGGATAGTTCTATGAAATATGAAACCATTGTTTACTATTGATAAGTATTATTAAAGCGACGTCATAATTAGACAAGTCAAGCTAGTAATTACACCTTTTGCTAGGTAAAATGTCTCCTTTCGTCTAACAGTGAATACTAGCTTGTTAAATTTATTTAAAATTTTATTTTTTCTTATCCTCACCTTTTCTACCGTAATATTATCTAGTATTAACAGTTATGCTAAAGGACCATCCCCATACCTCCCATTGCAAATGGAGCCGTTAATTGAGCTTGAATTACAACGTTTAGCAACGGTATCAAAATTACCTTTATTAACAAAGCCTTATCATGCAGCAACAGTAAATCGTTACTTAAAAACGATCGTAGACAGCCACCCTACCTTATATCGTCGTATTAATAATTACTTAAAACGTTATAAAAAAACTGCCGCACTAACCCATGCCTCAGTACAATTAAATTATGCCAATCAAGAGAATATTGTTTTACCCAATCAGCGAGGTCAAATGGCTGATGCCAATTACCAAGCAAGCTTTACCGGGTTTTGGCAAGCAAACCAATATTTGATAATCAATGCTGGTGCCTTATATTATGAAAATGGTGATTACCTTAGAAACAATACTTTTGTTTCTTTCGGCGCTGATATTTTTCAAGTTGATATAGGCTATCGAGAGCACTGGCTTTCGCCATTTCAAGAAAGTTCCGTGCTTCTATCTACACAAGCAAAACCGCCACTGAGCGTGACAATTAGCAATCCAAAGCTAATGACAGACTTTAATATAAAGTATGAAATGTCTATTGGCTTGTTAGATGAGCAAACAGATATCAAATTTGATACAGAAAAACCGCCCGTTTCTGGAGAGCCTGCATTACTTACCATGCATTTAAGCGCTCAACCTTTCGATTGGTGGACAATTGGCTTTAACCGTACTTTTGTTTTTGCAGGTGGCGAAGACAGTATTTCTTTAGGCGATATTTGGAATGCTATCATAGACCCAGTGAATAGTGATAACTGCGGTGGTGGCGGGACAGATTTACAGGACTGCAGCCAAGAATTTGGTAATCAGATAGCATCTGTTAGCAATAAATTTGATCTTAATTGGTTTGATGTTCCTTTTAGTTTTTATTACGAATATGCAGGCGAAGATACTTCCGGACATAAGAACTATAAACTAGGTAACCTAGCTAACAGTTTTGGTTTGTTTCTGCCGTATATTGGTGACTCACTCTCAATGAATATGGAATTTACTACATTCCAGTCTGAATGGTACACTCATCATATTTATGGTGAAGGCTATTCGAATGATGGTGTAGTGATGGGTCATTGGTGGGGCAGCATGAAAGACCCTAAAGATAAAGTTGGTGGTGAAGCTGGCAGCCTTCGAGTTGATTGGCAAAATAGTGGTGACTCTCAAATATCATTTCTATATCGCACTGCTAACTTTAACCAATCAAGTACTGCTGATTACCAGCAATCACATGAGTTAGAAATGAAGTATCACAAAGTAATTGACTCAAACTTCTTAACTCTGAAGTTATATTTCGGAAGAAGTAGTTTAGGAGATAATTTTGTACAGACCGGCATATCATATACTTGGTAGGCTTTTGTTGACCGATTAGGAGCAAATAATAATGAGGGTAATAACCTTTGGCACCTATGATATTTTTCATGTTGGCCATGTGAATATTATTGAACGTGCAAGACTGCACGGTGAGCATCTTATCGTTGGTGTGTCTTCTGATAAATTAAATATTGCAAAAAAAGGACGACCACCAATTTACTGTGAAGACGATCGTCAACACATAATTCGCTCTATGCGTTGCGTTGATGAGGTTTTTTTAGAAGAATCATTAGAACTCAAAGCTGATTACATTAAATATTATAATGCCGATATACTAGTCATGGGTGATGATTGGCAAGGTAAATTTGACCATTTAAAAGATATCTGTCAGGTGATTTATTTACCTCGTACTCCATCAGTTTCAACTACAGAAATTATTGAAGTAGTTAAAACAAAGCGTCTATAATTTAATCTGAGCCCATTTATGACAGCTAAACGTTATCTATTTTATATCGCCCATAACTACTCTTTTGAAATACTCAGACCATTGCAGCGGGTAATTCTTGCACAAGGTGATGAGGTAAAGTGGTTAGCTGTTGGCAGAGAAGTTAACCTCAGTTACTTTCAAAGTAATGAATCTGTATTGAGCTCTATTGATGACGCTAGAACTTACAATCCTGATGCTAGCTTCGCGCCGGGGAATGAAATCCCAAACTTCATTCCGGGATTAAAAGTCCAAGTTTTCCATGGTCTTGAATGGAAGAAAAAAGGTCACTTTGTTATTCGTGATTTTTTTGACCTCTATTGTACTCATGGCCCAGCAACTACGAGCCGCTTCAATGTTTTAGCTAAAAAACATGGTTTTTTCGATATCGTTGAAACAGCTTGGCCAAAACTTGATTATTTATTCACGTCACCTTCAATGCCAATTAAAGATGATTTGCACGCTCAAGATAAAAAAATCATTCTGTATGCGCCAACCTTTTCTCCTACATTAACTTCAGCTCCCGCATTATTCGATGAAATAAAACGTTTAAGTGAGCAGAAAAATTATCATTGGTTAATCAAGTTTCACCCGAAAATGGCGACACAATGGGTAGAGCAATATAAAACGTTAGTGAAAGATAACGTTCAAATTATCGAAACGTCAAGCATAAATGAATTATTACAAACCGCTGATATCATGGTGTCCGACACCTCATCCGTTATTGGCGAGTTCTCGTTACTCAATAAAGTCACAGTAAGTTTAAATAATAAAGAGCCCGGTGATTACCTAGTCAATATTGAAACAGCAGATCAACTTGAACCAGCAATTGAGCGAGCACTTAATCCAAGTAAGAAATTGAAGACAGCAATTAAGGCATATGCTGAAGACCTCCATCCATATCAAGATGGTCAGGCTGCTCAGCGTATTTTATCAGCGACAGAAAATATTTTGATAAACGGTAAACAAGCAAAGAAAAGTAAACCATTAAACATTTTTCGGAATTTAAAACAAAGAAAAAAACTTAAATACTGGGCTATTTAAATGAGTTATAACAGTGCATATAACTAATCCGTCTAGCGATAAAATATTTTTCATTTGACATAGTTAGAGTATCTGCGCTATTAATAGTACATTGAATAGTTTTCGCTTAAAAAGAATATTTATTAGCTTTTTTTGTATTTTTACACAAAGGCTACAATAGATTAAAATGACTCACATGACTAAATTGATTAAGCACATTAAAAACAACCTCCTCCTCGCACTCATCGTGCGCGGCTAGGTTTTGTTGCTTCTTCAAAAGTTTAAATATTGAGAACTAAGTAGAAATAAAATAAAACCCGCGCTAACAAACGCGGGTTTTTTTATGTCCGCAGTTAGGTTAGTCGTGAATAAGTGTTAATGCAGACATCAGCAGAGATTTTAAAGGATAAAAAATGAGCAACCAACAAATTAATAATGACCAAGTTATAATTTTTGACACTACTTTACGTGATGGTGAGCAAGCATTAAATGCCAGTTTATCGGTACATGAAAAGCTTCAAATTGCCCTAGCGATTGAACGCTTAGGGGTAGATGTAATGGAAGTCGGTTTTCCAGTTTCTTCTCCCGGTGATTTTGAATCAGTACAGCAAATTGCCCGCACAATAAAAAATGCCCGTGTTTGTGGTTTAGCCCGCGCAGTAGAAGCAGATATCGATGCCTGTGCACAAGCGTTAAAAGTTGCTGACCAATTTCGTATCCATACCTTTATTTCAACCTCTGATGTTCATGTGCAACAAAAACTAAAGAAAGAATTTTCTGACGTAGAAGCGATGGCAATACACGCGGTCAAACATGCAAGAAAGTACACCGATGACGTTGAGTTCTCTTGTGAAGATGCAGGTCGCACACCAATTGATAATTTATGCCGCATGGTAGAAGGGGCAATTAAAGCTGGTGCCACCACAGTCAATATTCCCGATACGGTCGGCTACACCCTACCCTTCGAATTTCAAGGCATCATAACTGACTTGTTTAATCGTGTACCAAATATTGATCAAGCGATAATCTCTGTACATTGTCATAATGACTTAGGTCTAGCTGTCGCTAACTCTATGGCGGCAGTTCAAGCTGGAGCACGTCAAATTGAATGTACTATCAATGGTATTGGTGAACGTGCGGGTAACTGTTCGTTAGAAGAAGTCGCCATGATCATGCAAACACGCCAAGCGTTGTTAGGTGTAAAAACCAATATCAATCATCAAGAAATAGCACGCGTCTCTAAGTTAGTCAGCACAGTATGTAATATGCCTGTACAATTAAATAAAGCGATTGTCGGCGGTAATGCATTTAGCCATTCATCAGGTATTCATCAAGATGGCATGTTAAAAGCTAGTAATACCTATGAGATCATGACGCCTGAAAGTGTCGGTATCGCCAAAACTAAATTAAACCTAACATCGCGCAGTGGTCGCCATGTCATTAAACACCGCATGGAAAGTTTAGGTTACCAAGAAAGTGATTATGAAATTGAAGAGTTATATGCTGATTTTTTAACCTTAGCGGATAAAAAAGGTCAAGTATTCGATGATGACTTAGAAGCGTTAGTATTTAAGTTACAACAAAAAGATTTACAAGATTTTTTCCAGTTAGACACAATTAATGTGCAATGTGGTGATGGTGAATTCTCTACCGCTAGCATTAAACTTTCCTCTGGCGATAAAGATAATTGTAAGATTCATGCAGCAACAGGTAATGGCCCAGTTGATGCGCTTTATCAAGCAATTAAGCAAAGTGTTGATATAGAATTTGAAGTTAGTGATTACAAAATATCCAACAAAGGCTCAGGTGAAGATGGTTTAGGCCAAGCCGATTTGGTTATCATTTGGCAAGGTAGAAATTTTCACGGGTATGGTTTAGAAACCGATGTTATTGAAGCATCTGGTCAAGCATTGATTCATGCACTAAATAGCATCCATAGAGCAATGACTATTGCCGATTTAAAATCCGCAAAACAAGCTTAGTCGCTTTAAAACAAATAAATAATTAGCATTAGCGAATTAATCGTTAAAAAGTTTCTAAAATATAAAAGGTTATAAAAATGTCCAACATAGCAATTTTAGCCGGTGATGGTATCGGCCCAGAAGTCATGGTTGAAGCTAAAAAAGTGTTAGCTACGGTAGCGAGCAAATTTGATTTTGAAATAACAACTCAAGAATATGACATAGGTGGTGCTGCCATTGATAATCACGGTAATGCTTTACCTGATTCAACCATGGCGGGCTGTGAAGCAAGCGATGCTATTTTATTTGGCAGCGTTGGCGGTCCTAAATGGGCAAATTTACCACCAACAGAACAGCCAGAACGCTGTGCTTTATTAGGTTTGCGTAGTCGTTTTGATTTATTTTGCAACATGCGCCCAGCAACATTACAACCCTCATTATCTTCGTTATCTACTTTGCGTAGTGATATTTCCGAGCAAGGTTTTGATGTACTAGTTATTCGTGAATTAACCGGTGATATCTATTTTGGCGAGCCAAAGGGCCGAAGAGGTGAAGGCGAAGAAGAAACTGGTTTCGATTCTATGTTTTATTCACGCCGTGAAGTTAAACGTATTAGCCACCTTGCTTTTCAAGCAGCACAAAAGCGTAATAACAAAGTGACTTCTGTTGATAAAGCCAATGTATTAGCAACTAGTCAATTATGGCGTCAAGTGGTCGAAGAAGTCGCAGTAGAGTACCCAGACGTTGAATTAGAGCACCTTTATGTCGATAACGCGGCTATGCAATTAGTTCGCGATCCTAACCAATTTGATGTGATGCTTTGTCCTAACCTATTCGGTGATATTTTATCTGATATTTGCGCCATGATCACAGGTTCAATGGGCTTACTACCTTCGGCGAGCTTAAATAGCGACGGCTTTGGTATGTATGAACCTGCTGGCGGCAGCGCGCCTGATATTGCCGGTATGGGTATTGCTAACCCTATTGCTCAAATTTTATCAACGGCTTTAATGTTGCGTTATAGCTTAAATCAAGATGCAGCAGCAAAAGCGATTGAAGATGCAGTCTCAAACGCGCTTGATAATGGTGTATTAACTGCTGATTTATTACCTGCTGACGAACGCAAAAATGCAAAATCAACCAGTGAAGTGGGTGATTATATTTGTAAACAAATTATTGCCCAGAAAGAAAGAGACGCATAAGATGACAACTTCTACCCCGCAAACCATGTATGAAAAATTATGGCAAACCCATTTAGTTGAAGCAGCGAAAGGGGAAACGCCACTACTGTATGTTGACCGTCACCTAATCCATGAAGTGACTTCACCACAAGCTTTTGCAAATTTACGTTTTCATAATCGCCCAGTACGTCACCCTGAACGTACTATTGCCACTATGGATCATAATATTTCGACGCGTTCAATTAAAATTGATGCCGCTGGTGAAGGCGCAGCCAACCAGTTACGCGCATTAGCAATAAACTGTAAAGATTTTGGTATCGAGCTTTTTGACATGGGTCATAAAAACCAAGGTATCGCACATGTTATTGGGCCTGAACTGGGTTTGACATTACCCGGTACTATTATTGTTTGTGGTGACTCACATACCGCAACACATGGCGCTTTTGGTGCCCTTGCTTTTGGTATTGGTACCTCTGAAGTAGAACATGTTTTTGCTACACAGACTTTACGTCAAAATAAAGCAAAAACGATGAAAATTGAAGTTAAAGGCCATGTCGGTGCAGGTATCAGTGCCAAAGATATTATCTTAGCCATTATCGGTAAAACAGGTAGTGCTGGTGCAACAGGTTATGTAGTTGAATACTGCGGCGAAGCTATCGAAGCGCTAAGTATGGAAGAGCGCATGACGGTTTGTAACATGAGTATCGAATTTGGCGCAAAAGCCGGTTTAATTGCACCAGACCAAACTACATTTGATTATGTAGAAGGTAAAGAGTACGCACCGAAAGGTGAAGTATTTGAGCAAGCAGTCGTTGATTGGACCAACCTAAAGTCTGATACTGATGCAACATTTGATGCAGTATTAACGTTAGAAGCAAAAGATATTAAAGCACAAGTTACTTGGGGTACAAACCCAGGACAAGTTATCAGTGTTGACGGTATTGTGCCTTCACCAGAAGACTTTAGTGACCCCGTTGAAAAAGAGTCTTGTGTTAGTGCCCTTAACTATATGGGTTTAACTGCAGGCACCAAGATGACTGATATTCAAGTTAACAAGGTATTTATTGGTTCTTGTACTAACTCACGTATTGAAGATTTGCGCGCCGCTGCCGGTGTTGTTCAGAAATATGAAGGCCAACAAGTAGTAGAGACTATCGACGCAATAATCGTTCCTGGTTCATATCGTGTTAAAGAGCAGGCTGAAAGTGAAGGCTTAGATAAAATATTCACCGATGCAGGTTTTGAATGGCGCTTACCTGGTTGCTCAATGTGTTTGGGCATGAATGACGATGTGCTTGAAGAGGGTGATCGCTGTGCATCAACCAGTAACCGTAACTTTGAAGGTCGACAAGGTCGTGGTAGCCGTACTCACTTAGTGAGCCCTGAAATGGCAGCCGCAGCAGCAATCACAGGTCACTTCGTTGACTTAAATGCGTAACAATTGTCTTTTTGCTATTTAAAACAATTACTGTGTCAAAAGTACTCATTGACTAGCGTCAACTCCGTACTTTTTCCTTTTAATTGAATGAAATAGCTTCAAGAAAAATCGCTACTGAAAATTTTTTAGGAAGACAAATGGAAAAATTTAACACACATACAGGTTTGGTTGTGCCATTAGATGTTGCAAACGTCGATACGGATCAAATCATCCCTAAGCAGTTTTTACAAAAAACTGAACGCGTAGGTTTTGGCGTGCATCTATTTCACGATAGCCGTTATTTAGATCACGCGGGTACACAGGTAAACCCTGACTTTGTTATCAACAAACCAGAATACAAAGACGCCAGCATTTTATTAGCGGGTGAAAACTTTGGCTGTGGTTCAAGTCGTGAGCATGCGCCTTGGGCGCTGCAAGAATATGGTTTTAAAGTCATAATAGCATCAAGTTTTGCTGATATTTTTTATGGTAACTGTATCAACGTTGGCCTGTTACCTATTAAATTGAGCGAAGCCGAAATTGAGCAGTTATTTAAACTATCTGCTGACGCTCAATTAATGCTTACTGTTGATTTACCAAATAATACCGTAACGTGTGGCGAATTATCTTTTAAGTTTAGCTTGAATGAATTTCAGCAATATAGCTTAGAAAATGGTGTAGACAGTGTCGGTTGGACGTTAGATAAACTTGATACCATTAAAGCCTTTGAAGCGAAAATGCCCGCTTGGCAATAAAATTAAAGGCATAAAATAAAAGCCCAGCTGAGTAATCACTTAGCTGGGCTTTTTATTACTTTCAGCAAAGTTATCACTTAACGGAAATAGCTAACGTTACCAATTTGTCAATGCCGGTAAACTGAACTTTTCACCTTGAAAAGAGAGGATCACTTGTTGAGGTAATATTTTTTCTACAATCAAATTATCACCTATGTAGTCGCCTTCATAACGATCCCGACCATTAACATTGACCCAACCCTGGCCGTCAGAAGCATATATATGCTGTTCAAACTGCAAACTGGGTAAAGCATTTTGTAGCTGTTGCGGCATTTGAGTCAGCGGTCTGATGGTAAGGTCTTCATTCGAGTTCAGAGAAGACTCATAAATATCACGGCTATTTTCTAAACGATAATCGGTTGACTGACTATTCGATGAGTTTCCTACGCTAGTTTCATCTATTGCGGCTTGAAAACGGGCTAATAAATCACTAGAAACACCTGCAACTTCAGTAACCTTATAGTTAATATCCTTCTTTCGTTCATGAGACAAGTTATTCTTTTTAGCGCTAACCACTAACGTTTGATCATTCACTGGCTCGCTTATCTGCTCGTTAGTTAGCTTTTCAGCCACCGGTAAGTTATTCGAAGCACTATCGTCCACGACCTTAGTAGTTTTTTTAGCCACAACAAGCGCTGTACCCCGAGGTGAGCTGTTTATGCTAGCCTTAGCTGCATTGGTATTAGTTTGCTCTGATTGAGTTTCAGCATCATCTAACAGCGGTTTATTTTCATTATTAACTGCGGCTACTTTCGTCAGCTCAACATCATTTATACGTTCTTCGGTACTAGTTAGACGTTCTTGGCTATCAATTACCGCAATATCTTTAACATGTGCTTGTGTCTGCCCCCACCAAAAGCCCGCTAAAGCAATAAACGCAGCGACACTTAACGCCGTAGAAAAAATCAAGACACCGTTATAATGAACTCGATCCTGCTTGCGGGTTACATCTTCTCCTAATGCTCGGTCAGCCGCCGCAATAACCGTTTTTTTATTAACAACACTATCATTTTGGTTATACGCCAGCATCAATGCGCTATGACACAGCAAGTTAGTCAGCCTAGGCACCCCTTGAGATAACTGATGAATTTTATTTAGCGCACCTTTGTCAAACAGTGGTCTTGCGCAATCAGCAACGGTTAAACGATGCTGAATATATTGCGTTAACTCTTGTTTTGTTAGCGGCATTAAATGATATCTAGCCGTTATACGTTGTGCTAACTGACGTAAGTCACGACGTTGTAATAATTGCTGTAATTCAGGTTGGCCGATTAGAATTACCTGTAACAATTTTTTAGTATTGGTTTCTAAGTTGGTAAGTAAACGCAATTGCTCTAAAACTTCAGGTTGTAAATGTTGAGCTTCATCAATAATCAATAATGTGCTGATATCATTTTCATGGTTCTTCAACAGTTTTTCTGAAATTTTATCGGTGAGGCTTTTTAAACTAGCCCCCGTTTTTCGGTAACGAATTTTTAATTGGTCACATAAGGTTGCGAGTAACTCTTGACAAGACAAGGTTGGATTAAGAATAAAAGCAGCTTGAGTGTTGTCCGGTAGCTGCTCCATTAAACAACGGCTTATTGTCGTTTTCCCCGTTCCTACCTCTCCAGTTAACAAGGCAAAACCGCCCACCTCACCTAAGCCATATGTTAAGTGTGTCAGTGCTTCCCTATGCCTTTCACTCATAAATAAATATTTAGGATCTGGGGAAATTGAAAAAGGTAGTTCACTTAATGAGAAAAAATTGCGGTACATGGTGTGTCTGGGCAAGAAAAGTAAGGTACAAAATTAACTGCTTGTTTGAAGGATGTCAAAGAGTAACTAAATTTAGAGCAATTACACAATATTTGATTGCAAATAACAACGATTATCATTAAGATGTAACAATTAGTTACTTACCTCAAATACTTAAAAGGAATACATGGTGTTAAAAACATCTCTTACCCTATTGGCACTTATTATAAGCGGTCAAGCGCTCAGCCAAGAAAATCAATCAGAAGCAAATCAGGTCCAACAAAAATCTAACGAACAAGATATTGAGCGAATTATAGTTACTGGTAGTCGCATTGCAGAAAATATAGATGAAGTACCTGCCTCAATAACCATAATTACCCAAAAACAAATTGCCGCACAGTTAAAAGTTTCCTCAGAAATTCAAAGTTTATTGGCAAACCTTGTTCCTGGCATGGCGCCAAGTACAGGCACCTCAAGCAACTCAGGACAAACCCTTCGAGGTCGCTCCCCTTTAGTGATGATTGACGGCGTACCGCAATCAACACCATTACGTAATGGCGCATTAGGTATTAGAACACTCGACGCCAGTGTTATTGAACGTATAGAAGTGATAAAAGGTGCTACATCTATTTATGGTAATGGTGCAGCTGGCGGTATCATTAATTACATCACTAAAAAAGCAGTAAGTGATAAAGCGCTAAGCGGCCATGCGAGTATTTCAAGCCGCTTTAGTGCAGTAGAAACAGAAGACTCAATTGGCCAACGCTATGAAGGCGGCATCAATGGTGAAATAAATAACTTCGATTATGTACTTAACGCCAGTTATGAAGAGAATGGTCTACAGCGCGATGCAGACGGTGATATTTTAGGATTAAAATACGGTCTATCTGATGCGGTGATGCAAGATTACTTTGCCAAAGTTGGCTATCATTTTGACGATGATAAGTCATTACAGTTCACTTATAACTACTACCAATCAAAACAAGATGTCGATTTAATCGATCAAGTGGGTAATATTAATACCGGTGAAAAAACCCAAGCAATACCTGTTCCAGAAGGTAAATCAGTCTTAGGTGAACCACAGGGGCCAACTAACCACAACATGATGCTTAAATATGTAGATGATGAAGTTTTTGAGCAAACACAATTGATGGTCGATCTTTACAGCCAAGAAGTAGAAAATATTTTCTTTTATTCTCCAACACTCGCTAACCCTGATGCTGGCTATTCTGGCGGTCAATCGTTAATAAACTCAGATAAAAAAGGCCTTAGGGTAACTTTAAATACTCAAGTCGATTTTAGTTTTGATAATGGTGACTCACTTGAGACCACCTTTATTTACGGCATCGATGCACTCAATGATGTCACTTCTCAATCTTTGGTAGATGGTCGAGTTTGGGTGCCAGAAATGGATATGGAAAATCTCGCCGGATTTTTACAAACCAAATTAATTTATAATGATGACCTTGTTATTAAGTTAGGTGTCAGACAAGAAGATATTGATTTAACGGTGAATGATTACAGTACGCTCAAGTTATGTAAAAAAGTTGACCAATGCTCGGTACCCGTTAATGTCACTGGTGATACTTTAAACTATAAAGCCACTACTTATAATATCGGCATAAAATATAATGCGCTGCCGCTTTTTAGTCCTTTTGTCAGCTACTCACAAGGTGCTGATATTTCTGACACCGGACGTTTGTTACGTACCGCAACAGTAACCGATATTGCACTTATTCGTACTGAAGCCTCTGTTATTGACAACTATGAACTAGGCTTTAGCTCTGATTTTGAACAAGTGCATTTTGAATTCGCTACTTATTTCAGCACCTCTGAGTTAGGTACTACCAATAAGTTTGATGAAACTACGGGTGTTTATATGCCGGTACGTGCACCGCAAGAAATCTACGGTTATGAAGCGCTAATCAATTATGAAATCAACCAAGCTTGGGCTGTAAATGCTACTTATAGCTGGGTAGAAGGTAAAAATACTGAAGCGGACGTTTATTTAGGGGCAAAGCAAATCAGCCCACCTAAGGCGACGGTAAATGTAAACTGGAATCCTAATAGTGATATCAGTGTAGCGATTAATTATTTATATGTTGGCGATCGTAAGCGATTTGAGCCCGTTAACGGCAAATATGTTGGTGATCAAGGCCCAATTGATAGCTATCAAATTGTCAATTTAAGCGGTAACTATAATTTCGCGAGTGATTGGTCAGCCTTTATTGGTGTTGAAAATTTATTTAACCAAGATTACTACCCGACAAAATCACAAGGTTACACCTACGGTGGTTACAACATCAAAGGTTTAGGAACCACAATTAACATGGGCGTTAATTATCAATTTTAACCCCCCTATGAATAAATACAAAGCAGCACGCTATGCTGCTTTGTATTTTGACAACCTCTGAACTTATTATTCCCTTATGGTACACTTTAGCTAACATTTTCTTCATTTTGGTCGTACTTTGATAACCAGCAACCCTGAAATTAAAAATAACGAACTTAACCGTTACTTAGTTGGTGGTGCAGTGCGCGACAAGCTACTTAATCGCCCGATAAAAGATGAAGATTATTTAGTAGTTGGCGCCAGTGTTGAGCAAATGAAAAAGCTTGGTTATCAACAAGTAGGTAAAGACTTTCCTGTTTTTTTACATCCTAAAACAAAAGCAGAATATGCCCTCGCTCGTACCGAACGCAAACAAGGCCAAGGTTATACAGGTTTTAGCTGTTACTTCGCCCCAGATGTGACTATTGAAGAGGATTTGAAACGTCGAGACTTAACCGTTAATGCCATGGCAATGGATGACAACGGTAAAATAATCGATCCATACAATGGCCAAAACGATCTTAACAATCGCATTTTACGCCATGTTAGTGATGCTTTTACTGAAGATCCTCTGCGGGTTCTACGTGTCGCACGTTTTGCCGCACGCTATCACAAGTATGGTTTTACCATTGCCGATGAAACACTTAACCTAATGCAGGAAATAAGTGCCAGTGGCGAGTTAAAAAGCTTAACACCTGAGCGTGTTTGGCAAGAAATGCAATTAAGCTTGGCTGACGGTGGCGCTAATTCTGACACTAATTCAGGTAATCCTGAAGTCTTCTTTGAAGTACTACAGCAATGTAATGCCTTAGAAGAGTTATGGCCTGAACTGGCCGTTTTGTGGGGCATTCCAAACCCTGCTCTTTGGCATCCTGAAATATGCAGTGGCATTCATACCATGATGGTATTACAACAAGCTGTTCTGTTAACACAAACCATACCTATTGAGCAAAGTGACTATAGAACTGCCGTACGTTTTGCTGCCTTATGCCACGATTTGGGTAAAGGTGTTACCTCTGATAAATTATGGCCGAGCCACAAAGGGCATGAAACGTCGGGTTTACTCTTAGTTGAGCGAATCTGTCGACAACTAAAAGTACCTTCACATTACAAACAACTTGCTTTGAAAGTATGTGAGTTTCATTTACATTGTCATAAAGCGTTTGAACTCAAAGCCAGTACCTTATTAAAAATGTTTGATCAGCTCGATATTTGGCGTAAACCAGAAGAATTTGATTTGTTTTTAATGGCTTGTAAATCTGACTTTTTAGGCCGTTTAGGTTTTGAAAACCGTGCCTATCCACAAGAGCAATATCTACAAACGGCAGTCAAAGCTGCAAGACAAGTGACGGCACAACCCTTTGTTGAACAAGGTTTACAAGGCCTTGCCATAAAAGAAGCAATGGCAAAAGCAAGACTAAACGCTATTGTAAAAATTAAAGCCGAATCTGCGCATTTAAACCCTACGCCGCATTAAATCTACCCAATGCAGCTTAGCTAGCACCAATAGTTAAGCTGCATGTGCAAAACAGATAATTCAAAGCTAAAAACACAAAATACACCCGACAAAAATCATGCAGGATAAGAAAGTGCTCACTTAGCAGAATTCTTTATACGGGATGGTATTATTTAAGTTCAGGTTTGTCTATTGTTCTAAAGGTGAGGTTTATCCGTGGTTCAGATACTTTTTTGGTCGGGGGTAGTCGATGTAACCAATACTGCTGCGTAGTGCCTTTCATCACTAACAAGCTACCAGGTTTAAGTTGTAGGGCAACAACTTCCTTTGATAGTTTATGCTTAAAGGCAAACTTTCGCTCTGCACCAAAGCTTAGTGAGGCAATAGCGCCCTGCTCTTTTAAATCTACTTCACCATCACTGTGCCATGCCATCCCCTCTTCACCTGAATGGTAGAGATTTAATAGGCAGGAGTTATAAGTTTCATTGCTCTGCTCTTCTACCAGCCTTTTAAGTGTTAATAACTCTTCAGTGAATGGTATAGAGTATCTGGTAACCCCTGAATAGCTGTAGGCAAAAGGTTTGCCGTCAAGGGTATCTGCACACCAAGCAACTTTTCTTTTCGTTTCGATGATCTTACCAAACACTAAGGCTTGATCGTTACGCCAAGCAATAGTATTAAATAACTGCTCAAAGTAAAAATTGCTATCACTAAGGGGCATAATTTCGCCGTAGTAATTAACCTCACCATCTTTTGGTAAAATATTAATCGGCTCATCGAGTAAAGAAGAAAATAAATCCATAATTAACGTTTAACTACTATTGTTCGCTTATCTATTGCCCCAAGGGTTTGCAGACGTTGAAGCGGCTGCACGCTCACGGGTTTTCTTAGCTTGTTTAATTCGCAACTCTTCAGCATCATCAAGGCTCAACTCTTTCGGTGGTCTTTGCTCTAATCCAGAGGGCACAATACGATCACGTGGTGGCAACTCAAAGTTAGCATCATCTGCTTTAGGCAAGCTGTGATATTGATACATATAAAATGCTTCAACCTTTTCTTGCGCCCAGGAAGTTTTCTTTAAAAACTTTAAACTCGACTCAATGCTAGGATTTTGCTTAAAGCAATTTAGATTCATATATGCGGCTAAAATCTCAAAACTATAATGATCAACTAAGGTGGTTAATACAGTCTCTAGGCTAGTGCCATGTAATGGGTTATTTTTATAAATGTCTTTATTGAGCATTATTTTTCCTAAACAGCCTAATGTGGCAATTGTGCTATGGCTTAACTTTGCAGATTTACTAATTATACCACTTGCCAGAGTGATGTCATGGTTAATCCCTTTTAGTATAAATAAAAAAGCCCTTTGTTTACTTTCTCAAGCAAGACAAGGGGCTTATATTTTCAGCTCGAGTCACCAAAGTAACTAAGTCATCATTAATCGGATTTATTGCTTAGTAGCATTCACTTCTGCATCAGCGTTATCAAGTGCTAGTTTATAACCAAAAGAAACATGGTGATAACGAGCGCTTGAGTAATCGTCATGTATTGCAAAGCCGAAGTTATATACCTTACCAGCTTCAATACTAACATCACCGGCTTTGTCAGATTTAAGCTTACGCTTAACAACTACCGACCAAGTACCATTTTTAAGTGAAGCTTCAACAACTGCGCCCATGCCTTTATGCATATCACGTTCGGCTAAAATCTGACCATCTTCTACTTCTTTGGTGCCTGATTTATAGCGAACAACATCCATAAATTGATTAGCTTTTTGTGCTGCATCAATTTCACTTTGATCTTTCAGTTTATCCCAGCCACCTAGTGATTTACCGCCACGACCTTTAAGTTCTAACTTAGTACGCGTTTCTTTAAGATACTTAGTAACACCTGTACCTGAACCAGTATCAAATTTAAGACGCTTAGCTAAGTCACTGCCTTTCAACGTATCAGCATCTGGTGCAAACGGCATAGAGTTAGCATCCGCATGACACGTACCCCAACAACCTGCTCTGTCTGCATATTCAACATCATCAGTTGCCAGCATAAAGGCGAGTTTCATTGGGTTTTCTGGGTCCATTTTACCGCCATCAACAAATGGAACAGCAGCATGTTCACCGTCAGCCCAGCTAAATCTCAAATATAAGTTTTCAGCATCATGCGTTGAATCAATCGTTACATCAATATGACCACGTTTTCCAGGGATAACGTTCGGTTCAAGTTTTTTCTCACTTTCACCTGAAACAATATTGTTACCAATATCAGCTATCTCTTCACCGTGACACTCAATACAACGATCACCTTTAGTAAAGGCACGTTTACCACCGTGTCTACGACCTAAAATCCATTCGATAGACGCAGTACCTGGATAGAAAACACCAATATCTTTTGAGCTTGCTTTGCTCCAATCAACATTAATATTACTTGCCGCTGGTGCAGCACTTGCAGACCCTTTAGATGACTTACTTGTAGCCGCTTTGCTGCCTTTGCTAGAGATGGCATTAGCGAGTGCTTCTTCAACAGCAGCCGCTATTTTTTGCTCAGTTTTTACTTTTTCAGCCATTTTTTCTTCTTTGACTTTCGCAGCAGCTGCCGCTTCTTTCGCTTCTACACGTGCTAAACCTTCGCGATAAGCTTGTGGCACTTCACGAATATAATCTGGATTCGGCGCTTCTAACTTTTCTAATTCTTCATCAGAAAGTTTGTCACGTACGTTATGGTGTGCAATACCTTTATGACAATCGATACAGGTTTGTCCGGTTTCAAAGGCATTTAAATGTTGCTTACGTGCACGTGGTTTTTGGAACTCAGGATTCATAGATTCAAAATTGTGACAATTACG